>Ga0102924_1000153_pt1 | contig 84675 bp, 70 predicted proteins | sample PaiPotPPM11metaG_FD_80116 | JGI IMG/M metagenome (GOLD analysis project Ga0102924, IMG submission 80116) | Iron sulfur acid spring bacterial and archeal communities from Banff, Canada, to study Microbial Dark Matter (Phase II) - Paint Pots PPM... ...
ACGTGGCGCTGGTGCGGGTGGAAGATCCGGTCACTCCCAAAAGCGGCCACGGAGGGAGGGCGAGCGGAAAGGGATCTCCGGGACAGGTCCGGATGAAGTTTCTCGGCCACGCAGAATTTCCCTACCCTGCCGATGTGCGGCGCACAATTTTAATTTCCATGAATTCGCCGCGCGCGAGTGTGGCTGATCTGGCGCGGCTCAATTTTCTGTTGGGCGAGCTTTACGCCGAAGCGGTGATCGCTACTCAAAAGCGGTTGCGCATTCAGGCGGAGCTCGTCGGCTGCCACGGGCAGACGCTTTAGCATCAGGGCGTGCCCGCGCCATTTCTGGGACGAAAGCTGGCAGTCACCTGGCAAAGCGGGGAAGGCGCTGTGGTGGCGGCCCGCACCGGGCTTCCGGTAGTCTCTGATTTTCGTCCCGCCGACATGGCGGCGGGAGGCAAAGGCGCGCCACTGGTTCCCTACCTCGACTATCTTCTTTACCGCGACCCGAAGATCGGGCGCATTGCGCTGAATCTTGGTGGCATCGCCAACCTGACCGCGATCCCGGCCGCGGCCTCGCTGAATCAAGTGGTGGCTTTCGACACTGGGCCGGGGAACATGGTGATCGATGCGCTGGCAGAGCAGTTGTTCGGGCAGCCCTGCGACCGCGACGGCAAGATCGCCGCGTCCGGCCGCGTACCCGAAGACGCGCTCGAACGCTTTCTCAACGACGCCTTTTTTCGCGAGAAGCCACCGAAGACCGCGGGACGCGAGCAATTTGGACGCGAGTTCGCGCGCGAGTTCCTGCATGCCTGCCGTCCGCTGGCCGCAACCAAAGCACGAACCAAGGCCTCCGCCGCGACGGGGGCGATTGAGAAGCGCGACGTGATCGCGACCGCAACCGCGCTGACAGTCCGCTCCATAGGAATGGCAGTCGAGCGCTTTGTTCTGCCCAAGGGCAACTTCAGCGAGCTGATCGTCTCCGGCGGCGGCGCGAAGAATTTCACGCTGATGGCATGGCTGGGCAACGACGTCCGCAAGCTGAGGCTAGGCCTGCACTCCTCAGACGAGTTTGGAATTCCTTCGAGCGCCAAGGAGGCTGTGGCCTTCGCGGTAATGGCTTACGAGACCTGGAACCGCAGGCCTTCGAATGTGCCTTCGGCGACGGGCGCGAGACGGGCGGTGGTGCTGGGAAAAATTTCGTTTCCGTAAAGAAGCTCTTAGCCTTTAGCCCGAAAAACCGGGGTTCGCTAAAAGCCAACGGCTAAAGGCTAAGGGCTGATTTTCTATGCCGGTTTACATTGCCATGTTGCGCGGAATCAACATCGGTCCGCATAAGCGGATGAAGATGGAGAAGCTGCGCGCCTCCTGCGAAGGCCTGGGATTCGCAAAGGTCAAGACCTATATCCAAAGCGGTAACGTGATCTTCAGCTACGGCAAACTGTCTTCCGGAGCTTTGTCAAAGAAGATGGGGGAGTGCATCGTGAGCGACTTCGGCTTCTCCGCCGATGTCATCTCCAGGACTCGGGACGAAATGAAGCGAATCATCGGCGAGAATCCATTCACCAAAGAGCGCGGAATAGACGTCTCCAAACTGCACGTTGTATTTCTGCCGCAACCGCCGACGGCTGCAGCGTTAAAAAAACTGAAGGAACTGACGCTTGCGCCGGACCGCGCCCACCCTTCCGGCAATGAAATCTATTTTTATTTTCCAAACGGGGTTTCCGGCAGCAGCGTGTGGAAGCATCCGCTCGATCGGGTGTTGTCAGTCGCGGGGACAATGCGCAATTGGAATACGGTGAACAAGCTGTACGAAATGGCGCGGGACCTCGAATGATGGACCGCGTAAGGGCGAGCATCCACGCCCGCTTGCGAAAATCTGTCGGCGTTTTATCGCATCTTCGTCCCTTCGGGATGAACGCACGGACGAGGGCGTCCGCGCATTCGTGGACCTTGCTTATTTTGACGTTCGTCCTCGCTTCTTGCTCCCGTAAGCCCGAGCCAAACACACTGGTTGTGATCATTGAATCCAGCCCTACGAACCTCGATCCGCGGGTAGGACTGGACGCCCAATCAGAGCGCATCGACGGCCTCCTGTTTGACAACCTTCTCTCTCGTGACGAGCACCTGTCGGTGAAACCGGGATTGGCAGAGAGGTGGGAGATTCCCGATGCCAAGACCTACATTTTTCATCTGCACCGGGGCGTGAGTTTCTGCGATGGACGCCCGCTGACTTCACGCGATGTGAAGTGGAGCTTCGATTCCCTCTTGCAGGGAAAAATCCGCAGCACCAAGGCCGCGGCTTACCGTTTGGTCGATCACATCGACGCGCCCGACGATTCAACCGTCATCTTTCACCTGAAGGAGCCATGGGCCGGGCTGCTGTGGAACATTGCCGGAGGCGAAGGGATGGGAATCGTGCCTTACGGCAGCGGCAATGAACTGAGCCGCAATCCCGTCGGATCCGGGCCATTCCGCTTCGTGGGTGCAGAGCAGGATAAAGAAGTTGTGATCGAGCGCAACGATAACTACTGGGCTGCGAAATCCCGTGTAGATAAGGTTCAGTTTCTAGTGGTGCCGGACACCACCACCCGTGCGCTCGAATTGCGCAAGGGCAGCGCGGACATTGCAGTCAATGCCTTCGATTTCTATCCAGAAGTGGTATCGACTCTGGAACGTCAAGCGCATTTGGGTGTACTTCGCGGCCCGGGCACCCGGCTGGGCTACATGGCGTTCAACCTCCGCGATCCGATTTTGAAAGACGTGCGCGTGCGGCAAGCTATCGCCTATGCAATCGACCGCCAGCCCTTGATTCATTACCTGATGCGCGATTCTGCGCGTCCTGCTGCGAGCGTCCTGCCACCCGAGAGTTGGGCTTTTGACGACCAGGTCCAGCAATACTCTTACGATCCGGCAAAGGCCCGGCAGTTGCTGGATGACGCCGGATACAAGTCGAACAATGGTGTTCGCTTTCACCTGGCCATGAAAACTTCCACCGAGGAAAGCTCGCGCGCCATGGCGGCGGTATTTCAACAGCAGCTGCGTGATGTGGGCATCGCGCTCGATATTCGCAGCTTTGAATTTGCGACTTTCTTCTCCGACATTACCCACGGAGAATTTCAGGTCTACTCCCTGCGCTGGATCGGTGGCAACGAAGATCCGGAAATTTTCGAGTACGCTTTCGACACCGCACGAATTATTCCCAACGGCGCCAACCGTCAGTACTACAGCAATCCGCGGGTGGATGCGCTCATCGAGAAAGCCCGAACCGAGGTCGACCAGAATGCACGCAAGCAGAATTATGCCGCGATCCAGGAGATCGTCGCCGAAGATTTGCCTTACATCAATTTGTGGTATTTCGATAACGTGATGGTCTATTCGAAACGCGTGCGCGGATTAGCACTGAATCCCTCCGGCAACTACGACTTTTTGCGGCGCGCGGAGCTGGATAGCTCACGATAGAACGGGCGAGGACGCCCGTTCCTCGGCGTTTCCTGCCGCTGGCCAAGTGGTACCATCGAAACTGCGTGCGCATTCTCTTCATCGGCGACATCTTTGGTCGGCCCGGACGTACCATCGTCCGCGAACGCCTGCGGGATTTAGTGCGCGAGCAGCGCATTGATCTCGTGCTCGCCAATGGGGAAAATTCGGCTGCAGGATTCGGCATCACGCCCGCGCTAGCGGAAGACCTGTTCGATCTTGGCATCGACGTGCTTACCACAGGAAACCACGTCTGGGACAAGCGCGAACTTTTTGATTACTACGCCTCTGCCGACGGCGACCTACACAGTCCGGCGCGGAGAATTCTGCGTCCGGCAAATTATGCGCCCGACTTGCCCGGCTGGGGTGTTTATGAGGGACGAAAGAACGACGTCCCCTATGCAGTAATCAATCTGCAAGGGCGCGTGTTCATGGCCTCGAACGACGATCCGTTCCGCAAAGCCGACGAAATACTGAAGCAGGTGAAGGCGAAAATCATTTTTGTGGATTTGCACGCTGAGGCCACATCAGAAAAAGTTGCACTGGGTTGGTATCTCGACGGACGCGTGACTGCCGTAGTCGGAACGCATACTCATATTCCGACCGCCGACGAGCGCGTGCTTCCCGGCGGGACCGCTTACATCACCGATGTCGGCATGACCGGGCCCTACGACGGTGTGATCGGGGTGAAGAAGGAAATGATCATCGATCGTTTCTTGCACAATATGCCGATGCGCTTCGAGGCTGCGACCGGCGATCCGCGTTTGTGCGCCGTGGTAATTGAAAGTGATGACAACAGCGGCCGCGCGCGCTCAATCGAGCGACTCATGCTGGTCTGAGTGAATAGACAACCCTTGCAACAAATGAGTACCCTTCGCCCGTCCTGGATTCACCCTGTGAAACTCTGTGCCCTCTGTGGTTAAAGATTTTTCGCTGTAAGAATTTCCGGCTCGCCATGCCAACACTACCTTTAGCCGACGCCTACGTCTTCGATATCGACGGCACCCTGCTGGTCACCAAGGACCTGGTGCACTGGAACGCGCTGCATCAGGCGATGATCGAGGTGTACGGAGTCGACACGACGATCGAAGGAATTCCGTATCATGGCAAGACCGATATCTCGATTCTGCGGGCTGCGGTAGCTCGGGAGGGCATTTCGAACAGTGAATTCGAGGCAAAGCTACCGACCGCGCTGGCCGCAGTCTGCCGAGAGGTCGAGTCCAACCACCGAAAGCTCGCGCCTAAGGTTTGCCCGGGCATTGTCCAGCTGCTTGAATCTTTAAAGTCGAACGGAAAGCTACTCGGCGTAGCTTCGGGAAATCTCGAGACGGTTGGATGGCACAAGATCGAGGGGGCGGGCCTGCGCAAATTCTTCACATTTGGATGCTTCAGCGATCGCCACGAGAGCCGGGCAGAAATTTTTCGTAACGCGCTCCAGTTCGTGACCGCGCAGCTCGGTCCCGAAGCGCGCGCTTGTTTTGTCGGAGACACTCCCTCGGATGTTGAGGCAGCAAGGGAAGTGGGGGCACAGATACTTGCAGTCGCATCCGGAACTTTTAGCGTCGAGGAGTTGAATGCGTGCTCACCGGATTTGTGCGTTTCACACTGCGGAGAGTTTTTTCCAGCCTGAATTTACTCAGCAGACTTCGGATCTCCTCTTTGTTCTTCGCCGGGAGATATTCGACGGCCGCTTCTGCAAGTCCGATGTAAGCCGTTTTCGCCGCGGGTGCCTTTGCCAGTGCCCGGAGATGCAAATCCACTGTGGCAGCATCTCCACGTACGATGGGGCCGCTGAATGCTCCAGCCGGACCGAGCTTTTTGTAATTGCGCACCGTCTGGCGGATTATCGGCAGCATGCGCTGACGAGCTTCTGTTTTCGGTATTCCTGGCAGCGCAGCAACTTTCTCCGAAGCAACAAGTAACGAGACCAGCAGCGGACATATCATGGTCGCGAAAGCGTGGTAGGCAACTTTGGCCTGCTTGCTGATCCCGACGGGACGCCCGCCCAAATCGCGGACAATGGCTCGCGCAGCGCGAACCGCTGTCTCATCTCCTTCAATCGCGAAAGACACGCCGACGAGGTCCGGCACAGAACCTCTCACGAAAGTCATCAGTGGATGAACGGAAGCGACGCGTGCTCCGACACGCCGCAATGGAACAAGCACGTCGCTGGTCAGAACGCCGCTGGAGTGAACAGCGAATTTTCCTCGCCACTCTACTGCGGAGAAGCTCCGCGCGACCGTAGCAATCTCCGCATCCGGAACACAGAACCAAACTACATCTGCGCGCAGCTGTGAAACACGCGGACTCCTGCGCGAATTGATTTTTGAAACCTTGTATCCGGCTTCTGAGAGCCGTTGCGCCAGTGCAGTCCCTAGCCGTCCTGCGCCGACTATTGCAATCGAGAGCCGCTTCACGCCTGGAGCATAGCAGACCCACGCTGGCCACGGCGGCCGACGAACCGCGCAGCCGAGTCCCAGGTCTCGCGAAGTCGAGACCTGGGAAGTCGCACCAACACGTTAGCCCTTTACGACTCTCAACTGGTTATCGACAGAGAAAATTCCGGGCACGCCGTTCGCTCGCATGCCGGCAATGGTTTTGTCCATTTCATTGTCGACCACGCCCATCAGCGTCACATGGCCGTTATCCACAATAATGCGGATCGACTTATTGACTCCCAATGAATACTTCTGCAGAGTTGGATAGCCATAGATGGTGCGGAACAACCGGATGCGCAAGCCATCATCCATCGGAGATACCGGCAGCACCTGAATCTGATTATTCACGCGCTCGACACCTGCGATTCTCTTCACCACGTTTCCCGCATCACTCCTGACCACCGGATTCGTCACCTCTCCATTGAGCGTGACATTGTCGTTTGCGTCCACCGTGAACGTCATGTAATCGAACACATTCCCATAGGGCAGCATGTTTAACTCATGTCTCACTTGTTTCTCAATCGCTTCCGTTCCCCGCGCAGAGGCCATCGCATTCTGCACGGAGAATGAAAGCGCCGATGCCATTATTCCCAAACCAAGAACTAACGTTCGTACTTTCATATTCATCGCCTCCGAACCTACAAGTGAAAACACGGTTACGTGAGGAAAGTTGCGGCAAACCGCTGCAGCGGAGGCAGTTATGCGTAAAGAATTGTCAATGGATATCGTTTAATGGATGTATTATCTGTGGCTGGAACTCGCGGTTCTAAACGCGAGTTGGAGGTGCATATGGCAACCGCATCGATTCCGGCGGGCGGAGCAGAGAAAAACAGGCGGTCGGCTCGGATGGCAACTGTTGAGCGGCACGTTCAACTCGAGAACGCGCATGATCTGGAAGGGGTTCTCCACACCTTCGGCGACACCGCACACTACGATGACGAGGCCTGGGGTGAACACTACGAGGGTGGGAGCGGAGTCCGCCTGTTTTACGAGCAGATGATGAAGGCACTCCCTGACTTAGAAATCGAAGTCAAGCGACGGCACGTTGCAGACGACGCCGTTTTGCTCGAAGTCATGATTCACGGTACGCAACTCGGCCCCTGGCGTGGTCTTCCCGCCACAGGACGAAGAGTCGAGCTCCCGCTTTGCGCTGTGTACACCTTCGACTCCGACGATCGTCTGGCTGGGGAAAAAATCTACTACGACCGCGGCACGGTGTTGAGACAGCTCGGCGTCTTTCACGAGCCGCAAAGCGTGTTAGGCCAAATCTGCACTTTGGCGACTCATCCAGTTACGATTGCACGTGCCTTGGCGACGAAACTTCTGCGAAAGTAACATTAATCCGAAGCTTGTGCGATCTTACGCACCGACTGCTGTCACCCGCTCGACTGATTGCTTTGCCGGAGCTAGCGCGATCAGAGCAACACCAATAACGACGAGCACAGCCACACCTATCAGCTCTTGCCGCTCGATCAGTTTCCGGTACGCCTGCGTCCCCATGACAGCGGCATGGGCAAAACTCGACCATGCGGCGAAGGCGATCAGGCTGCGATGCGCTGATGGGTTACGCGCCGCCAGCAACAAGAAAATTCCGAGCGTGACATAGAGGCTGAGCATCATCGCCAACGCCGGCTCTCGCGAGAAAAACATCGTCAAGGGATAAACTCCAGCCGTGAAGATCAATCCAACCAGCACTAAGACAACCTTCAGCGCCCGTTCTCGAACCATTGTGCCCTCCTGCTAAATCACGCAATGTGTAAAGGACATGTGTCTCCGGAATCTTAGGGATGAGAAGAAGCAGAAGTCAATGATGATGAGGCGGGTGCCCCATCCTTGTCGCGTTCTGTGCGACAGGATGGGGATTTTGAATTTCCGTTCACGACAGAAAATCCCCAATGACTTAAAACCGCAATATTGGTCCAAACGTGACTCGCAGATTATTGTGCGCGCCATTGTTGAAATAAACTTCATCGCCAACTTCAAACCGCAGACCTACGGGCCCGATGGCCGCCTCCACGCCCGCTCCCGGGTAGATGGCTGCGTTCAAACTCGATGTTCGCAAGCCAAGCAGGGTACTCACCGCATTGCTCAAGGGGAGCAGGCCGGGGCTGAGTCGAAAATCCATGAAGCCGCCTTTCAATGTAACGAACGGACGAAATCCACCGCCGGAGGGCTGCAGCTTGGGTCCCACCAAACCGTGAGTGACGCCAACCGATGTGCGTTCGAGCGCAGCTAGGTTCTCGTTGGCAATATTGCGATAGGCTTCCTCGAAGTTGAGACCGTAGTCATAGGCCAGTTCACCTTCCAACATCACATCGCGATGGATCCGGTAGCCGAACCGTCCTCCCAGTCCAAAATTGTTCGTGCTGGTTTGCGACACGCTCAGATAATCGAGGAAGAGGCCGGCTTCGACGCGCTTCTGCGCGTACAGCGAAGAAGTTCCGAGCAGCAAGGAAACCAGGAAGACAACCGCGAGTCTGCGCATCGAGGGGCTTTTTCACCAGTACGATGAGCAACTGAGCAGGAGGGTTGTTAGCGGAGATTATGTCTGACTACGCTGTCCGTATCGCACGCTGCGCAGTCCTCTCGCACGCCGGACATGGCAAGTGTGGCCGATCTACACATTCATGCGCAGGATAGAGAATCTGGTAACCGCGCGACTCCAATTCCCGGATCAGGTCATGATCCGTCGCAGCGACAAACTTACGTCCGAACAGCCGCATGGTAGCAGAGTTGCGATAGCGCCAGCGCCCATTTTGCTTATAGGCGAAGCTCCCGTGACCCAAATCGATCGGCGACCTGGCCGAGCCAAGATTCGGGAGAGCTGGCTTATTCTTGGTCACGCCTTAACTCTTAATACTAAGTAACCGTCCATGCAAGCGAAGTTTTCGTAACAATTCACTACGCGGTCGACCCTACGCACCCGCCGCCGATACTCGCTCTCCGCTCTGCTTCGCCGGAGCCAGCGCGATCAGGGTTACGCCGATTAAAACGAGAATATATACGCCCGGCAGAAGTCTGCGTTGGCTAGCGTCCCGGAATGCAATGATCGCCATAACCGTGGCATGAGAAAAGCTCGACCATGCGGCGAAGGCGATCAAGCTGCGATGCGCCGACGGGTTCCGCACCGCTAGCAACAAGAGAATCCCCAGCGTGACATAAAGACTCAGCATCATCGCATCGCCGTATCCGGACTGGTCCCGTCCCCGCAAAATCGTCGTCACTGGGTAAATTCCAGCCGTGAAGAGCAATCCCAGTAACACCATCACCACTTTTAGCGCTCGTTCTCGAATCATTGTGCCCTCCTGCTAATAACGGAATGCCGGGTGCCCCATCCTAAAGGGCGCGTTCTCTGCGACGTTAGAGCCTGCCCTGAGCGAGCGTGAGCAAGCCAAAGGGGTGGGGATTTTGACTTTCGATCCAATAACGGAAAATCCGCGCCTCAGCTAAGCCCCGCTGAGCGCACTCTACGCTCCCGCCGAAACCGGCTCACCCTTCTGCTTCCCCGGAGCCAGCGCGATCAAGGCTACTCCAATAATGACTAACATAGCCACGCCCATGAGCTCTTGCTGCTCGATCAGTTTCCGGTAAGCCTGCGTCCCCATGACCGCGGCGTGAGCAAAACTCGACCACGCAGTAAAGGCGATCAGGCTGCGATGCGCCGACGGGTTCCGCGCCGCCAGCAACAAGAAAATTCCGAGCGTGACATAGAGGCTGAGCATCATCGCCAACGCCGGCTCTCGCGAGAAAAACATCGTCAAGGGATAAACTGCAGCCGTAAAAATCAATCCCACCAAAACCAGCACGACTTTCAGCGCCCGTTCTCGAACCATTGTGCTCTTCTGCTAAATCACGCAATGTGTAAAGGACATGTGTCTCCGGAATCTTAGGGATGAGAAGAAGCAGAAGTCAACGCGGGCCACCGCGAAGCCTGGCAGCTGCTAAAAGAAGAAAAACTTTGGATAGACTTTGGTTCTACCAACTTTCGTGGGCTTGCGTCTCGCTTGTGGCAGATCAATACTGCGCGAGTACAGATTGCGTTTGGAGGACGTTGCCAGTGGGTACTGGACGCGATCTGTCAAATGGTCGAGTGGCTAGTCAGCCTATTACGGTTCGAGTCCGTCGTCCTCCGCACGGCCGCTTCTCGGCCAAGTTTACATTCTGCTATTATAACTTTCGACAGATGGCGTACCAACTGGCAATCGCCAAGCCCCGCTTGACTAGCGGGGCTTTTGATTTTGTGGTCTTACCAGCCCCTGGTCTGCAACATCTGCGCTTCATCGATTCCGGAAACCGCCAATCCCTTCATCGCACCGACCAGGTCTTCACTGACTTCAAGTAATACTTTAGGGTCGTTGAAGTGGGTGGCGGCTTTCACGATGGCGCGGGCGCGCTTCTCGGCTTCTTCGGGATCGGCGAAGCTCTTCGAATCATTCATGAAAATTCCTGACCCGACGAACACGGCTTCAGCGCCAAGCTGCATAACCAACGACGCATCGGCCGGGGTTGCAATGCCTCCGGCAGAAAAGTTCGGCACCGGAAGCTTCCCTGTTTTGGCGACTAGCTTCACCAACTCGTATGGCGCCTGATGCTCTTTGGCTTTGGCGTAGAGTTCTTCTTCGCTGAGCACGGTGAGAATTTTCATCTCCTGCACGATCTGGCGGATGTGCTTGACCGCGTGCACTACATCGCCAGTACCGGCTTCACCCTTGGTGCGGATCATGGCTGCGCCTTCGGCAATTCGCCGCAGGGCTTCACCCAGATTGCGCGCGCCGCACACGAATGGAACTTTGAAGGCGTGCTTATCCACGTGATGGGCTTCGTCGGCAGGAGTGAGCACTTCGGATTCATCTATGTAATCCACGCCTAACTCTTGGAGAATTTGGGCCTCCGCGAAGTGGCCGATGCGGCACTTCGCCATCACCGGAATAGAAACCGCGGCCATGATCTCGCGAATCTTTTTCGGCGATGCCATGCGGGCCACTCCGCCCTCGGCGCGAATCTGCGCGGGAACGCGCTCGAGCGCCATGACGGAGACGGCGCCGGCATTTTCGGCGATCACGGCCTGTTCGGCGTTGGTGACGTCCATAATGACGCCGCCCTTGAGCATTTCGGCGAGGCCGGTCTTTAAACGTAAGCTGGTGGGACTACCGTTGTTTTGCGACATATTGGACTCTTTTCACGTCGTACTTTGTCGGATCGCAAGAATGCGAGCGGAGACGCGCCGAGTGCACATCTCTCAGTTCATTTTACAACCTCAGGAGGTGCGTGTCTTAGTTGCTTTTAATCGCCAAACCCAAGGCTTCTACCACAGAGGGCACAGAGAACACAGAGGCGTGATCAGGCGCCAGCATGGACCGATGCGATTGCAGTACCGCGTTTCGGTGCCCAATTCACCTGTTCGACCCGGCCGACTATGAAGACCCAGGAGAAGATACCGGCCACGCAGATGGCGGCGGTGATTGCGAAGGGAGCAAAAAAGTTGCCGGTCTGTTGCAGGACGAATCCGGTGAGAGCAGGGCCGGTGATCCCGGCAAAGTTCGCAAAGCCATTTTGCCATCCGTACCATTTGCCTACGGCTTGCGGCCCGGCGAGGGTCTGCGGGAAAGTGTAGAGCCCGGGAGCAGTCATTCCGCAGCCGACGCCCGCGGCCAGGAGCCACGGCAAATAAGAATTCGCGCCAGCGAGAGCGCAACCGAGTACGCCAGTCGCGGCGATGGAAAAACCTATCACCATAGCAGACTTGCGCACAAGCGTAGGCGTGAAGCCCTTGACGATCGAGAAGTCCTGCAGCCATCCGGCGGAAATGGCAGAGCCCGCGTCCACCAGGTAATACAAACCGGCAACTCCGGACATGGTCGCCATAGAAAGATGACGCTCGCGCACCAGGTAAGTGGGCAGCCAGGTGATCATGAAATAGAACAGATAGTTGCAGGAAAATTGACCAGCGGAGGTACCCCAGAACGACCGCTGTTGCAGGATGTCGGCAAATCCGGGACCGGAGCTCGTTACTTGGATCGGCTGGCAGCGATGAAGCGGCATCCATTTTATCCAGGCCGGAAGCCATAGCAGGCCAAGCAGTCCGATCCACAGGAAGACCGGCCGCCAGCCGAATTTCGCCATCAGCAGCCCGGCGCCCAGAGTGCCCACTGCATTGCCAATCCTCAACGCCGACATTAGCGTGCCGCTGGCGAAGCCGCGACGATGTTCCGGCAGATGTTCGGCCAGTATCTTCGAACCGCAAGGCAGAGCCACGGATTCGCCCACACCAAGAATGAAGCGCATGGCCAGCAGCAAGCCGTAGCCACGAGTAACTCCGGTGGCCGCGGTGGCGAGCGACCAAAGCAGAAATCCGACGGCCAGGATGCGGTTCGCGTCAAAGCGGTCGACCAGCCAGCCGATGACAAATTGCATGGCTGTATAGGTAGAAAAAAACGCAGCGAACAGAATTCCGAGTTGCGAGTCCGACAGGCGAAACTCGTCTTTGATCAGGGGGGCGGCGATCGAGATGTTGCCGCGATCGACGTAGTTGATGACGAAAGAAACGGCCAGCAGAAAAAGCGCCGGCGCGAACCTCGCTAACGGCCGCGATTCGTGATCCTGAGTCATGGAACGCCGGTCATTTTGCGCTTAGTGGCCACAGTTTGCAAGCGCCCGATTAGGGGCGAGCGTTATTCGTCGAAGATGCCGGGCAGGATCATGACCACGAAGATTCCGCGGCGGCGCGACAACGGTTCTTGTCTGATCCAGTGGTCGGTGGTGAGCTCCTGCACGATCCAGTCGCCGCCAAAGTGGAGCGCTAATGGCAGCAACTTCAATAGTTTTCTACAGCAAGAACTGTACAGTCCGAATACGCCTTTCGTGATACCAATACTTAGGCCGAAGTGAAGCTCTCACTCGCCGAGAATGAGCGAGAGCTGAATTTGGCCGAGGAGCCATGGCGCGACGTAGCCGCGCTGACATCTGATCGGTAGTGCCTCCGATTCTGAAGATTGCCACTTCTCTCGTGATCCGCACACCCAGCAAGCAAAGCGGGTTGATGGTTTGGCCAGGCAAGCCCTATCCCTTAGGAGCCACCTGGGACGGCGAAGGTGTAAACTTCGCGTTATTTTCTGAGCGAGCTGAAAGAGTAGAGCTGTGCCTTTTCGATCCTTCGGGTCGCCGGGAGACCTACCGCGTTTCCATGGCGGAGCAAACCGACCAGGTTTGGCATTGCTATCTGCCCGAGGCGCGACCCGGCTTCGTTTACGGATACCGCGTGCATGGGCCTTATGATCCGGCGAAAGGGCTGCGATTTAACCGGAACAAGCTCCTGCTGGATCCCTATGCCAGGCAAATTCAGAATGGCATGAAGTGGCACGACTCGCTTTTTGGTTACCGGATCGGCCATCGCAATGAAGACCTCTCCTTCGACCGCCGCGACAGCTCTCCAGGGATGCTAAAAGGGATCGTGATTGATCCGGCGTTTACGTGGGGAGCCGATACTCCGCCGCGAACGCCATGGCATCGCACGGTTATTTACGAGACGCACGTCAGGGGCTTCACGATTCAACATCCGGAGGTGCCGCCGCCGTTGCGCGGGACTTACGCTGGCCTGGCAACTGCGCCTGTCATTGATCATTTGAAAGGGCTCGGGATCACGGCCGTGGAACTCATGCCGGTACACACCTTCGTGGATGACCGCCAACTTATTGAGAAAGGCCTGCGTAATTACTGGGGATACAACTCAATTGGATTTTTTGCACCCGAGCCTCGTTATTGCGCAAGCGACAGCATCACCGAATTCAAGACCATGGTGAAGACCCTGCACTCGGCGGGAATCGAAGTGATTCTCGACGTGGTGTACAACCACACGGCGGAGGGCAATCACATGGGGCCGACCTTGTCGTTTCGGGGCATCGACAATACCGCTTATTACCGCTTGGTCGCCGACAATCCGCGCTATTACACGGACTACACCGGAACCGGTAATACGCTAAACATGCAACACCCTCGCGTGCTGCAGCTCATCATGGACAGTTTGCGCTATTGGGTGCTCGAGATGCACGTGGACGGCTTCCGCTTTGATCTCGCGGCGACGCTGGCTCGCGAGTTACATGAAGTGGACCGGCTGGGTGCATTTCTTGACATCATTCATCAGGACCCTGTGTTGTCGCAGGTGAAACTCATCGCCGAGCCGTGGGACCTTGGTGAAGGCGGATACCAGGTAGGCAAATTCCCTGTTGGATGGGCGGAGTGGAACGATAAATACCGCGACGCAGTGCGCTCCTACTGGAAAGGCGATGGCGGACTGATTGGAGAGCTCGCTTACCGCATAACAGGCTCGAGCGACCTTTACGCGCGTAGCGGACGCAAACCCTACGCCAGCATAAATTTTGTAACCGCCCATGACGGCTTCACCCTTCAGGACCTGGTCAGCTACAGCTCAAAGCACAATGAAGCGAATGGCGAAGAAAACCGTGACGGCACGGACAACAACCGGAGCTGGAATTGCGGCGTCGAGGGGCCAACCGACCACGCCGAAGTCAACCAAATTCGGGCACGTCAGAAACGTAATTTTGTTGCTACTTTGTTGCTGTCGCAAGGCGTTCCCATGTTCCTGGCAGGAGACGAGATCGGCCACACGCAAAATGGCAATAATAACGCCTATTGCCAGGACAACGAGACCAGCTGGCTGGATTGGAACCCCGAGCACGTTGACCACGAACTGCTCGCGTTTGTGCAGCGGGTGATCGCGCTGCGAAATGATCATCCGGTATTTCGCCGGCGGAATTTTTTCCAGGGCCGCAACATCCGAGGGGCCGACATCAAAGACATCGTCTGGCTGGATCCCGATGGAAAAGAAATGGCAGATGAGGAGTGGAACCAGGAGTTCGCGCGCTGCCTGGGCGTCACACTTTCCGGCGAGGCCGTGGATGATGTGGATGAGCGCGGGCAGCGCATTCGAGATGACAATTTCCTGCTGCTGATGAATGCGCACCATGAAGAGATTCCGTTTACCTTAATAAATCCGCCTTCGGGTATGGGCTGGTTTGTTCTGCTTGATACTTCCTGCCAAACCTCGCGCAATGCGAGCACCTTTTATCGCGGCGGTGATACCTATCCTTTGCAGCCGCGGTCTTTAGCTTTGCTGGTGGAACGCGCTGCAAACCGCGTACGTGGAAGCGAACGGAGACGGTCCCCGGAAGCATGAAGCGCAAGCACGAGATGCCATTCGGCGCAGAGTGCCGGGATGACGATTCTGTGCGCTTCCGGTTGTGGGCGCCGGAGGCTTCCAAGGTGGACCTCCAATTCACGAATCTTAAACGCGAGTTGCCGATGTCGCGGCTTGACGACGGCTGGTTTGAACTCGTGGCCCAGGCTGGCGCCGGCGAGCATTATGGATTCAAGATCGACGATCAGCAGGTAGTGCCTGATCCTGCGTCCCGCTTTCAGCCGCTCAGCGTGCATGGAGCCAGCGAAGTGATCGATCCACTGGCTTACGATTGGCAGGATTCAAACTGGCGAGGCCGGCCTTGGGACGAAGCGGTAATTTACGAACTGCATGTCGGAACTTTTTCTCTGGAGGGAACTTTTGCCGGAGCCGAAGCCAAATTGGATTATCTGGCTAGCCTGGGTGTCACTGCGATTGAACTCATGCCGCTGACCAGTTTCCCAGGTGAACGCAACTGGGGATATGACGGCGTCCTACCGTATGCGCCGGCGCGCTGTTATGGAACGCCGGAAGAGCTAAAGCATTTTGTGAATGCGACCCATGCAAACAATCTGATGGTATTTCTTGATGTGGTCTATAACCACTTCGGGCCGGAAGGCAATTATCTAGGACTATATGCGCCGCAGTTCTTTAGCGACCGTCACCGTACTCCATGGGGACAGGCGATCAACTTTGACGGCCCGTGCAGCCGGAACGTGCGCGATTTTTTCATTCACAATGCGCTCTATTGGCTGGAGGAGTACCACTTCGACGGTCTGCGCTTCGACGCAGTGCACGCTATCGCTGATGATTCGCGACCGGACATTCTCACCGAGTTGGCGGAATCTGTTCGCACAAGGTTCGGTGCTAAGCGTCACGTTCATCTCGTTTTAGAGAATGACAACAATGCGGCTCATTATCTGTGCCGCGACGCACGGGCGCGCCAATCGTGCTACAACGCTCAGTGGAATGACGATATTCATCATGCTCTGCATGTGCTGGTGACCGGCGAGCAGGACGGCTATTACTCCGACTACGCGAAAGATCCTGCATGGCACTTGGGTCGGTCTCTCGCGGAAGGATTCAGCTATCAGGGCGAAGAGTCCGCTTTCCGAAATGGAGTCGAGCGCGGCGAGCCCAGCCGCGATCTTCCACCGACTTGCTTTGTGTCGTTTTTGCAAAATCACGACCAGGTGGGAAACCGTGCTCTGGGGGAGCGGATCACGCAGCTTGCGGACGCGGAGGCGCTAAAGTCGGCAATGGCAATTTTGCTGCTCGCGCCATCGCCGCCGCTGCTGTTCATGGGCGAAGAATTTGGGGCGACAACTCCATTTCTGTTCTTCTGTGATTTTGGGCCGGAGCTTGCTGCGAAAGTGACGGAGGGGCGCCGAGCCGAATTCGCGCGATTCGAGCAGTTCAACTCTCCTCAGGCGCAGAAGCAAATTCCCGATCCGAACAGCAAAGAAACATTTTTGCGTTCCAATCTCGATTGGAAATCGCTGGAGCGAGAGTCCCATCGGAATTGGCTGCACTTCTATCGAACGCTGCTGACTTGCCGGCGCAAGAAGATCGTTCCGCTCATCAAAGATATTGCGCCGGGGCGTGCGACGTTTGAGGTTCTTGCGCCGGACGCCCTGGATGTCCAGTGGCCATTCTCGAAATCGGGCAGCTTGCAATTGATTGCAAATTTCGGCTGTGCCGCGCTTGCGCTTCCAAACCGGCCCGACGGCGAACTGCTCTACACTACGGTCGAAGAGCATGACCCAGCATGGAAGGAGATACCTCCGCTGGCAGCGGCATGGTTCCTGAATGCATGAAAGCACGCCCGGTCCCTCTTTCCACATACCGCCTGCAATTCAATCGCGACTTCACATTTTCGCAGGCTGCGGAGCTGGTTCCATACCTGGCTGAACTCGGCATTTCGCATTGCTATGCGTCGCCTTACTTGCGGGCGCGTCCGGGCAGCATGCACGGCTACGACATCATTGACCACCACCAGCTCAATCCAGAGATCGGCACCCCCGAAGATTACGAACGCTTTGTGGCGGCGCTGCACGAGCACGGAATGGGACAAATTCTCGACGTGGTTCCTAACCACATGGGAATCTTGGGCGCCGACAATGCATGGTGGTTGGAAGTGTTGGAGAACGGCGAGGCTTCGACTTACGCGGAGTTTTTCGACATCGATTGGTATCCACTTAAAGACGAATTACAGGGAAAGGTGCTAGTCCCGGTTCTGGGAGACCAGTACGGAACCGTGCTCGACCGCGGGGAATTGAAGCTGACGTTTGATAAAGAGAAAGGCGAGTTCAGCATTGTCTATTTCCAGCACCGCTTTCCCGTCAATCCCCGGGAATACCCCCGGATCCTTGGCTATGAGCTCGAAGCTATGCAGCAACAGCTTGGGGCGGACAATGAGAATCTGCTGGAACTGCAAAGCCTGATCTCCGCTTTCAATCATCTGCCGAGCCGCGAAGAAACTGCTCCAGAAAAGCGTGCAGAACGATTGCGCGATAAAGAAATTCATAAGCGCAGACTGGCGGCGCTATGCGCGAAGTCGACGGAGGTCGTGGGATTTCTCGAAAGGAATGTCGAACGAATCAACGGCACTCCCGGCGATGCCGGCTCGTTCGATGCTCTTCATGAACTCATCAAGACGCAGGCCTACCGTCTTGCCTACTGGCGAGTCGCCGCCGATGACATCAATTATCGCCGGTTCTTCGACGTCAACGATCTAGCGGGCCTGCGACAGGAGAATGAGATTGTCTTCAACCAGACCCACGAGTTCGTTCTGCAATTGCTGCGGGAAGGAAAGCTCGACGGATTGCGCATAGATCATCCCGACGGTCTCTACAATCCAAAGCAATACTTTGAGCGCCTGCAACTCGGTTCCCATTCGGCAGAGAGCGAAGAGCGCGGGGCCAAGTCGTGTTACGTGATTGCGGAAAAAATCCTCACCGGAAATGAAAAGCTGCCCGACGACTGGCCGATTTATGGCACCACCGGCTATAACTTCTCAAATCTAGTGAATGGATTGTTCGTTGATCCGCAGAGCGAACGCAAATTGGACCGGATCTATCGCGCCTTCATCGGCCGCCATGCCAATTTCAAAGAATTGGTCTACGAATGCAAGAAGCTGGTGATGGACCGGTCGCTCAACAGCGAGTTGAACGTTCTGGCAAATCATCTCAGCCGGATTGCGCTGGCTGACCGGCACACCTGCGACTTCACCTTGAAAAGTCTGCGCGATGCACTGGCCGAAATTGTGGCGTGCTTCCCGGTCTACCGAACCTATGTGACCGAGCAGGGGCTGTCAGAAAGCGATCGCGTATACATTAATGAAGCTGTGGACTGTGCAAAGGAAAAAAGCACCGCGGCCGAGTCTTCGGTGTACGATTTCATCCGCGATGTTCTGCTGACTAGCCAGGGAGAGGGGCACCCGCAGTTTTATCAGCGATCGGTAATCCATTTTGCGATGAAGTTCCAGCAGTACACCAGCGCGCTAATGGCGAAGGGCGTCGAGGACACCAGCTTTTACCGCTATCACCGGCTGGCGTCGCTCAATGACGTGGGCGGAGATCCACTGCGGTTTGGGGTTACGCCTGAGGAATTCCATCGCGAGATCGCTCAGCGAAGCCGAAGCTGGCCGGACGAAATGGTCGCGACTTCCACGCACGACTCCAAACGTTCGGAAGATGTGCGCGCGCGCATCAATGTGCTTTCTGAAACTCCCATTGAGTGGCACCGGAAGGTGCGGGCCTGGCGCGAGATGAACAGCGACAAGAAAACTCTTTGCGACGGGGTCGAGGGACCGACTTCAAATGACGAATATCTTTTTTATCAAACCCTTATCGGTGCATGGCCCACCGGGGGCGAAGCGCAGAATCCTCCTGAAAGTTTTGTCGTGAGAATGCGCGATTACATGGTCAAAGCAGTTCGTGAGGCCAAAGAGAAAACCAGTTGGGCAAACCAGAATGAGGACTATGAGTGCGCGGTTACAAAATTTGTGAATGGTGTTCTCGAATCGCAAAACTTTCGCAACGACCTTGTGCCGTTTCAGAGAAGAATTTCACACTTTGGAATGTTAAACAGCATTGCACAGACGCTGATCAAGTTGACCGTGCCTGGAGTTTCTGACACTTATCAAGGAAACGAACTTTGGGAGTTCGCCCTTGTCGATCCGGATAACCGGCAAGTGGTGAATTATGAAGTTCGAAGGCGGGCGTTGCAGCAGTTGTGCGAGCTTCAGGATAAAAGCGCTGATCAGATTACGGCGTTTATCCGCAAACTTACGGAGAACATGGACGACGGGCGAATAAAATTGTACGTGCTGTGGAAGGCGCTCAACTTGCGAAAAAAGCTGCCGGATCTCTTTTACCGCGGCGAATATATTCCGCTCGAAGCGGCGGGCGAACGCGCGAAGCACTTGTTTGCATTTGCCCGCCGGCATGAAGACAAAACACTTGTCGTCGCTGTACCGCGCCTGTCTGCCCAGTTGCTTCAAGGCGAGGCGCGCAGACCGGCCGGTCAGGACCTCTGGCAAGATACAAGAATTGACCTTCCGCCAGGATGCGGGACAGGCTTTTGCAATTTGTTGACCGGCGAATCCCTGACGGCAGATGAACACGGCGGGTTATTCGCAAAACATCTCTTCCAGAACTTTCCGGTTGCATTGCTGGTCTCAGAGGAATTCGCCTCGCTCAAATGATCGCGCGCGCCTGAGGTATGATGATCGCTTCTTCCGAGGCGAATCATGACAAAGCGACTTCTTCTTTTGCTGGCACTCGCTGTTTTAGTCCCTTTCCAGTTCCCTACCGCGGCATTAGCCCAGCAGGCTCCGGTGTCGGCAGGCCTAGCCTTAACTCCGCCGATGGGTTGGAACACCTGGAACAAATTTGCGTGCGATGTAAGCGACGAACTGGTGCGGGGCATGGCCGACGCAATGGTGAAGTCGGGCATGAAGGATGCCGGGTATCAATATGTGGTGATTGACGATTGCTGGCAGGTGTCGCGCGATAAGAATGCCAACATTGTAGCGGACCCGCAGCGTTTTCCTAATGGCATAAAGGCGGTTGCAGACTACGTGCATTCGGTCGGGCTGAAGTTTGGAATTTATTCGGACGCCGGATCGAAGACGTGCGCGGGGCGTCCGGGCGGACTCGGACATGAGTATCAGGATGCGCTGATGTATGCGTCCTGGGGCGTGGATTATCTCAAATACGACTGGTGCAATACGACAACGCAGGATGCAAAAGCTTCCTACGCAAACGTCCGCGCTGCCCTTGATGCGAGTGGCCGGCCGATTGTGCTGAGCATCTGCGAGTGGGGAAAGAATCAACCGTGGCTGTGGGGCAAAGAAGTGGGCGGAAATTTGTGGCGAACTACCGGCGATATTCAAGACCGCTGGGCGGGCCAGCAGAAATGGGGCGACGGCACCTGTTGCTCGAATGGAATGCTGGACATTGCGGACCAGCAGGTTGGGATCGGCTCTTACGCAGGGCGGGGTCATTGGAATGACCCCGACATGCTCGAAGTGGGTAACGGCGGTATGACCACGACGGAATACCGCTCGCACTTCAGTTTGTGGGCGATCCTTACCGCTCCATTGATCGCAGGAAATGATCTGCGAAGCATGACTCCGGAGATTCGCGACATCCTCACGAATAAAGAAGTTATTGCGGTGGACCAGGATCCCCTGGGGCGCGAGGGACGGCGCGTGTGGAAAGACGGCGACCTGGAAGTTTGGGGAAAGCAAATGCAGGACGGCAGCCGCGCGGCCATCCTGCTCAACCGTGGGAGCTCATCGCAAGAGATCACAGCCACTTGGGAACACATGGGATATCCCAGTCACCTGAGCGCCGCTGTAAGAGATCTGTGGACACACAAGGACTTGGGAAAGTTTACGGGAAAATTCTCTGCGCCGGTCGAGAGCCATGGCGTGGTAATGGTTACGATCAGGCCATGAAATTCAGGGTCCACACGCCTGAGTCGACCGCGCCGCTACGCTAAGACCGGCTCCGATTGCATCAAATCTGGAGTGACTCAAAGTCTTCATTGTCGGCTTGACAGCTTCTTGGGATAATTGTCTGCTCTGGTGTAAATCGCGCTTGCTGTCGGAGTATAGGAAAACGGTTCGTGATGGACCCTTCGCGGACAAGCAAGAGTGTCCGCGCACACGAGCTTTGCCACACGGCCTGTGTTGCCTATGAAACTAATCGCTCGACTTTTTAATCCGACGAACAACCGGCGGCTGAACGAACTGCTCGGGTTCCTGCTGTGTGTCTCCGCGCTCCTCCTCTTCCTTGCGTTGTCTTCTTATTCGCCGCTTGATCCTTCGCTGAATAGCGCCTCGGTGCTGACTGGGTCACGGGCCGCGCGAAACTGGATTGGCATTGTAGGCGCCTACGGCGCGGACGTGTTGCTGCAATGTTTCGGGATCAGCGCCTTTCTGCTGCCCGTGATTGCAATCGCAATGGGGATTCGCTGGTTCCGCTCACGTAAGGTGGTCTCCCCGACGGCGAAGCTGCTGGGTGGATTATGGCTGCTCATGTTCGTTCCGGCGCTGCTGGCACTCTTACCGGGGAACCTGCGCTGGCTGGGTGCGGTGCCGCTCGAAGGTCTGGTGGGGCGAGTTCTCGGCGATACGCTGATTCATTATTTCAATCTTGCCGGGGCTTACATTGTGTCGACCAGCATGCTGGCGGTAGCACTTTATTTCTGCACGGCATTTTCGTTCTCTCAAGCACAGGTGTGGGCGGCAACCCGCTTCTCATTCGCGGTTGCACTGCGCGACCGCTGGAAAGACTGGCAACAGGAGCGCATCCGCAAAAAATTACAAAAGGAATTGGAGAAGCGGAGAGCATCGAAACCTGCAATCCAAACGCAGATGCTTCAGGCACGCGCCGTTACTCCTCCGGTGGAGCATCAGCGCTCAGAGCCACGCCGTACGGGAATTGAGCGGTTCGCAGAGGAGCACGAGGATCAGGCGCGGCCAACAAATCAGAATGCGCCACCTGAGCCTACGGTCGAAGTTACCGAGCGCGCGGACAGTTCCACGAAAGCCAAGACCACGATGCCGCGAGTGACTGCAGGGGGGTACAAGTTGCCGCCGAGCAGCCTGCTTCACCGTGCTGACGAACAACAGACGGTCGATGCCGACGAACTCAAGTTGCTGGCACAGGTGCTCACCGAAAAGTATGCCGAGTTCGATGTGCATGGGCAGATCACGCAGATCAATCCCGGGCCAGTGGTCACAACTTTTGAGTTCAAGCCTGAGGCTGGAATCAAGTACAGCCGCATTACCGGCCTGACGGACGACCTGTGCCTGGCGCTGAAAGCGGAGAGCATTCTTATTGAGCGAATGGCCGGCAAGAGCACCGTCGGGATTCAGGTGCCGAATCGCGAACGCGAAATTATCTGGCTGCGGGAAAATATCGAATCGTCAGAGTTCATCGGGTCCAGGTCGAAGCTCACACTGGCGCTGGGCAAAGACATCAACGGGCGAATCGTAACCGCGGAATTGTCTGGCATGCCGCACCTGCTGATCGCTGGCTCGACCGGTGCTGGCAAGAGCGTGGCAATCAATGCCATGATCATGTCGATTCTCTACAAGGCGACGCCCGATCAGGTACGACTGATTCTGGTTGATCCGAAGCGGCTGGAATTGGGCAACTACGAAGGTGTTCCCCATCTCTACACGCCTATCATCACGGAGCCGAAGCTGGCAGCAAATGCTCTGCGCAATGCGGTCCGAGAGATGGAGCGCCGGCTGAAACTTCTTGCTGAAAAGGGCGTCCGCAGTCTGGAACAGTACAACCGCTTGTTCGACGATGCTGACACACCGAGCCTGTTCGGTGATTCGGGCGAGGAAAGGCCGATCCCGTATATCGTCATCATCATCGACGAGCTAGCCGATTTGATGATGCTCGACGGCGGAAACGTTGAGGAATCGATTACCCGTTTGGCGCAAATGGCGCGCGCGGTCGGAATTCATTTGGTACTAGCTACTCAGCGTCCGTCAGTTGACGTGATTACAGGATTGATTAAGGCAAATTTCCCGGCGCGTATCTCATTCCGTGTAGCTACAAAAGTCGATTCGCGGACCATTCTCGACGCTAACGGCGCGGAAGCACTACTCGGGCGCGGCGACATGCTATATCTGCCGTCAGGCTCGGCGAGACTGCACCGCCTGCACGCTCCTTTTGTCACCGAAAAAGAAATTGCCTCCGTGGTGGAATTCTGGAGAACCCAGGGCACTGCGGAATACGATCAGAAATTCCTCGAAGCTCCCAAAGAAGAGCGGGAAGGCGTTGCAGCGGGAGGCGACGAGGAGGGCGGCGGCAGTGGCGAGCACGATCCGCTATTTGAAGATGCGGTGCGTCTGGTGATTGAGTTTGGGAAGGCTTCCACTTCCCTTCTCCAGCGGCGTCTGCGAATTGGCTATGGCCGCGCGGCGCACTTGATCGATCTGATGGAACGCGACGGGATCGTAGGCGCGGCCGATGGTCCCAAGCCACGCGAGGTTCTGAAACGGCCGAGCTGGATTTCAGAAGTCGAAGAATCGATGCGATAGGTTTAACCGGAGAGAGCTCAACCAGAAGAATGGGCCGGTTACCGGCCCATTCTTCTGTCCCGCCCTTTTATCTTCATCAAGACTTATTCGCCGTCTGTGTCGGAAAACGAGAACGGCGGTGTTAGCCCGGTGTAATCATCGATGACTTTTGCATCGTAGGGCGCATTCAGCTCGTCGAAGGTTCGTCCGACCACTCCAATCATTCCTTGAGCGAACACGATATCCTTAGCCGGATTCACCTCAATCACTTGATCATCAAATTGATTGCTGATTGGCGTATTACCATTCCTCAGGCGCACTGCTCGCGTGGGCAGAGGTTGAGAGATGCTCCCGGGCTGCATATTGGTGAAATACTGCCACGCGACAACACCGCCGTGAGTTACTTCGACGATGCGGCTGTTATTCGAATCCGTGATGAGCGTGTGGCCATTCGGAAGACGGCTGGCGAAAGCTGCGCCGCTGATCGGAGAAGAACTTGCGCAAGTGCCATAGCTCCACACGATTTTGTGGTCACGGGTTACTTCGATTACGCGGTTATTGTTCTCATCGGCGATGAGAATGTGGCCGTTGGGCAGGAGTTCGGCGCTGTTGGGGCTGTTCAGTTGGTCGGGGCCGCATCCGGAGACTCCAGTCATTCCGTATTGCCATACGATTTTCTTGCTCAGAGTCACTTCAATGACCCGCTGATTGCCTTGGTCCGTAATCAGCACGTGAAAACTGGGCAAGAATGTATTCTGCACGGGAGTGTTCAGTTCGTCCGCTCCGGCTCCAGTGACACCCGCCTTCCCGTATTGCCAAACAATGTTGCCGTTTTGGTCGACCAACATGACGCGATTGTCGTTGCAGCCGTTCGGGCAGGTGGGCTCGGTTCCTGGAGGCGCGCCAGTCCCTGCAATCAGCGTCAGCGGCCCAACGCGTTGGGCATCATTGGTACCGACCACCGAGTGCGGCCCAGCAACACTGGATCCATTTCCGAAGCGCCAGACAACCTTGTGGTTCTCCGGATTGATTTCGATGACGCGGTTATTGAATTGGTCGGCTATGAGGATGTTACCGCTGGTGTTGAATTGATTTCCCTGCGCAAGGGCCATACAGCACGCGAGCAGGAAAAACAGAGCTGAAATAGAAATACGGACTGAGACTGCGGACTTCATAGGCTTTCTCCTAAATCGATAAATGCCCCGCAGTGTTCGCTGAGCGCGCACCATACGCAGTCTAAGCATAGGAAAAACGCAGAAGTCCGATTGTCACCAGGTTGTGAAGAACTTGCCGTGATTTTGTAAACGGAAGGAGGAATGGATTCGTAGTTTGCCCTATGTGCGGGCTGAATCTTCGGACGCCCGAGCCTTGTCTGATGGGAACCTGATCCAATTGCGCTGGTACGCGAAGGAGATCGCCAGCAGCAGAATGCCGAGAACTACGAAACTCATAATGCGGTAAATGCGATCAAGCTGCGAGGTGTCGTAGACAAAAACCTTCACCGTCGTCAGCGCAATAAGCACCAGTGCCTGCCAGCGCACGAATGCGGAAGCGCGCCAGAATCCGATGATCATAAGCAGGGCGCCATACGCCATCCACAAAGCGGAGTAGGTGAAATCTCTCGCGATAAGGATCGAGCGCCTTTGCAATAGAGCTGCCGGGCTCCAATAATTTCCGAACGTGACCGGCATCTGGCGCGCGTAGTAATCGGTGACTTCCAAGCTCAGGCCTCGCAGTGCTACTACGTTCAGCATGATGATGGCCACGGCTGCGGCGGTTCTCCACGTTTCGTTTTCGTGTCCTGCGTTCTGAAATGCAGCGTAGCCGAGCACCGCGATGGCGATGGCGTACGCGGCCATGCGGCTATTGAAAAGGAGCGTCAAAGGTTCGAAATTGTCGATGAAAAGCAGGCGCGCGAGGCCGAGGGCCAGAGCTGCGAGCGCGAACGCATTCAGCAGATCAGATTTCAGACGACCTCCGACCCATAGCAACGCCGCCGACTCTACAAGCCAGCCGATGGTAATGGCGTGAGCTTCGAGACGAATAGGAATTGCAATCGTGATCAGACCGATCGCCAAAGCCAGGTGCATCAAGCGCAGGCTATTCTCGGCGATGGGATCGGATGCTCCCGGATTGATGCGGACCAGCAGCAGATATACCGTGGCCAGTATGAGCGCGAACCAGGCCGTTTCAGTAGAGCTAATGGCGTTGAGCATCACGTAGCCTTGCAGGAAATACGTGACGCCGTTCGCAAAGGCGAGGCCGAGGGAAATAGCGCGGCCGCCATTCTGTCGCAAGATCAGGAACGGCGCGGAGGAGAAAATTGCAAAGAACAAACTGGCGAAAATCAGAGTGGGTGTGAGTTGCGGGCGATCGTAGAAATTGTTGTACCAGCCGATGTAGTAAATGAGGGTACCGATGAATCCCAGGACGGCGATGCGTCGCCAGGGTTTCATCATCGCGAGCGCCAGGAGTGCGAGATCGAGCAAGGCCAGATAAGAAAAGAGGACGATCTCGTGGTTCTCGCCGGTTGAGAGCAGCGCGGGAGTGGCAAATCCGCCGGCGATCGCAAATATCGCGAGGACCTCCGCATCCTGCGCAATAGCCAGGGCACAGGTGGACGCGGTGACCACAATCATCGCCGCAAACACCATGTTGGAGGGGAGCAGGTGATACACCTGAAACGAGGCCCAAAGAGAGAGATACAGAACGCCGATGCCAACGGCTTTCAGCGAATAAGAAAAGAGGCCATATCCGCGTTTGCGGAAACGCTCGCTCCAGAGAACCACGGCGATGCCAGCTAACAGACCAATGACAACCCGCGCCGAAGGACCGATCCAGTTGTTTTCGAACGCGTAATCCAGAAAGAAAGAGACACCGATGAGCACCGCAGCGATTCCGACACGGTTCAGCCAGTGAGATCCAATGCGGGATTCGAGATCGCCGGAACTGTAAAATGTCGCGGAGCGCGAGGGTGGAGCGTACGCTGACGGCGGTTGCGGCGGCGGCGGAGGTTGAGATGGAGACGGTTGATGAAACGGTTGGATCTGAGTCGCACGCGTTGGGGCCTCGATATTCGGCCCAGTGCGTGACGTCGAGGAATGAACGGCGACTAGTTCCTCAAGACGAAGAACGCGCGCCGTCAACTCCCGGATCTGCTGAAGCAGTTGCTCGAATTCCGGCTGAGATATCTGCACAGTGCGCCTGATGTTGCCGGCCTGATTATGCAGTAAATTCGAGGAGTTTTCACGTGCTGTTTGGCTGGGGTAACCGCAAAGGACACGTGCTCTTTCAGAAATAACAAAGCGCGCCAGCTTCGCCGCGGTCAATCGCGCTTGGTTGATTAGGGCTTCGCCTTTTGCGCCCACTTCCATGCCGTCGAAATGATCTCATCGAGAGACCGCTTGGCTCTCCACTGCAGCAGTTTCTGGGCAAGTGAAGGATCAGCTACAAGTTCGGGTGGGTCGCCGGGGCGGCGATCGGCTATGTGGGTTGGCACCTTGCGTCCAGTAATGCGCTCCACGGCGGCGACGACTTCCTTCACCGAGTAGCCCTCACCGGTTCCGAGATTCATTGCTGCCGATTCACCTTTGGCGAGATATTCGAGCCCGGCCACGTGCGCTTCGGCGAGATCGGTGACGTGAATGTAATCGCGAATGCAAGTGCCATCGGGCGTGGGATAGTCGTCGCCAAAAATATCGAGCGCAGCACGCTCGCCTAGGGCGGCTTGAAAGATGAGCGGGATCAGGTGGGTTTCCGGCTCATGACTCTCGCCGATCTTTCCACTCTCATCGGCTCCGGCGGCATTGAAATAGCGAAAGGAAACGAAGCCGAGTCCGTAAGCCCTCCCATAGGCTTCGAGTGCGTTCTCGAAAGCTAATTTAGTTGCGCCGTACGGGTTTACTGGCTGGCGTGGATTGCTTTCCGTGATCGGCACCTTCACGGGATTACCGTAAACCGCGCACGTAGAAGAAAAAATAAATTTCCGCACGCGAGATTCCATCACAGCGTCGAGCAGAGCGAGCGCGGCGGTGACATTGTTGTGAAAATATTTTTTTGGGTTCTGCACCGACTCGCCAACATAAGCGTGCGCCGCGAAGTGCATAACAGAATCGCAGCGGCTTAGAACTTTCCGAAGCTTGGCCGAACCAGCGATGTCGCCGACGATCAGCTCAAATCCTTCCGCCAACTGTTTGTGGCCGGTGCAAAGGTTGTCGTAAATGATAACCTCATACCCTTTGCGCCGGAGAACATGAGCAGCGTGGCTGCCGATATATCCAGCGCCCCCAACCACGAGAACAGCCAAGTTTCCCTCCTGGAACTCAGCTTGATAATAATTGAGAACGACCGAATGTGGGATTTAGAACGAATTGAAAGGAAGGCTCAGCGCTTTCTCGATGCCGAACGTTGGGCGACATAAGCTAGTTTGTCGGGTGCAAAGTTTGTACTGAAATATTCAACCAGTGCGTCGCGATCGGATGGACTGACAATTGCGCCCCACTTCATCATCTTGTCTACTTCTTTGCCCCACGCTGCTTTGCTCAGCCTCTGCTGGACAATGATGTGCGCATCGTGACAAGTTGTACACGCGGCACGCGCTTTGTTCTGTATTGCTCCGGGAGGCAGTTCGGGGGCGCCTGCCGATTGCTCTGCGGCGAAAGCTCCGAGGCAGACGATGAAGATGCACAAGGCGAGCAATTTAAGCTTGGACATAGACTTTCACCCGGTCAACGGCGTTAAAGAGGTATCCACTCGGATTCCATTCGGCGGTTTCGGGCTGGACGCGATCCTGGCTGTCAGTGGCGCGTGACATGATCGTATATTCGGTAGTCCTCGTCGGCTTCCACGGATAGCTCCACAAGCGCCAGGCATAATGCGCCTGCTCCTTGCCCAACACGGCCGGCTTCCAAGTCTGGCCTGCATCGGTTGAGACTTCGACCTTCACGATGTCGGCTTCGCCAGCCCAGGCCGCGCCGTAAACGTGAACCGGACCAACTCTCAATTTGGAACCGTCATTCGGCCCTCCGATGATGGACTTCACCGTGAGAGCGGTGAGCGGATGGGTGTCATCGGGATTGACTGCCGCTCCCGGCGCTACAGGCTGATTGGGGTATCTGTAACCGGGCTTCATGAAATTGCCTTCGTACTCTTTCTCGAGAATCTTAATTTCAGTCAGCCATTTGCACGACGCCGCGCCGACCCATCCTGGAACCAGGGCGCGCGCAGGAAACCCATGATGAGTCGTGAGTCGCACGCCGTTCATGTGGGTAGCAATCAGAGTGTCGGAATCCAAAGCCTTCTCGATCGGAATGCTGCGCACAAATGGCGGCACATTGCCGGGAACTTCGTCGAGCCCGCGAAACATGACGTGCTTGCCGGAAGGCTTCACGCCTGCCCGCTGCAATACGTCGGCAAAGCGCGGTCCGGCAAAACGGGCGTTGCCTACCGCGCCACGCTGCCATTGGATACCAGCGACTTTAGGATTCTGAAACGCACGGCCGTTGCCCGCGCACTCCAGAGTGTTGGTGACCGAGTGCTGCTCGATTCTCGCCAAGTCGGTCAATGCCAAGGTGAGGGGCTTCTCGACTTCGCCGCCGATCGTTACTTTCCACTGTGCGGCCTCTACCTTGGCAGGCTCGAACATGTGATTGCGAACGTAAAAGTGCGGCACTGGCGTGAGCCAGGAATTCGCAAACTCGGGCGGCATCTCCAGGTCGAGAAAGCGCAAAGACCTGATGATCATGCCGTCTCCTCCCGGCACGACCGGCGCGATCTGCTTGGCAGCCGCCTGGTTCGCAGCCCAGCCCAATAAAGGATGTGCGGCCGTGGCGGCAGTGACTGCCCGGGACGCGTGTTTCAAAAATTCACGGCGCGAGCTCATACTTGCTCCGTTCGAATTAGGCTACTCCGGGACGCTCCGAGTTCGACTCGCGATCAAAAAATGCTGCGCGAGAACAATCGCACGTCTGTTATTGCTGGTCGGCGGCCTTACAGTGTTTTGCCACGATGCGCATATCCTTGTCGATGTCCTTCACCTCTAATGGCACGCCGTCGACGCCATGCACAGTGTCGCTGGGATTACTGCCTGCTTTCTCCGGTCTTATTCCTGTCTTAACGCTTCCCGGCTTGCTTTCGCCCGTGACCTCTACTTCTTTGCGCAAGAAGCGGTTGAGTTTGCTGCCCACACCCTGCAGCGCATAAACCATGCCGGTCCTGTCTGCGATTAATATGTAATTCCCGCGCTCACTTCGCAGGCAGCCGCGCACAGTAATTTTGCTTGGCCCCTCGCTGCCCTGATCCGGCACTGACGTCTGTTGAGAAAACGCCGCCGTTGACAATAGCAGCAACGCTGTTGCAGCTGCGCTAATATTGCGGTGCATAAGTCCTCCGTTCAGGATGTATTCGGCTCATCAATAAGTGTAGATCAGGTCAAACTGGAAGCGATTTAGCCAGGGCTCCTGCTGGCCCGGTGCTGCGATCGTGCTCTTTCCGGCCACAGCGGCGTTGCTGACAAATCCGCCCCAGTTGTTGAAAAGCGCGGCGTTATTCTCCAGGTTAGTGTTCAACGTCCGCCCATACCACCAAGTAAAGCTGGCGAGAGTGTTGGAACGTACCTTCCAGTTTGCGTACACACGATTTTGAATAATGTTGGTCGGCGCGCGCTGATCGCTTTCTGCGATGGAGGCAAGAACGGAATCTTGTTCCTGTCGCAACCAGGCGTATCCGAACAACAGGTCGTTTCTGCGTACGGCCCGGCCCACGCTGAAGTCGCCGCCGTATTCCTTATTCTGGCTGCCGAGATTCGTCATAACTCGATTTCCAGTTGTGGCGGCCAGCGGGTGCGTTGCCGCATCCAGGTTCTGTTCGTATTCGAGAAGCACATTAATCGGGAACTGGCTTGCTCCCGTCTGTATCTGGTTGTTGACAATGAAATCGAGCAGATCGAAGCCGGAATAGAAGTGCGGTTTGCCCGCAGCATCGATAAAGGTGGCGTTAGTCATTCCATTCGGAGCCAACGCGCAAGGCGCAAATTTCGGCAAGTTTCCGTTTGTCGCGCAACCCTGGCCTTCCCCGGGCACGGGAAAGGAAACCGTCACCGGTTTATTGCTGCCTACGGTTACAGGGCCCCCAGTTGTGGTCGCGCCCACTTCGAAGGCACTCGCCTGTAGCAGAGCATCCGGACGGTTCCAGTGCTGATTCAACACGGAAGCGGTCGCTGTCCATGGCCCCGCTTTTACGCGGGCCTGTGCCTGAGCTCCGAGAACGTAGGAGTCCTGTCCGGTGGAACTCTCGTTATAGAGCAATTCAATGGCTTGCACAGCGAGGTTCTGAACGAAGCCGTTGTAATTGAACGAGACCTTTTGGTCGAAGCCTTCGGGGTTCAGATCTGGATCGCCGGTCACCGAAGTGCGCTGCCAGAGGTAAGGGAATTTGCCTCCGGTAAGCGACAGCCAGGAATGCGCGACCGGGCTATATGTAATGAACCCTCGATCCAAAGCAATCGTTTTACGGTCGAAAGCATTCGTTAGAGTTTCGTTCGTAGTAGTGGGGTCTCCCAGCGAACCGGTCGCCAGCGCGATGCTTCCAACGAAATCCTCGTTGAGCTGTCCATCCAACCCTAAGCGGACGCGGATACGGGCGCGGTTGCGGTCTTGAGTTCCGTCTTGTGTAAAATTCTCACCACGAACCCGGACATCGCCGGAGAAGCGAAAACGGCCAAGAACATTTTGGAAGGCTTCGAGTTTGGTCTGCTCTGCTTTCGCTTGGTTTTGAAGCAAGCTGGTCGCCGATGTGGCGGATGCTGCTGCTGATGTGGCCTCCGCGGCTGCGTGTTGCGCATCGGCTGCAGACTGCTGGACCTGGGCGGCGGTAGCTTGTGCCTGATCGGCGCCGCTCTGCAGCTTTTGTGCAGTTGCGTTGGACTGCTGAACTGCGTCTAACACCTCGTGCAACTGGTCCTGCAATTGCCGGACCTGCTGGTTCTGGGCTTCAAGCTGTTTTTGCTGCGCTAGTACCAGATCGCGAAGTGATTGCATATCCTGCTGTGAAGCAGCAGGAGCTGCAGGAGCAGCGGCCGGTTTGGCGCGCTTCTTCTTCGGCGGCGCGGTAGTAGTTTGCGCTACGAGCGATGTGCTCAGCGCAAGTGCGATGGTGAAAATCCCCAACCAACGAAAGCTATGCCTCATGTGACCGGTACTCTCCTTTTGGACGCGGATCATTCCCGCAAAATTGCCGTTACCCAGTATCCTTACTAACTTAGTAGACATTGCATGTAAAAAAACTCTCACACCACAACTGTTATGCAGTCGCCAAACCCCAGCGCTGCTGCAGACGACTTTCGATGGTTTTGAAGATCAAACCGTCGACAAGATAGCCAAGAGCAATAATGAGAATCATTACCGCGACCACCTGGCTCATATCGTTCAGGTCGCGTCCCATCATCAGCAATTGGCCTAAGCCGAGACTTACAAAAATCATTTCCCCTGAAATGAGTGAGCGCCAGGCGAATGCCCACCCCTGCTTCAAACCTGTCACGATGTAGGGCAAGCTGGCGGGCAAGGTTACATGCAGGAACAACCGCAGCCCACGTGCGCCCAGGTTGCGCCCGGCCATGCTGTAAATTTTCGGAAGCTGCTTGCGGCCAGTCTCCATGCTGATGGTCACTGACAGCAATGAACCCATGACGACGACGAACAGGATTGCTTTCTCCGTCAGCCCAAACCACAAGACCGCAATCGGCAACCAACAAATACTTGGAAGGCTCTGAAGGCTGACCAGCAGTCCCCCGACGGTATCTTCGAGAAACTTGTTGCTGGCTACACCGAGGCCCAGGATCAAACCCAGCACGACTGAAATTCCGTATCCGATCAGCATACGTTTCATGCTGACGCCTATTGCGATCCAGAAACTGTGATCGGCGAAACCTGTCCACAGGGTTTCGGCAACGCCCCAAGGAGTTGGAAAAATGTAAGGCGGCCACACGCGCAATTTCGCCAGCAGAGCCCATACGCCGATCAGGACGGAGTAAAAGAGGACGTACTTAAGAAATCGCTTCATGTCCGTACTCTTCCTCCAGAGATTTGTTAATTTCTTCGCGCAAGTCATCCAGAATTTCACGCGCCTTGCCGGCCACGTGCACGTCTTCCAGATGACGTGGGCGTTCGAGGTCAATTCGGTATTCACGTTTGACCTGGCCGGGACGGAATGTCAGTAGGACAACCCGGTCTCCGAGCCTTACCGCTTCGCGGACGTTATGAGTGACAAACACAATAGTGCGCCGGGTCTCAGCCCAGATGCGCTCCAGTTCATCGTGAAGCAGATCACGCGTCTGCGCGTCGAGCGCGGCGAAAGGTTCGTCCATCAGCAAAACATCTGGTTCAGTGGCGAGCGCACGGGCCAATGCCACACGCTGCCGCATGCCACCGGAAAGCTGATGAATGTAGCTGTCCTTAAATTGGTGGAGATGAACCAGGCGGAGATAGTCACGAACCTTGGCTTCGCGCTTCGGCTTCGTGATTCCCTTCATGCGCATTCCGAACTCTACGTTCTGCGCGACGGTGAGCCACGGAAAGAGTCCGAGCTCCTGAAAAATAAGAATTCGGTCCGTGCCCGGCCCTTGCACCGGCGTGTTGTCGACCAACACGTCACCGGAGGACTGCTGATGAAGACCTGCAATCAGGTGAAGCAGCGTGGACTTTCCGCAACCAGACGGCCCCACAATGCAGAGAAACTCGCCAGGCTGGACTTGCAGATTAATATTCTTGAGAGCTACAAGCCGATTGCTCGAGTTCGTCGCATAGCTCAAGGAAACGTCTCGCAGCGCTAATTTGGGAATCTGAGGCGAACGGTCAAGGGTGGAAATCACGCCCAATGCTTCCCGGTGCGAAGCGCTCGACCGATGAGGAGCACGATGCTCGACAGGAACAGCTACCAGGGGCTTGCGAAGCGGACTGCTCATCGAATCGACTTCTTCCCTTCTTCAGTCAACACTTGGTTCAGTAGCGTTAAATCGTAGATATGTGACAGGTCAGGCATTTGCCGTCCCAGAAATCCAGCGTCAAACGCCAGTTGCGCCGCTCGCAACAGCGCTCCCCGTAGAGGATCGTAGGTGACCTGCAGACGGCCAAACGAATCGTCCAAAACTGTCGACGCAAGCGCCTTTCCAGTCTCTTTCTGGATCTGCCGATTCAGAATCTGCTTGGCTTCAGAGACGTGCCCGTTGATCCAATCAGTAAGTTCGACGTGGGCCCGCAGCCATTTCTTAACCAGATCCGGATGTGATTGGAGAAATTTTGTACTGACGACCAGCTCGGTTGTGAGGAACTGTCCATTCGGCCAAAGAGTGCGCTCATCCAGAAAGATTCTTCCGTTGGCTTCGTGCACCAGGCGGGAGGCCCATGGCTCTGGGGCCCACGCCGCGTCTATCTCTTTCTTCAAGAAAAGTATGAGCTGATCGGGATTCGCAATGGGCATGACTTCCACATCGCCACCTTTGTCCCGGGTCTTGAGCCCTTGCGATTTCAACCAAGCTCGAAGCGCCACGTCCTGGGTGTTGCCGATTTGTGGTGATGCAATGCGCTTACCGTGAAAGTCTTCCGGCTTGTTGATTCCGGAATCGCCTCTCACAACCAGAGCTGCACCGCCGCTGGTTGCGCCTGCGATGATGCGCAGTGCTTCCCCATTCGACCGGACATAGCCGTTGATGGCCGGATTTGGGCCGACATAGGCCATGTCGATAGCGCTGGCGAACAAGGCCTCGATTGCCGAAGGACCGGCGTTGAATCTGCGCCACTCAATTTTTACGTTTGGGCCCATCGCCTTTTCGAACCAGCCATTGGCTTTTCCGATCATTGGCTGAGAATGCGTGATGTTGGGAAAAGCGCCAATGCGGAGCACTGTAGTCTGCGCGGAAAGCGCAACCGGCGATCCCAGAGCAATGTAGAGGAAACCCAGGGCTCTCAGTTTCATTTCTCGGTCCGGCTGAGATTGCCATGGACGACCATCGGCAAGACGCTGGCGTCAGTCTTTTTTCTGCGCCCTTTTTCCCGCGGAGATGGCGAGGGGTTGGCGATGTCGGCGATGGTCGTACTCTCAAGAATTTTGGCGGCGGCATCGCGCACGGCAAGAAACACGCGGTAAAGAGCCCGGTGCTCAGCGTCCCGGTCGATCAAGCTGCGCAACTGATCGGCATCGCCGAAAGGCGCGAGCGGGCCGTCGATCAAGCGGATAATTTCGCTGAGACGGATGTCGGAAGGAGGACGCCGCAGTTGGTATCCGCCTTTGGATCCGCGAACGCTTTCCACGATGCGGGCGTTTTTGAGCTCGAGCAAAATCAATTCGAGAAACTTCTCCGGCAACTCTTCCTCGTACGCGATGTCGCGGATGCGGATGGCACCTTGGTTGTAGTGCCGGGCCAGCATCATCATGGCCTGTAACGCGTAAAGCCCTTTCTGCGAAATTTTCATGGCCCTCACTATACAACAAACCCTATCTTGTTAATAGACATAAGGGGGATAGCAAGGCCGCTGTCATTTCGCTCGCGAATATAAGTACTTTTGTTTATCGGCTCTTAGAGCGCTGCCACGAATTTGGAAGCGATGTCGGACTGCAAAGTTTTGCAATCAATGGAAAGACAATGCTGCTGGAGCTTAGAGGACGTGTAGAATTTGAAGGGTGATGTTGTCTGGCCCCCCGCGCTCTTTTGCCAGCTGGACGAGAGCGCGACATGCGTTTTTAGGCGACTGTGAAGCGGCCACCTGCTGCATCTCGTTCAGGTTCATTTGGCCCCAGAGTCCGTCGGTGCAGATCAATAAGGTATCGCCGGTTCGGATGGGGGCCGGTTCAGGCGGAAAGTCGATTTCGATGTCGTCCGCCACACCCAGGGCCGAAGTCAAGACGTGCTTTTGCGGATGGTTTTCCGCTTCCTCGGGTCGAATCACGTCGTTTTCGATCAAGCGAGCAATCAAAGTGTGATCTCGCGTAAGAGACCAAAGCTTCCCTTCCCGCAGCAGGTAAAGACGACTGTCCCCGACGTGAACGAAATAAAGACGCGCATCGACTAAAGCAAAAGCGGTGCAGGTAGTTCCCATGGCGCTGAGGGCAGGATTTTCTCGCGCTTGCTGTTGAATTCGCCGGTGGGCTTTATCGAGGGCGCTGAGGAGCCGCTTTTGCGGGTCCGGTTCGGCGGAAGCGGTGTAGGTTTCCGTAACTAGATCCACCGCTATGCGGCTGGCAATTTGTCCACCCTCGTGCCCACCCATCCCATCAGCCACGATCGCCAGTCTACCTAAGGCCGCGAACGAGGCGTCATCTTCAGGCTCCCAATAACTGTAACTGTCTTCGTTATTTTCCCGGACGCAGCCGACGTCAGTGAGGCCGGCCAGCTCCACGCCAGGACGGATTTTCATTGGTGGATGGCTCCGAAAGTTTGCAATTATACGCGACCGCAGCGGCTGACATTTGTCACGCGCGGGCGGTGATGATCTGCACTGGCGATGGGACGGGCGTTCTCGCATGCTGGATGTGCGAGGGAAAGGAAATGGGCATGTCGACGGTACAAACGTTTCCCGCAAGACCCCAGGCCGCTGAGCATACGGCGGCATTGATGAGCAAGGTCAACAAGAATTACGGAGCAGTGCAGGCACTGAAAAACTTCAATCTGGAAGTACAGGCTGGAGAATTGACGGCAGTGCTCGGGCCCAACGGCGCCGGAAAGACAACCGCCATCAGGCTGTTGCTGGGCCTTGCGCGCCCAACGTCCGGAAGGGTTTCGGTTTTCGGAGGAGACCCTACGGCCCTTGCAACTCATCTGCGCGTCGGAACCATGCTGCAGGTCGGCCGCGTCCCAGAGACGTTGCGGGTGCGCGAACACATCGACCTGTTCTCCTCTTATTATGCGCGGCCGCTGCCCATGGCACAGACCCTGGCGGCGGCGGGAATTGAAAATGTGCGCGACCGCAAGTTCGGCGATCTTTCCGGCGGGCAGAAGCAGCGGGTTCTGTTCGCCCTGGCAATTTGCGGCGATCCCGATCTGTTGTTCCTGGATGAACCTACGGTCGGCCTGGACGTAGAGGCTCGACACCTTCTTTGGGATGAGATCCGCCAGTTGCTGGTACGCGGCAAGACCGTGGTCCTGACTACACATTATCTGGAAGAGGCGGACGCGTTGGCTGATCGCGTGGTGGTGATTAACAAGGGTTCGATCATTGCGGAAGGCACACCGGCTGAAATCAAGTCTCGCACCGCCGGCAAGAGAATCCGCTGTTTCACTCGTCTGAGCACTGAAGTGGTTCAAGCTCTGCCTGGCGTTGTGGACGTTCAGGATGACCGCGGCGCAATGCTGATTCACACATCGCGGCCGGAGAGCGTTTTGCGCGAGCTTCTGGCGCGCGACCTGGAGCTCACAGGTGTCGAGGTGGCCGGAGCTGGATTAGAAGAAGCTTTCCTGGCGCTGACGCAAGAAAAGGCAAACTGAGGAGAAAAATATGGCGACCACAGTAATCAGACCCGCTGTCGCGCTGATCAGACCCAATGTGATCAGCATTTGCCTGAAGGAAACGAAGTATGAGTTTCTGAAAAGCCTTCGCCTTCCCATGTACTCGGTTTCAACGATTGTGTTTCCGGTCATGTTCTACGTTCTGTTTGGGCTGATTATGGGCCGGCAGATGATTGGCAGAGTCGGCACTACGACCTATTTGATCGCGGCCTACGGCACTTTCGGCGTAATGGGTGCGTCGCTGTTCGGGACTGCAGCCGGCCTCGCATCGGAACGCGGCTTTGGATGGCTGCAAATGAAAAAGGCAACACCTATGCCGCCGTTCGCGTATTTTCTGGCCAAGGTCGTTATGAGCATGATCTTCAGCGCCGCGGATGTTTTGTTACTGATGATTCTCGGTGTCGCTTTCGGTGGAGTACACCTGTCTGCGATAGTGGCGGTAAAGCTATTGCTGACCCTCGTAGCCGGATCGCTTCCCTTCTGCGCCATGGGATTGGCGATCGGATATTTCGCGGGGCCGACCTCCGCGCCGGCCTTCATCAATGTGTTTTATCTTCCGATGTCATTCTGCTCGGGACTATGGATCCCGATCATGTTTTTACCCAAGTTAGTTCAGAAGGTCGCACTTTTTCTGCCCTCGTACCACTTGTCGCAATTGGCGCTTCATCAGGTTGGCGCCGACAACGGAGTTCCGGCTCAGACCCACTGGGAAGCCCTGATCGGGTTCGCGATGATTTGCCTGGGAGTCGCGTGGGCAGGATACCAGCGCGACCAGAAAGCCAACGGCTGAAGGAAAATTATGAAATCGAACTGGACAACATCTTTGCTGGTTTTGACCGCGATGCTGTTGCTGATTATGGACCGGCGGCTGGATCTGTTGGCAGTTGTGGCCCCCCTTTCGATCGTAGTGAGTTTGATCGCAGCTGCGCAGAGCCAGCGTAGAATATAAACGGAAAAGATGAGGCTTCTTCCCAAAAATCGCGACCATGGCTTGGCGCCGTTCGCATGGCTCATCTTCCTGGTGTTCTTTTATATCCAGCCAATTGCCGAGCACGCCTCGTGGCGATCGCTGCTGCTGACAAATGCAGAGGTGCTAGTTTTCCTGGCTCTCTATTTCGGCATATTCTGGGTCGGGTTTCGGCTGAAATATGTGCTGTTGTTTTGCATGGCGGCAATGGGACTCGGGTTCGCAAATGTAAACACGGGATCTTCAGTTTTCATTATCTTTACAGCTGCGTTCATTCCGTGGGTTTTCGAACGGGCGAAATCGGCGGTGATCGCGTTAAGCGTGCTGGCTTTAGCAGTAGTTATACACGCGGCGATATTCCATCCGGCGAACGGATTTTCGGTCACCTCCCTGGTCGTCGCCCTGGGCGTGGGCTTATCCAACACTCACTTTGCGGTACGCAATCGCGCTGACCACAAGTTGCGGATGGCGCATAAAGAGATCGAGCATTTGGCGAAAGTCGCTGAACGCGAGCGTATTGCGCGCGATCTGCATGACGTCTTGGGCCACACTCTGACGCTGATCGTGGTGAAGTCCACCCTGGCGGGGAAGCTGCTGGACAAAGATCCGATGAAGGCGAGAAGCGAAATTGCAGACATCGAGAAAGTCTCCCGCGAAGCTATCGCAGAGATTCGCAACACTCTCCGCGGCTACAGTACCTACAAGCTGGACGAGGAATTTCAGCGGGCGCAATCGGCGCTAGAAACGGCGGGGGTGGCAGTGGAGGCGGAGTCAGCTGAAGTGCCGCTTACGCCGGCGCAGGAAAGCGTGGCGGCGCTCATCATGCGTGAAGCGGTGACCAACGTCGTACGGCATGCACATGCGCGGCATTGCTCACTGCGACTGGCCCGCAATAACGGCAACTGTGTACTCGAGATTCAAGACGATGGCTGCGGCGGATTCACCACAGAAGGCAATGGGCTGCGCGGAATGCGCGAGCGGGTCGAGGCGCTGGGTGGAACGCTGACGCACAAAACGTCCGCGGGAACAAAGCTTAAGTTTGAATTCCCATTGACTGCGCCGGCGGACGCCAAGAGTTGAATCATGCGACAAAAACCGGGCGCAAACTGATCCGCGTCACCATCGCGGAAGACCAGGGCATGGTGCTGGGGGCGCTAGCCACTTTGCTAGAAATCGAGGGCGACATTACCGTGGTCGCGCGTGCACGCAACGGTGCCGAAGCGCTGAATGCGGTGCTTACTCACAAGCCGGATATTTTTCTCACTGATATCGAGATGCCCGAGATGAGCGGGTTGGATGTTGCCGCAGAACTGAAGCGCAAGCGGTCCTCTACCAAGACCATCATTCTTACTACGTTTGCACGTGCAGGATATTTGCGTCGCGCGCTCGAGGCCGGGGCGGCGGGTTATCTTTTGAAAGACATGGCGGCGGACAAACTGGCGGATGCCGTTCGCCGCGTGCAAAGCGGGCTGCGGGTGATAGATCCCGAACTAGCGGCAGAAGCATGGGTCGAAGCTGATCCCCTGACCGACCGCGAACGGCAAGTGTTGCGGCTCGCTGGTGACGGAATGGCGAGCACTGATATTGCCGATAAGCTGAGCCTCTCCGAAGGCACGGTGCGCAATTATCTTTCCGAGGCGATGAGCAAGCTTGGCGCGGCGAACCGAGTGGAAGCATCGCGCATCGCCCGGACCAAAGGATGGCTATAATCATCTCTGTCATTGATTTCCTTCCGATCCAGCTGTTCGAGCCTTGAATTCTTTCTCCCTCTCACCCAAGAGGTGGTTCAGTTTCTCTACTAATTCCATCAATCGCTTCGAATCCGGCTCTTCAACAATGGCTTCGCACAGTTCTTTCCAGCGTTCGTCATGTGTGCTGCTGGTCATTGTTTTTCCTTTCAGTGCCGCAGGTTAATATGCACTGGGAGTGCCAAAACGAAGAATAAAGTACATAGCAGTTCTTTGCTGTGAAAGAACTGCGAGTGCCAAGCACAAATTTCTTCGGGACTTTTTGGTACTGCGGTGGAGAAATTACTGTAAGGGCTGTTTGGCCTGAGTAGCCGGAACTTCGAAGCCATATCGCTGCAATACCTTAGAGGCCTCAGGGCCACGAATATAAGAGAGAAATCGAGTCGCTGCCGTTTGAGCCTTTGAGGACTTCAGAACCACACATGCTTGCACGATCGGCGGATATTCATTTGCAGGAATTTCAGCAAACCTGCTTTGCGCGCGAGCTGATGGAAGCAGCGCCAGTGACATCGCGATGATCCCAATATCTGCGGCGCCTGACGTAACGAAGGAAGCGGCCTGGCCCACGTTCTCTCCGACAACGATTTTCCGAGAAAGTCTGTCGTAGAGACCTTGCGACTTTAGAGCTGCAATCGCAGCTTGGCCGTATGGTGCGTGCGCGGGGTCAGCAATGGCGATTCGCTTTATCGATGCATCAAGCAGCACCTGCAGTCCTTGCTGCAGATTTAAGGTGGAAGTGGAAGCAACAAACAATACGATGTGTCCGCGAGCGTATTCGTAATAGCTTCCCGGAACAGTTGATCCAGCGGCTTCGAGTTTCTTGGGGTAGTCGGAATTCGCGGATAAAAAAAGATCAAAGGGCGCGCCATTCTGAATTTGCTGATAGAAATTGCCTGAGGAGCCGTACACAATCTTCACCGGAGCGAACGTTTCAGCCTTGTAGTGCGCGGAAATTTCATCCAAGGCGGCGTGCAAGTCGGCGGCGGCGGCGACCGTGATCTCCTGGGCGAGGGACGGACCGGCCAAAATGCAGATCAGTATGAGGGCTGCGATTTTCATCCAAGTCAAAGCGCTCAACCACAAAGTACACGAGGTTACAGTAAGGAAAAGCGTCCAGTTTTTCTCGCGCGTGCTGGAGTCTGTCGAGAAAGGAATGTCGCTAAATCAGCTTCTACTTCAAGACCCCAGAATTCCCGCTTACGACTGTGGCCTGGAGCATGCGCTGGCGCGTTTCCAGGTGTTTTTGCCGGAAATGCGCGTGCGCCCGTTCGCCCCAGCCGCGCACAAAATAATAATTCAGAACCGCTCCAATGAGCGAACTGGCAACTGGTATTACTCTCCCTGCCCATTTTTCGACGAACTCGGCGCTGGCTTTGGCTGCGATTTTCTGGATGATCCTCGGGATGAGGCGATTCACCAAGTTCTTCTCCAACAAGTCACGCCCAAGATCCACTCCGGCCGCGCTGGCAGCGGCGATCCAGAGCTCCGTCACTTCCGCTTCCGTGTTGTATTCATAACCGTAGATCAAGCTGAGCTTCTGGATCATTCGCATGGTGATGCCGGCCAGGATGCTGAAGTCAGGCACGATGGTTAGCAGGCCGCCAATTCCGAAGCCCGCACCTTCTGCGGCAGCAAGTTTCATTCCGCTGTGAATGATTTTCTCGGCGGTCTCATCGAGGACCGAAATGTCGAGCGAATACGTCCCTTGAAAGCTGTTGACCGGCAAACCGTATGCGGCTCGTAGCTCGAGGAGGAAGCGTTCGGGCTCAACCCGTACAGTCTTGTAGGCGCGCATCAACGCCGTGGACAATGATTTCTCGATGCGCCGGCGCAGCCAGGATTTAGCGTTGGACATAGACCGGGTTGGATGCACGTAGCGTCGTGTCGGATTTATTTGAGTGGTCCACTCGGAGTGTTGCCGTGCGTGATGGCTACATCCTCGCGGCTTTGCTCGTAACTCTTGCCCAATGGAGTGGACCGGTCCGCCGGATCGTCGGACGGCGGCGCGGCCAGATTTCGCCACCACACGTAGTCGGACTGCGCCTTTTGAATTTCTGCCGGCGTTGAGTCTGCGTCAGCGCGGATGAGATCGGCGGAGGCAACGTAATGATCTTCCAGGTCCCGCCTTTTGTCCCCCTCACTGTGAAGGAAGTGCTTGTAAATGCTTTTATTGATACGGTCATTCATCTTCTTCGCGTCGGATTCGATGCGCTTCCAATTAGCACTGGAGGAATTCGCGATTTCAAGCAGAGTTTTATTGGCGCGCAGATGGCCCGAAATCTGCTGCATGCTAGAGCCGGATAGGACTAATTCGTGAGCAAGAAAAAGCGAGCCGTAATTCAATCCTAGCGATCTGCGTTCAGCCACAAGTAGCGGCCGCTGAACTTTGAACACATCGGCAAAGGTGCGGCTAACGATGGAACGCGCGGTGTCATCCCTCGATATTGCGGTCATCATTCTGATTTGCTTCTCTGCTTTTTCCTGATCATCGGCGAGGGCGGGGAGGGCCGCGGCACCAAGAAGAAGGATGGTTAGATATAAAACTCTCATGGTTCCCTCCTGAGCTGGAGTTCCCCCGTAACGTGAATTCTAGCCAAGTATGATGCCGGAAACAATGCAGGATTTGTCAAATTTGCGTCGCAGAAGAGAGCCCTTGGCCCGGTCGGTGGAAACTGTTGGCTATGCTACGATCATTAAGTCTTTAACACCAAGTCTTTAATGCCCCCAGGAAAACTCCATTTAGTGCCGCTTGGCGGCCTCGGCGAATTCGGCATGAATTGCATGGCGGTGCGCTGGGGCGACGACATCATCGTCGTCGATGCCGGCTTAATGTTCCCCGAGGCCGAGCTGCTGGGTGTGGACATCGTTGTTCCCGACATCTCATATCTTCTTGAAAACCGCCAGCGAGTCCGCGGAATTGTGCTCACCCATGGTCATGAAGACCATATTGGAGCTTTGCCTTGGATCCTTTCGGAACTCAATGTGCCGGTCTGGGGAACTGAGTTCACTCTGGCTTATGTGGAAGACAAGCTGGATGAGCACGGATTGTTGGACAATTCCGACCTGAGGGAAATCCGGGCTGGGGAGCGCTTCAAGATCGGACCATTTACTGTCCATCCGATCCAGGTGACACACAGCCTGGTGGATTGCGTTTCACTGGCAATTCACACACCGCTCGGGGTGGTGATTCACACCGGGGATTTCAAGGTCGATCCTACGCCGACTGACAATCGCCTGTTTGATCTGCATGCCTTCGCCGAATACGGCAAAGAAGGCGTGCTTGCCCTGTTGCAGGATTCCACCAACGTTGAGCGCCGCGGATATACGCCCAGTGAGCGCGCGGTGCGCCGCAAATTCGACGAAGTGTTTGCGCGTGCGGACCGGCGGATTTTCATCTCGTGTTTTTCGTCTTCTATTCATCGCATCAAGCTGGCGGTTGAGCTTGCCGCTGAACATGGGCGAAAAGTCGCATTCGTGGGCAGGTCGATGATCAGCTCATCGGAAATTGCGGAGGACCTCGGGTACCTGGAAATTCCGGATGGGCTGCTGGTTCATCCCGGCGAAGTAAAGAATTTTGCCCCTGAAAAAGTTTGCGTGCTTATCAGCGGGACACAGGGTGAGCCCATGTCGGCGCTGTCGCGCGCTGCGGTCAACAATCACAAGCACGCAACCATTGAGAAGGGCGACACGGTCGTGCTTTCGTCGAGGATCATTCCGGGCAATGAGAAGGCGATCTACCGCATGGTCGATCATCTGTTCCGCCGCGAAGCCCACGTGATTTATGAAGATGGCTCCTCGCCTCCTATTCACGTGAGCGGGCACGCCAGCCAGGAAGAACTTAAGCTCATCATAAATCTGGTGAAGCCGAAATATTTTATTCCCATACACGGCGAGTACCGGCAGCTCAAGCTTCATGCCGAGCTGGCGGGGTCAATGCACGGCTCGGTTGGTAATGTGATGCTGATAGAGAGCGGAGATGTCTTAGAGTTCGATGAGCTGGGTGCGCGGAAGGCCGGCCGGGTCAACGTGGGCCGTATTTGTATTGATTCCGGTTCGCGCGCGGACGTGGTTGAGGACTTAGTAATTAAGGACCGCCGCCACTTGAGCGAGGACGGCTTCGTGCTGCCGATTATCGCGATCAATAAGTTGACTGGGCGGGTTGAGATATCTCCAGAAATTGTGACGCGCGGCTTCTCGGCGGGCGAAAACGGATTCATGGACGAAGTCCGGCAGGTTGTGGTGCAAACGCTCAGCCAATCAAGCGAAGAAGAAAGAGCCGATTATGGCGTGATCAAAGAGAAGATCCGCGCAGACTTGAAGCGGTATATTTCCAAGCAGACACAGAAGCGGCCGCTGATTATGCCGGTGATTCTGGAAATATAACGAAAAGTCTTTGAGCACATTTGGAAGTTCTGTTGCCGGGAGCGTAAACATCGTTTCACTCGATGACATTCGCGAAGCACGCGTGCGATTGGACGGAATTACCGTTCGGACGCCTCTGATTCCCCTAGAGTGGGATGGCCGCAAGCTCTACCTCAAGCCTGAAAACCTGCAACCGATTGGCGCTTTCAAACTGCGGGGCGCATACAACAAAATCGCGTCTTTGAGCGACGATGAACGCGCGCGCGGCGTCATCACCTATTCCAGTGGCAACCATGCCCAAGGAGGAGCTTATGCCGGGCGGGCGCTAGGAACCAAAGCTGTGATCGTGATGCCGCGGAATGCTCCGGCCGTTAAGCGAGAAGCGACAGCGGCTCTCGGCGCGGAGATTGTTTTCGTCGGACCCAGCGGAGTTGAGCGGCAAGTCAAAGCTGAGCAACTTGCGGCCGAGCACGGATACGTGATCATTCCGCCCTACGACGACGAGAAGATCATTGCCGGACAAGGCACAGCGGGACTGGAGATTTTGGAAGACCTACCAGAGGTGGATTTAGTGTTGGTGCCGATCGGCGGAGGCGGACTAATCAGCGGGATCTCAACCGCGATCAAGTCCCTTAAGCCCGATGCAAAGGTAATTGGAGTTGAGCCGGAACTCGCGGCCGATGCACAAGCCAGTTTCCGCGCCGGACATATAGTTAAATTTCCTGCGGAGCAGGTGCTCTCGACCAGTGCCGATGGGTTGCGCTCGCAGTATGTTGGAACGATTACATTCGAGCACATTCGACGCTACGTGGATGACGTGGTAACCGTCAGTGAAGACGATATCTTGAACGCAGTGAAAATTCTGGCGGGAAATCCGAAGACCGCTGCGGAACCGAGCGGCGCGGTGGCAACAGCGGCATGGCTGTTCCACCGCGAATCGCTGCCGAAATCGGATCTCACCGTTGCGGTGATCAGCGGCGGCAATATCGATCCAGAACTACTCAAGAAGGTGCTTTCATCCGATCACTCCGCGCTCACTTCACGGTAATCGAATCCACCACCTTCGCGATCACACCTTTCGAGTCAACTGCCTGCACCACAAAACGTTCGTTGTTGCCGACTGGCAGCGTGATGTAGGCGTTCAAAGTTGCGCCGCTAACGTGATAAACCTCTTTCGAGTTGACCCAGACCTGGATCTGCGAGATCGGGTTCACTCCGGAGGCGGTCGCGGCGACGTGTACTGGATTTGTATCCGTCGATTGGTTCTTCGGGTTGGTCACGTTCAAGGTCAATACCGGCACGGCCATGTAATTCCCTCCGACGATGACTCGAGAGTTGTTGATGCTCTGCGGACACCAACCCGCCAAGAAAGGATTCGAAAGCAGTTGCAAGCTGGGAAATTTCTCCGTGCTCTCGGCGCCTTCGGAGGACTCTACCGCGAACGCGACATAGCCACCAGAGTTCAGGCAGCCTACGATATCCGAGTGTCCGTTAATGCCATTCGCCCCGTTATTGCTGAAATAGTTAGACGGCTCGAGAAAGTCGGTTTCGGTCCCGTTGACCCAGACTCCCTGGAGGTAGTCTCCACTCTGTTCTTCGCCGACAAATATGCCGGGATTGTTGATGCCACTCAGCGTAGTGAAGTAACTTGGCAAGCCACCTCTGGAAGGAGCGTTATAGTCTGTGAAAGTTCCGTTCTGATAAATGAAACCGTTAAGGCTATCGCGGTTTCCCACGATGGTTCCGGCTTTATTTATGCCGGCCAGCATGGTGGAAGAAGCTCCTGGATAATCGATAGTGGTAAAGGCTCCAGCGTGGCGAAGAAATCCGTGATTGGATCCCGATAGCGAATACCAGCCAACTACATCGCCCGTATCGGCGATTCCAATGCCGACAGTTGCGCTCGCGCCCGGGAAATCAATGGCGCTGTACTTGCCATTCGCGTACTCAAAACCGTGGGTCCCAGCAGCATCGCTGTAATACGAGCCAACGATCACGTTACTGTTGTTGATGCCGGACGCAGTAGTACTCTGAGCATTGGCGCCCGGATAATTTACGGCTGCGTATTTATAAACTACGGCGGTTGAGGTTTGGGCCGAGGCTGCTGCGACAAACAATGCGCAAAAGGCCAACAGAGCTATAAGAGAATGTGTTTTCATAAGAGAACTCCTGAGAACTTGCGTAATAAGAGATGCAGGAGCAACTCACGGCGATGTCCCTGACGTGAGTTGCAGCTCATCCGCGACACCTTAAGGAAGCTAAGGCCGCGGAAATCCGCTGGCAGAGTAGGGTTTAGCGTCTCCCTTCTTCAGCCCGTCCCGAACTGTCAGAGTTCCTGGTTTTGCCGAAGTGATTAGTGCTTGTACGATAGTTCTATGGCGAGGTTTTACCGTTTAGGCTTTTCAATCGTTGCAGCGGTATTGCTAAGTTCTGTGCTGGCGTCCGCCGATGTAGTACGCGCCGCTACGATTCGAGTTGCGCCCATTTATCTTTCTCCGGACGTTTCGTCGGCAAAGCTAGCCGAGGTGGATCGCGGCCGGGAGTTGGTATTTCTTGAAACCAGCGGTGATTGGGTGAAGGTGGAAGCCAATCTGACGGAGGAACGCATTGTGACCGGCTGGATGCAGACCAAAGGGCTGATCCAATCAACCACGCCGGACGGGGACAAAATTCTCTTCGGCGAAGCGGTAGATTCAGAGGACCAGGCGAGCCAGCGCAACGGGCGCCGTTATGCGGCGCAGGACGCTATGCGGCTATATAGCGAAGTAGGTGAAATCTTTCCGCAATCGGCGCTTGCAGGTGAGGCGATGTACAGGTCGGCGGATATCCGTTGGCAAATTGAGAAGGTTGATGTCATGTCTTTGCCGTCAGCCAAAGAGCAGGAATCTTATTTGCGCCGTGGGATGAACGAAGACTACTTCAAGAAGGTGATGAAGAAGTTTCCAAATACAAAATGGGCTTATCTCTCCGCGTATCACTTGATCGATAACAAACTTTGCGGCGACTGGCAGGCGCAGTCGAAGTGTCCGCAAAAAGAGGCGGAAATCTACGAGAATTACGCCAAGCAGTATCCTCAGTCGCCAGCCGCCGCAGAAGCTCTCTACCATTCCGCGTATCGCTGGTCTGCGCTGATTGAAATTTACAAAACAGAAGACCAGGCAAAGAAATCGGATGAAGCCAAGGGCCGCGCGATTTCCAACGCGCAAAAGGCAATCGCGCAGGCTGGAACTGGTGATTGGGGCGCACGCGCGCAAAGATTGCTTTACATGGTTCAGCAAGGGATCCCGACGTATGGGAATGGCGGGTGAGTGTTCATGGAAAACCAAAACAATCGGAAACAGACCAGGTCGGACGTGAAAAAATGGTTCGAAGAGTTGGATCGGCAGAATTCTGACCTCTTCTTCCCCGATCGCCAACAAGTGGTCACTCCGGAGCGCCATGTTTTCGACGAATCCACGAAATGACTTGTGATTTCACGATTCTAAATTGGACTTAGTCCTAATGTAAAGAGCAGGCTGAGTGCTGAATGCGGAGTGCTGACAGCTGAGTTTGGAGGTAATCATGCGGGAAGCTGTAATCGTCTCGTCAGTTCGTACGCCAATCGGGCGGGCGTTTAAAGGAACACTGCGGGCAACGCGGCCGGACGAATTGGCTGCGGTTGCCATTAAAGCTGCGCTCGCTCGCGTCCCTCAACTGGACTTGAAAGAGATCGAGGACGTGATTCTCGGTTGTGCGATGCCCGAAGCCGAGCAAGGCATGAACGTCGCGCGGATTGCATCCCTCCGTGCCGGATTGCCGGTCGAAGCTTCGGCGATAACGATCAATCGCTTCTGTTCTTCTGGATTGCAGGCGATTTCAATGGCAGCGGAACGGATCATGGCGGGAGCTGCCGAGGTCATGGTCGCCGGCGGAGCCGAATCCATGAGCATGATTCCGATGGGCGGAAACAAGATCTCGCCAAATCCATGGCTGGTTGACAATTATCCGGATGCGTATCTGTCGATGGGCCTCACCGCTGAGCGACTGGCAAAGCGATTTGGAATTACGCGAGAAGCGGCGGACGAGTTTTCATTGCGAAGTCACCAGAAGGCGATGGCCGCAATTCAATCAGGAAACTTCGAGGACGAGATTGTACCGGTTCCGGTCAGCTTCACGGCGCCGAATGGGTCAAAGCCGAAGCGGCAGGAGATTGTCTTCAAGATCGATGAAGGCGCTCGCGCCGATACTTCGCTAGACGCGCTTGCCGCGCTGAAGCCTGCATTTCACGTTAAGGGCACGGTGACCGCTGGCAATTCGTCTCAGATGTCAGACGGAGCGGCCGCAGCTGTGGTCATGTCAGCTGAGCGTGCTCGGGCGCTGGGAATCAAACCACTCGCGCGTTATGTTGCATTCGCCACCGCGGGATACAAGCCGGAAGAGATGGGGCTGGGCCCCGTGTTCGCAATTCCAAAAGCATTGAAATTGGCAGGACTCAAGCTCTCAGAAATTGATGTAATCGAATTGAATGAAGCCTTCGCGGCGCAATCCTTGGCTGTGATTCAGGAAGCGGGGCTTGATCCTGAGCGGGTGAATCCGAACGGCGGAGCGGTTGCCCTCGGACATCCGCTCGGCTGCACTGGCGCTAAGCTGACCGCCACAGTCATTCGCGAGTTGAAACGCCGAAACGCGCGATACGGGCTGGTGACAATGTGCGTCGGCGGCGGCATGGGGGCGGCGGGGATTTTCGAAAATCTGAATTAACCACATAGTCTTCGATAAGACAGTCGCGGTACCTTTCTGTGATAGCCCGCTCGCGGTAGTACAATAATCCGTTTTGCCCCATGTCACGCGCCGTACAGTTCGAGCTGCGGTTGGCCAAGCGCATGTCTCGGCTCGGGACCGAGACTGCATTTGAAGTTCTGAACCGGGCGCGGGAGCTGGAGCGCCAGGGCAAAGATGTTATTCATCTCGAAATCGGCGAGCCCGATTTCGATACTCCGCAAAACATTATCAGCGCGGGTGTGAACGCGCTCAACGCCGGCTGGACACACTACGGCCCCTCTGCGGGTCTTCCGGAGCTGCGAAAAGCTATTGCGGACGAACTCAGCCAGAGTCGCGGGGTTCGGGTGCAGCCCGAAGAAGTCGTGGTGGTCCCCGGCGGCAAGCCGATTATTTTCTTTTCTATTCTTGCGTTGATTGAGGAAGGTGACGAGGTCATCTATCCCAATCCCGGGTTTCCGATTTATGAGTCGATGATCAAATATGTAGGCGGTCGTGGCGTGCCGATCCGGCTACACGAAGAAAGAGATTTTCGCCTCGATATTGATGAGCTTGCGAATCTGATCTGTGACCGCACCAAGCTGATCATTATTAATTCGCCCCATAATCCCACCGGTGGCGTGCTGAACAAACGCGACATCGAGCAGATCGCGCAGGCGATTGGCGACCGCAACATCTTCGTTTTGTCCGACGAAATTTACAGCCGCCTGATTTTTGAAGGCACGCATTACTCGATCATGTCCGAACCGGGGTTCAAGGAGCGAACCATTCTGCTCGACGGATTTTCTAAAACCTACGCCATGACCGGCTGGCGCATGGGATACGGCGTGATGCGTGCCGATCTTGCGTCCCGCGTCGCGCAACTGATGACCAACTCGAATTCCTGCACCGCGAGTTTTTCTCAGGTCGCGGGAATTGAGGCGTTGCGTGGCGACCAAAGCTCGGTCGAACACATGCGCGCAGAATTTCAGCGACGTAGGGACATGTTTGTTGCTGGACTGAATCGCATTAAGGGATTCTCCTGCCGCATGCCGAAAGGCGCGTTTTACGTTTTCCCTAATATCACGGGGACGGGTCGGAAATCGAAAGCTCTGGCCGACGCGCTGCTCGAAGAAGCCGGCGTGGCCTGCCTTTCGGGCACTTCATTCGGCGAATTCGGCGACGGATATTTACGGTTCAGCATTGCGAACTCAATGGACAATTTAGGCCGAGCACTGGAACGGATCGAGCAGTGGGTCTCACAAAAAAGCCTTTAAACGGAGAGCACGCAGAGGCGCCGAGAATGAAATCTCCGAAAGCAACGTGGCCGCACATGCCCGGATACGGTCTGCCGAAGAGCAAGAAGGGCCTGCTCCCGTGGAAATGGGCGTCGGACCGGCTGAAGAAGAGTCGACAATACTGGATCGCGACAACTCGGCCAGATGGACGTCCGCACGTAATGATTGTCTGGGCGCTATGGATGGACGGTTTGCTTTATTTCAGCACTGGTAGTAACTCGCGAAAGGCTCAGAATCTTGCGAACAATCCCCACTGCACCATATGTTCCGATAAGGCGGACCAAGCCGTCATTTTGGAAGGCATTGTCGAAACGGAGCGGAACGTGGAACGCATACGCGAGTTCGTTTCCCGGTATGAGAAAAAGTACAAATGGAAGCTGGGAGAGATGGGCGACAAAATGATTGCGCTCCAGGATCCCGTGTTTTATCTGGCGCCCCCGTGTGGCGTTTGGATTGTGGGAGAAGAAGTTCCAGAGCAGCGCCACAAAGTGGGTTTTCAAGTAAGTCCAGAAAAGGATTTTCCTTCGTGTACCTTGGTGTGCTTCGTGGTTTGATGGTTTGATATTTTCTTCGATGGCAAATACCTTTCGCGTTTTTGCGACCTGTGATATCGGCTCGGCGCTAGATATCCTGCGCGAGCGTGGTTATCAACTCGAAGTCTATCCCGACCCGAAAGCACCGCTGAAGTCTCTGATTCTGGAAAAAGTTCGCTCGGGGATCGACGGGCTGATTACGACCCTCCGCGACCAGATCGATGCGGAAGTTTTCGAGGCAGGCAAGGGATCGCTCAAAGTTGTGGCCCAGTTTGCAGTCGGCTTTGACAACATCAATCGCGCCGACGCCAACCGTGACAAGGTCCCATTTACGAATACAGCCGACGTCTTGACCGAGGCAACCGCCGAATTCGCGTTTTTCATGCTGGGAGCGCTGGCGCGAAAAATGTGGCCCGCGGAGCACCTGACCCGCGACAACCAGTGGGGCTTTTGGCATCCCTATCTTCCTTTTCTCGGCGACGAAGTCACCGGCAAGACAATTGCGATCATCGGCACGGGGCGGATTGGGCTTGCGATGATCAAGAAGTGCGCTGGATTCGACATGAACTTTCTTTGCTATGACCCGGCCTATGAGAACCACGAATACGTCAACGCAATCCAGGAAACGATGGACCTGCGGCACGCGCGCGACATTCAGAAAGAAAAAACCTGGATTAAATATGTTCCGTTCGATGACGCGTTGAAGCAAGCGGACTTTGTGAGTGTCCATGTGCCGTTGCTGCGAGAAGGCGAAAGTGACACCCCCACATACCATTTGTTCAACGAGCGCACCCTTCGTATGATGAAGCCGACTGGATTTCTAGTGAATACCTCGCGTGGCCCGGTCGTAGATGAAGCCGCCTTGGCTCGAGCCCTTAAAGAAAAGTGGATAGCAGGCGCGGCACTCGATGTTTATGAAAAAGAACCTTTGCCGGCGGATTCTCCTTTGCGCGACCCCGAAATCGAAGACCGCTGCCGGCTGATGCCGCACTTCGCCAGCGCGGCGAAGATCACGCGTTTATCACCTGATCCGAACAAAGGCATGGCAGGGCGCTGTGTGCAGGGACTGATTGACGTCCTCGAAAACAATTACGGCGGGGATGTGAAGAAGATGCCGTACGTGGTGAATAAGGAAGCTTTCTAGCTGCTCGCTTCGCTCGCGCTCAGAATCTTATGCAACTCATCGGCACGACTGAAGTCGTGCCCTCCCGGAAAATGTCGCGGGCGTGGGCGCCCGCGCCACACAACTACTCCGGCACGCTCTGCTCTTCGCTGTGGGCGCGGAGAACGCGGTCAAGCGAATATGGTGCGCGGCGAGTAGGCTCGTGATAATGACGGACCTGCAGCTCGCCGAGTAGACCAATCGCCAGCAGATTCAGTCCAGCCAGCAGCAGTACGGCGGCGAAGATCATCATGGGGCCGTGTTCCATCATCACGTGTGAGTGGCGCAAAAACTTCTCCACGAAGAGCCACGCCGTGATGCCGACTCCACCAAAGACTCCCATCATTCCCACGGTGCCAAAGAAGTGAAGCGGCCGGCCCAGATACTTGAGCAGGAAGCGAATGGTGATCAGGTCAAAAAATACCCGGAATGTGCGCGAGATTCCGTAGTGAGAAGCTCCGCGCTCGCGGTTCACGTTTCGAATCGGTACTTCGCAGATAGAGGCGCCATGCCACGACGCCAATGCCGGAATGAAGCGGTGCAGCTCGCCGTAGAGTGGAACCTGCTCGAGAATGTCGCGGCGGTAGGCTTTGAAGGTCGTCCCGAAGTCGTGGATATCAACACCGCTGAGCTTGGCCATGAGCCAATTCGCGCAACGGGAGGGAATGCGACGCAGCCAGAGGTTATCGATGCGCTGTTTGCGCCACCCGCTGACGATGTCGTAGCCCTCCGAAATTTTCTCCAGGAAGAGCGGGATGTCGGAAGGGTCGTGCTGAAGGTCGCCATCCATGGCGATGATGTATTCACCGCGCGCATGATCGAATCCCGCTGCCAGAGCAGAAGTCTGCCCAAAATTCCGGCGTAAACGAACAACCGTGACGCGACTATCCACGGCGGCGATCTGACGCAACAGGTGAAAGGTTTCGTCCGACGAGCCATCATCCACGAACACGATCTCAAAAGTCTCGTCGCTCGCCTCCATAACTGCTTTTAGGCGGTCATAGAGATCAGTGACATTCTCCTGCTCGTTATGCAGGGGTATAACGATCGAATATTTTGGCATGAAAGATTTATTATACGATTTTGGCGGTAAGTAGATGATAACGAAAGTCGGCCCAGCCGCGACAGGAACCATGTCAGAAAACGGTTAAGGTTTCGCGGGAGTTGGGGCGGACCCGGCGTCCGCCCTGCATAAACGCGCCTACCCTGGCCCTTCCGGATATGGCGGCAAAGCTGGAGGCCGTGCCGGCAGCTGCTTCGGATTCGCCTGGATGGCCTTTATCGCCTCTTCGATCGCGCGGTCGAGTTGCGGATCCTTGCCGCTCACCACCTGCTCCGGCCGGTTCTCGACAACAATATCCGGCTGAACGCCTCTGTTCTCCACGATCCATTTACTTTGGAGATCGTAACGAGCGAACTCGGGTCGAGTGATATAGCCGCCGTCCATCAAATCGATTTCGCCGCGAATGCCGCGAACGCCGCCCCAGGTGCGTTCCCCGAGCAGCGGTCCCAGCTTATAGAACTTAAACATGTAGCTGAAGATATCGCCATCAGACGCCGCATAGTGGTTGGTTAGGCACACCATCGATCCATTGAAGACGATCGGGGGGACGGTGCCGTTCTTCCAGTTGCGGGCCGAATCCATTCCGGCCAGAATGCGCCGCAGGCGCTCGAAGATCAGTTCATCGACAAAGCCGCCGCCGTTGTAGCGGATATCGATGATCAGACCCTGCTTACGAATTTGCGGGAAGAACTGTTTGACAAATTCGTTCAGCCCGGGCGAACCCATGTCTGGCAGATAGATGTACCCCACCTTGCCGCCGGTGGCTTCGTCAACCTTCTTGCGATTGGTGTTGATCATGTTCAGCTCGCGCAGGTTGTATTCATCATTGATCGGCTTAACCACGACGTTGTGCGAACCGTCTTCTGAAGGTTTGGAATTGACCGTAAGAGTCACGGTTTCATTTCCCGTGTTGACGAAGACCTCGTAAGGATCCTGCGGCGCCCGAAGCGGCTGTCCATTCACGGCGAGAAGATAATCGCCTTCTTTCACGTTGATTCCGGGCTCGGTCAACGGCGAGCGTAGCTCAGCGTTCCAATTTTCTCCCGGATAAATTTTCTTGATCCGATACCTTCCGCTGGCTTGGTCGAGTTCATAATCAACCCCGAGCAGGCCGACGTTTACGGGATGAAGATCGGGATAGTCTCCGCCGCCAACATAGGTATGTGAGTTGGAAAGCTCGCCGATCATCTCGCCCATGACGTAGGTCAGCGAATAGCGATCGGAAACGTAGGGCAGAAGCTGGGAGTACTTGTCACGCATTTTTTCCCAGTCCACTCCATTCATCTCGGCTTCGTAGAAGTAATCGCGCTCCTGGCGCCAGACCTCGTTGAAGATATTTTTCCATTCCTGCGGAGGATCAATTTCGGCGCGCATGCCATTCAGGCTGAGTGCGCTATCGCCAACTTTCTTTGGTTCTCCAGCGGGTTTTGCATCAATAATTCCGTAGGTGTGGGCCGCGCGCGGACCACCACCTTCACCTTCGTAAATCAGTTTGGAGCCGTCGAAGGAAAGTGCGAAGCGCTCCACACCTTCGATCAAAGTTTTCTCTTTGCGTTCCTTCAGGTCATAGGCGTGGACGGCCGACGCTTCGCCGGGAATGGGACCATCGAGACCCTGGGCGGGTGTGGTCGAGTAATAGAGGAAGCCCTTGCCGGCAGCAAACGTCTTAATCACAGCAGGATCGGTGGGTAGCGCCACAACTCGACCTTGAATTCCATCAACATCGATTTTCACTTCGACTGGCTTTTCCTTCTTGTCTTTGTCCTTATCTTTATCTTTGTCTTTGTCTTTATCTTCGTCGCCAGCCTTCTTTGATTCGTCTTTTTTTGATGTCTTCTTACCTTTGGGACCGGTAGCGGCATCTTGCTCCACGGCCATTGGCGCGGGCTCGGTCTTCTTCACTTCGGTCTCGTCGCTCTGCACGCCGAGCGGTGAAGGCTCGTCTTTTTTTAGCGTGACAATGTAAACCCGCGTGGTCTTCGGATTAGCAAATTCGAAATCCACATTGCCCAAGACTTCGTTGAAGTCACGGTCGGAAAGATAGTAAACGTACTTCCCTTCCGGATCGAACATGGCGTTATAGCTGTTGTTCAGGGCCGTAGTAATGGGCGTCGATTTCGCGTCCGCGAGAGAGTATAGATAAACGACGGCATAGTTGTTGTCGCTCTGCTTGTCATAGGCCAGCCATTTGCTGTCGGGTGACCAGGAATAATTCGTGATTTCTGCGTAGTCGTCGTGGTCGACCTTAACGGGCTTCTTGTCGCTGATGTCGGTCCACCACAGATTAATGTCTTTGTCAGCCCAGGCAATCTTTTTGCTGTCTGGAGACCAGGCCGGAGGGAACTTGAATCCCTTGTAGCCGCTGGTGATCTGCTGTTCTTTGCCGAGTCCGTCCTGCGGCGCAATGTAGATTTCGTCTTCGCCGGTGCGATCCGAAATGTAAGCGATCCAGCGGCCATCGGGCGACCATGAAACCTTTTGCTCGCGGATTCCTGGCGTACGAGTAAGGTTGCGAATGCTTCCCTCTTTTGCCGGGACGGTGAATACGTCGCCGCGCGCGGAAAACACGGCGCGCTTGCCATCGGGAGCAATGTCGAAATCCGTTACGAGCCGACTCACGTTGTCCCAATGCTTCATCGCGAAGGTGCGATCAGCAGGCAAAGAGATGCTAAGTTTTTTCGGCTGCTTGGATTCAAAGTCGAAAGTGTAGAGATAGCCAGCGTTCTCAAAGATGATCGCGTCCGGGCCGAGGCTCGGCCACATTACGTCCCAATCGTTGAAATGCGTGACCTGTTCGATTTGCTTTGAAGTGACGTCGTAGCTGTAAAGATTCAGGTGGTGTTCGGATCCGCGATCGGAGGTGAAGTAGATAGAGTTTTCATGCCACATCGGAAATGTGTCCGTCCAGTCCGTGTGTGGGATGTCTTGGCTGGTGTTGTTCTTCAGCTCGTAAATCGTTATCGCCTGTGCCAAACCGCCGGTGTAGCGTTTCCAAGTGCGGAAGTTGCGGAAGATGATGTTGTACGCGATCTTCGTGCCATCTGGCGAATAAGAAAGCAGGCCGCCCTGGTCCATCGGAAGCGGCTGAGGCAAACCACCATCAATGCTGACTGTGAATGGTCGCTTGATCCATCCGTTCGATGCATCACGACGCGTCAGAAAAACGATGCGCTTGCTGTCCGGGGTCCAATTAATTACTTCATCGTGGATACCCATGCGGTCATTTAACTGGCGCGCACTGCCCTGATAAAAAGTAAGTTGCTTGGGCTGGCCACCATCCGCGGGCATTACATAAACATTGAAATTTCCGTCGTACTGGCCCGTAAAGGCAATCCATTTTCCGTCTGGAGAAAATTTCGGAAACAGCTCGCGCCCTTGAGAAGACGTGATGCGCCGCGCCACACCGCCTGACGTTGAAGCCAGCCAAAGATCGCCGCCGTAGAAGAAGACAACCTTGTCCTTGTAGACGTCGGGAAAGCGCATCAGTCGGCCCTCTTGCGTCTCCTGGGCAAAAGCCGTGGCTGAACAAGCGAACAGGGCAACAATAAAGACAACGACACGGCCAAGGGGTTTCCTCACAGCGATCATGGGCACTCCTTCATTCGGGTTATTTCGGTATAGCTTCCTGGGGACGTTCATCCGGCAAGCAGGGGGCAAACCGTGCGATTGTAGCGTTTTGGAATGCCGATTGTCACTCTGATCGTTTCAACCGTGAGCAGCCGCGGGATGAGACACTGCTCCGTTTGTTTGGACGCGGCATTTGCAAATTCGTGAGCAGAATCGGAGGCAAACACTATAATTCCAGTTCGCGTTCTGGCGTGGAGGTGACATTTGGGCGACGAAAAACTTTCGCAGATGCTTGAGCAAGCAATATCGCGCAGAAAACTTTTACGGACGACCGCTCTGGGAGCGGCAACTGCCGCGCTTGCGCCTGCACTGTCAGCAGGACGCGCCTTGACTGGATCGAAGCCGAAGCCTTCTTCCGCGAAACCTTTTGAGTTCGATGAGGCTACGATTGCGGATCTTCAGCGACGCATGAACTCGGGCGAGATCTCAGCGCATTCTTTGGTGGAGGCATATCTCGAGCGAATTGATGACATAGATGACAACTGCACCCATAACGGCTGCGCTAAAAAAGTTACGGTGGCTCTCAACGCGGTGATCGAAGCAAACCCTGACGCTCTCGCCATTGCGCAGGATCTCGATAAAGAGCGCAAGGCCAAAGGCCCACGCGGCCCAATGCATGGCGTTCCGGTGCTGATCAAAGACAACATCGAAACATCCGATCGGATGCAGACCACAGCAGGTTCATTGGCACTGGTTGGCTCCAAGCCCGCACAGGATTCCGCGGTTGCAAGAAAACTGCGGGACGCCGGCGCGGTAATTCTAGGCAAAACCAATCTGAGTGAATGGGCGAACATTCGCTCCAGCCATTCCACCAGCGGATGGAGCGGCCGCGGCGGGCTGACCAGGAACCCGTATGCGCTGGATAGAAATCCATGCGGATCGAGTTCCGGCTCGGGTGCTGCAGTTTCGGCGAATCTCTGCACCGTCGCGATCGGGACCGAAACGGATGGATCGATCGTTTGTCCTTCGTCAGCGAATGGGATTGTAGGAATCAAGCCGACACTCGGGTTGCTCAGCCGTGCCGGCATTATTCCTATTTCGCATAGCCAAGACACCCCGGGACCGATGGCTCGCACGGTGCGGGACGCGGCGATACTTTTGGGAGCGCTAGCCGGACCTGATCCGCGCGATCCGGCCACGGCTGAGGCGGGCACAAAAATGCAAAAGGATTACACGCAGTTCCTCGATCCGAATGGACTGCGCGGAGCCACAATTGGCGTAGCGCGAAAATATTTCGGGTTTAGCGATTCGGTGGATGCGCTGATGAATCACCTGATTGACGAAATGAAATCCGCAGGAGCGGTAATTGTGGACCCGGCAGATCTGGAATCGCACGGCAAGTTCGATGATACAGAATTGGTCGTGCTCATGTACGAGCTGAAAGCGGACTTGAATGCATATCTGTCGTCCCGGACTAATGCTCAAGTGCGCACGCTAGCAGATGTCATCGCCTTCAATGAGCAAAACAAAGAAAAAGAAATGCCTTACTTCGGGCAGGACCTGTTCCTGAAAGCGCAGGCGAAAGGACCGCTCACAGATAAGGACTATGTAGCGGCACTCGCCGCGAATCACAGTTTGTCGCGCGAACACGGCATCGATGGCGTGATGGATAAATTCCATCTAGACGCAATTGTGGCGCCAACCGGCGGCCCGGCATGGCTCACGGATTTGGCAAATGGTGACCACGCAGTCGGCGGTAGCTCGAATGCGGCAGCGGTCGCGGGCTATCCAAATATCAACGTGGCGGCAGGATTTATTTTTGGATTGCCGGTCGGCATTTCATTCTTTGGCAGAGCTTGGAGCGAGCCGGTGCTGCTGAAAGTCGCATATGGCTTCGAGCAATTGGTCAACGCACGAAAGCCGCCGCAGTTCCTGGAGAGCGCAAAAATCTAAACCACAGAGGACACAGAGCTACATAGAGAGAAAATTTGCTGAGTTCCACTGTGTACCTCTGTGGTTAATGCTCTTACTCGTACCGCAGGGCTTCAATCGGGTCGAGGTTGGCAGCACGGAAGGCAGGAAACATTCCGCTGACCACGCCGACGAAAGCAAGAATCGTGGTCGAGATCAACAGCACTTGCGGCGCGACGATAAGTCGGATGTCGCCGGCCTCCGCGTGTTTCGCCAATGCGCTGTAAAGGGTGAGGCGGCCGACGGAGAGCGAAACCATGTAAGACAGTAAAATCCCACACAGGCCACCGACGGCGGTAATGACCATCGCTTCGGCTAGGAACTGGAACAGAATATCTTTCTTGCGCGCGCCCAGCGCCTTCTCCACTCCAATTTCGCGGGTCCGCTGAGTTACCGAAACCAGCATCATGTTCATCAGGCCGACTCCGCCAATGCCGAGGGTAATGGTGCCGATAAACGCGAGCAAGATTTTCAAAGCGATGGTAATGATGTTGAACTGCTCGAGCTGTTTTTTCGCGTCGAAGATCTGGATCGCCCGTTCGTCATTGGACTTGAATCCATGCTGAAGGGCGAGAGCATCACGAATGCTCTGCGTCATCTTGTTATGGTCAAGGCCTATCGAATCCATCCACATTCCACTCAGGTAATGATTGTCACGCACCGAGTCCATCGAATTGTAGGGCGCATACACTACGCGATTGTCGTCGTCATCTGCTTCCTGCATGCGCGCCTTGAGCACACCAACAACCTGAAAGCTCACGCCCTTGATACGGATAGTTTGCCCCAGAGCTTCCATGCCGGAGAATAGCTTCTCTTTAGCTTCGGAACCCAGCACCACGTTGTACGCGTGGCTGAGGTTGTCGGCCTCGTCAAGCCAACGCCCTTCGTCAACGTTGAGTGCCCATATGTCCGCCATGGGCGGATCAACTCCGGTCACTTGAAAACTAAAAGTACGGGAGCCGTTCTGCACAGGGGCGCCTTCAAAGTGAGCAACTCGCGAGAAATGCCGGGCAAGAGGAACGACGTTCTGCAGCACTTCGATATCTTCATTGGTGAAGCGGATCGCGGTCCCCGCTTTATTGCCGCCTGCCTGCTGCGACGTCCTGCCCGGATAAATCCCCACTGCCGTAGCGCCGAATGCCTCCCAAATATTTGCGATCGCCCGACCGAAGCCTTCTCCGTAGGCCAGGAGCAGCACGACGGTTGCGATTCCCCAGGCCATGCCTAGCATGGTCAGTAAGGTTTTGCGCAGATCGTGACGCATTGCGCCGTAGGCTTCGGTGAAAATGTCGCGGCTCATAAAACTTCTTCTCTTCCCTGCTCTATTCTCTGCGCAGCGCTTCGCCCGGCTCGAGCAGAGCTGCTTTGCGCGCGGGATACAATCCCGCAATGATTCCCGCAACCGCCAGCGATACAATCGCAAGAACCGCGGTCGCAGGCACCAGTCGAGGGGTATCGAAGCCTTGCGGCTGCGGAAGCATTCCAAGCAAAGCCATGAATCCGGCGGCGCAACCCATGCCAATTCCCCCGCTCATCAAAGTGAGGAACGCGCCTTCGGCAAAAAATTGAAACATGATGCCCCGGTTAGTTGCGCCAAGCGCTTTTCGCAAACCGATTTCGCGAGTGCGGTCAGCAACCGCCACCAGCATGATATTGATAATCCCGATTGCTCCCAGCCCCAGCGTCACCAAACCGACGCTGCCCAGGAACATATTCATGGCGTCAAAAATTTTGCCGATGGCGTCCACGGTGCGAATCGTATCCCATTCGTCGTAAGCGTCCAGATTGGTGTAATCGAAGCCGTGATTGCGGGCTATGACTTTGTGTACTTCCTCCCTGGCGATCTCGTGACGATCACGACTCCTGGGCTGGTAGTTGAAGAACGAGATGGCATCATTGACTTCGCCGACACTGAGTGGAGGGAAGTTCTCGCGCATCACAGAAAACGGAATGAACATCTGCAGGTTGCGAGTATTGTTATCGCCGTGGCCGACGCGCTTGAGGGTACCAATCACCTGAAAGCGGATGCCATTCAGCAGGATGGTTGACCCGACCGAAGGCCACCCGGGGAATAGAACGCGGCGAGTCTCGTCGCCGATCACAACTACCGGGCGCTTCTGGGAAATATCTAGATCGTTCAACCAGCGGCCCTGCTCCATCGGCAGATATCGAATCTGATTGAAGTCAGCGGGAACGCCCATGAGTTGGCCGCTACTCTGGAAATAATCGCTGAGCGCGCGGACGTCGGGTCGTGAAATCACGGGCGCGATCAGCTTCACGTCCGGACAATTCGCGACGACGTCTTTGTAATCTCTATCCGTGAGATAGTACTGGCGCAAGCTTGTAAAGCTGCCATTCATCGCCGGCGCACGCCCGCCCCAGATGAACAGGACGTTTTCGCCTAACTCATTAAACTGTTTTTTGTTGCCGGAGCGGAAACCCTCTCCTAGACCCACCAGCAGCAGCAAAGAACCTACTCCCCAAGCGATGCCGAACATGGTGAGAAACGAGCGCAGCTTGTGGGCCCAAAGAGTGCTGAGGGTCTGGCGACAAATTTCCAGGAGCAGTCGCATCTTTAAATCGTTATACCTGTGCTGCTGATATCTGTGTTCATGATACCGGAGCGGCTGCCGCACTGTGCGTCATGTGACGAAGCTGCAATACAGTGTTGCCGCTGAATCTGAACGGCTGAGTTTTTGTACGCAAGAAGATGCGGCGAAGTTCCAGAATTATGCATCATTCCCGGGATGCAACGGTCTGTCCCCAAGCAGCAGCTCTCGTGTTCAGGCGCCCTACAGTATGTCCCTTAGCCGATATATGTTTTCCGCAAGCAACGAGGATTACGGCATTCAATTCTAAGTTCCCTGGCAAGATGATTAACTGAACAGGAGAACTCTCATGAGAAAAGCAATGCTGTTGAGTGCAGCAATAACACTGTGCGCAGCTCTGGCCCTGGCGCAAGACACCCCGTCGGCGGGCGCGTCGAGCCAGGCTGGGTCCACAACGAGCAGCACCACCCAGACGACGACCACCGATCAGAACACGTCAGGTAACACGATCGAGGGCTGCCTCACCGGAACCAGCGGCAACTATATGCTGACCGATGCCACGGGCGTGAGCTACAAGGTGCAGGGCGACGACTCGCAGCTCGGCGCCAACGTGAACAAACAAGTCGAGGTCATGGGCACGGTCGCATCCACTGCCTCGGCCTCTGCGAGCAACAACGCCGATGCTCCTAACAGTGCCGCTAAAGGCGATGCCAATGCCAATGCGGGCAGCAGCGCGGCTGGATCATCGACGGGAGCTACAGCAACTGCTACCGCTTCGAAAACGCTGACTGCTAGTTCAGTGAAGATGGTTGCGGATAGCTGCAGCACGGGTAAGTAAGTGCGGTAGTCGTGAATCCAACTATGAAGTAGAAGATGGGCAGGTGCTCGCGCCTGCCCATTGAAGTTCTACGGAGGAATTTTCTACGCGATGAATCATTGAACCACTAACGTGAACGTTGTCGTATGCGTAATCGCGGCACTACCAGAGCCGCTGGTGGCTGTCACTGTGACTGTATAACTGCCTGGCGGAGTACCGGGATCCGTGTTGCCCCCGCCGCCGCCACCCGAACCGCCTCCGCAGCTAAGTCCTACGAAGAGAGAAGCGAGGAGACACAAAATCATAAGACTAGGCCAGCGGCGGCGACGAACGTCGATAAGAAGCAAAGCTGCGAACGGAACGCCAAAAGAGCACGCCCAAAACTCACCTCGTGAGAAGTCTCGGATTGAAGCTGTGGCATGAGGCGCAGTGGTGTTCACGGCAAGACCTACATATCCCGGTGCTGTCATCGACGATGGACTGAAACTACAGGTACTTTCCTTCGGCAGTCCGGAACAGGAAGTCGGAGCGAAGGTTACTGTCCCTGCGAAACTCGATTGTCCCCACACGAATATCTGCAACATCCCAGGCGCGCCTTGGTTTGTAGTGACCGAAGGTGCAGATGGGATCAGAGCAAAATCAGTGCCGGTGACCGTAATATCCTCCAAGCCGCTTCCACTCGCTGCCGGGTAATTTGAATCACCGTTGAACACGGCATAAATGCTGATGCTTGCGGCGGGAACAAAGGTGATTGATGCCTGTAAGGCTACATTTCCATTGGAATCTGTGGTTGACGTGTAGCTCACACTTCCGGCAACCGGAACCGTGGAGCTGTAGTAGTAAAAGGTCACGGTTCCAGTGGGAACGGGGACACTCTTAAGTCCCGTATAGACCACCGCCGGCACCGTGACGCTGGCACCGGGCGCGACCGTTACTCCTGGCGACAACATGGAAATCTGGGGTGTCGGATATTTCACGCTCACGGCAGTGCCAGCTGAAGTCGAATTACCGTAATTCGCATCACCGCTATATGAGGCGGTGATGTTGTAGTTTCCAGCACTAGAAAAGGCCGACGCCGAACTAGTGAAATAGGCGTAGAGAGTCGCTGTCGGATTCGAAGCCGAGCCTGGCGTTTGCTGATACGAAACAGTCCCGCTAATTGGATTTCCATTCGCGAGAAAGCTTACCGTCCCCCCAGGTGCTGCTCCGTTGCTTTGCGCCTGCACCGTTACGTTGGTCGTAAAGCCATAACCTACCGTTCCTCCGCAGCACAACACAGGCGCGCTCATTGTTGTCGACGCCGGCATGATGGAATATGTTGCGTTTGCTGAGCTTGCGATAAAGCTATTGTCGCCGGCATAAGTCGCTTTTACAGCGTTACTGCCGCCTGGGAACTGAACCAGTTGGTCCTCGGTATAGCCGAGGCTGTTCAGCTTAAATGAGCCAGCGTCGAGAGGGCTGCTGTTATCGGTTAAAGTGACAGTTCCAGTTGGACAACTGGATTCGCCGAGAGGGTTGGGGTTGCAGAGGGCCCCGGTGCTATTCAGAACATTTACACGGAATAAATAAGGCGATCCGTAAACGGCTGTGGAAGCATTGCTGCTAATCAGATTTCCGTTCCAATCGAACGTGACCAGCTCCGGTTGCGTGCTACTGTTCTCTTTTCCTACGGTTATGCTGACAGGCGTGGAATCACTGCCGCCGAAGGTCGGGTCTCCCGCGTAGTGCGCAGTTACGGTGTATGTTCCTCCCGGCAACAGATTGGTCGAACCGGAAATTGTACCATTCGTGAGAGTGAATCCGTCCACTCCTAGACCAGTACTCGTAAGAAGCGAAACTTTCCCACTGGGAGTGCCGATCCCACTGCTGGCAGCCACGCTCCCCGTAACTGTGACCGACTGACCATGTGTGAGGCTCGAAGTCGGACTTAGACCGAAACTGGTAGTCGTGGGCCTAAAAGCAACACTGCTCCACTTGGCTGCTAAATTCGCGACGTTCAGTGATCCCAAGCCGGTTGCCAGGTCGTATCCCGTACCAGTGCTGTACCCACTTAGAATCCCATACGCATGTCCCGCGGTTTGGACGTTGCAGTTTGGGGTACCGGCAACGCAAGGCATTGCAATAGTGCCCGAGGTGATGTCATTAAAAACGCAACTCGCGCCGGAACCAGTGGCTGAATTGCAGGACGAAGCCGTCTGTTGCGACGCAAGTTTGTAGAGCACATAGTTCGCATTACCTTGTCCCGCAGTTGTATTCGTCTGCTGGTTCACAAGAGCCATTATGCCGGCGAAGATCGGTGCACCGAACGACGTGCCACCGGCAGCCCCATACTCTCCTATTGCGCAGTACGCGCTGTATGGATATGGGGAGTCAGCCTGGCAGTAAACATAGAAATTGTTCATGACGCCGTTGCTGGCAAACAATGAGACGTCAGGAATATCGCGCTTGCCGTCGGCAGGAACTCCCGCGGCGACCTGCCACGAAGGCTTTGTGTAGCCTCCCGAGCAGGAACCGAGAGCTTGTGAGTTCGTAGTACAGTTGCTCACGCCGCCGCTGCCGCCGACTGAGTCAACTAGACCGGCATTTTCCAGTTGAGAATTGTTGCAATTGTTTTCGGGAGTGTTCGGCCAATTAAAGTCACCTAACAGAATGCTGTTGGTGCAAGAATTGTTCCAAGTGGTTTCCGGAATGTAGCCATTAGCCGATTCCTGTGTGGAGGTAGTGTTGCTGAAGCTCCAATACTGCTGTGGATTCAGCAAATCGTTGAAATCGGTGCCTCCAACGGCCACGTTGAACGGGGTTGACGCAAATCCACTTACGTTCAAACCATAACTCGCAGCACCGTACGTGCAGCCGTTTGAGCCGGTGTCGCCGGAGGCAAGGATCACCGTAATTCCCTGCGCTGCAGCCTGTGCCCACAACGTGCTATAGAACTGGTTGCCACTCGTTCCAAGGGCCAGCTCGCAAAGGCCGTAGCTTTCGCTCATTACCGGGGCCAAATTGTGATCGATGATATAGACCGCCGAAAGGTCCACGCCAGCTGTAGTCTCGGTCGATTCGGAGACCACAAAATCGATGGTTGCGCTGGGCGCTATCGCGCCTGACCATTCAACGTCAATGTCGGCCTCACTTTCATCGGACTGCGGCCCAGGATTAGGACCGTCGTAAATAATATGTGGATCGTTTACGGGTAGTCCAAACAGGTTGCGGAAGTCGCGGACATCCTGAACGTTGATGTCACTTTCGCCGACAATTGCAATCGTTTGCCCGGTACCGTCTACGCTGGAAGTCCAAAGAGGCTGAACGTTATAGATTTTGCCGAAGTCTGCTGGCCCTACTGCATAGCACGTACCTTGGTAGCAATTGCCAGAACTAAAGGTGAATTGCGGGTTCACTGAAGTCAAACTTCGCGTCTTTGGCGAATAGGTACCCGCAAGTCTGCTCAGCGGCTTACGGGGGAAATTGTTCAGGGACGCAACCCCAGCCACTACCGGCGCCAGCGCGCTCGGAATTTGCGGGTCGGTGGAATTGGCCCAGTGCTCCTCGCCGTTTACCGCATACTTGTGGATCGAAGTATGCAGCGCCTCCTCAACCTGGGCTTCGGTGCCGGAGAATTCAATTACCGTGCGCCCGCGCGAGATGCGGTTCACCTGGAAGCCGTGCGACTGGAGCCATCCGGTGACAATTTGCACGTCCTGGTCGGCAGGGCCGAATGCCGTGCCGAATTGGTCGGGTGTCAGCCACTTGTGGTAGTGCCCGGAGGCTTTGTCCTGCTGGTTATCGAGCAGCGTGCGCAGAGAATGTTCCTGCTCCGGGCTGCGCTTGAGCACCAGCAACATGCGGTTCATCGGCAAATCGGGAGGAGTCGCACCGATATCAAACCGCGGCTGGGCCAGCGGGTGGGTGTTTCCCTTTAAGGTCGTCAGCTCCGACTCGACCACCGGCCGAGTGATCAGCGGCCGCGAAACATGCTGGCCAAAACTGACCAACGCAAGAAAACAGAGAAACACTACCAAACACGAGAACCTTGTAAGACGGGGGCCCATCCTAGAACTCCTGTGCTAAAACTCACGCCGTTTTGCGAGCACAGAATTGGCGGCGGGGAAGAACCAGCAACTCTGGATTGCCGAAATAATGCCCTTTCCGGGAGGCAGCGTCAAGATAAATTCGCGTACATTTAACGATTTTTCAAGCAGTTAAGGCGAATCACTGTGGGGAGATAAGAGAATCACCCTGATGACATTCATGCTGGAATGGGTCGCCCGCGCGCCGGGAACGCCCCGGATGTAAGCGCGTGCTGGGTGCCTGCTGTGGAAGTCGAAATTGTTACTTGCGGTGAAGAAGTTTGTGGCGAATATCCGGCCAGAACTCCTTGGCGACATTATTCAGAGCAGCCGATTCCAACTGTGTCCCGAAGTTGCGAAATGTCTGGCTTAATCCCCGCTCCTGAGGCGGGTAATAGGCATTCGACAGTCCGGCCTCCAAAGCACCGCCTCCTACTTCGGACCAATTGAAGCTCCTGCCTCCAGAATCGGTTCTGGTGACAAAGGTTCGGGAGAGTGAATAGGCCGTGCGACGGAAGAATCCTCCCTGACCCAGGGTGAAATAGCGAGGATCTTCGTGTGTGAGCGCGGGAATAATGGCCTCGGTAAAGTAAGTACCCGAAACTCCGTCGGCAAACCCGCGCCAGTAATAGCGGCCATAGCCAGCGATTCCGCTGCCCAGCTCGGGATCCGAATTAAGCTCATAGCTTTGGAAGGCGAGGATACCCGTCCACACAAACGCGGAATAGTCGAAGCTGTCGTTTCTGGCTAGAGTGAATTTCTCGCGAGTGGACATTGGCGGAAGCTGAGTATTGGCACTCACCGCCCCGAAATTAGGGACTACCCACATCAGTCGCTTGCTCTGCTCCGGTCCGGAATTTTTGTCCGATTTAGTTGCCTCAGGTGCGGCGCTAGTTCCCTTTTTGTCGGCGCTCTCGCTGCCCGGCTGCGTCGAGGAGTTAGAGTTTGTTTTCGCAGCTTTATCCTGATCCTGCTGAGCCGACACTTGGCCCTGGGGTGCGTCCGGCAAGTTTTGCGCGGACAGAAAAGTAGCCGGACAAAAAGCGACCATCGCGATCGCGCAAATTCCAGGGGCACGCGAGCGGTGAGTGTGTACAGCGAGGCCTGTGTCGCTGAAATAGAAGGTTGCAAACCGCTGCGGCTTCCCCATGTCTACCATTGTAGATTGCTGCTCCTCTTCAGACGTCTTCTCGCTCGGGAAACACGTCCAATCGTGCATCCACCCATTAATTGGTGTTTATTTGTCTAGGCTTGTTCAGCTTTGGATGTGCATTCCAGGGTTTGGGGACGCCCGGAGCAATGGTACCTTGAATATTGGACTGATCAGATGGATATAGATAGAGAAGCGCAGAATCTGCCAACTGAGAACCCAAATCCTGTATAAAAGTAATCGATAGGGGCCGTAGCTCAATTGGATAGAGCAAGAGTTTCCTAAACTCTAGGTTGGCGGTTCAATTCCGCCCGGTCCCTCCATTTCTTAGCTGCCGCGCTTGGGGTTCCCTGAGGTGTTTTTTAGCCGGCGTTCCTTTTCTTCCAGGAGGCGGTTGATCTCTTTTACCAACTCCATCAACTTTTCCGGATCTTGTTCGCTCGCAGCACGCTCGCAAAGTTGCATCCAAATTTCTTTCGTCTGACCCTTCAATGAACGAACCTCCGGCGAGTGATGGTGCCCGTTCCGCACCTCTATACTAGGTGCTCACATTTGACGGTCTGTTCGATGCCGAACTAACGTTAGTAGAGTGGAATCCGCGGGACTATTTGGGTAGCGCAAAAGCCACGTATACGCCGCCCGACTTGGATTTGAGGTCCTTCCCGCCGCCCGCAGCGATCACAACATACTGCCGGCCATCGATTTCGTAGGTGATAGGAGTGGCATTGCCGGCGAACGGGAGCGTGGTCTCCCAGAGCAATTCGCCGGTGGATTTATCGAAGGCCCGGAATTTCTTGTCGTAATTCGTCGCGCCGATAAAGAGCAGGCCGCCTGCGGTCACGAGCGGGCCGCCATAGTTTTCGCTCCCGGTATTGGTCAGTCCTTTTGCCGCGAGTTCCGGATATTCTCCGAGCGGAATTTTCCAGGCGTACTCACCGGTGTTCAAGTTGATCGCATTCAGCGTGCCCCATGGAGGCGCGACCGCGGGATAGCCTTCGGGGTCGAGAAACCTGGTGTATCCGGAAAATCGGTAACGCATGAGCGGAGGTGCAGGCTGGGAAGAAGACAGCTCTTTGTTTTCGCCCGAGCTCACGTACGCAACCAGGGCATTGATTTCGCTGCCAGAAAGATTAGGAAAAGCCGGCATCCGACCGCGGCCTTTTTGAATTGTGGTTCGAATCGTCTCCTGAGTAAGCCGATTGCCCACGCCCGCCAGTGACGGGTAGAGCGGAGGCGAACCTCGCATGTCATCGCGGTGGCAAATGGTGCATTGGCTCTGGTAAATGCCGCGGCCACTTAACTGATTACCGGTATTCTCGGCCAGTTCGGCTGCCCACGCGATGTCGTTCGAATTCACGTAAAGAATTCCCGACTCGGGATCAAAGGCTGAACCACCCCACTCAGCGCCTCCGTCGAAACCGGGAAAGATGACTGTGTTTTTCCCCGTGCTCAACGGGACGAATTGCCCTTCACTGCGGAACGTCCGAAATTGTTCGAGCGCCCACTGGTGTGCCTCTGGAGTGCGGTTCGTTAGCAGGTCTTCGGTTAAGCGCTGGCGGGCATACGGCGCGGGCTTTACCGGAAGCGGCTGCTCCTCAGCGGCAACTTCTCCGGGCAGGTCACTGGGAGGATACTTATGATATTCAATGGGAAAGAGCGGCTCGCCGGTGGCGCGATCGAATAGGTAAACGAAACCTTGCTTCGTGGTCTGTGCGACGGCTGGAATATCTTTTCCGTTGCGCTTGACGGTCGCCAGCGTCGGCGGTGAGGGAAAATCGCGGTCCCAAAGATCGTGTTTCACGCCCTGAAAGTGCCAAATACGCTGTCCGGTTTCGGCGTTGAGCGCAAGCTCGCAGTCGGCAAACAGATCGTCGCCGAGACGGTCGGCTCCATAAAAATCAAATGCGGCCGAACCGGTGGGCGCATAGAGAATTCCGGTCTTGGGATCAACCGCCGTGCCGGCCCAGTTGTTGGCCGCGCCGCTCTTTTGCCATGCGTCTTTCGGCCAGGTCTCATAACCAAATTCGCCGGGATGCGGAATGGTATGGAAGATCCAGCGCAATTTTCCGGTGCGAACGTCGTAGGCCCGAATATCGCCGGGTGGCGCTGGCAGGGTTTCGGGCTCGCGTCCGCCGACGATGAAGAGGTCTTTATAAACCACCGCCGGACTAGTCATCACGACGAACGCTGTTGCCGCATCGCGCCCGAGATTCTCACGAAGATCGATGCGGCCGTGATCACCGAAGCTTGCGACTGGTTGGCCGGTCTCGGCGTCGAGCTCGTAAACGAAATTCATCACACCGACGATAAGTCGACGGTCATGATTGTCGCTGCTGCTCCAATACGCAAGGCCGCGATCGGGTTGCGTGCCAACCACGCTGGAATCGAATTTCCATTTCTGCTTGCCGGTTGCAGCGTCGAGGGCGAATATCTTTTGCGTAGGCGAGATGCCGTAGAGAATCCCGTTTACGACAATAGGGCTCGTCTGTAGTCCTCCGGTTTCTTCGGTGTCGTAGGTCCATGCGACTTGAAGTTGTTTTACGTTGGACTTGTTGATCTGCGTGAGCGGCGAGTAATGCTGATTCTCCGCAGCGCCGCCGTAAATGGGCCAGTCGAGGGATTCGTGGGACGTTTGAGCAGACACGATTGTGGAGATTAGGAAGGCACAGAGGCTTGCAAGAATGAATGTGTAGCATCGGGCCTCCAGGCCCGACGGGCGGACGAGGGCGTCCGCCGCTACATGGTCATGGGTAAGGCGGACGAGGACGCCCGCCCCGACATGTTCATGAATTGAATCAGAACCCATCGAGCGGAATTATCGCACGACAATGCTGACCAACTTGCCGGTGAAGATCACTTTGACGATTTGTTTTCCGGCCACGTAGCTCTGGACTTTCTCATCGGCCAAGGCTTTCTGCTTGATTTCCTCTTCGCCGGTGCCGGGCGCGACAATGATTTTGCCGCGCAACTTTCCGTTCACCTGTACCGGAATTTCAATCTCTTCTTCTTTCGCAAGCTCGGGATCGTATTTTGGCCAAGGCGCCTTAAGCAAATTGCTCTTTTCGCCAAGGACCTCCCAAAGTTCGTGCGCGAGATACGGTGCGAACGGCGCGAGCAAGAGAACCAGCTTGCGTTGCACATCGGCGAGCAAGGCCACAGGTATCGCGGACGAGGGCGTCCGCGCCACATTGTCCGCGGTGGCGTATAGTTCGTTCACAAATTCCATGGTTGCGGCGATGCACGTGTTGAAATGCCAGCGGCCTTGGAAATCATCCGTCACACGCTTGATTGTCTGGTGAAGCTTGCGCTGAACGGCTCGCGCCTCTGCAGACAATTCCTTGGGAACTGGTTTCGCCCAGTCAGGATCATCCGGGTGAGCATTTTTCGTTACGAATCTGTAGACGCGTCCGAGGAAGCGTTGTATTCCCTCGATCCCCGTCTCCTGCCAATCCAGATCGCGATCGGGGGGCGCGGCGAACAAGCTGTACATTCGCGCGGCATCGGCTCCAAAGCGCGCGATCATTTCATCGGGAGAGACCACATTACCGAGACTCTTCGACATTTTCGCGCCACCTTTGATCACCATGCCCTGGGTGAATAGGCGCTCGATAGGCTCGTCGTTTTTTATGAGGCCAATATCGCGCATGAACTTGGTCCAGAAGCGCGAGTAAATCAGATGAAGAATGGCGTGCTCGACGCCGCCAATGTACTGATCAATGCCTCGATCACCGAACCAATAACCGGCGATCTTGGAATCGAATGGAGCACGGTCGTTGTGCGCGTCGGTATAGCGATAGAAGTACCAGGACGAGTCGACGAAGGTGTCCATAGTGTCGGTTTCGCGGCGTGCAGGACCGCCGCATTTGGGACACGTCGTATTCATGAATTCCGGAACGCGTTGCAAAGGCGATCCGCCCGTGAGTGTGATCTCGACATTCTCTGGCAAAATTATTGGTAGATCTTTTTCAGGGACAGGAACGACTCCGTCCTTTTCGCAATAGACCATCGGGATCGGCGTACCCCAATAGCGCTGCCGCGAGATTCCCCAGTCTTTCAATCGAAAAGTGACGGTTGCCTTGCCAAAACCGTGCCGCTCGGCAAACGCAGACATCTTGATCGCTTCTTCGCAAGACAGCCCGGTGAATTCGCCGGAGTTGATCAGCTTGCCGTCGAGCGTAGTAAAGGGCAGGACTTCTGACTGTGTGGGTCGGACATTCCTGTCCGACATATCTTTCGCGGGCGAGGGCGCCCGCGCTACACTCGGGACAATTACTTGGCGAATCTCAATTCCATACTTCTTCGCGAACTCATAGTCCCGTTCGTCGTGCGCCGGAACGCTCATGATGGCGCCGGTGCCGTAATCCATCAGAATGTAATTCGCCACCCAGACTGGGACCTTCTCGCCGTTGTAGGGATTGATCGCAAAGTGCCCGGTGTTCACACCGTTCTTTTCGATGGCGGCAATGTCACCCGTCTCTTTGGCTTTGGCTTGTTCGGCGATGAGCTGGTCCACTTTCTTGCGCAGCTCGCTATCAGCCGCCGCCAACTTTTCCGTGATCGGGTGCTGAGGCGCAAGCTGGACGGAGGTCGCCCCGAAAATCGTGTCCACACGAGTAGTGAAGACGGAGATATTCTCTCCGCTTGGAGAGTCCAGCCGGAAATCGACCTGCGTGCCTTCGCTGCGACCGATCCAGTTGCGCTGCATAGTGCGCACTTTTTCCGGCCAGCCCGGGAGGCGGTCCAAGTCGCGGAGCAATTCATCCGCGTAATTGGTAATGCGTAAGAACCACTGTTCCAACTCGCGCTGCTCGACGAGAGTGTCTTCATGCCGCCAGCAGCAGCCGCCCACCACCTGCTCATTGGCAAGCACGGTGGCACACTTCGGGCACCAATTAACTTTGCTCTTTTTCCGGTAGGCCAGGCCACGCTCGTAAAACTTCAAGAAGAACCACTGGTTCCATCTGTAATACTCTGGCGAACAAGTAGTTATCTCGCGCGACCAGTCATACCCAAAACCCAGCCGATTCATCTGCGCTTTCATGTTCGCAATATTGCGTACCGTCCACTCGCGCGGCGGAACTCTAGCGGAGATGGCGGCATTCTCGGCAGGCAAACCGAACGAATCCCATCCCATGGGATGAAGCACGTTGTAGCCATTCATCCACATATAGCGGGCAAGCGCGTCGCCGATGGCGTAATTACGCACGTGTCCCATATGCAAGGCGCCGGAGGGATATGGCAGCATTTCCAGCACGTAATATTTTGGCTTAGTAGAGTGCGGCTCGGCAGCGTAGATGGCAGAATCCTGCTGCCAGCGGGCGAACCACTTCTCTTCTACTTGGCGCGGGTGGTAGCGCTCATCGCGCCCGCGGCTATCCCCGTTCGGATCTTGAGTCCGCGATGCGGGGCTCACGATGGTGCGTTCCTGCTGCGGCATAGTTGGAACTAGATTTTACAATGTATGGAAAGATGACGCGGGCGGGCCGCGTTTTGGAGTCCTAACTCATTCCACCAGCTTCTTCAGCGCTGCGACGTTACGGCGATCATCTCCCGGCTCGTCGATCGGAGTCTCCGCGATGAAAGCAGCGTGCGCGAGTCGCTGATCATTCAGTAGCCGTCGGAATGGCGCCAATCCGATATTTCCCTTCCCGATATGCTGATGCCGGTCTAGCTTCGATCCGCGCGCGGCTTTGGCGTCGTTGCACTGCCACACCGGAACATTCTTCAGGCCGATGGTGCTATCGAGCTTGCGCATCGTTTCTTGAAAGCCTTCTTCGGAAACAATGTCGTAACCTGCGACGTGGACGTGACAGGTATCAATGCAGGCCGCAACCGGAACGTGGTTCCTCAAATGCTCGATCACCGCGGCGACCTGTTCGAAGCTGCCGCCAAGCGAATACTCAGCCCCTGCTGTGTTTTCGATCAGGATCGTCAACCCGTCCTTCGCTAAGTCGAATCCGTTACTGGCGGCAGCGATGGCAGCGGCAGTTTGCAGCAATCCCTTTTCGCGATCTGCTCCACGAAACGATCCCGGGTGCAAAACCAGATACTCCGCACAAAGCGCCAGGGCGCGCTCGATTTCTCCGCGAAAAGCTTCAATGGACTTTCGCAAGAACAATTCGGTAGTGCCAGCCAGATTGATCAGATAATTCGTATGAATCACCAGCGGCTTCAGGTCATACTTCTCACGCAGGCGATTCATCTGCTCACATTGCGGGCGGCCTAGTTCATATGGCTTCCATTGGCGCGGGCTGGAAGAGAAAATCTGAAACGTATTGCACCCCAGGCGATAGGCTCTCTCGGCGGCGTTCTCAACTCCACCTGCTGAGGACGTGTGAATTCCGATGCGGCGCGCGGTGAGTTTTGGAGGCTGTCGGGGAGCTGGCATCCTGAGAATGTCTTGCTCCGCTGCCATGGATCGGTTACGTGGCACTGCGACAGTATCGCAGACAGGGTAGAGAGTTGCGGGCGAACGCCCGCAGGAACACAGGCGAGGACGACCGTCCTCCACAACCTTATGATCGAAAATGGCAGGCCGCGAATTCTGAGCGAGCTATTTCTCCGGAGCACTCGACAAAGAAGCCGAGGTCGATTCGCTCTCCGCAGGCGTTGCCGATTTATACGCGCTTAACGATCCCGCTTGCCAGGGCTCGAAGTGCGCCCGCCGGTTTTCGCTCCAGCAGGAGTCGTCAGACTGGTTGCACACCGGATACAGTTTGCCCCATCCGGTGGCATATACGATTCGATCTGCAGGCACTCCCATTCCAACCAGTGCATCCCGAGTGACCGCAGCACGCTTTTCAGAGAGCGCAAGGTTATAGACAATGCTCCCCCGATCATCGGCGTCGCCAGCGATGGTGACGTACACCTCAGGGTTCGCCTTCAGCCAGTTGGCAGTAGATTCCAGGCTCTGGCGATCGTCCGAAGTTAGATCGTATTGGTCGAAGGCGAAGTGCACGTCTTTGAGATTCTGCTGTACTTCCTGCTCCTGAGCAACAGTTGGCGGCGTGTATGGAACAGCTCCGGCCTGCTGCTCTGACGTGTTTTGCTGGTTGGTAGATTGCCCAAAAGCTGCGCCCATCAAGACGATGGTGGCTACGGTGATAAAAAGTGCGTGGCGCATATTTACTCCTTACAGACAACCTTCCGATGCGCCTCGCTTAGGCTAGGTTTGCCGCTTTCTATGCGATAAACTTAGCTTTCGAGGTGAACTCATGCTGGTCGTTATGCAGGCGCATGCCAAAGAGGAAGCCATCCGCGCGGTGTGCGACAAAATCGAAGCGCTTGGATACCGCGCCCATTCCATCCCGGGAGCGGAGCGCACTGCCATTGGCATTACCGGAAACCGGGGCGAAATCGAGCCTGGAACGCTCGAAGAAATGCCAGGCGTGCAGGAAGTCATTCGCGTAACCAAGCCTTACAAGCTGGTCAGCCGCGACATGAAGGCCGAGAACACCGTGGTGTCTTTCCCCGGGACTGACGCCACGTTTGGCGGACCGGGACTCGCGATCGTTGCCGGGCCGTGCGCGATTGAGAGCCGCGAACAGGCATTTGCCGTGGCCGAGCGCGTACACCGCTCAGGTGCGCAGTTTTTTCGCGGAGGCGCCTACAAGCCGCGAACCTCGCCATATGCATTCCAGGGTCTGGGCGAAGAGGCGTTGCAGATCATGGCAGACATTCGCGATCAGTTTGGACTAAAGATTGTCACCGAGGCGATTGATAACGAATCGCTCGAATTGGTCGAAGAGTACGCCGATGTCGTCCAAATTGGCGCACGCAACATGCAGAATTTTTCTTTGCTCAAGCGTGCGGGACGTTCACGCAAGCCGGTGCTGCTGAAACGAGGCATGGCGGCGACCTTGGAAGAATTCCTGATGGCAGCTGAGTATGTGATGAGCGAGGGCAATTACAACGTGATTCTCTGTGAACGCGGTGTTCGTACTTTTGCCGACCATACCCGCAACACTCTCGATCTTAGCTTGATTCCCGCTGTCCAACGCCTGAGTCATTTGCCAATCGTGGTTGATCCCAGCCACGGCACCGGCAAGCGCAACAAAGTCACGCCGCTTTCGCGGGCTGCGGTGGCGGTGGGAGCGGATGGATTGCTGATTGAAGTCCACTGCGACCCAGACAAGGCTTTGTCGGACGGAATGCAGTCGCTGTATCCCGACCAGTTTGACGAATTGATGGCGCAGGTCAGACAGATTGCGCCGGTGGTGAAGAGAACCGTGCCGGGGATCGGGGAGCGTGCAGCTGTGGGCCTTTCCGCTCGCAACCGAACCTGAATACGAATTGGTGGGAACTCCACACCTCGGGAGCCACTAAATGAACTCACGCGTGGTCATTGCGATGTTCGTTGTGATGCTGCCAGTTTCGTGTCGAGCACAATCGATTGGCGAACAAGGCCTCCCGCTCTGTGACATCTCTAAGCCGGATAAGGCGTCCGTCAACGTTATAACCGATACCAACGGCGTCGACTTTGGCCCGTACTTGGAGATAGCGAAGCGGCGGGTTAAACGGGAGTGGTATTCGTTGGTGCCAGCGAGCGTTGTCTCAAAACGTGGATGCGTGAGCATTCAATTCAAAATATTGCAAAACGGCAACGTTGAGGACGTCCGCTACGCATCTACGTCTGGCGATGTTGGGTTTGATCGCGCTGCATTGGGAGGGATCTTGAGTGTGGACTCCTTGCCGCCTCTACCAGCCGGTTTCAAAGGCGATCACTTGGATCTTCGTTTTAACTTTTTCTACAATGTTGGCCCGGATGCCACGTCCCGCAATCCCCACTCACAAATTACACCTGCAATTGATGAAGCCGCCCTGGCTCCAAGTTCACCCGTACACGGCAGTACGCAAGATTTTGCTCGAATAGCGGACAGCGTTAATCTTGCGTATCTCAACGCACTTTCAACTAACTCGGACGCCCCTTCCGCGAATCCATCGGACGACAGCCAGATTGTTCCCGGACGCTTGGTTCACAAAGTCGATCCCAAGTACCCGAAGGAAGCACGGAAGAACAAAACCCAAGGAATCGTGATGTTAGAAGCAACTATCGAGAAGAACGGCGATGTTACTGAGCAGTCGATAGTCAGCGGCGATCTCGTACTAGCGGATGCGGCTGTTGACGCGGTGCGTAACTGGAGATTCGAGCCGTACACAAAAAGTGGGCAGCCCGTGCAGGTTCATCAGAAGCTGGCTTTCGACTTTAGACAAGGCAAAAAAGTCGGTGAATTAGAAGAGCAGCTTCCGTCGCCGACCGCATCGAAACCCTTGGGTTCGGCCCCTGACAAAAGGTCAGACGAAGAAACAATCTTCCAAGTAGGGCATGGCGTTAAACCTCCGAGGGCCATCTACGCCCCAGACCCTCCATACGACGAGCAAGCTCGAAGAGCCAAATATCAAGGCACCTGTGTTCTCAGTTTAATTGTTGGATCGGACGGTCAGCCTCATCACATCCGAGTAATTCGCGCACTCGGTGAAGGTCTAGACGCAAAAGCGGTCGAGTCTGTCAGCAAATGGAAGTTCGAGCCTGGGACTAAGGACGGAGTACCCGTGGCTGTGTATGTCGTGATCGAGGTTAATTTCCACCTATATTAGGCGGCGCGGGTTGCGAATCGAGACAAAGCTGATCCCTCATCGCTAAAGCGGTTCGGAATGATAGGTTTATAAGCGGAATGGATCTATTCCGCGCGCCTGCTCGCCGTCGTCGCCACTCCCAGCTTCCGCAGCCGGTCTTTTGCCTGCATTGCCTCGTTGGTGCGCGGATAGCGTTGGACCACGTGGCGCAGAGTCGAAATCCCCGCGTCCTTCTGGCCTGATTCGATCTGGGCCAGGCCTTTCTTGAGTTCAGCAGAAGCAGCCTTGCTTCCGTCGGGAAAAGTTTGCAGGACCTGGTCGTATCCCTTGATAGCGGCCGGATAGTCTCCCGCTTTGAAATCCAGTTCGGCCAAGTAGAAATACGCATTGCCGGCCAGATCAGTGTTGGGATAGTTCTTTACGTAATCGGAAAACTCCTGCTTGGCGAGATCGACGTTCCCACCGTTGTAATCGCGAAGCGCATTGTTATAGAGCACGTCGGGAGGCGGAACGTTCAACTGCTGCTGTTGCTGTGCGGCGGTTTGAGCTTGCTGACTGGCCTGCGCAGCCAAGCTTTGCTGTGCCTGCTGCATGTCCTCAAGCTGTTTGGTCACTTTCCCCAGCCGAGCCTTTAGCTCATCGAGGCTGTCGTTCAGCGTTTGTAATTGCCCGGAAAGCTGGTCCACGTGATTGTTGGTATCACTCTGCTGTTTTTGCAGTGCGACCTGCATGTTCGTAATGGCGACCGTCACCTTGTTAATGCTGTCGGTGTTCTGATCCATCAGATTCTTGATGACGCCCATGCGCTCGTCGAGCGATTGCTTCAGCGCAGTCATCTGGTCCTGGATCTGCTGCACCTGGGTTTGCAGCTCAACCAGTTCGCGGTTCACGGCCCAAGCCGGAGTGCTCATGACCCCAGCCAAAATGAGTAAGAAAATACGCGTGCGGAGGATTTTCATATCGATTCCTAAGATGCGGAAAAAGTCCTAATCGTAAGTGCAACAGAAGAGTCGTCTAAGGTCAAGTTCACGAGAGGGCAGGAGATTGGTGATTTTGATGCCACGAATCAGCTGGGGAGCGGGCCTAGCAAATTGGCCATATGGACATAACTCATTCGCGGTAGCTCTAGACCGCTGCGGGCTGTGAGACCTCGGCCAAGGCCGCGGCGAAGGCGTCCAACGCATGATCGATTTGTTCTTTGGTGATGGTCAGCGGGGGCTGGAAGCGAACCACGTTTCCGTAGACTCCACCAACACCCACCAACACACCTTCACGCAACAACGCATCGCGGACCGCTTCGGCTTCTGTGTTGGCGGGCGAGAGCTTTTCGTCGCGTACGAGTTCCACGCCGATCATTAGCCCCAGACCGCGAACTTCGCCGATCAGAGGATTCTGCGTCTGCAGGTCGCGCAACTTCTTCATCGCGTATTCGCCGGTCTCGGCGGCGCGTGCCGGCAGGTTTTCTTCTTCCATAACCTGAATGTTGGCCAGGGATGCCGCGCAGGCAACGGGATTTCCACCGAAAGTCGAAAGATGGTCGCCGGGCTTGTAGGCGGCCGCGATCTCGGGGCGCGTGGTGAAGGCGCTCAGGGGGAAACCATCTGCGATTCCCTTGGCCGTTACCAAAATGTCAGGCGTCACGCCGTAGTGCTCGATGGCGAACATCTTGCCGGTGCGCCCGAATCCAGACTGGACCTCATCAGCGATGAAAAGAATTCCATGCTGATCGAGGACCTTCTTCACCTCACGGAAATAATTCTTTGGAGGAACCAGAATGCCACCTTCGCCCATGACTGGTTCAGCAATGAAGGCTGCCACGTCTCCAGCAGTGGCAAAGCGAATGACTTCTTCGATGGATTTTGCGCATTGGCGGGCGCATTCTTCGGGATCGTTGGGCCACAACGAGCGATATGCGTATGGCGCCGGTGCGAACGCTATTCCCGGAGCGTAGGGACCGCCGCGCTTTTTGCGGCCCTGATTTCCGGTAAGGCTGAGCGTGCCCCAACTGCGCCCGTGAAAGCTGCCATGCAGCGAAATGAATTCGTGTTTGCCACTGTAAAGGCGTGCGAGCTTCAACGCGCCTTCAATCGCCTCAGCTCCGCCGTTTCCAAAAAATGACTTCGTCAGCCCGCGCGGAGCGATGTGCGCGATCTTTTCGGCGAGATCCGCAACTGGAGCCACGTGATAAAGGTATGAGGAACAGTGGACCAGTTTCTCCATCTGGGCCTTGGCGGCCGCGACGACGCGCGGATGGTTGTGGCCGGCATTGACCACGGAGATTCCTGAGAAACAATCCAGGTATTCGCGGCCATTTTCGTCCCAGACTTTAACGCCGCTGGCACGATCGATGACGATCGGCGCAACCGACTTCAGGAAGCCGGTCATCACGTAGTCTTTGTATTTCTGGATGGTGTTCGACATGAGCGCCTTCGGTTTTTCTCTGTGTATCTCTGTGTCCTCTATGGTTAATTCAAAACCTTTTAACCACAGAGGACACGGAGGAGCACAGTGAAACACATTCAAACTTTCTCACATCGTCCTACCTTCGTGTCAGCTCGTATCCGTCGTCTGTTGACGATCAAAATTTTCGCGAGTGTTCGGCGGCCCAGCGTTCCACCACGACTTTCTTTTCCGTATAGAACTCGACCGCATCGCGGCCCTGACCGTGCTGCACGCCGAAGAAACTGTCTTTCCATCCGCTGAACGGGAAATAAGCCATGGGGGCGGCAACTCCGATGTTGATGCCGATATTCCCTGCCGGTGCTTCGTAGCGAAACTTTCGAGCAGCCGCTCCGCTAGATGTAAACAGCGAAGCTTGATTGCCATAAGCGCTGCGCTCCAAAAATGCGAGAGCTTCATCGAGACTGTCGGCGTGGACAAGGCTGAGAACCGGGCCGAAGATTTCGGTATCTGCCAGCTCACTGTTCGCCGGGAGAGCGTCAAGCACAGTTGGCTTCACAAAATTTCCGTTCTCGCCGCCTGGGATTCGTGCCTGCCTGCCATCGAGCAATAATTTCCCCTCACGCGCGCCCGCATCAATCAGCGACTCAACACGTGACTTGCTTTGGCGGGTGATAACCGGGCCCATCTGCACGCCTTCATCCAGGCCATTTCCTACGCGCAATGACGCCGCAGCTTCGGTGATCGAATCGCGAAATGTTTTCCGCGCCTCGCCGACGGTGACCGCCACCGAAACCGCGAGACAGCGCTGCCCGGCGCATCCGAAGGCACTGTCGCTGATGATTTGCGTCGCCATCTTCATGTCCGCGTCAGGAAGTACGATGACGTGGTTCTTTGCCCCACCCTGGCACTGCGCTCGTTTGCCATTCGCTCCGGCGCGAGCATAAATGTACTTCGCCACCGGAGTGGAACCCACAAAGCTGATGGCGCGCACTTTGGGATGATCGAGAAGCGTGTCCACAGCCGGCTTGCCGCCATTAACCAGGTTCACCACGCCGGCAGGCAATCCGGCTTGTTCGAGCAATTCAAACGCGCGCCGCATGGTGAGCGGCACCCGCTCTGACGGCTTCACGATGAGGGTATTTCCGCAGGCAATCGCGTACGGCAAAAACCAGAACGGAATCATGCCCGGAAAATTGAATGGTGTGATCGCAGCCACCACCCCTAGCGGCTGGCGAATCATGGTTTCATCGATGCCGCGAGCCACGTCTTCAAGGTTGTAGCCCTGCATCATCATCGGAATGCCGCAGGCAACTTCGACGTTCTCAATTGCGCGCCGCAATTCGGCCTTGGCTTCTGCGAAGGTCTTGCCATTTTCTTGCGTGGTGATGCGCGCCAGTTCGTCGAGGTGCTCTTCGAGAAGTTGCTTCAGCTTGAACAGCGGCTGAATACGGTCTTCCGGCGGAGTTCGGCGCCATGCGGGATAAGCAGCGGCAGCGGCTTCGATTGCTTTGCTGACTTCCGCAGTGTCGGAGAGCGGTACTCGCGCGAGAGTTTCGCCGGTCGCGGGATTGGTGACCTCTTGCCATTCGCTGGCGGTAGATTCTTGCCATTTTCCATTGATGTAATTAGTAATTTTTGTCAGTGGTGGTGCGGCAACGGTACTCATGTCGGAGACCTTCCAGCTCGTTAAGTGTGACGTATTTTATTTAGTGACCGTTTCGATCAGCGGATGCCGCTTCTCGCAGACCGAGGCCAGCGCCGCTTCCAATACGTCCAAACCCTCATCCATTTGCTGATCGGTCACGACCAATGGAACAAGCACACGAATCACGTTTCCATAACTGCCTGCTGTGATCGTGATCAGCCCGTGCTCGTAACAGTATTGCGTAATCTTCTTCGTCTCTTCGGGCGCAGGTTCGCGGGTATCGCGAGATTTAACCAGTTCGATCGCGCGCATCCCGCCGAGGCCCCGAGCGTCGCCTATCAACTCGAACCGCTCTTTCCACCCACGCGCCCGCTTCTCAAAGCGCTGGCCGAGGGAATTGGCGCGACCCAGGAGATCACCCTTCTCGAATTCATCCAGCACAGCGTTCGCAGCAGCGCAAGAAAGAGGATTGCCTGCAAAAGTTCCGCCCAGCCCGCCAACGTCTGGAGCGTCCATGATCTCAGCCCGGCCGGTCACTGCAGCCAGCGGCAAACCGCCGCCCAGCGATTTCGCAGTGACCAGCATGTCAGGCTCAATCCCGTAGTGCTCGCTGGCGAACATCTTGCCGGTACGCCCAAAGCCGCTCTGCACTTCGTCTGCGATAAAGAGCACGCCGTGCTTGTGGCAAATCTCCATCAGAATGCGAAAGAACTCCGGCGGCGGATTGACGAAGCCACCTTCGCCAAGAACTGGTTCGGCGATCACCGCAGCGACGTCTTCTGCTGCGACCACGCGCTTGAATGTGTCTTCGAGATGGCGCGCGCAATATACATCGCACGATGGATACTTCAGCGAATAAGAACAACGATAGCAGTAGCCGTACGGAATGCGGTAAACGTCAGAAGGAAATGGCGCAAAACCGGCTTTATATGGATGGGTCTTGCTGGTCAAAGCCAAAGTCATCATGGTGCGGCCATGGAAGGCATCTTCAAAGGCAATCACTCCAGCGCGGCCGGTGTGGGCACGCGCAATCTTGATCGCGTTCTCCACAGCCTCGGCACCGATGTTCACCAGAAGCGTTTTCTTCGGAAATTTTCCGGGCGTGATCTGGTTCATGCGCTCGGCCAGTTGGATGTAATTCTCGTAGGGCGTCACGGAAGCGCACGCATGCAAGAAATTGTCGAGCTGTGACTCTAATTCCGAGATTACGTGGGCATTGCGGTGCCCGGAATTTAGTGAACCGATACCACCCGCAAAATCGATGAAACGATTGCCGTCCACGTCTTCCAGCCATGCATCTTGCGCACGCGCAATGTATATCGGCGTAGCGTGCGAGAGTCCCCGCGGAACGGCCGCTTCCCTGCGCGCGGCTAACGCTTTCGACTTCGGACCAGGAATGCCGGTTTTGAGCTGAATTACTCCCATACACTCACGCTTTTAAATCTGTCTCGTCTCTGAGAACTCATTACTAGCCACTAACAGCTGGATTTCAATACCACCCGATCGGCTGTTCGTTCAAATTAATGTGCACCTGTTTGGTTTCGAGGTACTCTTCGATTCCCCACGGCCCAAGCTCGCGTCCGAAGCCCGATTGCTTGTATCCGCCCCAGGGAGCTTCAACGTAAGTGGGTTGCATGTGATTGACCCAAACGATTCCGGCGCGCAGCGCTTTCACGACGCGAAATGCTTTGAAGATGTCCCGGGTCCAAACGGCGGCTGCGAGTCCGTAAGGAGAATCATTTGCGATCTTCAGCGCGTCTTTTTCGTCTTCGAACGGAATCACTGAGGCCACTGGCCCAAAGATTTCCTCGCGCGCAATGCGGGCGCTATTGTCAACGTCGTAAAAAATCGTCGGCTCGACGTAATATCCCTTGGCAAATTTCTCTGCGCGGCCGCCGCCGATGGCAATCTTGGCTTCCGTTTTCCCAAGATCTTGATAGGAGCGGACGCGCTGGTACTGATCTTTACTGACCACTGGGCCCATTTTTGTAGAACGGTCGAGAGGGGGCCCGAGTTTTATATTGCGGGCCTTCTCTGTCATGGCTTCGACGAACTTCCTGTAAATCGGCTTGTGCACCAGAATGCGGCTGCCCGCGGAACAGACTTCTCCTTGATTGATAAATACGCCGAAGAGAGCGCCGTCGATGGCAGCTTCAAAGTCGGCATCAGCGAAAAAGATGTTCGGAGACTTTCCGCCGAGCTCCAACGTCACTCGCTTAACGGTGTCCGCGGCCTGCTTCACTATAATCTTGCCTACTTCGGCGCTTCCGGTGAACGCGATCTTGTTCACGTCCGGATGCTTCACCAGGGGCGCACCGCAGGTCTCGCCGAATCCGGTAATGATGTTCACAACTCCTGGCGGAAGACCGATGTCAGAAAACCAGTTCGCCATTTCCAATGCGCTGAGCGGAGTTTGTTCGGCAGGCTTTAGCACGCAGGTGCAACCTGCCGCCAGCGCTGGCGCCAGCTTCCAAGCAGCCATTAGCAACGGATAGTTCCAGGGAATAATTTGTCCCGCGACGCCGATGGGTTCTTTCAACGTAAGACTGACCGCGTTGTCCGGCACCGGATTCACATATCCAAGAATCTTGGTGGCGAGGCCGCCGTAGTATTCGAAACAGGTTGCGACATCGGTAATATCGTATTCGGCCTCCACAATCGGCTTTCCGGTATTGCGGCACTCGAGTTCCGCAAGCATTGGCAGATTTTGGCGAATTTTCTCTGCTAACCGGAAGAGTACCCGGCCGCGCTCTTGCGGAGTTGTCGTTGCCCATGGTCCGTCGTCAAATGCCGCTCTGGCCGCCGCGACCGCGCGATTCACATCGTCCGAATTCGCGTCTGGAACCTGCGCGATTATTTCTTCGGTTGACGGATCGTAGACGGGGAACGTCTTGTTAGACTTGCTCTCGCTCCACTCACCGTTGATGTAGAGCTGGTACGTCTTAACGTCTGCCTTGACTCCGGCTGGCATAAATCCTTCCTTTGCTAGGTTGTCGAGCTACGCTCGACCGGACGGGCAAGTTGCGCCGCCGTCAAACCAACTTCGCGCTGCACCTTGCGCCTTCCGTAAACGAAAAAGAAAAACGCCGCCAGCGCGATAAAAAATAGCGTCAGGCCAAACATGCTCAATTCATACTTCAGAATCGACCTAATCTGGCTGGCTGGAAAAAACGCCACGACAATTGCCACGATGGTAGTGATAAGACCGCTGCTCCCGGCTAGAACAAGAACTGCCCGATTGTAGCGACCTTCGCACGGAGCGGACCTGAAAGCAAGCTTAAGCAAAGCCGCAAACATATATATAAATGGAACCAGCTGCAGCACAACCGCGATCGAAAGCATGGTTTGAAATGCTGCCTGAACGCCACCAGCCGCCGCAAAATTAATTATTACGAGCACTAACGACACCAGACCTTGCACGATCAAGGCTGCGTAAGGAGTTGCGTAGCGCGGATGCAGGCTTCCCAGCCATGAGGGCATGTACGCGTCGAGGCCAGCGACGAATGGGATCCGCGCCGAGCCACCCATCCACGCTGAGCCGATGCCTGCGATGGAGAGGCTCAGCATCAGTGCAAATGGAATCACGATCCATGCCACTCCCACTTGTGAAGCCATGTGGTTCACCGCCTGCACAATGCCTTGCAGGACGCTGACTTTGTTGCCCACCGCAATCAGCAGCGTGAGCGTCGCACCGACGTAAAGCGCGCCTGAAAGAATGCCGCCCCAGGCAACTGCACCTGGCAGGGTATGTGCGGGATCCCGGATTTCGTCGCCCATGACGGAAGCCAGTTCGAGGCCTACTAATCCGAAGCACATCACCCCAAATGAATTTAGAACGAAGCGAGGATCAGCGGGAATGCGAAAATCCGCGGCGGAGAGCGCGGTTCCAAATTGCGACCAGAGGACAATGCCGAGCCCAATCAGG
>Ga0102924_1000155_pt1 | contig 84443 bp, 94 predicted proteins | sample PaiPotPPM11metaG_FD_80116 | JGI IMG/M metagenome (GOLD analysis project Ga0102924, IMG submission 80116) | Iron sulfur acid spring bacterial and archeal communities from Banff, Canada, to study Microbial Dark Matter (Phase II) - Paint Pots PPM... ...
ATCCCGAGCGGCGGACGATTACCGACGACCCGTCCTACGCCGTCCGCTATCTCGGCGCGCTCATGGCGCGGGCCGGCTGCGGCGATCGCTGGGCGTACTGCCCGCCCGGCCGGCCGGGCGGGCCGTTGGGGCCGTCCGCGGCCGCGCTCACGGCCGTGTGGCGCGGCGCGGACGTGCTCGTCAACCTCACCGGCGCCACGGTGCTGCGGGGCGAGCACCTGCGCGTGCCGGTGCGGATCTATCTCGAGACCGATCCGGTCGCGCCGCAGATCGAAGTCGCCCTCGGGCGCCGCTTTACGATCGATCTCCTCGCCGCCCACACGCACCACGCGTCGTACGCGGAGAACCTCGGCACCGCCGAGTGCGGCGTGCCGGTCGGGCAGTTCACGTATCTGCCGACGCGGCCGCCCGTGGTGCTCGAGTGGTGGCGGTCGGGCGCGCCGGCGGGCGCACGGTTTACGACCGTGGCGGCATGGCGCCAGACCGGCCGCGACGTGTGGTGGAACGGCGAGCGCTACGGGTGGAGCAAGGACGAGGAGTTTCTGAAAGTCCTGGACCTTCCGCGCCGGACCCGCCAGCCGCTCGAATTGGCCCTGGCCTGCGAGGATGAGCCCACGCTGCGTCTGCTGCGGTCCAACGGCTGGCTGATCCGGGACGCGATCTCGCTGACGACCGCGCCGGCGCCGTATCACGCGTACATCGAGGAGTCGCGCGGCGAGTTCACGGTGGCGAAGGATCAGAACGTGCGGCTGCGGAGCGGCTGGTTCAGCGACCGCAGCGCGTGCTACCTTGCCGCGGGACGGCCCGTGGTCACGCAGGATACGGGCTTCGGCCGCGTGCTGCCGGTCGGGCGCGGGCTCTTCGCGTTTCGCGACGGCGATGAGGCCGCCTCCGCGCTGGAGACGGTCGGCGCCGACTACGAGGGCCATGCCGGCGCGGCCCGCGAGGTCGCGGACGGGTACTTCCGCGCCGAGCGCGTCCTCGAAGAGTTGATGGACCGGGTGGGCGCCTAGGCCGGTCCGAAGAGCAGGATCATCTCCCGGACGAGGGACGCGGCGAGGACCGCGGTGCGTCCGCCGGGATCGCACGGCGGGGCCACTTCGACGACGTCCATGCCGACGACGCGGTGCGACGCGAGGCTCCGCAGCGCGTCGAGCAGCTCGCGGTAGTGCGCGCCCATCGGCTCCGGGTTGCCGGTCCCCGGCGCCTCGGCCGGATCCAGCACGTCGATGTCGACCGTGAGGTACAGCGGGCGGCCGGCAAGGCGGTCGAGCACGTCCCGGGGCACCGCCACTCCCCGATCGCAGCACAGGCAGCGCGCGCGGGCCAGCTCGAACTCCTCGCGCGTGCCCGCGCGGATGCCGAGCTGCGCCAACGGCACGCCGCCGTCGAGCAGGCGGCGCATGACGGTCGCGTGGGCGACCCGCCGGCCGTCGTATTCGTCGCGCAGATCGGTGTGGGCGTCCCACTGGATCACGGCGAGGTCGGGATGCCGCGGCGTCAGCGCCTGGACCGCGCCGAGCGTCACCGTGTGCTCGCCGCCGAGGACGAACGGCACGCAGGCCGGCAGCTGCCGGCGCACGGCGCGCACCATCGCCTCCGGTTCGAGGCCGTCGACCGCCAGATTGCCGCCGTCGACGAAGGGCACCGCGGCAAGATCGCGATCGAGGATCGGGCTGTACGTCTCGATGCTGTCGGACGCCCAGCGGATGCCGTCGGGCCCGAAGCGGCTGCCGCGCCGGAACGAGGCGGTCGCGTCGTAGGGGATGCCGAAGAGCGCGAGGCCGCCGGGCGGCACCGCGCCCGGCGGCCTCGCGCCGAGAAAGCTCACCGGGCGGCGCTCACGTGTCCGACTCAGTGGCCTCCCGCAGAAACGGCGGCGCCGCGAACGCGGCCTGGTGGCCGATCGGCGTGTAATACCTGAGGCCGAATCCCGCCGTGCGCTTCGCGATCGTGTCGGGCGGGACCACCGCCGGGTCGGGACCCAGGGAGCCGACCGTAAACGACCACAGCGTGCCCGGGTACTCCACGACGGCCGCCACGTACGTCCGCACGACCGGGAAGAACGGCCGCATCGTGCGCCGGACCGACCGGATCAGGTCCCGCTGGTACATCGCCGAGCCCGACTGCACGACGAGGAGGCCGCCCGGGGTGAGCTTTCGCGCGATCGTTCCATAGAACTCCGGCGCGAACAGCCCGACCGCGGGTCCCTGGGGATCCGTCGAGTCCACGAGCGCCACGTCGAAGCGCTCCGCGGTCTCGCCGGCGTACGCGATGCCATCCCCGATCACGAGCGTGGCGCGCGGGTCCTCGAAGGCGCGCCCCGCCACGCCGGCCAGGTATTCGCGGCTGGTCCGGACGACGGCCTCGTCGATCTCCACCAGCGTGGCGCCCTCGAGCGGATGCTTGAGCGCCTCTTCCAGGGCGCCGCCGTCGCCGCCGCCGATAATGAGCACCCGCTTCGGGGCCGGATGCGCGCAGAGCGCGGGATGCGCGAGCATTTCGTGGTACACGAACTCCTCGCGCTCGGTGGTCTGCACGGCGCCGTCGAGCACCAGCATGCGTCCGAAGATCGCGCTGTCGTAGATCTCGAGGTGCTGGTACGGCGTCTGCTCGGTGTGGACGAGCCGCGTGACGCGGAAGGCGGACGTGATGTCGGGGCTGCCCTGATCGACGAGCCAGGCGCCCTTCATAGGCCGGCGGCGTCCGGCCAGAAGAGCGCAACCGCGACCGCGGAGCCGGCCCGTTCGACCCGGTGTTCCGCGGCGACGACGAACACTTCATCCAGCGTCAGGCCGCGCATCGCAAATCCTTCCTCGACCATCTGCGTTGCGGTCCGCTCCGCTTCCGCGCGGCTCACGTGGCCCGAGTACTCCATGATCACCCCGTGGTGCTCGCGGGACAGTCCCACGCCGAGCGCCGCGGTGATGACGTCGCCGGGCCGGGTGCTGGCGATCCGCGCAAAGACGGCCGGCATCAGGATGCCGGCCGGGTAGGCGGGCAGCTCGATGACGCGCGCCCCCGGCGGGACGATGCTCGTGACCCGAAGGAAGTTGAGGTCGGCGACGCCGGCATCGCGCAGGGCTCGGTCAAACGCGTTCAGTTCGCTGCCGCCCTCGCCGTGGCCGGCGACGAGCGACAGCGCTTTGGGCGGCTGCCACATGTCCCTCCATATTCCAACCCGCACGAGTGTGCTCCTTCGGCGGGCGGGCCGTCTTCGGACTCGAATGGGAACATCCCGGACGACCGCGGCGCTTACGATCGGGGTATAGTACAGTCAGCGCTCGATCTTCGCAGAGGGCGGGGAGAGAAAGATATGCCTGGACGAACCCTGGTCGCCGCGGCGCTCGCCGCGCTGTTCGGGTTGCCGGCGATGTTTGCCGGCGCCGGGAGCCTGACGCCCGTCCTCGCGCAGGGGACACCGCCCGGCGCGGTGCCTCCCGCATCCAGTCCGGCGGTGCCGGCGACCGTTCCCGCGGCCGTTCGGGCCGCCGACCGGTTCGGTGTCGACCTGGCGTGGCCCGCCAACCCCATCGGCGCGCGGCTGCAGCCGTCGACGGTGTCGACCGTCGGCGCCGGCTGGGTCCATCTGACCGTGGACTGGGACGCCCTCGAGCCGGCGCGCGGAAAATTCGCGTGGCACCTGCTCGACGACGCCGTGCAGCGGGCCGCGGGCGAGCACGTTCTCGTCACCATTCAGCGCACCCCGAAGTGGGCCGCGCTCACGCCCGACGCGGCCGCGCCGGTGTGGAGCCACGAACCGCCCAAGTCCATCGCCGATTGGTCCGCGTTCGTGCGGGCGATCGCCGGCCGGTATCGCGGCAAGGTCGCCGCCTGGCAGGTCGAGCCTCCGCTCGAGTTTGCGACGTTCCGCGGCACCACCCGCGACTATCTCGACATGCTGCACGCCGCCCGGACGGAGATCCGCCAGGTGGACCGGCGCGCGCTCGTAGTGGCCTCGACGTCGGTGGGCCTCGATCTGCCCTTCATGAAGCTGCTCTTCGGGCGGGCCGGCGACGACTTCGACGCGGTGGTCGTGCATCCGCGCGGACGCACGGCCGCCGAGCTGCTCGAGGCGCTCGGGACGCTGCGGAACCGCAAGATCGCCGACGCCCGCCACGAGATCTGGCTCAGCGCCCGGACCGATTGGCCGCAGCCGGTGCAGCTCGCGGCGACCGCCCTCGCGATGGGGGTCAGCCGCGAGTTCTGGCAGGCCCTGACGCCGCAGATCGTGACGGTGCTGCACGCGGTCGGCGACGCGACGTTCGTCGGACCGCTCGACCGCGGGCCCGGCGTCTACGCGTTCGTTTTTGCCGGCAGTCAGGCGCGGACCGTCGTGCTGTGGACGGACGGTCCGGCGCGCGCGGTTCCGCTCGCCACGACCGGGGCCGCCGTCGTGATCGGCGCCGATGGCCAGCAGGTCCAGGTGGCGCAGGCCGGGATGGTCCAGGCCGGTGCGGAGCCGGTGTTTGTCAGCACCCCCGCCGCGTCCGTCCTCGATGAGGCGGCGAAGGGCCTCGCGGCGGCGCCGGTCCGCGTGCCGCGGGATCCGTCGCGGGATTTCACCAGGGCCGACGGCGTCTCCGCGACGCTCGGGACCACGAACGCGGAGCGGGGACTGTACAACCAGTCGCTGCGCACGCTGCCCTACGGCGGCGTGGTACCGGTCACGGTCGACGGCGTCGACGCCGTGCGCACGGATCAAATGAAGGACGCGGTCTACGTGTATTTCACGATCGACGATTCGTACGCGTACTTCGTGGACGGCCGGTACGACTACCTCATCACCGTCGAGGTCCACCGCGCCGGCGGTCCGCAGCGCGTCGGGTTCAACCTCATGTACGATTCCATGTCCGGCTACCGCTTCTCACCCTGGCAGTGGGTGGACGAGGGGGACGGCTGGGCGAAATACACGATCCGGATCTCGGATGCCTCGTTCAGCAAGACGTGGGGATGGGACTTCGCCGTGAACGGCGCCGCGGACAAAAAGGAGAACCTGGTCGTCCGCAGCGTGACGGTGACCCGCGTTCCTTCCGCGCAGGCGACGCAGTAGACTACGATTTGCTCCTCCCGCACACCGTCATGTATAATGGCGCCATCGTGAATGCTCGTAGTGGCGTACGCCGCTGGCTTACAGACGCGCTGGGGGTGGACCGGTGACCGAAGTTCGAATCGGCAAGGATGAGACGCTCGACAGCGCGCTCCGGCGATTCAAGCGCCAGGTGAAGCGGTCCGGTATCCTCACCGACGCGAAGCGGCACGAGCACTACGAGAAGCCCAGCCAGAAGCGCCGCCGGCGCGCCGCCCGGCGCAACAAGCGCCACTAACCGCCCGCTCCGCTCCCACGCCACGGCGATGCGCGCCTCGCCCGAACCGCGGGCCGCGCGACGTGGGCGTCCAGGGAGGAGTATGGCCCGAGAATCGCACCGCAAAATGAAGCGCGCCCGCAGCGCGGGCGGCGTCGTATTTCTCCGCGTGCCGGACGCGCCGGCGGACGACGTGCGCATCCTGCTCCTCCAGCACGAGACCGGCAAGTGGATGCTGCCCAAAGGGACGATCGAGCGCGGCGAGACGCCGGACGGCGTCGCGCTGCGCGAAGTGGCGGAAGAGACCGGCCTGCGCAACGTCCGCATCGTGGCCGACCTCGGCGAGGAGCACTACATGTTCTTCTGGAAGGCCGAGGACACCTACTACGACAAGACCGTCCACTACTACCTGATGGAATTCCTCGGCGGCGAGGAACCGCGTCCGCAGCGCGAGGAGGGCTTCGTCAAGTGCGAGTGGGTCCCGATCCCCGAGGCCCTGGACCGGATTAAGTACAAGGAGACGCGCCAGGTCGTCCAGCGGGCCCGCACCGCGCTCGAGCAGGGCGCCGGAGTGCCGTCCCGAGCGGCGGGCTCTGCGCCGGGCGGCCCGGCATGACCGTCTGATGCCGGATCTGCCCGACGCCGCGCCGTCCGCGGCGATCTCCCGCGGTCTCCCCCCCGGCGAGGCGCGCGACCGCCTGATCCACGAGACCCTCGAGCGGTACCGAAAGTATCTGAACCCCGGGCTCGCCCGGCTGTACCGGTTCGGCGGCACCGAGACCGTGGAGTGGGAAGCCGAAGGCTGCTTCGTCTGGGACGTCCACGGCCGCGCCTACATCGACTGCGCCTGCGGCCCCGCGATCTTCAACATCGGCCACCGCCATCCGCGCGTGCTCGCCGCCGTACGCGAGCAGTTGGACCGGATCCCCATGTCGGTGCGGACGATGCCGAGCGCGCCGCAGGCGGAGCTCGCCGAGCGGCTCGCCGTGTTGAGCCCGGGCGATCTGCAGTACTCGTTCTTCTGCAACAGCGGCGCGGAGGCCGTGGAGGGCGCGTTGAAGCTCGCGCGCCTGGCGACCGGAAAGCCCGGCTTCGTCGCGATGCGCGACGCGTTCCACGGGAAGACCTTCGGGGCGCTGTCCGCGACCGGCCGGGAGCACTACCGCCGGCCGTTCGAGCCGCTCGTGCCGGGGTTCACGCACGTGCCGTTCGGCGACGTCGAGGCGATCGAGCGCGCCGTCGGGCCGGAGACGGCCGCCGTGATCCTCGAGCCGATCCAGGGCGAGGCCGGGGTGATCGTCCCGCCGGCCGGTTACCTCCGCGCGGTGCGGGAGCTCTGCGACCGGCGCGGGGTGCTGTTGATCGCCGACGAGATCCAAACGGGGCTCGGCCGGACGGGCCGGCTGTTCTGCGTCGAGCACGAGGGCGTGACGCCGGACATCATGACCGTCGCGAAGGCGCTCGGCGGGGGCGTTATCCCGATCGGGGCGTTCGTCGCGCGTCCGCGGCTGTGGGAAGAGTTCCGGCGCGACCCCTACCTGCACTCGTCGACGTTCGGCGGCAATCCGCTCGCGTGCCGGGCGGCGATCGCGACGCTCGAGGTGCTGACGGACGAGCGGCTGGCGGATCGCGCGGAGACGCTCGGAGCGCGGTTCATGGACCGGCTGCGCGCCGTGCAGGCGCGTCACCCCGCGATCGTGCGCGCCGTGCGCGGCCGCGGGCTCATGATCGGGGTCGAGTTCACGCACAGCGATTACGCGCTGCTGGTCTCCGCGGAGGCCGGGCACCGCGGGGTGATTACTTTCTACACGCTCAACAAGCCCGAGGTGATCCGGATCGAGCCGCCGCTCGTCATCACCGCGGACCTGATCGATCGGGCCGTGGAGGGGCTCGAAGGGGCGGTGGCCGAGGCCGAGCGCCTGCTCGCCGCGGCCGACGGCCCCCCCCAAGGGGACTCGCCGGCGGACGGAAGACCGTGACCGGGGCCGAGATCCGCGAAGCGTTTCTCCGCTTCTTCGAGGAACGCGGCCACACGCGCGTGCCGAGCGCCTCGCTCGTCCCCGCCGGCGATCCGACGCTGCTCTTTGTCAACGCCGGCATGGTGCCGTTCAAGGACGTGTTCCTCGGCCTCGAGACGCGGCCGTACCGCCGGGCGACCTCGGCGCAGAAGTGCATGCGGGTCAGCGGCAAGCACAACGACCTCGAGAACGTCGGGCCGTCCCCGCGTCACCACACCTTCTTCGAGATGCTCGGCAACTTCAGCTTCGGCGACTACTTCAAGCGCGAGGCGATCGCGTCCGCCTGGGAGTTCGCGACCCGGACGCTCAACCTGCCGCCCGACCGCCTCGTGCTCACGGTGTTCGCGGACGACGACGAGGCCGCGGCCGCCTGGGCCGCGCTCGGCGTCCCGGACGCGCGCGTGCTGCGGATGGGGGAGAAGACGAATTTCTGGATGATGGGCGACGTGGGGCCGTGCGGGCCCACGAGCGAGCTGCATTACGACTGGGGACCCGCCGCGTGCACGTGCGGGCGCCCCGACTGCAGCGTGCGCCTCGACAACGACTGCGGCCGCTGGCTCGAGATCTGGAACCTCGTCTTTATGCAGTACACGCAGGCGCCGGACGGCAGCCGCGCGCCGCTGCCGCGGCCGGGCGTGGACACCGGGATGGGCCTCGAGCGCATCACGTCGGTCCTGCAGCAGGTGCCGACCAACTACGATACCGACCTCTTTCTGCCGATCCTCGACCGGATTCAGGCCATGCTCGGCCACAGCGCGGAGGAACGCGCCGCCCACACGATCGCGTACCGCGTGCTCGCCGACCACGGCCGGGCGATGACGTTCCTCACCGCGGACGGGGTCGTCCCCGGCAACGAAGGCCGGGCCTACGTGCTGCGCATGATCATCCGCCGCGCCGTGCGGTTCGCGCGCCAGGCCGGCGCCGGGAAACCGGTGCTGGGTGAGCTCGCGGACGCCGTGACCGCGGTGATGGGCTCGGCCTATCCGGAACTCGCCGCGCAGCGCGCGTTCGTGCAGAACGTGCTCGGCGCGGAGGAGCGCCGCTTCGATCAGACCCTGGAGGCCGGACTCGGCCGGCTCGACGACGTGATCGCGGAGGTCAAGCGGTCGGGGCGGGGCGCCATTCCGGGCGCCGACGTCTTCCGCCTCTACGACACCTACGGCTTTCCGCCGGACCTGACCCGCGACGTCGCCCGGGAGCACGGGCTCGAGATCGACGAGCCGGGATTCGCCGAGGAGATGGCCCGGCAGAAGGAGCGGTCGCGCAGCACCGGACGCGACTACTTCGAGGCCGGGCAGGACCGCGCGCAGTACGGCGAGCTGCGGGATGCCGTCGGCTCGACGGTGTTCGTGGGGTACGACGCTCTCGAAGCGGAGGGCCGCGTGCTCGCGCTGCTCGTCGACGGCCGGCGCGTCGCGGAGGCGCGGCAGGGCGAGGCGGTCGAGGTCATCTGCGACCGCACGCCGTTCTACGCGCAGTCCGGAGGGCAGGTGGGGGACACCGGCACGATCACGGCCGCCCCGGGCGTCGTCGAGGTGGAAGACACGCAGCGGCCGGTGGCGGATCTGATCGTGCACCGCGGACGGGTGCGCACCGGCGCGCTGCGCGAGGGCGATCGCGTCCGCCTGGCGGTCGACGCGCCGCGCCGGCAGGACATCATGCGCAACCATACCGCGACGCACCTGCTGCACGCGGCGCTGCGCGAGGTGCTCGGCGAGCATGCGCGGCAGGCCGGCTCGCTGGTCGCGCCCGACCGGCTGCGCTTCGACTTCGCGCACGTCCGGCCGCTCACCGCCGAGGAGCGCGCGAAGATCGAGGCGCGCGTCAACGAGCAGATTCGCGCCGCGCTGCCGGTGACGACCGAGACGAAGCCGTACCGGGAAGCGGTCGCGTCGGGCGCGATGGCGCTCTTCGGCGAGAAGTACGGCGACGAAGTGCGCGTCGTCAGCGTGGACGGATACAGCCGGGAGCTGTGCGGCGGCACCCACGTGCGCTCGACCGCGGAGATCGGCCGGTTCGCGCTGACCCATGAAGGATCGGTCGGTTCCGGCGTCCGGCGCATCGAGGCCGTCACGGGCGCCGCGGCGGAACAGCGGGCGCACACGCGCCCCACGCCGATTACGGTGTACGCGCAGGGCAAGCAGCACCACGACGTGCAGCCCGGACAGCGTGCCGGGAAGTTCGGCCCGGCCGACGCAGACTTCAGTATCGAAAATGCGGGCACGACGCGCCCGGTGGACGCGGAGTACGCGCTTCAGCCGGGCGACACGCTCACCGTGACCAAGCGCGCCGCGGCAGCCGGCCTGCCCGATTTCGATCAGGTGCTGCGCGATGCGGTCGACGTAGACGGGGTGACGGTGGTCGGCGTGGCCCTGCCGGGCGCCGATTCGGCGGCGCTTCGCGCGTTCGGCGACCGCCTCCGATCCCGCCTCGACTCCGGCGTTCTCGTGGCCGCCTCCACCGGCAACGGCCGCATGGAAGTGATCGTCATGGCCACGCCCGCGGCGGTTGCGCGCGGCGCCGAGGCGCGGCGGGTAATGCAGGTGCTGAACCGCCGGCTCGGGACACGGGGCGGCGGACGTCCGGAACTCGCCCAGGGCGGCGGTGGCGACCCGGCGCTCCTCGCGTCCGTGCTCGCCGATCTCGGAACGGTCGTCCGGGAGGCGCTGACGGGACAGGCCGCCGGCCGCGAATGACGGGCGGCCCCACCGGACGAATTCTCGCGATCGACCTCGGCACCAAGCGGATCGGCATCGCGCTGAGCGATCCGACCGCGATGATCGCCACGCCTCTCGAGACCCTTACGGGTATGGGGGAGCGCCGCGCCGCGGCGCACGTCGCGGAGCTCTGCCGGCGCCATGACGTCGCCGCGGTCATCGTGGGCTGGCCCCGCAACATGGATGCGTCCCGCGGTCCCGCGGCCCGGCAGGCCGAAGCGTTTGCCGACCGGCTGCGGACGGTGCTGCCCGTGCCGGTTGAGCTCTGGGACGAGCGGCTGTCCACCGCGGCGGCCGAGCGTGCTTTGATTGAAGCGGACGTGCGCCGGGAGGAGCGCCGCCGGTCCCGGGACCGCGTCGCCGCGGCCCTGATTCTACAGGGGTATCTCGACGCCCGGAGAACGAGTCTGGGCCAAATCCAGTCTGGGCATAACGAGGAACGGCCATGATGCGCATCGGCCGCCTGCGGCGGCACAGGTGGATTGTCGGCGTTACGATCGCGACGATCGCGGCGTGCGTGGGGCCGTTTGCCTCCGCCCCGTCCGCGTCGGCCGCCGCCGTATCGCTTCGCGTCGTTCCCGGCGAGTCGATCGGGCCGGCCCGGCTCGGCATGACGGGGAGCGCCGCGGCGTCTGTGCTGGGCCCCGCGATCTCGCAAGGTCCGTCCCGCCGTGTCTATCCGCGCTACGGGTTGGTGCTGGACTTCGATTCGGGCGTCGTCGTCCGGATCGCCACGGCGTCCGCCAAGTACCGGACGATCGCCGGAGCCGGCGTCGGGACGGCGGCCGCGGATGCCTCGCGGTTGATCGGTGACGTCAACGCGGTGACCACGACGTCCGGGCGGGACACGATGGTCGCGTACGTGTTCCAGGGCGTCGGGTTCGTCTTCCGGGCCGGGCGCGCCATCCAGATCTTCGTCGTGGCGCCGATCCCGTTCGGTCCTTCGAAGAACTCGGCGATCGTCCCGGTGTCACCGGGAGGGCCGCCGATCTACGTGCCCGGGGGACTTCCCGCGCCGCCCGCGGGCCCGGGTCCCGCGGCTACCGGTCCGGCGTCTTTCGGGGGCGCGTCGCCGGCCGCGGCGGCGCCGCCGGGCGGGTCCCCGTCGGCGGCGCTGCGCGACGTGACGGCCGCGGTGCTCTCGGTCGGCGGTCTGACCGTGACCGGTACCGTCGTGAATACGGGCGCCGTGCCGATCGGTCCGCTGGTCGTGACGGCCACGTTCACCCGCGCGTCGGGCGATCAGGTCGACGGCAAGACGACGATCCAGGGGCCGCTGGCCCCGGGCGGCGGCGCGCCGTTTACGATTCAGGCGGCGATGGTCGCGGACGTCATCATCCGCTACCAGGTGTCGGTGGCCAACGCGGCCGGCGCGCTCCTCGCCGGAGCGCCCGCCCAGGCGGTGCCCGCGTCGTCGTACACCGATTTCGCGCAGCGGCAGATTCACATCAAAGTGGACCTCGGCGCCCCGTCCCAGGCGGTCGGGCCGCCGAGGGTGCAGGTGCTGGTCTCCGTGGCCGACACCGGCGCGATACCGGCGCAGTGGGTGCAGCAGATCACGGTCGCACTTCCTTATACGAACAACGGCGCCGCCGGGTCGGCGACGGTGCAGCTGCGTCCCGGACAGACGCAGACGGTGCTCGTGCCGACGGGCGCGACCCTCGGCGCCCCGCAGGTGACCGGGGTGGTGCTCGGTGGGCAGTAGAGCGATGAGACTCCCGCCGGCCGGCAAGCGGCCGGCAACCATGAAATTGCATCGCGCCGCCGTCCCGGCGCTGATCGCCGCGCTCATTCTGGCGGCGTCCGGGCTCGGCATCGTGGCGCTGCGGGCGGTGATGCACACCGCGGCGGGCGAGGTCGCCGATCAGACGGTCGCGCCGCGCGCGCGCATCGGGACCGATCCCGGCGCCGTCGCGCCCGCGTTCACCGCGCCGGCATACGCCGGCGGGCCGATCTCGCTCGGCCGGTTCCGCGGGCATCCCGTCGTGCTCAATTTCTGGGCGTCGTGGTGCCCGCCGTGCCGGGCGGAGATGCCGGCGCTCGAGGCCGCCTATCGGAAGTACCAGGCGCGCGGCGTCGTCGTGATCGGCATCGACGGGGCGACCGATACGTGGGACGCCAGCCGGACGTTTCTGAGCGCGCGCGGCGTGACGTATCCCGTCGCGCGGGACGATCGCGGACAGGTGGCCCAGGCGTATCACGTCGCCGCGCTGCCGACGACATTTTTCATTCGGGCCGACGGCCGGGTCGCGGGGGTCGCCCTCACCGGCGGCTTCACCGGCACGGACGGGACGGAGGAGCTCACCAAGCAGATCGAGGCGCTGCTGCACTAGTCACCGAATCGGGGACGGGAGGGGAGTAATGCGGGCGATCCTGAGGGCCGGTCGGATGATGACGATCCTGATGCTCGCGCTGCCGGCGGGCGCATCGGCGCAGCCGGCCGCGTCGCCGGTCATCCCATCGATCTTTCTGGTTGTTCCCGGGCTCGGGGTCGGCCAGTGGACGGTCGACGGTCAGCTCGCGGACTACATCTTTGTCATGGGCGAGGATCAAGTCGCCGAGATACGGCCGAGCGGGACGGACCTCGTGTTCCGGCCGCAGCTCGCGGAGAAATCGTGGCCGTCGACCCCGCGGATCTTCATCGTCTATCCGCCGACGTCGAGCACCGTGTGGGCGGTTGGGACCGACGATCCAAATACCCGAACAATTGATCGCGTCGGGGTCGGATCTTCGCAGGACCAGGTCACCGCGGCGTACCAGGATCCGCAGACGGTGCTCGAGCTGCCGCTTCGGAGCCGGACGATGATCTACGATAACCGCGGCATTGCGTTCGAGTACGAGTATCTGCCGGCAACCGGGCAGTTCAGCCCGATGGCGGGCCGGATTTTCGTGTTCCGGCCGGGGCAGGCGAGAGCGATCTGGCGGCTGCCGTAGCGGACATCGGGCACGCGTCGCTTACTTCCGGCCTACGCGCCTCGTAGGCGGGGGCGGGTACGATTTCGCGTAGGTCTTCGGGAAGCCCATTGACTTTTTTCTCCGGTTGTGATTAACTTAGGGACACAATTTAATAGCACGGGCGCTTTGTAGGGGCAAACCCAGAGAGATCTGGGGACGCAAAGCCACGGGACTGGCCAGAGTGTAGTCGTCTGGCAAGTTGGCCGGGTTGCCAAAGCTGGCATCTCGACGCTCCCCGTGGCCGCGGGGAGTTTTTGCTTCACCCCCCTCGGCCGCACTCGCAGCCTCCTTCGTCCACCACCGCGGGCATGTCGCGGGCAACGGCTTCCCGGCAGGTCGGTGATCCGGACCATACGGCCGGGGGGACAGATGGACATTACGGAACTGCTGATCTTGACTCGGGAGCGCGACGCCTCCGATCTTCATTTATCCGTCGGCACCCCGCCGTCGCTTCGTATTCACGGCAAACTGGTCCGGCTCGACTACCCGCCGCTGACCGCGGCCTCGCTCCACGAGATGCTCTACGATGTGCTCACCGACGAGCACAAGGCCCGCTTCGAAGACACCCACGACCTGGACCTGTCGCTCGAGCTCCAGAACGTCGGCCGCTTCCGGGTGAACGTGTTCATGCAGCGCCTCGGCGAGGCGGCGGTATTCCGGCTGATCCCGACCGTGATCAAGAGCCTCGACCAGCTGGGGATGCCGTCCGTGCTGCGGACGCTGGCGATGAAAGACCGTGGACTCGTCCTGGTCACCGGACCGACGGGGTCGGGCAAGTCGACCACGCTCGCCGCGATGATCGATCTGATGAACACCGAGCGGCCCGACCACATCATCACGATCGAGGACCCGATCGAGTTCGTGCACCAGCACAAGAGCTGTGTCGTCAACCAGCGCGAGGTCGGACCCCATACGAACTCCTTCTCGGCGGCGCTGCGCAGCGCGCTGCGCGAAGACCCGGACATCATCCTCGTCGGCGAGATGCGCGACCTGGAGACGATCGCGATGGCGCTGACGGCCGCGGAGACGGGCCACCTCGTGCTGGCGACGCTGCACACCAACAGCGCCGCGCAGACGATCAACCGCGTGATCGACGTCTTCCCGCCGCACCAGCAGGAGCAGATCCGGGTCCAACTGTCGGAGGCGATGCTCGGCGTCCTCGCGCAGACGCTGATCCCCCGGGTGGACGGCCGAGGCCGCGTGGCCGCGATCGAGCTGATGATCGCCACCCCCGCGATCCGGAACCTGATCCGGGAAGGCAAGACGTTCCAGATCCCGTCGATGATCGAGACCGGCTCGAAGGAAGGCATGATCAGCCTCGACCAGTCTCTTCGCGATCTCCTGCGGCGCGGGCTCATCTCGCCGGAAGACGCTTTCATCCGGGCGGTGGATCGCGACGCGTTCGCCGGCGCCAATCCCGCGCGCGCCGGGGCCGCGCCGGTCGCCGCGGCCAAGCCCGCGGCGCCGCCGCTGCGCCAGGTCGGCCCGGCCGCCGCGGTCGCGGAGCGGGACGGGCAATGACGGGCCTGCCCTACACGATTGAAGACCTGTTCCGGTCGGTGGCCGACCGGGGCGCGTCCGACCTCTACGTCAAGGCCGACACCCCGCCGATGTTCCGGATTTCCGGCGCCGTGGAATCGTCGGGGCTGCCCGCGCCATCGTCGTCGGCGCTCGATGCTCTGCTCGCCGGGATCATGACCGACGCCCAGCGCGATGCGCTCCGGCGCGCCGGCCACGCGGATTTCGCGTACTGGGAGCCGTCGCTCGGCCGGTTCCGCGTCAACGTCTACCTCCAGCGCGGGACGACGGCCCTTGTCGCGCGCCGGGTCCGGCAGGACATCCCATCCTTCGAGGAACTGGCGCTCCCGGCCGTGATCGCGGAGCTCGCGCTTACGCCGCGCGGGCTCGTGCTGGTCACCGGCCCGGCCGGGTCGGGCAAGTCGACGACGCTCGCGGCGATGATCGACCACCGGAACCGCTCCGTGGCGGGCCACATCATCACGATCGAGGACCCGATCGAGTACCTGCACGACGACCGTCAGAGCATCGTCAGCCAGCGCGAGATCGGCGCGGACGCGGATTCGTTCGCCTCGGCGCTGCGCGGCGCGCTGCGCCAGACGCCGGACGTGCTGCTGATCGGCGAGATGCGCGACGCCGAGAGCGCCCAGGCGGCGGCGTACTTCGCGGAGACCGGCCACCTGGTGCTCAGCACCCTGCATACGATCAACGCCAACCAGGCGCTCGACCGGATCCTGCACTTCTTTCCCCCGGAGATCCACGGCGAGATGTATCTGCGCCTGGCCTCCACGCTGGTGGGCATCGTCGCGCAGCGGCTCGTGCCGCGCGCCGACGGCAACGGGATGGTCCCCGGCGTCGAAATCTTGAGAGCGACGCCGCGGGTGCGCGACCTGATCCGGCGGGGTGACGTCGGCGGGCAGCTCCGGCAGGCGATGTCCGAGGGCCGCGACGGCGGCATGCAGACGTTCGACGATTCCTTCTTCGACCTCTACCAGCGCGGACTCATCAGCGTCGAGACGGCGCTCGAGTCCGCGGAGAGTCCCAACGATCTGCGGCTCCGGCTGCGGGGGTTCGCCCCGGCCGGGCGCCGGATGAGCTGAAGACGATTCGCGGGGGGGCATGATCATGGGGCGCGACATGGTTGAGCGTGAGCGGATCGTGGACGCATCGGGCGGGACGGGACGGGGGAGCAGGGCGGCTGTGCCTGCGGCGCGGGCCAAAGCTGCGCAGGCGGCGGCGCCGTCACCGGCGGCACCGGACGCCGACGCGGCGGCCGAGACCGCGGAGATTCTCGAGCAGTTTCAGGCCTACCGGCGCACGCAGGACCGGGCGCTGCATCAGAAACTCGTCCTGCGGTACCTGCCGCTCGTCCACCGGATCGCCAGGCGCTACGTGCGGCCCGGCGCGCCGCTCGAGGATCTGGTGCAGATCGGCTCGATCGGCCTCATCCACGCGGTGACGACGTTCGACCCCACCCGGGGCGTGAAGTTCGAGACCTACGCCTTCCACCACGTCGCCGGCGAGATCCGGCACTTCCTCCGCGACGGGCTGGAGGCGGTGCGCGCGCCGCGGTGGGTGCGCAAGATCTACGCCGATCTCACGGCGGCGGTCGGACGGCTGCAGCAGGAGCTCGGCCGGACGCCGACGCTCACCGAGATCGCCGGGGTGATGAACATGACCGAGGCGGGCGTGCGCGAGGTGCTCGACGCGCACAGCCAGATTCGGGTCCGGTCGATGACCGACATGACGGAAGAGCACGACGTCCGGCCCGACATGATCGCCCATCAGAAGTACGTGTCGCTGCAGCTCCCCGTCGAGGACCGGATCGTGCTCATGCAGGCGATGGAGCGTCTCGCCGATCTGCAGCGCCAGGTGGTCTACTACCTCTACTATCAGGATCTGACTCAGAGCGAGGTCGCTCAGCGTTTGGGCGTCTCTCAACGGCACGTATCGCGGCTGCTCGCCGCGGCGCTGCGGCACCTGGCCGAACCGCTTCGCGCGGCCGGTCTGGGTTCGTCCGCCGCCGCGTCGTGACCATCCAGGAGGTGGGGGCGGTGGTAATGCAGGACGATCTGCCGATCTATCCGATCCGCACGGTGGCGTCGCTGACCGGGGTGGACGCGCGCCGGCTTCGCAGCTGGGAATCGGAGTATCATCTTCTTGAACCCGCCCGCAGCAAGGGCGGCCACCGGTTGTACTCGCCGCGCGATCTCCGGCTGGTGCACCTGATTCGCCGGCTGGTCGATCAGGAAGGGATGAGCCTGCAGGGCATCAAGGCGTTCCTCGCGGCGCAGCCCGACCTCGCCGAGGGGCCGTCTCCGGCCTCCGGCGCCGCGTCCGCCGCGGCGACGGATCCGATCGAGGCGGCCGCCGGGCATGCGGGCCAGCCGAGACGCGAGATCCTCGACGGTCCCCGGGTGACGGCGAAGGTCGGCGGCGGCCCGCAGGCCGCCGGGCCGGCGGCCGGCGCCGTGCCGCTGGCCGCACGGGCGCACAACGGGCACGGCCGCGCGGACCGCACCTAGGAGTTTGGTTTAGGCGTGGAGCGTTCTGCCCGCACTGGAACCTGGCCGAAGTGGCTCGGCGGCGGCACGTCCGCGCCGCCGTCCGACGGCCATGCCGTGGATCCCGCGGCCGTGCCGGTGCCGGTCCTGCCCGACGGCGCCGGGCATTCCGCGAACGGCAACGGACACAGCAATGGACACGGCAACGGGAACGGAGCCGGGTACAGCCTCGAGCATCCGGCGGCCGTGTCGCTGCGTCCCGGCCGTCCACCCGCGCCGCCCGCGGCTCCCCCGCGCGGCACCGGCCCCACCGCGCCTCCAAACGGCGGGCCCGGCCGTCCCACGGCGGTGTCGCCCGGTCCCACCGACGGGCACGGGACGCCGCCGGGTGCGACGGGTGACGGCAAGCCGGCGCTGCCCCGCATCGAGCCGATTGGCGAAATCCTCCTGTCGCACAACGTCATCACGAACGACCAGCTGCGGCAGGCGCTCGAGGTCCAGCGCCAGAGCAAGGGCCGGCTCGGCCGCGTGCTCGTGGAGATGGGCGTCATCACCGAGCGGCAGCTGGCGCGGGCCGTCGCGCAGCAGTGGGGTTTGCCCTACACCGAACTCGCCGAGGACAGCGTCAACCCGGACGTCGCCCGGCTCATCCCGGCCTACCTGGCGCAGCGCCACGGCGTGATCGCGGTCGACCGCAAGCAGGACCGGCTGGTCGTGGCGATGCCGGACCCGTCCAACGTTGTCGCGATCGACGACATTCGCCTCTTGACCGGGCTCGACGTCGAGATCATCATCGCCAGCCCCGACGACGTCGGCCGCCTCCAGGGGAAGTTCCAGGGCCTCGTCGCTGACGTCGAGGAGCTGCTCAAAGGCCAGCCGGCGGCGATCGAATCCGAGATCCTCGACGACCCGACCCGCACCGAGGAGGTCACGGTCGAACGCCTCCGGTCGATGGTCGAAGAGGCGCCGATCGTCCGCATCGTCAACCAGATCATTCACCAGGCCGTGCGCGCGGGCGCGAGCGACATCCACCTCGAGCCCCACCGCCGCGAGGTCAAGGTGCGGTTCCGCGTCGACGGACTGCTGGCGGACATCATGGCGCCGCCCAAGCAGATTCAGGCCGCGCTGATCTCGCGCGTGAAGATCCTGGCCAACCTCGACATCGCGGAGCGCCGCGTGCCGCAGGACGGGCACATCCACCTGCGCCTCGAGGGGAAAGAGTTCGACATGCGCGTGAGCACGCTGCCCACCGTGCTCGGCGAGAAGATCGTCATCCGGATCCTCGATCAGTCGAGCACCAAAGCGGCCCTCAGCCGGATCGGCATGCCGAGCGATCTGTTGGGGACGTGGGAAGGCCTGATCACCAAGCCGTACGGCATGATCATCGTCACCGGCCCGACCGGCAGCGGCAAGACCACCACCCTGTACACGTCGCTCGAGCGCATCAACACCCCCGAGCGCAATATCGTGAGCGTGGAAGACCCGGTGGAGTACCAGATCCCGCGGGTGAACCAGGTGCAGGTCAACGTCCGGGCGGGCCTCACGTTCGCGACCGGTCTCCGCAGCATCCTCCGCCAGGACCCCGACGTCGTCCTGATCGGCGAGATCCGCGACCGCGAAACCGCGCAGATCGCGGTGCAGGCCGCCATGACCGGCCACCTCGTCCTGACGACATTGCACACCAACGACGCGCCCGGCGCGGCGACGCGCCTCGCCGACATGGGGGTCGAGCCGTTCCTCGTGACGGGGTCGCTGATCGGCGTCCTCGCGCAGCGGCTGATCCGCGTCATCTGCTCGCACTGCAAGGAGGCGTACACGCCGCCCGCGGACGCGCTGCGCCGGCTCGGGCTCGACCCCGGGGAACACGGCGGTCTGAGCCTGTACCGCGGCCGCGGCTGCGACTTCTGCCGCGGTACGGGATACCGCGGACGCCTCGGCGTGTTCGAGCTCATGGTGATGAACGACCGGCTGCGCGGGCTGATCCTCGGCGGCACCTCGTCGGACCAGCTGCGCCTGGCGGCGCAAGAGGACGGCATGCGCCTGCTGCGCGACGACGGCGTGCAGAAGGTGCTCGAGGGTGTGACGACCGTCGAGGAACTGCTGCGCGTGGTCTTCGTCTCCGACTGACGCGCCGGAGGGGTTGCACGTGGCGACGTACGCGTACACAGGACGGAACGGCGCGGGGCAGGTGGTCACCGGCGCGATCGACGGCGACACCGAAGTCGCCGCCATCTCGCGCCTGCAGGAGATGGGCTACCTGATCACGTCGCTCAAGCGGCGGGCCACGCAGCCGAAGATCGAAGACCTGCTCATGCGCTTCCAAGGGGTCAAGCTGAAGGACCTCACCGTCTTCACCCGCCAGCTGGCGACGATGATCAACGCCGGCCTCACGATCATCGCGAGTCTCGCGATCCTCCAGGCGCAGGCGACGAACCAGCGCCTCCGCGAGATCATCGGCAAGATCCGCGGAGAGGTGGAGGGCGGTCTGCCGCTCTCCGACTCCCTCGCGTCGCATCCCGAGGCGTTCAATCAACTCTACGTCAACATGGTGCGCGCCGGCGAGACCGGCGGCGCGCTCGACGAGGTGCTCGCCCGCCTGTCCGGATTTCTCGAAAAGGAGCTCACGCTGCGCCAGAAGGTCAAGTCGGCGATGGTCTATCCGATCCTGATCGCGAGCGCGGCGTTCGGCATCGTCTCGTTCATCGTCTTCTTCGTCCTGCCGAAGTTCGTCACCGTATTCGCGGACCTGGGCGTGCCGCTGCCGCTGCCGACCCGCTTCCTCATCTGGTTCACGATCGCGAGCCGCCAGTATTGGTACGTGTTCCTGCTCGTCTTCGTGGTCGCCGTGTACGGCTTCCGCTACTACATTGGGACGCCGGACGGCCGCCGGTGGTTCGACGGGTTCAAGCTCCGGATGCCCTTATTCGGCCCCGTCAACCGCAATGTCGTGATGGCCCGCTTCTGCCGGACCCTCGGGACGCTGATCCACAGCGGCGTGCCGATCCTGCACTCCCTCGACGTCGTCGCCAAAGCCACCAGCAACGTGGTGCTGATCAAGGCCATCGACAACGTCCGCACCAGCATTCGCGAGGGCGAGAGCATCTCCGCGCCGCTCCAGGCGAGCGGCATCTTCCCGGCGATGGTCGTGCAGATGGTCGCGGTCGGCGAGCGCACCGGCGCCCTCGACACCATGCTGGCCAAGGTGGCCGACTTCTACGACACGGAGGTCGAGTACGCGGTCGCCGCGCTCACCTCGGTGCTCGAGCCGGCGCTCATCATGGTGATGGGCGGCATCGTCGGGTTCATCGTCATCTCGTTTTACCTGCCGCTCTTCACGCTGGTCGGCTCGATCAAGTAGACGGCATCTAGTGCCGATCCAACTTGATGGATCGGAATTGGTACAGAGGGCAGTTGGTGCTGCCCGCCCGTCGATCGCGCCACGTGAGGTACCGGCTGATGCGGCGGCGCCGAACGAGATGCGTCGGATCGTCTGAACCGTTCAGGGTGAATCGGCGCATCACGCCGAGATGGGACTCGATGAGGTTCAGCCAGCTCGCGTACGTTGGCGTGGGGACAACGGTGATCCGGTGCGCCCGGTAAAACGCCCGGAGGATCGGATGACGGTGCGTGTTGAGATTGTCCATGACCACGTACAATCGCAGCCGGCGTGGATAGCAGGCACGCAGACGGCGAAAAGCCACCAAGATATCTCGTGCTGTCTTCCGACGCCGACAGGTGCCCATCAGGCAGTCGTCGTGGACGTCATAGAATCCGAGAAACTGCTCCGTCCCCTGCGTGCGGCGATACGTGGCGCGCTGGCGCCGGGGATGTCCGATCCGCGCCAGTCCACCGCCGGGGATCGGCCGCAACTCCAGTGGCCTGTTCAAAGCCGCGATGACATCATCAATTTTGCACTCTTTTGTGCTGGGCCAAGTGTGATGACGTTATGGCCATCCAGAGCCTGTGCAACGTACAATAGACGTACGCTCGTTCGCTAAATAGCGAAGTGCATGTCGGGGACACGGTCGTCGTCCGGCCCGGGGAGACGATCCCCCGTCGACGGGGAGGTGATCACGGGGAGTGCCACGGTGGATCAGGCCACCATCACGGGAGAGTCGATGCCCGTGGACGTGGGGCCTGGCGCGACGGTGTTCGCCGCCACGCTGGCACGCCTTGGGAGCCTCCGCGTTCGGGCGACTCACGTGGGCGCGGACAGCACCTTCGGGCTCGTGATCACGGCGGTGTAGATTCTCACGATATCGTTCAGTTTCTCAAGATAGTTTTCACGTGGTACACCCTCATCCCCATTGCGGCGGCCGTGCGCGCCATGCCCGCATCTGCGGTCGCCAACTCGAGGTCGTGACTCGCGGCCACGGCCAGATGAAGCGCGTCTAGGGTGCGGGCGACGATCTGTAGGCTGCTCAGCCACGCGCGAGCGGTCAAGTAAGCCGCGCGTTCAACGGGCAGCCGGTCAAACCGCTGGTCTTCCAAGTGGGTGACGAACAGCGCCGTAATCCGCTTCGCGCTTTCTTCTGCGACGTCACCTCCTCTCACGCGCCGGCCGAGCGCCGAGAACAACTCAACTTCGACCAAGTCGCTCACGGCGAGATCGGCGTGCTGACGCACAAAGGCCTGCGCGACCTCGCTCAGTGGTTCCGGCCAGTACACGGGCCCGAGCACGCTCGTGTCGAGGTAAATCAGAGCCGTTCCTCGCGCCGGCCGGCGATGATGGTGGTGCTGAGCGGCTCGCCTTTGACCTGCAGCGAGGCCCGAAACGCCGATAGGTCCGGCAGGCGCCTGCGCTTCCGCGCCGGCGGGACGAGCCGTGCCACGGCCTTGCCGTGCCGCAGGATTACGACCTCCTCGCCGGCGGCCACTTGTTTAAGGAGGGTGGGCAACGCTGCTCGCGCAGCGCGCACGCTTACCGTTTTCACACACGCACCTCGAGGTCCAGATCGAAGGGTACACAACCAGTGTACACACTCTACCTGTCGCCCGTCAAGACTAAAGAGGCCGGTCCGAAGACCGACGCCACGCGCCCTCTTGACCTTCCCCTATACTGCAAGGTGTAGCCTTGCTGTTGAGGGGAGGGGCCCATGGACGGACAGTTGATCGGCGAAGTTGCCCGGGCGTTGGGCGTGCGGCCTGGCACATTGCGGTATTACGAGGCGCTGCGCCTCCTCCCGGCTCCGAGACGATCGGCGGGCGGGTACCGGCTCTACGACGAGGAGTTCCAGACGCGGCTGGTGTTCATTGCCAACGCGAAGAGTCTCGGATTGACACTCAGAGAAATCCGGCAGATCATCATCGCACGGAGTGATGGGCGACTTCCCTGTGAGTCAGTGCGCACGATGCTCTCGGACCGCGTTCGGCAGATCGATCAGCACGTGGCCAGACTCCAAGCACTGAGATCCGATCTGCGGTCTCTACTGACCTCCTGCCGTAGGCGCCCGACGAGGAGTGCGGCCACTCGAACCGTTTGTCCCATGATCGAGAGGTTGGACCGCGGCCATCATAGATCTCGAATGGAGGGAAATCACTATGATCAAGGTCGTCTCGCTGTGTCCCGCCTGCAGCCAATGTCCTCAAGTCGAGATTGACGCGGACGAAGTCCGCATTGGCGAGGGCGACAATCGCGTCACATTGTCTCCGGCCGAGTGGAATGTGCTCGTGCAGGCGATCAAGCGCGGAGAACTCGACGAGGTGAATGCCACGGCATGAAGTGATCGGCGCCGCGATCATGCGGGTGCGCGGCCCGCCGGTGCGGCTTCGAGAGCCTGAAAGATCCCGAAGATCCTGGGCCGGACGGTGAGTACCGTTAGGCCGGCCTGCCGGACGAGCTCGCGGGGCTTCCGATTCCAGTGGCAGCCGAGCCGCCCCGCATGCCGCTCCGCCGTGCGGTCCTGCCAGCGCCTCGGCGTCCATGCGGACGAAGGTGACGGATCGCCCCAATTTGAGAGCCCGCCTTCGCGCGATCGCGAGCATGCCCGGGCTGAGGTCCACGGCGGTAATTTCGCAGCCACTTGGGTAGTACGGCAAGTTCTTTCCGGTTCCGACCGCCGCCTCCAGCACGCGTCCCGATGCGCGCCGGAGTAACGCGCGGCGGAGCGACGGGACGCCCAGCAGGGCAAGGAGAAAATCGCTGAGATCGTACCACCGGGCGAATCGATCGTACTTCTGCCGGATCTCACGCGCGGTCAACTGCACGGGCATGTGTCAGCTGGTGTGGGCGTCGAGATACGCGATGGCCTCCAGCGTCAGGCTCGCGGCACGGCCGGACTTGGCGATGAGATCACCGCTGTCATCCGCTCATACTCCTCGACCGAGATCTCACCTGATGCGAGGCGGCGCTTGAGGATCATGAGAGGATCGTCGAGGGGCACCGCCGGTGCGCGTGCCTCCTCGAGGCGCGGCTGGACCGGTGGGACACTGGCCCTCTGTTCGCGACCCTGCGTGCCGCCCATCATTCCCATTCCGAAGAACATCGCCGCCGGGCACGCCAGAATCGCGGCCGCATAGAGCACGGTGCCGAGGGGTATCCCCGCGGCCAGCGCGATGCCGGCGGCGCCGAGCGCCGCGCCGAGCCAGTACCATTTGCGACCGACCGCCATCAGAGTCCCTCCAGCACCGCTAGAAGAATTGCCACAGGTTCAACCCCAACTGCGTGAAGAGTTGCTGGGCCAGAATGCTCACGTAGAACATCTTGTTCATCAGCATGAGCACGCCCACCACGGTCAGCGCGCTCCCGCTCACCAATTCGATCGGCCGGGACCATCGGCGCAGCCAGCGGAATGCCCCGACCGCCCGCGTGAACGCCGCGCCGGTCAGCACGAACGGCACGCCGAGCCCCAGCGCGTAGACGAGCAGCAGGAGCGCGCCGGTGCGGACCGTGCCGGTCGATCCCGCATAGGTGAGGATCGACGCCAGGATCGGACCGACGCAGGGCACCCAGGCAAAGGCGAACGCCGCGCCGAGCAGCGTCGAACCCAGCACCCCGCGGGGCCGGCCCGCGAGCGGAAGGCGATGCTCTCTCATGAGGGCGCCCACGCGCAGGATGCCCAACAGCGAGAGGCCCATCGCGACGATGAAGACCCCGGAGATCTGGTTGAGGACCGGCCGGTAGTCGGCCATCAGGGCGCCGATCGCGGACGCGGAGGCGCCGAGGCCGACGAACACCAGCGCGAATCCGAGCACAAACAACACGGATTGTCCGAGCACACGCCGGGTCTGATCCGGCACGCCGGCCTGCAACTCGTTGACCGAGATGCCGGAGACATAGGACAAGTACCCGGGAACCAGGGGCATCACGCACGGCGAGAGGAACGAGACGGCGCCGGCTGCGAAGGCGAGGAGCAGGTGTGGCGGCGAGGGTGTCAAAGCCAACCGCGCCTGCCCGTTTCGAACGGGGTCTCGGGGCCCATCCTTAGAGGAGCCTCCAGAGGGGCGACGCCGGTCCGCAGCTGATGGGGTCCAGAAACATCACGACAAGACCCAGGGCCTGCAGTGCCAGCAGTCCAACGAGCGCCGATGTGCCAAAGTTGAAGACTCCCGCAGGCGAGGACGGGGCGAGAGTCTGCGGGGTCGTCCCATCGACGAGCCGCGCGATCCGCTGTTCGATCCATGCTCCGTCGTCCGCGAAGGCCGGCGCGGCGCTGAGCGCCGGGTCGCCGAGGGCCTGCTGCCATACCTTCGCCAGCGCGCTCGCCAACGCGAGCGGCCGCTCGGTCACGCCAACGGCGAGTTCGTCGCTCGCCAGCTCCTTGTCGACCTGGAGCTGCCGATAGGCGAGGCGGCTCGTCGGCAGGTAGAAGAAGGCGTCCCGAAGCACGGTCGCGAGCCAGACGACGGCGACGTCGTGTCGCGCCGCGTGCCCCAGTTCGTGGGCGAGCACCGCGTCCAGTTCGTGCGCATCGAGGTGTTCGAGCATCCACGTCGAGAGGAGCACGGTTGCGCGTCGCACCCCCCAGCCAAGCGCCACGGGTCGGGGACAGATCCCCACGCGCACCTGCGGTCGGGGGACCCCGAGCCGGTGGGCCAGACGCTCGGCGCGGGCCTGGAGATCGGGACCGGCCGCAATCGTCCCCCGTGCAAGGGTCCGCGACACGAGTCCGAGCCGCAGCAGGCCCCACCCGATCGCGCCGAGGATGCCCACGCCCATGGCGGCGGGGCCGGCGGTGCTCAGCATGTCGTCCCAGGGGGGTGCGGCGAGAAAGCAGATGCGTCCTATGAAGTGATGGAGGCCGATGGCTCCGACGGCGAGACTGGCGGCCGGTGCGGCCAGCACGAGCAACTCGAGACGGCGCCGCTGCCGCCAATCGTGGACACGTCCGATGGCGCCGAGGACGGCGTAGCCGCCCAGGACGACCAGCAGCAGGCTCAGGAGGATCAACATCACATGCATATCAGGTCTTCTCCTCTTGTGCCCGCCGCCGCGCGATCCGAGCGAGGATCTGGCGCGCGCGTGAGACCGCGCGGGGGTCCGAAACGGTCTTCAGCCGCGCGAGCGTCACCCCCGTGAAGCTGATCAGCAGGTTTTCGAGAATCCGTCCCACGAATCGGGAGACGAACTCTTCCTCGGTGAAGTTCGAGAAGTACACGTAGGCTTGGCCTTGCCGCTTGGTCCGCAAGAGCTTCTTCCGTGCGAGGCGGGCCATCGTCGTCATGACGGTGGTGTAGGCGATCCGCCGGCGCTTGGACAGCGTCTCGAACACGTCCCGCACCGTGGTGCCCTTCGCCGGGTGCGCCCAGACGAACTCCATGATCTCCGCTTCGAGATCGCCGAGGACTTTGCGAATCCCCTCGCGGTCGGGGCGATATACCCGAATATCCGGGTCACGGGTCATCGACGCGCCACGTCCTCCCTCGGCGCGCGGCCGCGCACACTCCGGCGTGTCCCACTCACTGCGGCTCCTGCGCCAGACGGCGCACAATCTCGAGCATCTGTCCGGCGTGGCTGCCGAAGGAGATGTCCGCGCGCTGCACCCGGATACGCCCCTTGCGGTCCACGATCACAAAGCCCATCTGGGCGACGCCGGTCATGCCGCCCATCGGCTGCCCCGGCTTCGGGAGGAAGTCATACGCGCGGGCGACGGTGAGTTCGCGGTCGAGAAGCACCGGCGCGCTGATCCCGCTCATCGCCTTGAGCCGGCGCGAGGCCTCCGGCTCGTCCCTATTGAGCACGTACAGGTCCGCCTCCTTACGGAGCGCATCGAGGACCGCGCCGGAACGTTGCAGCTCGCCGAGCTGCTGGACGCACAATTGTCAGGTGATGCCCATGTGAAAGACGAGCACGGTGGGCCGTCCGTGTCCCGGCGTGACGGGGTAGGATCGGCCCTCCGAATCCGTCAGGGTGAAGGCCGGAGCCGGCCTGCCCACCAAGGTGTTGACGTCCTGGGCGACGTCCGGTCCCCCACTCGGCCCCGGCAGTCCCCCAAGGCCGGCGGCGTTCGGGTTCGACCAGAGGGCGCCCCACGCGTAGACGCCTGCCGCGGCGAGGACCGCGGCAATTCCGGCGATCCAGGCCGTCCGCCGGCCGCGCCATTGCCGTCCGGCTCGCGGTGATTCGTTGGGTTTCCGCGACGACGTGCGAGGTGTGCTCACCGGTTCCTCCAGGCGCTACGGCGCGGCGGGGCGATGATTTTGTTCTTCCTGATACCGTCGATGCTCCAGGGACCAGAGACTCTGAAAGTACACGAGCACGTCTCTGACCTGGGCATCGGTCAACTGCGTCCGGAAGGGCGGCATGGTCAATTCCGGGGTCTTATTGAACGGATCGCGCAGGCCAGTCCGAATGATCTCGGTGAGCTGTGCGTTGCTGTGGCGCCACGTGTGCCCGTGGTCATCATGCGGCGGCGCGGGCATGTCGCCGCGTGCGTCCGGCGCCTGCCAGTGTGGCGCGCCGTCGGCGTTCGTCCCATGACATCGCGCGCAGTACTGCACGTAGACCTGCCGTCCCCGAGCGATCTGAGCCGGGTCCAACGGCGGTAGCGCGCCCGAAGACGCGGGCGGGGTGCGCTGGCGTCCCGCGGCGCCGCACCCCGCGACGATCGCCATGCTCAATAGGGCCATCATGAGCCGGCCTGCGCGACGCCACCTACCGCGCTCCATCGCGACTCATGTGTCCGAGGACGCGCCACGATCGCGCCCCGTCCTCGCTCGCGTACAATACCGCCGAGGCCGTGGCCGCGTACAGCCGCGTCGGCTGACGCGGATCGAGCGTGAGCGCCACCACACCCTCGCCCGGCAGGCCTCGACCCGCGTCGTTCCAACTCCGCCCCGCGTCGTCCGAACGATACACGCGCCCATCGTCGGCGACCGTGTAGATGTGCTCCGGCTGCCGCGGGTCAATCACCACGGCCTGAGAGCCGATCTTGGCGGGCAGCCTGCCCACCTGGCGCCATCCTCAGAAGCAATCCATGCTGAGGTACGGCCCCTCGGCGGTTGCCGTGTAGAGCCAGCCGGTATTCATGCTTCCCTTGAGCGGAGAGTGGGCGAGCGCCACGATGGGTGCCGGAGGGCCGTCGTCCATCTTCTGCCAGCGGCGGCCGCTGTCTTCGGTACGAAGCACACCGCGCCGAGGAATCCAGACATAGATCGTGTCCGGCCGGAACGAGTGGACGGCGAGCGCCGCGACCTCCTGGCTGGGCAGCCCGGCGCTGATGGAGCGCCACGTACGACCGTTGTCGTCCGACCGCGCGACACCCGCCCCCGGGCCCGCAACGTAGAGGCTGGCCGGCGCCGCGGTGGTCGTGGCCACCAGCCGAAGCTTGTCCGGCTGCAGGCCGGCGGGCACGGGGAGCACGGACCACCGTGCGCCGTGATCGCTGCTGCGAAAGAGGCCGTCGCGGACGACGAGCAGGCTCCCGTCGAGGGCGCTGACGGCCATGCCGAGCGGTGGCGCGGGCGCGGCCGCGCTCCATCCGGACGGCATCAGCCAAGTCGTGAGTCCCACGCTCACCAGAAGCGCGAGAAGAGTTCGTGTGCACGCCGCGCGACGAGCCGACATATCTTGACTCATCATACAAACTGTTGGTACTATCGTCAATAGTAGAAGGTCGGGTGGCTCGCGGGCACGCGCGGGTTCAACCAGAGGGTTGAGGAGGCACTGAGCGATGCGCGCGACACGCGTGGCAATGGGAGCCGGGATTCTGATGGTCGCGATCGGGGTGGTCGGTGTCGCCGCGGGACCGGCGACGATCGCGGCGCTTGCTCAGGGTGCCCCGCCGGGCGGCGCGAGCGGGATGGGTATGATGGGTGGGCCTTTCACCGCGTCCGCCCGTCCCGTGTCGGCGGCCCAGGCGATCGAGGTTTTGCGGCAATGGCCGGTGGCGCACCACCTGGACGACCTCGTCCTCGACGAGGTTGAAGCGTACACCGTCAACTACTACGGCCAGTTCAAGGAGCGGAGCACCGGGCGGGCGGCCGTGCAGGTGCTCGTGGACCGGTACACCGGGGGCGCCATGCCGGAGATGGGCCCGAACATGATGTGGAACACCAAGTACGGACAGGCGATGATGCAGGAGATGATGGGCGGCATGGGCATGATGGGCGGCGGAATGATGGGCGGCGGGATGATGGGCGGTGGGATGGGATCACCCGGGATGATGGGCACGCCCGCCCCACAAACGGGGACGACGGCGTCGGTCCCTCAACTCTCGAGTGATCAGGCCCGACGGGCAGCGGACCAATTTCTGTCGGGTTTCCTGCCCGGTGCCGCGGTCGGGGACGGAGACGCGTTCTATGGCTACTACCACTTCGATGTCATGCGCGGCGGCCGTCAAGTAGGGATGTTGAGCGTCAACGCCACGACCGGGCAGGTGTGGTACCACACCTGGCATGGCGAGTTCTTGCAGAAGCAGGAAGTGCGGTAGGCCACCGTGCCCGACGCCGGCCGATGACGGAGGGAAGCACGACAGAGCCGGCGCCGGCTGTCCCCCCTCCGTCCTCCGCGCGGAGGCCCGGTCTGTGGCGCGTCATGGCCGTCGTGGCGCTCGTCGTGGCGGGCGCGGGCCTCGCCGTCTGGGCCGTCCGAAGTGTGGTGCGCACATCGTCGACCGAGGTCGAGTCCGAGACGGCCGGACCGCGTACGGGGTCATCCCTGGAGATCGGCGCTCCGGCTCCCGTGTTCGACGTGCCCGGGTACGACGGCAAGCCGCTGCGGCTTGCGGCGTTCACGGGGCACCCCGTCGTCCTGAACTTCTGGGCCTCGTGGTGTGCTCCGTGCCGGGCCGAGGCGCCGACCCTCGAGTCCACCTACGAACGATACCGCGGCCGCGGCGTCGTGTTCATGGGGGTCGACCTTCAAGTCGACACGTGGGATGCGAGCCGCATCTTTCTCAAAGGCTTCAAGATCACGTATCCGGTCGGCCGGGATGAGAGCGGCACCGTGGGGCGTACCTACCGGGTGGTAGGCATCCCAACCACGTACTTCATCGGGCGCGACGGGACCATCCGCAGCCTGCCGGTGACCGGAGGGTTCACCGGCAAGGACGGGGCGCGCGACCTCGTCCAGCAGATCGAGACGCTCCTGCAGTAATCCCGCGCCAGCGCGCGGCAGGCCGGGCACAGATTGGGAGGGACGTGGTCATCGCATGTCAGGGATGGGCCCGGTGATGACAGAGGATCGACGCCGGTCTGTCCGGCGATCGCGGTGGAAGACGTTGGTCGTGGCCAACCTGATTGCCGCCGTCGTGGCCGCAGGCGCGGGTACCACGGTCTGGACGCTGCTCCGGCGTCTCAACCCGCCCCGTCTCGAGGGCGCGGTGTTGACGCCGCCCATGCCTGCGTACGACTTCCACCTCAGAGACGCAGCCGGCCGGGTCGTGTCCTTATCGACGCTTCGCGGGAAAGTCGTCGCCTTGACGTTTCTCTACTCACACTGTCCGGATGTCTGCCCGCTGATCGCGGACAATATGCGCGTCGCGCAACAGAGCCTGGGCGGCGGCCTGGCGAGCCGCGTCGCCTTCGTGGCGATCAGCGTCGATCCGCGGGGGGACACGCCCGGCGCGGTGCGGGAGTTCCTGCGTGTACACCGCGTTGAGCAGATGCTGACCTTCCTGATCGGGTCGTCCGCGGAGCTCCGGCCGGTGTGGGCCCATTACTTTGTGGGGAGCGACGCCAAGGAAGTCAATCCGGAAGCGGCCGCCGCGTCCAGCCCGACTCCTCAACAGGTCGGCCATACCGCGATCGTCTACGTCATCGATCCCAAAGGCTACATCAGGACGTTCCTGCCGGGAAACTTCGACCCCAAAGATCTCACGACGGATCTCCGCCTTCTCGCATCCGGCAGGGTCCGATAGGCCCGCGGAGCGGCCGACGAGGATGGATCGACGGCCGGCGCCGCTCCGCCGCTTTCTTGTGGCGCTCGCCGGCGGCATGCTCGCTCTGGTCCTCGCGGCCGGGCTGTGGGCGGTGCGTGTGATATTGAGCCGGCCATCGGCCCCGTCGCGACCGTCGCTCTCGCTCCCACCGTCGATCAATGATACGGTGCCGCCCGTCGGGCGGCAGGCTCCGGATTTCACCCTGCCGCTCTTTTCCGGCGGAACGCTGCGGCTGCGCAGTCTCAAAGGGAAGCCCGTCGTCTTGAATTTCTGGGCATCTTGGTGCGCGCCGTGCCGGGCAGAAATGCCGCTGCTCGTGCGCCTGCACAAGTCCTACGGTCCTCGCGGAGTGGTGTTCGTCGGGGTCGACGTCGAGGACGACGAGCGTGACGCCCGGCTGTTCGTCTCCCAGTACCAGGTAGATTATTCGCTCGTCCGGTCCCCGGACGAGCAGGTGATGCGGGGGTACGCGATCCAAGGCCTCCCGACCACCGTGTTCATCGGGGCCAACGGCGTGGTCGCGGAAAAGTACACGGGCGCGTTCCTCGGGCCTGACGGTGAGAAGGAGCTGCGAACGAGGCTGGACCGACTGCTGCGGCCGGCCGCGCGATGAAACGTATTGAGACTGACGCTCCGGGCGAGGACCGTATGAGTGCGACGGAGCCGCCTGCTCGCCCGCCCGGTCGCCGCTGGCTCGTGTTCGCGGCCCTCCTGGGTCCTGTGATCGTCCTGCTCGGACTGTTCGCCGGGGGGCTCGTGCGTCACCAGGAGACACTGTCGATCAACGCCGCCCTCGCGAGAGGCGAGAGTCCGCCGGTCCCTGCCGTGACCCTTCCCGCGCTCGATGGACCGCCGATGTCGTTGGCGTCGCTGCGCGGCCGCCCGGTGATCGTGAACTTCTGGGCGTCGTGGTGCCTCCCGTGCCGCGAGGAAGCGCCGCTCCTGGAAGCGACGTGGCGGGAGTTTCGCGCGACGGGGCTCCTCGTCATCGGCGTCGACACGCAGGATCTTGAGACGCCGGCCCGAGCGTTTCTCAGAGAGTTCCACGTCACGTACCCGACGCTGCGCGATCCCGACGGTGCGGTGGCGCGTCGCTTCGGGACGACCGGCGTGCCCGAGACGTTCTTCGTCGGCCGGGACGGCCGGATCCACGGTAAGTTCCCAGGGGTAGAAGTGAAGCGGGACGCGTGGCGCGCGGCGGCCTCGGCACTCTTGGCCGGCCGGGTCCGAATTCCGTAGAGCACAGGGGGTGCGCAATTGATGCCGTACGGGCCGTCGGGGTGGGGCTGGATGGTCGGAGGATGGGTCATGATGCTCGTATTTTGGGGTTTGATCATCGCGGGCATCGTGGTGCTGGTTCGGGCGCTGTCGAACCGGAACGCGGGCGGCCCGCCGCGGCAGGACAGCGCCATCGACACGCTGAGGCGCCGGTATGCCGCCGGAGAGATCACAAAAGAGCAATTTGAAGAAATGAAGCGGACGCTGGGTTGATCGGCCGCGGTGCTCCTGGTAAGTGCCCGTTTTGTCCAGATACACTATGTCCATGTACGCCGCATTGCCTCTTGACGGGTGGATGCGATGGGGCTGAAGGTTCCTGTCGTCCGGACGTTGCCGGGGAACGTGCGGCCCGTCGCGCTGGGACTGCGTGCGAACCTGGCGCAGTTCGCCCTCCTCGTTCTGATCAACGCGTTCGTGGGCGGGATGGTGGGGCTCGAGCGCGCGGTGCTGCCGCTCATTGCCGAGCGCGACTTTGGGCTCGCGTCCAAAAGCGTCATCCTCTCGTTCCTGGTCAGTTTCGGCATCGTCAAGGCGCTGACCAACCTCTTCGCCGGCCGGTCCGCCGATGCGGTAGGCCGGAAGCGGCTGCTGGTCGCGGGATGGCTCGTCGGCCTCCCCGTCCCCTTTCTGATCATGTGGGCGCCGTCCTGGGACTGGATCGTCGCCGCCAACGTGCTCCTCGGCATCAACCAGGGACTCTGCTGGTCGATGACCGTCATCATGAAGATCGACCTCGTCGGCCCGAACCGCCGGGGCTCGCCATGGGCCTCAACGAATCCGCCGGCTACGGGGCGGTGGCGCTCGCGGCGCTGGCGTCCGGGTATCTCGCGAGCGCGTACGGGCTTCGGCCGGTGCCCTTCTACCTCGGCGTGGTGTTCGCGGCGCTGGGGTTGGCCCTCTCGGCGATGTTCGCGCGTGACACCCTGGCACACGCGAGGCACGAGGCCCGGGTCCACCACGACGGTCCGGCCGCCCCGCCGCCGTTTCGCGAGATTTTCATCCGAACCAGCTGGCGCGACCGGAATCTCTTCGCCTGCAGCCAGGCGGGGCTGGTCAATAACCTCAACGACGGGATGGCGTGGGGCCTGCTCCCGTTGTTCTTTGCCGCCTCCGGTCTCGGCGTCGCGCGCATCGCCGTGCTGGCCGCAACTTATCCGGCGGTGTGGGGGATCGGACAGCTCGCAACCGGCGCGCTCTCGGACCGGTGGGGCCGGAAATGGATGATTGCCGGCGGGATGTGGACGCAGGCCCTCGGCATCTGGCTCATCGTCGCTGCCCCGCGGCTCGCGGCCGGCGGCGGACGCTTCGGGCTCTGGGTCGCCGGTGTCGTGCTGCTCGGCCTGGGGACGGCGCTCGTCTACCCGACGCTGCTCGCCGCGATCGGCGACGTCGCCCATCCGTCGTGGCGTGCCTCGGCCGTCAGTGTCTATCGCCTGTGGCGGGACCTGGGCTACGCTGTGGGCGCGCTCCTCTCCGGCATCGTGGCGGATCTTTTCGGCCTTGCGTGGGCGATCGTCACCGTGGGTGGACTGACGTTCCTCTCCGGCATCGTGGTGGCCGTTCGGATGAGAAGCGCACCCCGAGGCTGAGTGATGCGGCGCGCGGCCGGCACGTTCGCCCAGGTGGCGCGGGCATGCTGTGTCTGTTCGGCTGGCGCGCGGATGGTATGATGTCTCAGACCTCGAAGATGCCGGGTGTCCGATGCGCTTCAGTCCGGGCACATCGTCGAACGCCCGATCGAAGCTTGCCACCCAATCGATGCCGCCTTCCCGGGCGATGACCGTAAGGAGGCAATCGTGAAACGACATCCGCCCCCTGAAAGGCGGCGTGAATGTCTCGTGCCATCTTGTGGTGCACATCCTGCGCGTCGAGTTGGGCGATCAGGAGACTAGAGTCGACCAGAATCCGGATCGTCACCGACGGTACAGTCATGATGTCACGATAATGCTATGTTACCGTGGTCCTTTGATCGTCTTGGGCCGCGCCGCGGGCCCTCACTCCCGGTGGCGCGGGTCGAGCGCGTCCCGGAGGCCGTCGCCCAGGAGATTGAACGCCAGCACCGTGAGCGCAATCATCACACCTGGGGCGATGACGATCTGCGGATAGATGGTGATGTAGCCTCGCCCGTCGGCCAGCATTCCGCCCCAGTCCGGCGTCGGCGGCCGCACCCCGAGGCCGAGAAACGAGAGCGCCGCTTCCAGGATGATGATGTTGCCGACCGACAGCGTCGCCAGCACGATCACCGGGCTGACCACGTTGGGCACGAGGTGCCGCCAGATGATGCGGCGGTCCCTCGCCCCGATCGCGCGCGCCGCCATCACGAACTCCTGCTCGCGCAGGCTCAGGACGTCGGCGCGGACGACGCGCGCGTACGACGCCCAGACGGTCGCCCCGATGACCAGGATCACGTTCGTGAGACTGGGCCCGACGACGGCGACGAGGGCGATGAGCAGGACGAGAACGGGGAAGGCCATCAGCGCGTCGGTGATCCGCGAGAGCACCGCGTCCACCCGGCCGCCGAGATACCCGGCCGTGGTGCCGACCGCCACGCCGATCGCGACCGCGATCCCGGTCGCCAGCACCGCGATGACGATCGCGACGCGCGACCCGTAGATCAGCCGGCTGAGGATGTCGCGTCCGATCTGGTCAAACCCCAGCGGATGAGCCGGCGTCGGACCGGCGCCCCGCATGCCGGAGTTGATCGCCAGCGGCGAGTAGGGGGCGAGCGCGTTCGCGAAGATGGCGACGAGACCGATCACGACGACAACCACCAGACCCGCGATGCCCGGACGGTAGCGTACGAAGCGCCGCCAGGCGCGCCAGAGCTCGGAGCGCCGGAGGGGCCGGGCCGGGAGTCTCGCGGCGGCCGCGGTGCGAGCCGCCGCGAGCGGACCGTCCCGTGTCGTCACCGCCGCACTCAGCCGATCCGAATCCGCGGATCGACGAGCGCGTAGACGAGATCGGTCGCGATGTTGGCCGCCACGACGATGATCGCGAGGAGCAGCGCGATCACCTGCACCACCTGATAGTCGAGATGGTAGACGGAGTCGGTCAAGAGCCGACCGACCCCGGGCAGGGCGAAGACCGTCTCCACGATGATCGTGCCGCTCAATAGAAAGGCGATCCGGTAGCCGAGCACGGTGATCACGGGCAGCAGCGCGTTGCGCACCGCGTGGCGCAGTACCACGGCGGACTCGGCCAGCCCCTTGGCGCGCCCGGTCCGGACGTAATCTTGATGGAGGACCGCGGCCACCGACCCGCGCATCAGCCGCGCGATGACCGCGGTCTGCTCGGTGGCCAGCACCGCGACCGGCAGCACGTAACTCGTCCACGACTGCAGGCCGAACGGCGGCAGCCAGCGCAGTTTGACCGCGAAGAGGATGATCGCCATGAGCGAGATCCAGAAGCTCGGCAGCGCCACGCCGAGGGTCGCGCCGACGGTTCCGATATAGTCGAACACGGAGTACCGCCGGACGCCCGCCACGATGCCCACCGGAATCGCGATCGCAATCGAGACCAGAAAGGCCGCGGCGTTCAGCGTGAGCGTCACCGGGGCCGCCTCGGCGAGCATCGTTCCCACCGGCACCCCGGTGCGGATCACCGACTCGCCGAAGTTGCCCCGCGCCATGTTCCCGAGCCAGGTTAGGTATTGGACATACAGGGGCCGGTCGAACCCCCACAGATGGCGGATCGCCGCGACCTGCGCCCGGCTCACCTCGGCTTCGCCCACCAGAATGTCGACCGGGTTGCCCGGTGTGAGATGGAGGATGACAAAGGTGGCGGTGGCCACGAGCAAGATCACCGCCGCGCCCTGGAGGAGCCGGGTGAAGATGTAGCGCCACATCGGCCCGGTCGGCCGTGCCTAGGCCGGCGCGACTAGTCCCGAGGGCCCCGGCCGGAGGACGCGGCGTCCCGCCGGGTCATCCGATCCACCACTGATAGGCCTTGCGGTACAGCTGCGGTCCGTTGAAGGCGGTTTTCGGCAGCCCCTTGATGCGCTTCGTGAAGATCGTGTACCAGTTCCAATACATGAGGTAGAGGAAGGGCGCATCCTCGGCCACGATCTTCTGGATCTCGCTGTACATCGGCCGGCGCCTCTTGGGATCGGGCTCCCGCAGGCCGGCGTCAATGAGGCTGTCCACCTTGGGGTTGGCGTAGTGGGACCAGTTGTTGCCGCCGTTCGACCGCAGCGTCACCGACGGATCCGGATCGCCGAGGCCGCCGCCGTAGGTCCAGTTGAAGAGCGACGCGTCCATCTCGCCCTTGTGCAGTTTCTCCGTGATCGTCGCGACGGGGGCCTCCGCCAGCTTGACCTCGATACCGACCGCCTTGAGGTGCTGCTGGGCGATTTCGGCCTCGGGCCGGCGCGCCTGATCGCCCGTGATGGTGGTCAGGGTAAACGAGAATCGGACGCCGCCCTTCTGCCGTATCCCGTCGGGGCCGGGCGTCCACCCGGCCTCGTCGAGCAGCGCCTTGGCCTTGTTCGGATCGTACGGGTATTTGACCACGTTCGGTTCGAAGTAGGTTTTGAAGGCCGGCGACAGATGCGACGTCGCGATGACCGCCGTACCCTTGAAGACATCGTCGATCAACTGCTGCCGGTTGATCGCGTACATCATCGCCTGCCGGAGCCGCTTGTCGGCGAAGATCGGCAGTTTGTTGTTGATCGGGAAGTGGTTCACGCCCGTCGTGATGGTCACGTAGGTGGTGAAATTCGGATCCTTCGCCAGACGTAGATTGTCTTCGGTGAGGAGCGGCCACACCGCCGAATCGGAGGCGCCGGTCTGCATTCCGATCGCACGCACCGAGGGCTCGGGGACGATGTCCACCCGGAAGAAGTCGAGGTTCGGCCGCCCCCGGAAGTGCTGGTCGAAGGCCTGCACCAGCGTGTGTCCGGCGGGGATCCACTCCTTCAGCCGGAACGCGCCAGTGCCGATGGGCGCCGTCTTGTAATGCTTTTCGCCGACCCTGCTGTGGTACGCCGCGGGGACGATGAACGTCGAGGCGCCCTTGGCGAGGAACGCCGCGTTGGGCTGCTTCATCTTCACACGGATCGTGTACTTGTCGAGGGCCTGTACCGAATCGACGCCCTCGAAGCTGTTGGCGTTGATCGCGTGGTTGGCCGGGTTTATGTACCACTCGTACGTGTACTTGACGTCGTCGGCCGTGAAGTCGGTTCCGTCGTGGAACTTCACGCCTTTGACGAGCTTGAAAGTGTATGACATCCCGTCCGGGGAGGCCGTATACGACTGCGCCAAGGTCGGCGCGAAGTGGAAGTTCTCATCCAGCTCGAGCAGCGCGTTGTGGATCTGCGTGACGGCGGTCCAGATGACGGTCGGTCCCGCGTCGTCGGGGCTCAGGCTGGAGATCTCCTGGTGTCCCGTGACGACCATCGTGCCGCCGCGTTTCGCCGCCGCCGCGGCGCCCCGCGGGAGCCAGCCCGCGGAAACGCCGGACAGCGCGACGAGCCCTGCCCGCGTGAGAAACTCCCGGCGTGACGACCCGCCTGCGCCCATCGCTCCCACCTCGACCGTGTTGAGCGTTGCGCCTGATGTTCGGTCCCGCCTCGTAATCCCCTCCGGGCGGCGGATCAACGCCGCGGCGCCCTGAGCGAATTATCTGAAGCCGCCGAGGCGCGGCGGGATGAGGACCGAACGTGGCCGCCGGACGTGGGTGTTCAGTGCTTGTTGAAGATCGCGAGCATGACGGTGATCCAGTTGATGAGAACGACGCCGATCACCCAACGGCACGTGGTATCGATCTTTTGACTCAGTCTTTGCTCGAGGCCGTCGATTCTGTGGTCGACATGCCCGACGCGAGTGCGGAGCTCGGCAAAACCGTTCTCCATCCGGTGTTCGACGGACTCCAACCGCTTGTCGATTTGCTCATAAGCGCCCTCCACCGGTACGGTGTCCCGCGCTCGGCCGGACGAAGACTCGCGCAAAGGATGTCCCTACAGAACATCATTCTATATAAATGTTCAAATACCTGCTTGAACGAGCATTGGCCGCCCTACACTTCGATCAGGCGGTACATCTGGTCCGAGTTGGCCTGCCGGAGCACCGGGAGCGAGACGTTGTAGACGGGGATGCCCTGCGGCGTGCGTCCCTCCGGCGCGCCGTGGTGGGCGTGCGCGTGGAGGATCGCCGCGACCCCGAACCGGTCGAGGGGGTCCACCAGTCGCGAGGAGCCGAGGAACGGGAAGACTTCGAGCGGCTCGCCTTCGACCGTCTCGCGAATCGGCGCGTAATGCAGGACCGCCACGGCCCGCTCGACGCCGTGCTCGGACTCGAGCCGGTGGAGGGCCCTTTCTAAGATTACGCCCTCGTTGACGGCGTCCTGCACGAACTGCTTGACCGAGTGCTCGCCCCACGGCTGCAGCGCGTGGCGGCCGAAGCCGCCGCCGAATCCCTTCGCGCCCACAAACCCGACCCCGTCGAGCACCAAGGGCTCCGTCGCGAAGACCATGAGGCCGCTGCGTCCGAGGATCTTCGTGATCTCCTCCGGCGGGCTGCTCTCATGATCGTGGTTGCCGAGCACGGCGATCTTCGGAATGCGGCAGGCCGCGAGCGCCTCGGCGAGGGCCTCGGCTTCCTTGGGAAAACCGTGATCCGTCAGGTCGCCGCAGAGGACCAGGACGTCGGCGCGGTCGTTCACCTCCGTGAACACATGGCGCAGCGGCTCGGGCACCGTGTCCCGGACGTGGAGGTCACCCAGCGCGGCGATCCGCATGCTTGCCTCGAATCCGCCGCCGCGCCCGGCGCGCGATGTCGGCCCGGGCGTCCGCGTACCCCCACGCGGTCACGTCGGGCACGTAATCATGAGGCGTGAACAGGGTTCCCCGGCAGACGGCCGGTGAGGCGGGCGCGCCGCGGTCGACCTCGCTCTGCGAGTGCTCGAGGCGCGAGAGCAGCTCGTGGAGCACCCAGGCCGGGACGACGTCCCGCTCGGCCGGGTAGATGAACCGGAAATTGACGAGATGCGCCAGCAAGACCTCCCACTCCGGGCCCATCCGCTCGAGCAGCCGCTGCCAGTCGAGCGTCCGCCCCTGCTGGCGGAGGATGTGCGCGATGTCGGCGCCGTCGAACCGGTAGCGATCCTGCACGAACGACTTGCTCCAGATCATCTCCTCGGGCGGGATCAGCCGGACCCGCGAACCGAGAAGACGCGCCGGCCGGGCGTGCTCGAACCAGAGCTGGTCCACGGGGCAGACGCCGTTGCCGGAGCCGTAGATCACGTCGATGAAGAGATCGCCGCGAAAGACCTTCACGATCCAGGTCGGGTCGGTCCGTTCGACGCGGTCGCCGGACTTGAGAAGCTGGCGGACGATGCGGGCGTGGTCCCGGCGGGCGCAGAAGACGTCCAGATCTTTCGTATGGCGGACGATGCGGCCGTAGATCCGCAGCGCGTACGCGCCGCCGATCATGAACGGGCTGCGGCTCCGCACGAGGGCGCGCAGCGCATCCGCGTAGAATCGCTCAGCCTCGATGATGCCCGCGGTGATACTCACCCTGGCGCCATCTCCTTCCGGCCGAATCCGACGAATTTGATTGGGTCTGCCTCGCGGACGCGCACCGGCGCTCCCCGCGGGGCGGCTAAGGTCGCGACAAAATTCCCCTGCTACATACACTACCCAGGTCGACTGCCACGATGTCGCTCAACTGATGCCGCGGGCGCTACCGAACACTTACGGTGGGGGGTAATGGCGCGAACGCACGAGACTTCACGGATCGCCGGGTCGGGCTGAGATCGCGCGTGAGACGAGGGGGGCTAAATTGCGAAGATCGGCCGCAGGTCCAGCACGAAGCCGGGCAGCTCGGGATCGAGCGCTACGGTCGCGGGATTTTGGTGAGTGGCCGGAGTCCGCCCCTGCCGGTGCACTTCGACGATGCGCTCGGTGGGATCGATCAGGACAGCGATCTCGGCACCGTTGGCGATGTAGGCGCGCACCTTCTCGCGCAATTCGGTGACAGTATTGTTCTCCGAGCGGATCTCGAAGACCGCGTCCGGGCACAACGGACCGAACCTCTTGCGCTGCTTCGGGGTGAGCGCGTCGAGCCGGGCGCGGCGTACCCACGCGGCGTCTGGAGCGAATAGCGCACCGTCCGGCAGGCGAAACCCCGTCGAGGAATCGAACACATTGCCGCCACCCTCCGCCTTCGCCCAGTTGCCGAGTTGCCGGAGTACTTCGGCGCGGCGGCCGCCCGACTCGATTCCGGTTGGTGTCACGATGAGCTCTCCTGTTGCCGTGCGCTCGAACTGGTAGCCTGGGTTGCGCTCGGAGAGCTCCAGGAGTTCATCGTCGGTCACCTTGTGAGACAGAGTGAGGGTGATCGCCATGGGTGTCCCCTCGGTGCCGAATTTACAACTTATCTTACCACGCTCAGAAGCCGCCAGGTAGCGTTCGCCGGAAACGGCGGCAACGGCGGAAATGGCATCGTTCCAGCGTGAACGGCTCAGGACAGTTTGAGGCGGACGATCTCTCCGGTCGTGGTGACGAACAGAAGGCGCGCGGCGGTGCGGCCGGAGGGGAGCCGGAAGACCACGGTCGCGTGCAGGTCGTGGAGCGGCAGGATCGTCACGACGGCGGCGTGATAGGCCTCGAACTGCGTCGAGGGATCGGTCTTGTAGATGTGACCGAGATTGTCGATGAGCAGAAAGTGCTCCCGATCGACCCGCACCGGCTCGACGCCGACGTTCTGGACGTTCAACTCGATCGAGACGTAGAGGTCGGACTCCCCGACGAACCGCGAATACTGGGGACGGCCGAGATGCATGGCCAGGTGTCCGATGGGATACGCCCACTGGGTGACGAGCACCACGGCGCTGCCCATCGCCAGCGCGACGGCGATCTGGATCAGCCGCCGCGTGAGCGCAGTCACGGCTGCGGGGTTCCGGCCGCCGCCGGCGCCGGGACGGCCCCGCCGCGGGCCAGCTGCGCGAGGAAGTGCCGCGCCGTCGGGCCGTAGCCGGGGATCGCCGCGACCCGCTGCCAGACCCGAATCGCGCCGGCACGGTCGCCGCCGTCGAGCAGGATGTGCGCCTCCAGCCACAGGGCCTGGAAGCGCGCTTGATCGTCGCCCTGGACGGACGCGGCCTGTTCCACCCGCGCCGCCGCGGCTTTGTTGTCGTGCAGGAGGCGCCAATCGACAAACGCGACGCCGGTGAGAAGCTCCCCCGCCTGCGGGTTGTTCCGGATGCCCTCGTCGTAGAAGATCACGGCCTCGCGGGGCTTGTTGAAATGAAACGCCAGCCACTGCCCGCCGAGCGCGTACGCGCTGACGTAGTGCGGGTCGAGCCAGGTGATGAGACGGACAAGCGGCATGAGCGCCTCGTCGTCGCCGCGGTTGATGTCGCCGCCGGTGAGACGCCGGCGGTGCGCGTACTCGTCCACGCGCAGCCACAGAACATCGGCCAGGAGGCCGCGGATCTGCCCGGCGAAGCCGCGGACCACTTCGGCCGCGCCGGAGAACTGCACGCCGGCCTCGTCGTTCACGGCGGGCCGGTAGACGTCCACCAGCGCCTGGGTGCCGGCGACGCACGCCAGCAGCACGGCGGCGATCGCGATCGTGCGGTAGTGCCCGAGGCGGGCCGTCATCAAAACTCGCGCTCCTCGAAGATCTGCGTGCCGAGGTAGAGGAAGAAGGCCGACAGTGCCGCGGCGTAGAGCGTGGTGCGGAACAGGTACGCCCACGGCACGACTTCGTTGTGGACCACCGCCATCCGCACGTTCAAGTTTTCGAAGTTGGGCAGCAGGTAGTAAAAGGCCTGGGCCGCGCCCGCGGCGACCCGGCTGTACGTGACCATGCCGGCGTAGGCGATCACCGCCCCCTTCAGGTAGCTCGCGACGTAGACGAGCACGCTCAGCGCCGCGCAGACGATCGAGCTGCTGAACGACGCGATCGCCAGCGCCACCGCCGACAGCACGACGAACGACAGCCACAGCATGTAGCCCGCCTTCACCGCCTCGAACAGCGAGCCGCCCTGGTCGACGTACATGAAGAACATCAGGATCGTCACCATCGGCGCGACCGCGACCGCGATCGCGGCCGTGGCGCCGAAGAACTTGCCGAGGACGAGCTCGTACCGCCGGACCGGCTTGCTGAGCACGTTGTAGATGGTCCGGCTTTCGATCTCGCCGGACAGCTGCGTGCTCACGAGCACGAGCGTCGCCATCGCCCCGAAGAGAAAGATCACGGTCATGGCGACGTCCTTGAAGAACTTGATCTCGGTCCCGAGCTGGAAGAACGAGAGGAACGCGCTGGCGATGATGATGCCGCACCCGAACAGGGCGAGGACCGGCAGCGTGCGCCGGCGCCACGCTTCGCGCATCACCTGCCGGCTGATCACGAACAGCGGGGACGCGATCACGCGGCGCCTCCATTCTTGTCCGGCGCGGGGCCGCCGGCCGCGTCGCGGGCGCCGACGAGCTTGACGAACACGTCCTCGAGCCGCTCGCGCTTCGCGCCCAGCGACACGATCTGGCCCCCGCTCTCGCGGACGAGATCGATGACGGGATAGACGAAGCGCTGCTCGGGCACGACGACCACCGTGGCGTCCATGCCGTGATGGATCGTCGCCCCCGGGATCGTCTCGATGTGCCGGGCGAGTGAGCCGTTGGCGCCGTGAATCGTCAGTTCCATCTCGCGGCTGCCGGCGAGGAGGTCGCCGATCCGTCCGACCGTTACGAGTTCGCCGCGATGCAGGATCGCGACGCGGTCGCAGACGGTCTCGACCTCGGCGAGGATGTGCGAGCTCAGGAAGACGGTCTTGCCGCGCTCCCTCAGGCCCAGCAGAATATCGCGCATCTCCCGGCGGCCGATCGGGTCGAGCCCACCGGCCGGCTCGTCGAGGATCACCAGGTCCGGGTCGTTGATCAGCGCCTGCGCGAGGCCGAGCCGCTGGAGCATCCCGCGGGAGTACTTGCGCACGCTGAGCCGCCGCTGCTCCCAGAGGCCGACGAGGCGCAGGAGCGCGTCCACCCGCTCCCGCCGCACCGGATCCGTCAGGCCGAACAGCGACCCGTAGTAATCCAGGAGTTCGTCGCCGCGCAGATACTCATAAAAGTAGGGCGATTCCGGCAAAAATCCGACCCGCCGCCGCGCGTCCACGGAGCCGAGCGGATGCCCGAGGACCGTGCCGCCGCCGCCGGTCGGGCGGATGAGCCCGAGCAGGAGCTTGATGGTGGTCGTCTTGCCCGCGCCGTTGGGGCCGAGGAACCCATAGATCTCGCCCCGCGGCACGTCGAGCGTGAGGCCGAGCAGGGCGGCCCGGTCCGACCGCAGCGTGCTGCGGTACCGTTTGGCCAAATCATGGACCGAGATCACCGGCTGCACCGGGCTGTCCCCCCCCGCGTCGTTCCGATGGAAATCTCGTGCAAGTGCGCTGCAGATCATATGCCCACGGGCAAGGCGACGTAGACGTTGGCCTGGGCGTCGAGCCACGTCTAACACGCCGCGAGGTTGGGCAGGATGGACGGTGGCAACGATTACGAACGCAGCAGTCGTCGGGTCGCGCGGCGCGTCGATCGGTCGGGCGCCGCACCGAAGTCGAAAGGGGGGTGCGGGGAGGGGACAGGATCGCTTGCCTCATGTGTGATGGTCATACAAACGGCAACGCACGTCAGTATGGAGGTGACCCAGTGCTTCGCAAACTCGTGAGCAAAGTGCAACGCGATGAGCGAGGCTTCACGCTCATCGAGCTGATGATCGTGATCCTCGTGATCCTCGTCCTCGCCGCGATCCTGCTGCCGCAGTTCGGTCTGGCCCGCGAGCGCGCGCGGAAGGCCTCGTGCGTGAGCAACCAGCGCAACCTCGAGACCGCGGTGGCGATGTGGCAGACCGACAACCCGAGCACCAGCCTGACCCAGGGCGAGATGAACGGGACCTCGGTGCCGCTCGCCGGGACGCTGTCGGGGAACCCGCAGTACACGCTCTCCGGCACCTACAAGGAACCGGATGACACGGGCGCCACGCAGACCAGCGGCGCGGATTACTTCCTGTCCGCGGGCGGCGCGACCGCGAGCGCGACGGCTCCGTCCTATGGGCACGTCATCTGCCGGTTCGCGTTCGGCACGGGCGCCAACCCGGATCCGTGGGGCGGCGTCGGCCCGATCACCGAGCAGGGCACCGCCGGCAACACCCTGAACCACGCGCGCGGCGCGGCGGCGTCGCCGTAGCAGCAGTCATGTTCGTCCGCGGGGCCCGGCCGCAGGCCGGGCCCCGCGGGTCCGACCCATCGAACTCCGCAAATTCCTGAATCGCCCGGCGCAGCGTTTGGTTGGACCGTCACCAACTACCGCGCGGGGTCGATCGGAGATTCAATAGAAGTTCTTGACGGATTCTTGATGACAGGAGGGCATGCCGATGATGAGGATGCTTATAGGCAGTCTGCGGAAGCGCTTCCGAGATGAGCGGGGTTTCACGCTCATCGAGCTGATGATCGTGATCCTGGTTATCCTGGTGCTGGCCGCGATCCTGCTCCCGCAGTTCGGCCTCGCGCGCGAGCGCGCGCGGAAGGCGTCGTGCGTCAGCAACCAGCGCAACCTCGAAACTTCGATCGCGATGTGGCAGACCGACAACCCGGCCACGCAGCTCACGCAGGGCGAGATGAGCGCCACGTCGGTGCCGCTTGCCGGCACGCTGTCGGGCACGCCGCAGTACACGCTCGCCGGCACCTACAAGGAGCCCGACGACACCGGCGCCACGCAGACCAGCGGTGCGGACTACTTCCTGTCCGCCGGCGGCGCCACGGCGAGCACCACGGCGCCGTCCTACGGCCACGTCGTGTGCATCTTCGCGTTCGGTACGGGCGCCAACCCGGATCCGTGGGGCGGCGTCGGGCCGATCACCGAACAGGGCACTGCGGGCAACACGCTGAACCACGCGCGCGGTTCCGCCGCCTCACCGTAACTTCGCAGTCGTCTCGCAAGGCAGGAGCCCGGCCTCCGTGCCGGGCTCCTGTTTTCGTTTGTTTCAATTTTTCTCGCTAAACGCGTCACAAACCAGGGGATATGAGGAACGTATCAATACGATCTTGTCGGGAAGTTTGCCATAACTTGACGATGAATTCGAACGGGGGAACCGGAACGTGCTGAGATCCCGCCGGTCAGAGAAATTCCGCGACGATCGAGGCTTTACGCTCATCGAGTTGATGATCGTCGTCCTCGTGATCCTGGTGCTCGCCGCCATCTTGCTGCCGCAGTTTGGGTTGGCCCGCGAGCGCGCCCGAAAAGCCTCGTGCGTGAGCAACCAGCGCAACCTCGAGACCGCGGTGGCGATGTGGCAGACCGACAACCCGAGCACCAGCCTGACCCAGGGCGAGATGAGCGGGACGTCGGTACCGCTCGCCGGCACGCTCTCGGGCACGCCGCAGTACACGCTCGCCGGCACCTACAAGGAGCCCGACGACACCGGCGCCACGCAGACGAGTGGTGCCGATTACTTCCTTTCGGCCGGCGGCGCGACCGCGAGCGCGACGGCTCCGTCCTACGGGCACGTCGTCTGCCGGTTCGCGTTCGGCACCGCCGCCAACCCGGATCCATGGGGCGGCGTCGGCCCGATCACGGAGCAGGGGACCGCGGGCAGCACGCTCAACCACACACGGGGACAGTCCGCATCGCCGTAGCGCGAAGTTGATTGCTGCAAGACCGGGGGGCCGGGTCCGGCGCACGGGCCCGGTCCCCCACTCGTTCGGCTGCGTATTTGGGCCGTCACAATTTTTCAATTTCTGGGCACTTAAGAAGCACAGAGACGCGCGATAATACGACTCGAGGTCGCGGCACGTCCGAAAAATGGCGTTGACTGTGCCGGAGGTGTGAGGAACGTGTTCAACCGCGTGTGGTCCAAGAAGGTTCGCAGCGAGCGTGGCTTCACGCTCATCGAATTGATGATCGTCATTTTGGTGATCCTCGTTCTGGCGGCGATCCTGATGCCGCAGTTCGGGCTGGCGCGCGAGCGGGCGCGCAAGGCGACCTGCGTGAGCAACCAGCGCAATCTCGAAACGGCGGTGGCGCTGTGGACGACCGACAACCCGGGTCCCACGCTCACGCAGGGGGAGATGAGCGCGACGTCGGTGCCGACGGCGGGCACGCTGTCGAATATTCCTGTGTACACGCCGGCGGTCGCGTACAAGGAGCCCGACGATACGGGCGCCACACAGACGAGCGGCGCCGATTACTTCCTGTCGACGGGAGGGACGACGGCCAACACCACGGCGCCGTCGTACGGGCACGTGATCTGCATCTTCGCGTTCGGCCCCGGGGCCAACCCGGACCCGTGGGGTGGGGTCGGCCCGATCACGGAACAGGGCACGGGCGGAACGACGCTCAACCACGCGCGCGGCGCGTCCGCGTCCCCCTAGGATGACGCGCGCATGACCGGCGTCCAGGTCGACGCCCGGACGGGACCGTGGCCGGCGGTGCGCGCCGGCGCCGCCTCGGACCGCCGCCGCGCCGACCCGCTGCCGGCGGCTCTGGCCGTGGGAGTGGCCGCGGTCGTACTGCCGTTCGTCGTCGTGCCGGCCTGGTACGACGCCTACTACTGGCCGAAGGTCTGCCTGCTCTACGCGGCGGTCGCGGCCGGCGCCTTGTCGCTGCTGCGGGCAGACGGCGGCGCGTGGCTGCGCGGTCTGGGCGCGTCCGTGGGGACCGCCCTCGGCGTCTGGCTCGCGGCGTTGACGATTTCGACCGTTCTCTCCGTCAACCCGATGCTGAGCTTCGTCGGCGAAGACTACCGGTACGAGGGGCTCTTGACCTGGCTCGCGTACGGCGCGCTCGCCGCGGTGTCGGCGAGCGTCCTGCGCAGTCCGCGGCGCCTCCACGCGGTCCTCGGTTGTATCCTCGCCGGCGGCGCGGCGATGAGCGCGCTCGCGCTTCTGCAGCACTTCGGATTTTCGCCGGTGCCCGTGGACCTGACCCGCCGCGGCTGGGGCAGGGCCTGGGGGACCACGGGAAGCCCGCTCGCGCTCGGCGCGTACGTCGTGCTGCTGCTGCCCCTGGCCGTCGGATTGTTCGCGCAGCACCGCGGCGGCCGGCGCGCGGCGTTCGGCGCGCTGGCGGTGGCGCTGTACGCGGCCCTCGTGGCCACAGACGCGCGCGCCGAATGGGGCGCGCTCGGTCTGGGACTCGTCCTGTGGGGCGTCGCCGTCGGGAAAGGCGGCCTCCGGCGCGCCGCGCGCCCGCTCCTGCTGCTGGCCGTCGTGTGCGCGGCCGTGACGCCCGTCATCTTGTTCACCGGGCCGCCGCAAAACCTCGAGCACGTCTCCGACACGGCCAGCGCGACGTCGCGCCTGTACCTCTGGCGTACGAGCGCGCCGCTGGTGCGGGAGCGGCCGGTGTTCGGGTGGGGGCCGGACACGCTCGCGCAGGTCTATCCGGACTACGGGACGCCAGAATTCTTGCATGTGTTTCCGACGGCGGCGATAGAGCACATCATCGTGGACCGGCCTCACAACGACATCCTGCAGCAGGCGATCGCAACGGGGATTGTGGGGCTCGGCGCCTATCTGTGGTTCTGGTACGCCGTGCTCGCCACCGCCTGGAAAACGGCGCGGGCGAGGGCGTACGGCGACCACGGCCTGCGGCGGGGGGACGATCGCCGATCGCTCCTCGTCGACCCGGCCGTCATCGGTCCCGGCCTCCTCGGCGGCTTCGCCGCCTATTTGGCCCAACTGCAGCTGTCGTTCAGCTACGTAAGCGTCGCGCCGCTCTTCTGGGTCCTGCTCGGCGCCGCCGCCGCTCTCCGCCCCCGGATCGCCTGGGGCGGCTCCCCCGAGCTGGCCGGACGGCTCCGCGGGGGCCCGTCCCGCGTCTAAAACAGGCGTCCGCACGGCATAACCCAAGATACGGCCATGTGTACGTGTGTCCGGTTTACGAGAGATTTGTCCGCGATTCGTCCGATCTTACGGGACGAGCGCGGCTTCACGCTGCTCGAAACCATGATCGCGATCGTCCTGTTGATGGTCGGACTGCTGGCCGCGGCCGACTCGTTCCCGCGGCTCACCGCCGCCGCGCTGTACGGCAAGGACCAGACCCGCGGGGCGAATCTCGCCCAGCAGCAGATCGAGGTCTACCGCAACGTCACGACGACGTCGGCGATCGGGGCGCTCGCCGGGAACTACGGCACCGTCGCGAGCGCCTACTTCGACCAAAACGGCAACCCGGTGACGCAGACGAGTTCCGCGTACTTCACCCGCGACGTGCAGATCCAGTATTGGACGTACGTGACGTCCACCGGTGCGTTCGCGGCGCCGAGCAGTCCGTATGTGGCCCCGAGCGGGTCGTACGTGTACCATATCAACGTGGCGACGCACTGGCTCGTGCGCGGCCAGACGTCTTTCACGACCGGCGCGACCTCGGGATGCGTCACCGGCGGCAGCAGCGTCACGGTCGGCCTCGGCTGCGTCACGGTCGGCACCTTCGTGGCACCTTAGGGGCACGATGACGACGTCCCGGCGCGCGTCCTCTCACCGGTCCGCCGAGCGCGGCATGACGCTGCTCGAGTTGATCATCGTACTGGCCATTCTGTCGGTGACGTCCGACGCGATCTTCTCGCTCATGTACGCGAGCCTCAAGACCTATTGGAAAGGCGACGCCGCGACGCAGGCGCAGCAGGGCGCGCGGATCGCGACCGACCGCATGATCCGCGACCTCCGGCAGGCGCGGCGCCTGATCACCGGCGTGACGGAGACGGCCGGCTCGACATCGGTCACCTTCAACACCGGCAACTGCGCCACCGCGCCGCAGATCAGCTTCGCGCTGCCGCACCTGGCCTCGTTCACGCTGTCGGACGGCTCGACGATCTACGACACGGACGCGAACGCGTCCGGGACGATCCCGTACGACGGCTGGTATGTGTCGTACTATCTCACCGCGACGTCCAACGGCACGACGGCCAATGCGACGGGGCCGTATTTGGTCCGGGCTTCGTACGACCTCGTCGGCAACACGCTCATCGTGACCGACGTCGCCAACAACATCACGGGGCTGGCGTTCAACCCCGCCGGGACGTGCCCCGGGACGTCCGCGCGGGAGTTCACGCTGCAGGTGACGGCGCTGCAGAATCAGACCGGCCAGAACGTCTCGTCCAAGACGATCGTCACCGACGACGTCGCCCTGAGGAATCAGTGATGGCGGCGGGGCGGCTGGGCCGCGCGGGCGCGGAGCGGGGGACGGCGCTCATCACCGCGCTGATCATGCTGACCGTATTGGGCCTGTTCCTCTTTGGGTTCGAGACGATCAACAAGAACGAGCTGCTGTTCGCCGGCTACAGCCGGAACAGCACGCTGGAGCTGAACGTGGCGGAAGCCGGCGTGCAGGAGGCGATCCACCGCCTCAACACCACCGGCGCGGTGCCGGGCGTGACGTGCTTCGTCAACAGCATGACGCCGGGCGCGACGTGCTCCGGCAGCACGTCGAGCGTCAACGCGAACACGGTCGCCTACCAGGCCCCGTTCAGCGGCAACCCGGACGTGTTCCCGATCCTCTCCGTGGCGTCGACGAACGGCGCCACGCGGGCGGTCAGGATCTTGGAGCAGGCGCTGTTCAAAACGGGGTTCAGCACGGTGATCTTCGGACCGCAGCTGACCTTCCAGGGCGACACCTCGCCCACGATCGGCGACACGTACTCGCAGTCGAGCCTGAAGTTCCAGACGTACGCCAAGTCGCCGCAGCCGGCGACCGGGGCGACGGCGACGAACCTGCTCACCCCGCAGGTGATGGCCGGTTCCTGGATCGACACCACGGGTTCGGGCCCCGGCCACTTTACGTCCGAGTGCACGAGCGGCTCGACCTCGGAGGTCGCGCCGACGAACTGCGCGCGCGGGGCCAACCCGGTCAACTGGCACCCGGCGACGCCGGTCGGGATGACCGCGGCGGACTTCAACGCCGTGATGAACGCGTGGAACGCCGGCAGCCTGCCGGCCGGCGTCACCGTCGCCCAGGCGACGCAGAGCGGCACCAACGTGACCTACAGCCCGCTGAGCTTTACGCCGTCGTACTGGTCGTCGATCCCGGCGACCAACGGCAAAGTCTACGTCGTCGCGTCCAGCTCGGTGGGGTTCTGCGTCAACGCGTCGAACGGCCAGGTCCGCGCCACCGGCGGCTGCACGGGGTCGTGGAACACCTACGGCAGCACAACCGACACCGTGCGGTACGTCGACTGGGGCCTCGTGTCCGACGATCTCAACCGGGCGACCGCGACGAAATTCTATCAGCCCTCGACGTGCACGACGTGCAACGGCGGCGGCCCCAACGGATACCAGAACGGGATCCGCTACATCCCGATTCTGCCGACGATCAGCGTGATGAACTTTGCCTGCTCGGTGAACATGCCGTCGCCGGGCTTCAGCGCGTTCTATAACACGACGGCCGACGGCGTGTCGTGCGCGAACCCGCCGACGCAGACCGGCAGCGGGACGTTCACCGGCACCAAGGCGAGTCCGGAGTACCTTGTGATCGACGACGGCGCCCCCGGCGGGACGCAGGTGACGCTCTCCAGTTCAGGCACCGCGCCAAGCGGCTGCGCCGACAGCTTCGCGAACGCGAACTGGGGCGTCATCCTGGCGACGGGGGACCTGAACTTACAAAACTTTACCTTCAACGGCTTCATCTATGCCAACGGCAACGTTTACAGCCACGGCCACGTATTGGTGCGGGGGGGCATCTTCTCCTCCAACGGCAGTCACGACCAGATCGATACGTTGGGGACGCTGCAGTTCTGCGGCGGCGCCTCCGTCGTACCGCTGGCGCCGCAGTTTTACACCTTTACGACGTTGACGTGGCAGGACCGGCCGGCGGGACAGCCGTAAGCGCGAACGAGGGGAGAGACATATGGCACGGCACGGCGCGGTGGGCATCGATATCGGCAGCGCGGCGATCAAGGTCGTCGAGCTGTCGGGCGACGGGCAGGGGACGGACGGCGGCGGCTCGGCGGTGCGCGCCGTCGCGTCGGCCTCCACGCCCGCCGGAACGATGGAGGAGGGCCGGATCACCGACGTGCAGGCGGTCGGCCGGGTGCTGCGCGACCTCGTGCAGGGCGCCGGGATACGCACTCGGCACGCGGTCACGGCCGTCAACGGGCAGGTCGCGCTGATGCGTGAGGTTCGGATGCCGCAGTTGCCGCCGGAGGAGATCCGCCAGGCCGCGCGGTTCGAAGTGGAACGGTACCTGCCGTACCCGATCGCGGAGGTGACGTTCGATACCGTGGTGGTCGGCGAGAGCCGCGAGGGGGGCAACGGCAGGGTGGACGTGCTGGTCGTCGCCGCGCGCACCGACGTGCTGCGCCATCACGCGGCCGCCCTGCAGGCGGCGGGGCTCGACCCCGCCGTCGTGGAGGTCGAGCCGCTGGCCGTGGCGCGCGCCGTCTCGAGCCGCGCGACGCCGGATCAGGTGACCGCGTGCGTGCACCTGGGATCGAGCGTGACCATGATTCTCGTGATCGAGGGGGAGGCGCCGCGTGTCATCCGGACCGTGGCGTTCGGGACGACGCAGCTGCTGGAAGCCGCGGCCGCCCGCCTGGGCGCGACCGGCGAGGCGCCGGAGGTGCTGCAGGCCCGCTTGGCCGCCGCGGGGAACGGCGACGTCCCCGGGCTGCGCGAGGCCATCGACGACAGTTTGTCGTCGCTCGTGACGGAGATCCGCCGGTCGCTCGAGTACTACGGCGGCCGGTACCGCGCGATCGTGCCGGACCGTGTGGTCGTCACCGGCGGCGGCGCGGCGCTGCCCGGCCTCACCGCCTCGCTCGGGTCGGCGCTCGACCTGCCGGTGGAACTCGGCGATCCGTTCGCGGATCTCGGAGGGTTTCCAAAAAAGGGCCAGGCCGAGAGCGGGGCGGCGTACGCCGTCGCCGCCGGGCTCGCCCGCCGGGGGGTGGACGAGCCGTGATCCGCATCAACCTACTTCCCCAGCGGCGCCGCCGCCGGCTCATTCCCGAATCCGGCGTCGTCCTCGTGGCGCTGGCCGTCATCGGCGCGCTGGCCGCATCCTACACGTGGGAGACCGTGCGGAATCGCGAGGTGGAGGCGCAGACGGCCGACATGAACCGGCGTCTCGTGATCGTCCGCCGGCAGGTCGCCGAGGTCCTCGCCCTGGAGGCCAAGATCGACGACCTCAAGGCGCGGGAGAACCTGCTGCAGTCGCTCGAGGCGCGGGAGGTTCCGTGGTCCGAGATGCTGGTCGATCTCGCGGAGCGCACGCCGCGCGACGCGTGGCTGGCGAGCGCCGCGGTCAGCACGGGCTCGAACGGCACGGGGCTCGGGTTGAGCCTCTCGGGGTCGGCGCTGTCGTATACGTCGGTGGCGCGATTCATGACGACGCTGACCGGGTCGCCCTTCTATGAGGACGTGGATCTGCAGGCGGCGCAGCGCGCGACCGCCGGTACGACGTCGATCGTCCAGTTCGGGCTGAGCCTCAGCATGCGGCCGCTGCCCGCGCCCCAAACGCCTCCCAAGCCGCCCGCCACCAAGCCGGCCGCGCCGGAGCCGTCCCGATGAATCGCCGCGAACGCCTCATGTTGATGATCGGCATCGTGCTGCTCGGCGGCATCGTATTCAAATTCTTGATCCACGATCCCGCGCAGGCGGAGTACGAGACGCTCGTGGCCTCGCGCGATGCCGCGGCGGGCGAGTTGGCCAGGGATCAGCAGGTGGTCGCCCGGGCCGAACAGGCGCGCATCGAGTACGAGCGCGTGCGCGCGCACATCGCCGCAATCGAGCAGAAGCTGCCGCAGCGCAAGGAGATCCCGGCGCTCCTCACGGCGATGGAGGACTTTACCCGCAAGGTCGGCGTGACGCTGCAGAGTATCCGGCCGGGTCCGTTGACCGCGGTGACCGCCCCGCCGTCGGGGGCGCAGGCCTCGGCGGCCCGCGGGCAGGGGCCGACCAAGGCGGAACGTACGCTCGCGTACTCGACGATGTCCGTTGACATCTCGCTGGCCGGCACCTTCGCGCAGACGGTCGAGTATCTGCGGCAGCTCAGGGATTTTCCACGCCTCTTGATCGTCGATTCCGTGTCGCTGACGCCGCAGGGACTTCCGAAACTCGGCATAGCGATCAAAGCGGAGATCTACACGCTGGGCGGTCCGCCGGCGCCGGCAGGGGGAAAGCGCTAACGTGACGCGCCTTCGAGAATTCATCAGCCGGCACCGCGCCGCGGTCGCGATCGTCGCGGTCGCCGTCGCGGCGTTCGCAGCGTGGCGAGTATATGCCGCGGTGAGCGTGGGTGGTCCGGCGCCGTCTCCGGCGCCCGCCGCAACGGGGGCGGTAAGCGCTCCGGGCGGGGGGCCCACCGGCGACGCCGCGCTGCGCGCGGCGGGGCATCTCACCGGGGTTCCGGCGCCGGCACTGCCGGGCGCCTCACCGTCGGCCGGCGCTGTCGGCGCAGGTTCTCCGCCGCGTGCGCCGGCGCCCGCGGCCACTCCCTCGGCCGGTTACGCCGCCGTCCCGACGCCCGCGGGCCAAGCCGCCGCGCCGCCCGGAACCGGACGGGCTGACCCATTTTCGCCTCTCGCGGCGCCGGGCGGGGGACCGTCAACCGCCGTTCCTCCGCTTCCTCCGGTGCCGCCGCTTACACCGGGCGCGCTCGGACCGTCGGCGCCCGGTGCGCCGGGCCCGGCCGTGCCCAGCGCGACAGGGACGCGGGGACAGTTTCAGCTCACCGGCATCATGTTCGGCCCGTCCGCGGTCGCCATCTTGACCGACGGCGCGGACTCCTACATCGTAGAACCAGGAGACACGGTTACGCCCGGCGTACGGGTTCTCGCCATCGACGCGGAGAACCGCACCGTCACGCTCGCGTCACAGGATCGATCGTGGCAGCTTCGGCTTGAACGAGGGGGGACGAGTCGATGAATCGAGCACGCGCGACCTCGGGACCACGGCTCTTGCCGCGCGCCGCGGCATGGGCGGCCGTCCTGGCGCTGGTGTGCGCCGCCCTGCCGGTTGGGGCACTGGCCCAGACCTCCGGCGCGACGGTTACCGCGCAGCGCGTACGGGTGGTGGAGGAAGCCGGCGCGGTGGAGGTCGGCATCGAGGCGACGGGGCCGCTGACGTATCGCACGATGGTGCTCGCCGACCCTGTCCGCTACGTGATCGATCTGCCGGGAGCGAAGAACGGGATCGAGTGGGCGGCGCGCCGCGTCGGGGTCGGCGCGATTCGAGCGGTCCGCGTCGGCCAAGTCACGGACGCACCGCCCGTGACGCGGATCGTGATCGATCTCGCCCAGGCGGTACAGTGGTCGGTACGCCGTCCGTCCGGGCAGATCGTCGTGGCGAGGCTCTCCGTGCCCGAAGCGCACGGGGCCGCGGCCAGCCCGTGGAGCGACGGAGGAACGGCCTCCGCGGTGTCCGGCTCCGCCTCAGGCGGTTCGGGCGCCGATCCTGCGGCGCCGTCGACCGCCGCCGGGCCGCCGGCATCCGGCGGCGCTCCGTCGGGAAGTGTGCGGGCCGGTCCCCCCGCGGGCGTACCGGGCATCGTCGTGGCCCAGCAGTCGAGCGGGACCGGCCGCCTCTTGACCCTGGACCTGCGCGACGCGCAGCTCGGCGACATTCTGGACGCGCTCGCGCGGCTGTGCGGCCTCAACGTGGTGACCGACAGCTCGGTGAGCGGTGCCCGGGTTACGGTGCACCTGGTCGGCGTGACGTGTGAACAGGCGCTGAACTTCGTCCTCGACGCGAACGGCCTCGGGTACCGGCGGGTCGGCGAAACGCTCGTCATTCAGCCGATCGCGCGGCTCACCCCGCCGCCGCCGGGCCCCGTGATGCGCGTCTACCGCCTGCAGTACGTGCAGCCGCCGATGGATGCCCAGGAGACCCTCGTCGGAGGCGCGGGTGCCGGCGGCACCCTGTCCGGCGGCGCCGGGCCCGTGAAGAAGGACACCGCCTCGCTGCTCGCGCTGTTCGCGGGGACCGGCGCATCGCTCGCGTACGACGACCGGACGAACTCGCTGGTCGTGACCGGGACGCCGCCGCAGCAGGAAGCGGTGGTGGCGCTGCTGCGCCAGATCGACGTTCCGATCCCGCAGGTTATTGTGCAGGCTCTCGTGGTGGACGTCAGCACGACGTTTGTGAAGACCCTGGGAATCACGTGGTCGATCTTCAACGGCACTACCTTCACCGAGACGGTGCCCGCGCCCGGGCAGTTTGGCATCGGGGCGATCGCCCGCGCGGCGCTGACCGCGACTCTGCAGGCGGCGATCACAAACGGCACCGCCAAGGTGTTGAGCGATCCGAGAATCGCGACACCCGACGGGCAGGAGGCCCTGATCTTCGCGGGCGACCAGATCCCGATCGTCAACACGACGACGGCGGGCAACCCGCCGGTGACGAGCGAAACGGTAACGTTCCAGGCGATCGGCGTGACCTTGAAGATCGTCCCCAAGATCAACTCCGATCGTACCATCAACGTGCTGGTGCATCCGCTCGTGACGACGGCGACGTCGTTCACGCCCGCGACGACGACGAACCCCAACGGCCTGCCGATCATCGCGACCCGCGAGGCCGTGACCGCGCTGCGCGTCGGCGACGGAGAATCCGTCGTCCTCGGCGGCCTGATGCGGTATTCCGACGTTAAGAACCTGCAGAAGCTGCCGTTCCTCGGCGACCTTCCGTTCATTGGGTCGCTGTTCAGATTTACGACGATCAACCACTCCGAAGGCGAAGTGGTGATCGTTCTGACGCCCCGCGTCGTGGCGACCGGAGCGCCGGTTCAACAGTAGCCGCGCACCGGCGGACGAAACAGGAGCCGTGGGGATGTCCCAGGGGGGACACGTGAGGATCAAACTTGCCGCCGTGCTCGTGGCGGCGGCGCTGGCCGCCGCCGGCAGCGGTCCCGCGGCGGCGGCGGATTCGCATGATCTGCTGACGGCCGGCTGGCAGGCCTACCGGGCCGGGGACATGGCGAACGCCGAGACGGCGTTCGCGCGCGCGGCGACGGCGGCTCCGGGCTCCGCGACGCCGGCGGTGTGGCTCGGCGCCGTGCTGGTCGTGCGCGGCGACCGGGCCGGCGCGACACGGTGGTTCCAGGCGGCGCTGCTCCGGCACCCCACGATGGCCGAGGCGGGGTACGCGCAGACGTGGCTGCAGCGCCTCGGCATGGAGACCGAACGGCCTCGCTGGCGCATCGGCACGCTCGAGGGGCTCGCGCAGTTCGTCCGCGCGTCGAATCCGCGGTTGTCGTGGGAGCAGGCGCTCTGGGTGGCGAACGCGATCCGCACCGCGGCGCGCAGCGAAGGCATCGACGACCGGATCCTGGCGTCCGTGCTCTACATCGAGAGCCGGTTCGAGCACCAGTCGATCTCACCGGCCGGGGCGGAAGGCCTCGGGCAGCTCATGCCCGACACGGCCGCCGGTCTCGGCGTCGACCCTCGCGACCCGTGGCAGAACGTGCTCGGCGCGGCGCGCCTCCTGCGCGCGGACTACGGTGAGCTCCGCAGCTGGCCGCTCACGCTGGCGGCGTACAACGCCGGGAGCGGCGCCGTGCGCCGCTGGGGCGGCATCCCGCCGTACGCGGAAACCCAGTGGTACGTCTGGGCCGTCTTGTGGGTGTACGACAGCCTGAGCGCGTAGCCGATCACCGCGCTGCCGGGAAACGGAGTAAGACAAAACGCGCCGGGCGGTTCGCCCGGCGCGTCGTCGTCTGCCGCGGCGGGCCGCCGGGTGGGGCGGCCCGCGATGCTACGGTTCTACGGGAGGGCCAACCGTTGCGCCTGCCGCATCAGCCTGTCGGTATCCTCCGTGCTGATCCAGGTCTTCGACGTGTCGTGGACGAGGTAGCGGAGATAGCCGGTGAGCGACAGGAAATGCGTGTCGGCGGTGTAGGCGTGAAGACGGCTGACGTCCGGGAGCCCGGCCTGGCCTCCCGTGGTGGGCGCAGCGGCGGCCGCGGCGCTGGGGACGGCCGCGACGGCCTGCGGATCCGAGGTGTCCCCGCCGGCGGGCTGACCCGGTGCGGGCGCAACGCCGGTGACCGGTGAGGCGGCGCCGTCCTGCGAGTCGATCGGGCCCGCCGGAGAAGCCGGCGAGGCGGGCTGCGCGGGCGTCGCGCCGGTCGGCCGGAAGACGAGAATCGACGCCACGGCGTCATGGTCGATGCCGAACGCGACGCCCGCGGCGCCGTAGATCACGCCCGGGTAGCCTTCGACCACCCCACGGGAGTAGACGCCGCCGAGCGTGCGCACGACATCGCTCAGCGGGGTCCCGAGCGCGATGCCGTTGACGCCGCCGAGCACGCTGTTGGTTGTGGCGACGGCCTGCACGAGGTCGCCGTGCGCGTACACCGTGATGCCGTAGCGGTCGAAGCCGTAGCCCAGCAGCCCGTTGCCGCCGGTCAGCCGGACGACACTCGGCGTGCCGAACCGGTTCAGCACGTCACCGATCGGGGCGCCGATTGGGATGTCCGCCAGCGCGACGCCTGGAATCACCGAGGACGCCCCGACCGCGGGACGCCAGGAATGGCCGGCAAGCGGGATGATGGCTACGAGGACGGCCAAGACGAGCAGAACCCTCTGTCGCATACTCTTCCCCCCCCGTCTATGCGGGCTTCGCCTTTCATGGGCCAACATGCCCCGGATCGGCGGAGATTAGACCATTCTTTACCCGGACCGGCCCCCTCCTACAAGGGAAACGCGCCCGCCGCGCGAATAGGCGAACGCATGGCCGGTCCAAGTCGGTTCCGCGGCGGCATGACGTCGGGGGGACACCGCTCAGCCGCGGAGGGAGCGCCGTTTGATTGAAGCGGTCGCCTTTGTCTTCGGCGCGCTCTTCGGCAGCTTCGCCAACGTCCTGATTTACCGGCTTCCGCGCCGCGAGTCGATCGTCGCGCCCGGCTCGCGGTGCCCCGCCTGCGGCGTTCCGATCCGGCCGTGGGACAATGTCCCGATCGTCAGTTTTGTGGTTCTTCGCGGCCGGTGCCGGGCCTGCCGGGCTCGTATTTCACCTCGGTACGTGATCGTCGAAGTCGTCATGGGGGGACTGATGGCCGGGTTGGTGTGCCAGTTTGGCCTCTCCTTGGCCGCGCTGCGGTACGGGGTGCTCGCGTTCGCGCTCCTCGTCGTCTTCTTCACGGATCTCGAGCACCAGATCATTCCCAACGCCGTGACGTATCCGGGGATCGCGGCCGGCGTCGCGCTCAGCGCGGCGGCGGGCCACCTGGCGGCGTCGGTGATCGCCGCGGCGTCCGCCGGACTGGTGTTCCTCATCCTGGGCATTGTCAGCCGCGGCGGCATGGGCGGGGGCGACATCAAGCTCGCGGCGATGATCGGCGCGTTTCTCGGCACGCCGGCGGTGATCGTCGCCTTGTTCCTCGCCGTGGCGCTCGGCGCGGCGGCGGGCCTCCTGCTGCTGGCACTCCGTCTGCGAAGCCGGAAGGACATGATTCCGTTCGGGCCGGCGATGGCCGCCGGGGCGATGATCGCGGTCTTCGGGTCTGACGCGATCATCAATTGGTACATGTCGAGGATGTTCTGATGGGCGCCATTCGGGACCTCATCCGGCGTTACCCGGTCGCCGCGATCGCGGTCGTCGTCGCGGCGGCTTTCGGCGGATGGACGATCTATCAGGCGCGGCAGGCACAGCAGCCGGCGCACGTGCTGCCGCCGCCGACGTCCATCGCGACGCTCCCCGCCGCACCTCCGGGAGCGGCCCCGGTCACGCCGACCGGCCCCGCGAGACAGGCCGGCGTGACCGCGCCTGTGACGCCCACGTCACCAAGCGGGGCGGCCGCACCCGGGCCGGGCGGCACGAGCCCGTCCACGGGGGGTGTGACGGCGCCGGGCCTGACGGCGCCGGGCGGCGCCACGCCGACTGAGACAAGTGGGGAGGGACGCGCCAATCCCTTCGAGCCCCTCACAGGTCCTCCGGGCTCGAGTCCGGCGCCCGGCGGCGCGCCCCTTCCTCCGGTGCCGTCGCTTCCACCCGCGGGGTCCGGGGGGCCGGGCGTCGCGCCGGCGCCCGTCGTGCCCGCCGCGCCCGTCTACCGGGTCGTCGGGTTCTTATGGGGTGACACGGCGATTGCCATTCTCGAAGACGGCCAGGACTCGTACATCGTCGGCCCCGGCGATACCGTGAAGCCCGGCGTGCGGGTGGTCGCGATCGACGTGCGCCGCGAACTCGTGCGGCTCGATCGGGACGGCACGGCCGTCGAGTTGATGCTTCCGGGCCGCCGGTCGCCGTGAGTCCGGCAGGAGGCCGCCCCGCGGCCGGAGGTCCCGCGTTAGACGGGGCGAGCGCGATCGACGCCCTCCTCCGCCAGGCGGTGGAGGCGAAGGCGTCGGACCTTCATTTAACCGTCGGCGTCCCGCCGATGATCCGGGTGTCCGGGACGCTGCGTCCGCTCGGCGAGTCGCGGCTCGTGCCGGACGACACGGCCCGCCTGGCCCACAGCATGTTCAACGACTACCGGAAGACACGGTTCGAAGAGACCTGGGACGTCGACTTCTCCTACGCCGTGGCCGGGCTCGGACGCTTTCGTGTGAACGTCTACCGCCAGCGCGGCTCCGTCGGCGTCGTCGCGCGCGTGATTCCCGAGCGCGTGCCCTCGATCGAGGATCTCAACCTGCCGCCGATTCTCAAGGAACTGACCCGCAAGCCGCGCGGTTTGATTCTGGTCACGGGGCCGACCGGCCACGGCAAGTCGACCACGCTCGCCGCGATGATCGGGTTCATCAACGACGAACGCAACGCCCACATCATGACGATCGAGGATCCGATCGAGTACGTATTCCCGCACCGGAAGAGCATCGTCAACCAGCGCGAGGTCGGCAACGACACGCAGAGCTTTCCCAACGCGCTCCGGGCGGTGCTGCGCGAGGATCCGAACGTCATCGTGGTGGGCGAGATGCGCGACCTCGAGACGATCGCCGCGGCGCTGACGATCGCCGAGACCGGGCACCTCGTGTTCGCGACGCTGCACACCGCGAACGCCGCGCAGAGCATCGACCGGGTGATCGACGTCTTCCCGCCGCATCAGCAGCAGCAGGTCCGCGTGCAGCTCTCGAGCGTGCTCGAGGCGGTCCTGAGCCAGCAGCTGCTGTCCGCTCAGACCGCGGCCGAGGCGGTCCCGGGGGTGGAGAACGGCATCGGCAGCGGCGCCTTCCTGCGCGCCACGAACCGTGTGCCGGCGATGGAGATCATGATGGCGACGCCCGCGATCCGCAATCTCATCCGCGAGGGCAAGACCCACCAGATCTCCTCGACCGTGCAGACGGGCGGGCAGTACGGGATGCAGACGATGGATCAGGCGTTGTTCCTGCTGTATAAGCGGGGGCTGATCACCGCGGATCTGGCGCTGTCCCGGGCGATCTATCCCGACGATCTGCGCCGGACGATCGACCGCGATCGCAGCGGGTCCGCCGCGCCGGCGTCGGGCGGCCGGTGACCTGCTGATTCGCCGCCGCGGATCCTCGTTTAAGTCCCCGGCGGCACCCCGGCGCCGACGCTCTTTCGAATCGCGTCGACGATTTCCCCAATCGGCTGGTCTTTGATCAAGAGTCCCTGGAGGCCGTTGCTGCTGATCTTTTCGCGGTCGAGCGCGCCCGGATAGGCGGTCAGGATGAATATCTTCACACCGGGGACGTCTTTCAGGATCGCGCGGGCGGCGGTGAAGCCGTCCATGCTGGTCATCCGGAAATCCATCAGGATGACGTCCGGACGCAGCTCGCGGGCTTTGGTAATTGCCTCGCGCCCGTCCGCGGCCTCGCCGGCCACCTCGAGGTCGCTCTGGAGCTGCAGGAGCCTCGCCATGCGGCCCCGGAAACCCGCGTTATCGTCGACGAGTACGACTCGGATGGGCGTCACTCCCGGTTGTCCTGCGCTAACGTCACTATACCCGGCCGGCGTCTCATCGTACATAGGATAAAGGGCCTATCCCCCGGCTGCCGCGGCGCCGCGCGCCCGGTTCATGTTTGGGGCACGATGCCCGTACGGAGGGCATAGACCGCCGCCTGGGTCCGGCTGTTCACGTGCAGCTTCTCCATGATGTTGCTGAGGTGGTTTTTCACGGTCCGCTCGCTGATATCGAGCTTGCGCGCGATCTCTTTGTTGGCCAGGCCGGCGGTGACACACTGCAAGATCTCGGTCTCCCGCTGCGTGAGTGGGGTGAGCACAGGGGAGAGGTCCTGCGAGGCGGCCACCCGCGCGAACTCCTTGAACACCTTCACGGCCATCGCCGGGGCGAGCAGCCCCTCCCCGTGGGCCACCAGGCGAACGGCGCGCAGCAGGTCCTCGGACGAGGAATCTTTCAGGAGGTAGCCCATCGCCCCGGCCTTGATCGCGTCGAATAGGAACTCCTCATTCGTATGGATCGTCAGAATGATGACACGCGTGCGGGGGCTGGTCGTACGGATCACCCGCGCCACGTCGATGCCGGACATGCCGGGCATCATGACGTCGAGGAGCACGACGTCGGGGGTCAGGTCCTCCACGAGACGCACGGCGTCTTCGCCGCTCTTGGCCTCACCCACCACCTCGAGATCAGCGGTCGTGCCGAGCAGCCGCCGGATGCCTTCACGGAACAGCGCGTGATCGTCCGCGATCAACACGCGAACGGTTGTCCCCTCAGCCATGGCGCACCCCCAGCGGGACCTGCACGGTGACCGTGGTGCCCCGGTTCGGTTCGCTTTCGATCGCGAGCCGCCCGCCGACCAGCAGCGCCCGCTCTTCCATGGAGGGCAGGCCAAGGTGGTGGCCGTCGCCGGCGCCCGCGCGATAGGCGTGCACGTCGAACCCGATCCCATTGTCGGTGATGCTGACGGCACAGTGCTCGTCCGTGACGTCGGCGCGCACGGTCGCGGTCGTGGCCCGGGCGTGACCGAAGACGTTGGCCAGCGCCTGCCGCGTGATCGCGAGGACCGCGTGCCGCACGGCCGGCGGCAGATGGCCGTCGTCGCCCGTCGACCGGACCGTGACCGCCTGATGGTGCCGCCGCTCCATCTCCCGAGCGAGCCGTTCGAGGGCCAGGAAGAGGCGGTCCTCAGCGGTCTCGGTCCGCCGCAGCTCCGCCATGAACTCCCGCATCTCCCGGATCGCCTGCTCGAGCAGCGAACGCAGCTCCCGCAGTTCCCGGGCGAGATCCGCCGGCGCGGACTGCGCGGTCATGGCGGAGAGATCGACTTGAAGCAGCGCGTTCGCGAGCGTCTGCGCCAACCCGTCGTGCATCTCGCGCGCGATGCGGCGGCGTTCTTCCGCGGCGCCGATGTCGGCGACGCGGTGGGCCGTCTGCGCGGTGCCCACCGCGGCCGCGATGTGCGCCGCGACCGCGGCGAGCAGCGGGCCGGAGAAGGGCCCGCCGTCCGGGACGTCCACCCCGAGCGCGCCGATGATCCGCGAACCCACCAGCAGCGGCACGCAGGTCATGGGCGCGGACGAGGCCGCGGTGCCGGCCCCGTCGGGCCGCTGCGTTTCGCCCATGGTGATGGCTGCGATGAGCGGCGGCAGCAGCGTTCTCGCCGCCGCGCCATTCAGTCCGCGGGCGGCCACGATCTCGACGTTGCCGGTCTCCTCGTGCTCGAGCGCCAGCACCGCGGACCGCGCCGCGGTGAGCGACCGTACGAGGTCGAGCAGGGCCGGCCAGAGGACGACGGGGTCGCGGGTCAGCGCGTATCCGACCATGGCGTGGCCGCCGGCGAGCGCAGTGAGCGCCGCAGAGAGCGTTCGTTCGTTTTGTGCGCGAAGCAGGTAGGCGGTGGCCGCCGCGGCGACGAGCTGCGCGTCGTCGAGATCGTCCTTCGTGAACTCCGGCGCGGTCGCCCCGCGATGCAGGATCAGCACCCCGACGGGACGCCCGCCGACGGCGGCCGCGACGCACATCGACGAGCGGATCTGCGTCGACGGGACGGGGAGGGGAAACTGCGATCCGGGCGTGAGCAGCACGGCCCGGCCGCCCTGGGCGACCCAGCCCGCGACCGCTTCGCCGGCCTCGGGGCCCGCGGCCAGCGCGGACGGGTCGGCGCCGTGTGATGCGATCACGTCGAGCCGTTTGGTGGTGGGGTCGAACAGCGCGAGCGCCCCGCTGTCCGCGGCGAAATGCTCCGCCGCCGCGTGGAGGATCTCGTCTGCCGCCGCCGTGACGCTCCCGCGGTCGGACGCCGCCGCCTCGATCCTCGAAAGCGCCCGGGCCAAGCGCGCACGGCCGCCGAGGCGCAGCCCGGCCGTGCCGCCCGCGCCCGCGGCAGCCAGCAGACCGAACGTCAGCAGCGTCCAGCCGACCCACTCGGCGGGCGCAAACATCGAGGTCGGCATGACCGGCAACTGCGAGAGCACAAGGGCCGCCGCCACCGCGGCGGCGCCGCCGTATCCGCTCAACAGGCCGGCGGCCACGGTGAGCGGGAATCCGAGGAAGACGAAATCGACCGGCGCGATCGTCAGCAGCATGCCGATCCACAGGAGACCGACGTCTCCCGCGATCCCCCACCGCGCCAGCCGTTCCGCTCTATCCGGTGACGGGGCTCCGTAGAGGGTGACGGCCAGCGCGTAGAGCACGGCCGCGGCGACGAGCGGCATGGCCAGCCGCCCCGCCGCGGCATTGGGCAGCCACAAGTGCAGGACGACGAGCGCGGCGACGGCGACCAGCCGCGCCGCGAGCATCGCCTGCGTGACCTCTCTCAGCATCACGCGCGGCGCCGCTGGGGCCGGCACGGCGGATGGGCCGGCGGCGGCCGGCGGCGATCCCGGACGCACTATCGGAGGGCGATCGCCTTCATACTCACGGTCACCTCCAGGTTGCCCTCGCCGTTGCCCTGCGCGGGCGGAGCGCCCCCGCCGATGGACACCGCCTGTTCCGCGGCCACCGGCGGCGCGGCTTCGATCTGCTGCAGGAACGAAACGACGTGCTCGAACGTCCCGCGAATGCGCATCGTCACCGGCAGTTCCTGAATCGGGTCGGTCGTCGAGCCGATCGGCTGGGTGCCCTGGGGAAAGGCGACTTCGATCAGCTGCACGCCGCTCACGGCGATCGCCACGCTGAACCGGCTCATCAACCCCGAAACGCTGATCGTCGCCGGAATCCGCTGCTGCTCCTGCTGGACGCGCGCGGCCAGCCCGGCCTGGTCACGCTCCAGCGCGGGAAGGCGCCCGGCCGAGGCGTTGACCGCGGCGAGCTGCCGGTTCTGCGCGTCCACGTGCCGGCTGAGCAGTGACATGACGCCGAGTTGGGGCGCGAACACCAGCGTATAGAGCGGGACTAACACCGCCAGCGCCGCGGCGATGACGACCAGCACGGTTTCCCGGAGCGTGAGGCGTCTCACGGCGTGGGACCGTCCCCGCGCACGGTGCCGTCGATCTCAAACGTGTAGATCTGCCTGGTGCCGCTCATACTCTGCCGGACGTATTTCAGCGAGGTTCCGGTCACGAACTTCGCCGTGGCCATCCGCGTCGTGAGGACCGAGACGGTCGCCTCGCTGCCGGTCTGCCCCACGATGGCCAGCTGGCCGTTGTCGATGTTGAGCGACGTCAGCCACGCGTCCGGAGGGATGATGTCGCGGACGCTCACCAGCACGGTCGACCAATGCGGCAGCCGCGAGGTCAGCCGGTTGAGCGCGTCCTCCCGCTGCCGCAGCGCGGCAAGGTCTGTCTCCAATTTTTGGGCCTTCAGGGCGAGCGGACTCAGGGCGGTGATCTCGCGGCCGACGGTCTGAGACTGGTACCGCAGCATCTGAATCCGGGCGTGTACCAGCACGTACGCCAGCACGACCGGCAGGACGGCCGTGGCGGCGATCAGGACGCGGGTCTGCCGGCGCCGCTGATCACCGCGCCGGCGCAGCAGGTGGGCGGGAAGGAGGTTGAGCGCGATCTCCATCAGTGTAGGCACCGCAGCGCGAGGCCGACGGCGACCGCGAGCGACGCGCGGTGGGTCCCGAGACGCTCCGCGAGGCCCGCCGCCACGGTCAGGCGGGCCAGCGGGTCCCCGATCGTGACCGGCACGCCGAGCCCGGCGGCCAGCGTCTGCGCCGCGCCGGGCAGCTCGGCGCCTTCTCCCGTCACCACCACGCGCTCGACTTTCTCCCGCCGCGCCTGGGCCTGGAAGTACTCGATCGAGCGGGTCAGTCCCTCGAGCAGTTCCTGCCAACCCGGTGCCGTCGCGCCGATCCCCGCGTCCGCCGCCGGCACGCCGGCGGCGGACGATAGATGGTCCGCCCCGACCGGAATGCTGCGACAGACGGGGGGTAGGCCGTCCTGGACGATCACGATATCCGAGGCGTCCGCGCCGATGTCGACCACGGCGGTCAGCGCGGTCGTCTTCGCGAGGGAGCGCACGAGCGCGAGCGAGGAGACCTCGAGCGCGGCGACGTCGAGGCCGGCCTCGTGCGCCACCCCGTAGTAGGCGACGGCGTCTCGCTCCGGCACCGCGGCCATCAGTACCTCGACCCGGCGCTGGCCGTCTTCCGTGACCTCCCGCATGACCTGCGCATCCAGCACCGCCTCATCGATGCGCAGCGGCAGATGACGCTCCGCCTCCCATTTGACGGCGTTCTTGAGTTCATCCTCGGGCATTGGAGGCAGCATGAACGTTCGGACCAGCGCGGTGCGTCCGCCCATGCCGACCACGGCCCGGCCGGTCTTGATCCCCGCGCTGCGCAGACCCGCCCGCAGGGCGGGGGCGAGCGCCTGGATGTTGCGGACGGTGCCGCCGTCGACGGCGCCGTCGGGTGTGGGATAGATCGCGGCGTGGACGAGATGCCGGCGGCCGCGGACCGCCGCTACCTTGATCGTCCGGCGCCCGAGGTCGACGCCGACCGTCAGGGGGGGACCGAAGAACTCCACCGGCTTAGCCGCGAAAGCGCTCCATGGTTTCATGGAGTATTCGCCGCCGCGCCGCCCCGATCCCCGCTCATTTGTTCGAGGACCATGAGATGGGGAGCAGAACGAACGGCGGCCCCGGCGGGTTCAGCGCCGAGGGCAGCCCGCCGAAGAAAATCGACGGGTCGTAGGTCAGCGAGTCGATGTCGACGTGGTCGGAGAAATTGCTGATGATTGTGCCGGTCACGTGCATCGGGCCCCCGCCGCTGTTGCTGCCGTAGACGCAGAGGCCGCTGCCGGAGGGGGCCGTGACCGTCGGGTTGCTGGTATTGGCCATGTTGTAGATGATGCCCGTGATCGTGATCGCCGGGGCGGGGCGGGGGTTGCAGTTGCTGCGGTTGACCCACACGCTGCCCCCGACCATGAGCGCGGGCTCGCCGTTCTCGGCCGTGATGGTGAACGGCGTCCCGGCCGTCATGTTGAACTGCATGTCGCCGCTCGGGGCCGTCCCCGCGTTGAACGTGCACGTGGTGCCGTTGCCCTGACTGTACACGATCAGCGTGCCGTAGATGGTGATCGGCGTCGATCCCTGAGGCTGAAAATTGAAGCCGTTCGTCACGAACAGCATGACCGGCGCGCTCGGCGACCCGAGGGTCGCGACGCCGCCCGATGTCTTGCTCGTGACGTAGGTGTTGAACGCCGTCTGGCTGGTGAACAGCGTGCCCGCGCCCGACGCGCGGTTGCAGTACGTGGCGAAGTTGAAGGAGGGGAAGGGGATGACAGCCTGATCGGTTGCCGTCGCGCAGGCGGTGCAGATCGTTCCCGCGCCGAGGCTGATCGACTGCTGGCTCGCGGTGATCTGCCCGGTGACCGAGACGACGTTGGTCCCGCTGTTGTTCTGAATGGTCACCGCGGGGCTGGCGGCCCGCACGTTGTTGGCGTGAATCGTCCCCAATTGGCGCAGTGCCGTGTTCGTGATCGTCGTGTTGGCGGTGCTGTTCGTGTCGCCCGCGATGATCGTGGTGTCGCTCAACAGGGCCTTCGTGAACGCCTGCGGCAGCACGAGGAACGTTTCGCGGACGGTCTGAATGCCGGCGGCCGCGGTGCCGCTGTTCACGCTGCCGGTGCTGACGACGCTTTTCACGGCGCCGGTCGCGCCGGCCTGGGATGTGGCCGAGTCCACCTGAACGGTATAGCTGCCGGCGGCAAGATTTTGCGTGATCGGGCCGGTCCACGTGTTGTTCTGGGTCAGACGGTTGGCCGCGTCGGCGATGCCGGCCTCGGCGAGGTAGCGCGCCTGCACCGCGTTGCTCTGGTTGACGGCGATCTGGACCTCGCTGATCGTGTCGCCCATCATCGCGACCCCGACCAGCCCGACAAAGAGCGCGACGAGGAGCAGCACGATCAACGCCAGCCCGGATTCCGAGCCGTCGAGCGCGGGGGCGGGGACGCGTCTCATGGACGTCTCATTTGAGGGGCGGATTCCGCGGCAGCCCCTCGGTGGTGTCGGTCACCAGTTGGGTCTGGCTGCCGCTCGGAGTCGTCTGGACCGCCGTATTGGCGATCCGCATCGTCACGATCTTCTTCCGGACGCGCTCCCCGGAGGTGTGGGTAATGAACAGTCCTTGGTCGAGATTGAGCGTGCTGCCGGTGATCGACGTGATGGCGCGGACCTCGGACCCGATGAAGATCAAATCGCCGACGGCAAACCCCGTCGTGCTGGCGACGGTCGGCGTGGCCACGCCCGCCGGCGCGCTGGCGGACAGGGTGGTCGCCACGCCGCCCGTGAACGTCAGGCTGCTGACGAGATCCGCCAGCGCCTGCCCGCCCCGCGTGATCTGAGCGCCCGACGACGTGTACGTGACCGCGATCGGGCCGAGCAGCGTGCCGTACGGGATGCCTTCGGCCGAGCTGGACGTCGTCAGGTTGGGCGAGATCGTCAAGGCCGTGCCGGTCACGCCGTTGGCGGCGCACGTTGTGAGCGCGCCGATCGCCGACACCGTCGTCGGGGAGATGCCGGTCGCGAGCGCGGTGAGCGTCACGACGGTGCCCGCGACGATGTCGGTCGGGTTCTGCACCAGGATCGTCGCGGCCGGCATGCCCGACGGCGTCACGGGGCAGACGACGATCGTCGCTTTCTGGACGGTGAGCGTGCCCGCCACCGCGTTGTCGGTGGCCTGCTGGAGGTCGTTGACGACCCGGTCGCTCGCGATGCGCGGGTTCTGCTGGGTGTCGAGCTGCGCCTGCAGCAGCAGCCACCCGCGGGTCGTCGTCGTGATCATGAAGTAGAAGGTGGCGACGACGCCGCCCATGAGGGCCGCGGCGATGGCGAGCTCGATCAACGTGAAGCCGTGCTCGTTGCGAATTCCGGCGATGCCCCCCCGGCGTGACATCGCGCTCAGAAGTAGTTCTGGACCGCGCTCGTCAGAGTCACGGCCTTCGGCAGGTTGGAGGAGGGCTCCTGCCACGACACGGTGACGGCCACAATCGTGAGATTCGGACTCTGCGTGGACGTGATCGGGTTGGGGCACGGGGCCGTCGCCGTGACGGCGCACCGCGTGATCGTGACGCTGCGCGTGAACGTGAGGCCCCACTGCGTGAAGGCCGTGCTGCCCGTGTAGTTGGTGGGGCTGACGTAACTGAACGTCTTGGTCTTCACCTCTTCCATCTGCTGCTGCGCCAGCAGGGTCGCGTACGTGAGGTTGCGGCCGAACTCGCTGTTGGAGGATGCGTTCGGATAGTACAGACCCATGACCATCGCGAGCAGCGCAAGCAGCAGCACCGACACCATGAGCTCGATGAGTGTGAATCCCGCCTCCGCGCGGACGCCCGCCCGGGAGAGGAGCGCGGCGCGGTCGGTCAGCACGAGCCGGTTCCGCTGGCGAGCACCGCGCGCCCGGTCGAGAGCGTGATGCCGACGGTGGTCGTGAGGCCTTTGGTGTTGTCCACGCAGAGGGCGGGGGTAGCCCCGGGCCCCGTGACGCCGCCGATCGCCGTAATCGCGATGTCGTTGCCCGGCCACGTCGTTGTGGCGTGGATCGAGGCCGGGAACGTGACCGTCCAGAGCACGGTCGACCCGTTCGTGACGCTGTAGCCGGTCGCGGCCCCCCCGGACACGGTAAACACGACGTCGATCTGGGTGTTCTGGCCGATCGCGCTCTCCTGCGCGGCCCGCAGATCCGACACGAACTGCCGCGCGGCGGTCTGCATGCCGGACGTCGTCTGATACCCGGTCAATCCCGGCAGCGTCACGAGGATCATCAAGGCGAAGATCGCGGCGACGACGACGATCTCGAGGACCCCGAAGCCGTCCTCGCCGCCCGCCCGCCGCCCGCGCACGTGCATGGGTGTCGTCCGTCCGGTCTACGGGCAGGTCCCGACGACGAACACGTCGGACCCCGTGCCGGCGCTGGCGCCGACGAGCGTCAGCACAAGTTGATACTTGCTGCCGGTGACGTTGGTATTGGGGTTCGCGTCCGCGCACCGGGTGACCGTCCCGGTGGCGAAGGTATACGCCCCGGTCGTCGTCGCGAAGTTCCAGTACGTGCCGGCTTCAGCGAAGCCGATCGAGTCGTCGCTGTTGCAGGCGGTCACCGTCACGCCCTGCGTCAGGTAGCACGCGTACTCGATCTGACGCCACTCCTGGCCGAGCGTCCGGGCCTCATCGCGCGGGGCCGTCTGGCGGGCCTGCTGGTAACTCGGCAGCGACACGGCGATGAGAAGGCCAAGGATGGCCAGTACGACGATGAGCTCGATGAGCGTGAAGCCTCGTTGACCGATGCCTGCCGCGGCGCGGTGTCCGCCCATTGGTGCTCCCCCACGGCCGGCGGGCCGTCCCGCCGGCGTCCTATCCTGCTTTTCGATACCGGAGTCCCATCCCTGTCGGCAGGCCGCCGTCAGGGACAGGTGCTGCTCGTCTGGAAGGTGTCGTAGGCCGTGCCCGCGCCCGTTCCGTTCACCGTGAGCACCAGGTCGTACTTCACGCCGGCGACGTTCGTGTTGGCGTTTCCGAGGACGCAGCGTGTGACCGTACCGGTGGCAAACGTGTAGGCATTGGTCGACGTCGCGAAGTTCCAGTTGGTTCCGGTTTCCGAGTACCCGATCTGGCTGTCGCTGTTGCAGGTGCTGGTGACGCCCTGGGTGAGGTAGCAGGCCCACTCCAAGGTCCGCCACTCCTGGCCGAGTACACGGGCTTCGTCGCGCGCCGCGGTCTGGCGGGCCTGGTTGTAGCTGGGCAAGGCCACCGCGATCAGGAGCCCGAGGATGAAGAGCACGACGATGAGCTCGATGAGGGTGAAGCCCTGCTCTCCCCGCAGACGCTTGTTCAGGGCCGTATACATTGTCGAACACCTCCGGTCCGGCGGTACCTTGCGCGTCCTGTGGTCGCTGATCGCTGCGCGGCCGGGCGCCGGTTTCCCCGGCCGCAGTACTCACGCTACGCTGGGCGGGGTGAACGAACAATCGGACCTTCGGGCCTGCGGTGGGCCGAAAGTACCAGCGTCATGCGACGACGGAACCAAGGATCCGAGACGTGGCGAAGAGGGGGCGCGAGGAAAATAACCTCGGGGCCGGCCCAAACGGGCCGGCCCCGAGGTGACGGACCACGCTACACGCGTTCGCTTGGACAGCGTCCTACGGGCAGGAGTTGGTCTCCGTCACGAACTTGTCGGACGCCGTGCCGGCCCCGGCGCCTGTCACCGTAATGAACAGCTGGTAGGTCGTGCCGGTGGTCAGCGCGCTGGTTCCCGCGGCGCAGCGGACAATTTCGGTCGTGCCCACGGTGCCGTAGGGCGCGAGGCCCCCCGAGGAGGGCGAGACAAAGGCCCAGTTCGTCACGTTGGTCTCAGAGAAGCCCACGGCCGTATCGCTGTTGCACTGCGACACGGACTGACCCTGAAAGCCCAGCTGGCATCCCCACTCCAGCGTCCGCCATTCCTGTCCGATCACGCGCGCCTCGTCTTTTGCGGCGGTATTGCGCGCGCCGCTGTAGTTTGGCAGGGCGAGGGCAATGAGCAGTCCCAGGATCGCGAGCACCACGACCAATTCGATGAGCGTAAAGCCGCCTTCAGCGCTCGCGGCCGTTTGCGTTACCCTGACGCGCCTGCGCAATGCCGGGTACATCTCCGGAACACCTCCGGTCCGGCCGTCAGTCTGTGGGGGGTTGCCTGCAAGTTTTCCCCCACTGCCGTAGGACTTACGGTACGCCCGACGGTCCGAACAGACAATCGGACCTTCGGGCCCGGCGTAGGCCGAAAGTACCAGGAGGCCGGAAATGCGAAAACAAACGCGCCGGGCCGGCGTTGGCCGGCCCGGCGCGACGACCTGATCGGTTCGCCCTACGCCCGGATCACGGGCAGCTGTTGGTCTGGGTGACGAACTGGTCGGACGCCGTGCCGGCTCCCGCACCCGTGACGGTGATGAACAACTGATAGGTCGTACCGGTGGTCAGCGTGCTGGTTCCCGCGGCGCAGCGGACGACCTGGGTTGTACCCACTGTGCCGTAGGGCACAAGGCCGCCCGCGGAAGGCGAGACAAAGGCCCAGTTGGTGACGTTCGCTTCCGAGAACCCCACCGTCGTGTCACTGCCGCACTGGGAGACGTTCTGCGCCGTGAAACTGAGCTGGCAGCCCCACTCCAGCGTCCGCCACTCCTGGCCGATTACGCGGGCCTCGTCCTTCGCGGACGTTTGGCGGGCGCCGCTGTAGTTGGGCAGCGCCAGCGCGATCAGCAATCCGAGCACGGCGAGAACCACCACGAGCTCGATGAGCGTGAAGCCCCCTTGCCCCGTGGCGCGCCGGTTTCGGCGCGAAAACGTGTTCAACTCTCCTGACCTCTACGGGCAGCTGTTCGTCTGGGTGACGAACTGATCGGAAGCCGTGCCGGCTCCCGCACCCGTGACCGTGATGAACAACTGATAGGTCGTACCGGTGGTCAGCGTGCTGGTTCCCGCGGCGCAGCGGACAATTTGGGTCGTGCCCACGGTGCCGTAGGGCACAAGGCCGCCCGCGGAAGGCGAGACAAAGGCCCAGTTGGTGACGTTCGTTTCCGAGAACCCCACCGTAGTGTCACTGCCGCACTGGCTGTTCTTCTGCGTCGCGAAGCTCAGCTGGCAGCCCCACTCCAGCGTCCGCCACTCCTGGCCGATCACGCGGGCCTCATCCTTCGCGGACGTCTGGCGGGCGCCGCTGTAGTTGGGCAGCGCCAGCGCGATCAGCAGCCCGAGCACGGCAAGAACCACCACCAGCTCGATCAGCGTGAAACCGCGCTGGCCTTTCAGAAAACGGTTTAGCATCGCGTACACGGTGTCCCCCCCTTGGCCGTTTGCCCCTACCTCGACCATGCCCCTGCGAGGCTAGTAACCTTCCACCATATGTTTCTAGCGTCCTCCTACTAGTTACAAGAACCGGCGTTCAAGATACCTGAAGGAATTTGCCCGCAGGTTCTCGCCGGATGGCTGTGCGAAAGCGTGTTCGTGCCTCGCGGGCGCCCGGCGCTGCCTATCCTACGGCGGTCCGGCGCGGCGCGCAACGGGGGTTATCCCTTGACGGTAGGGGAGCGTATAGGTCCGGCCTGGCTTCAGCGGGCGGCGAGCGACTCGAAGGCTTGCGCGTCTACGAATCGGGCAATCGCGATCCCGATGCCGCGGCGATCTTCCGGCCGGCGTCCCGGAGCCGCGCGCTCAAAAAGCGGCCGGATCTGGTGGCAGATGCGCCAGGCGGTCTTGTACGTCACGCCGAGCAGGCGCTGGATCTCGCGCGCGGGGATTTCGCACTCGGTCGCGGCCATGAGATGGATCGCGTAGAACCACTGTCGCAGCGGCGTCGGCGACTTGTGAAAAATCGTGTCCGCCGTCGGATGAACGTGGCGGCCGCAGGCGGCGCAGCTGTAGGACCGCCGGGACAGCACCCGATGGTGCTTGATGACCTGGCCGTAGCGCTCGCAGCCCTTGTTGCGGCAGACGATGCCGTCGGGATAGACGTACTGTTTCAGCCACTCGAGGCACGCGGCCTCGTCGGGAAAGGCGCGCTCGAAGCGCGTGCCCGCGTACGGCGGCGTGTCGCGCCGCCCGGGGATCGTGGGTGTCCGGTGGATGGCCTTCAACAGAATCGCCCTCGCACATACTCTGACGCGGGGGCGGGAAGCCGGCAATCGGACCTTCGGGCGCCGGTGGTACAAAAGTACGGTGCACCGGCGCGGTGCTAGATGTGAAGTGGGCGTTTAATGGAGGGTGCCGATGAGGCGCCAGAGCGGGAGGAGAATCGCGACCGCGACGAACGCCACGACCGCGCCGACGAGGATGACCATGAAGGGCTCGATCAGGCTGGCGAGCTGTCGCATCGTGTTGTCGACATCGCGCTCGTAGTAGTCGGCGACCTTGTCGAGCACGTTTTCAAGACCGCCCGCCTGCTCGCCGATCGCCACCATCCGCCACAGCATTGGGGGAAACACGTCGGATGCGCTCAGGGCCGCGGAGACCGGCTGGCCCTCGCGGACGCGGGCGGCCGCGGCCTCCGCCGCCGTGGTGATCACGCTGTTGCCGGCCGAGCGCGCGACGATCTCCATGCCCTGCACGAGCGGCACGCCGCTGCGCGCGATCATGGCGAACATCCGCGCGAATCGCGCGAGCGAAATTTTCAGGATGAGACGGCCGAACAGCGGCATTCTCAGGATCACGCGATCGACGAGCGCGCGCCCCCCGGCATCCTGCAGCAGCACGGTGAACGCCACGATGACGGCAACCGGCGCCGCGGCGAAGAGGTACCAGTAGCGCTGCGTGGCGGCCGTGACCCCGAGGAGCACCCGCGTCGGCCACGGCAGGACGATCGGCAGGCCGCGCATGAAGTACAGGAGGCGCGGCAGGACGAAAAATACGGCGAAGAATCCGACCCCGATGGCGGCGCCGAGGACGATCAAGGGATAGGCCGCGGTGGTCTTGATGCGTTGGATCAGCTCGAGATCGCGCTCCAGGTAGTCGGCAATGTACACCAGCACCCGGTCGAGGGCGCCGGCCGCCTCTCCCGCCTGAATCAGGCTGACGTACAGGTTCGCGAACACCGCGGGATACTTTGCCAGCTCACCGGACAGGCTGCCGCCCGCTTCGATGCCCGCGCGCACGCCGTTGAGGACCTCACGGAGGCGCGCGCTGTCGGTCTGCCGCGCCGTCACCTCGAGGCCGGAGAGCAGCGGCAGGCCGGCAGAGATCATCGTTGCCAGCTGCCGGGTGAACAGCACGAGATCGCGCCGCGGTACCCGCACCATCCGGCCCACCTGCGTGGCGACGGACGGCGGCGCCACCTGCTCCCGCAGCATCGTCGGGAGGTAGCCGCGTTCGCGGAGCTGCGCGACGACCGCCCGCTCCGAATCCGCCTCGAGCGAGCCCTCGATGAGGCGGCCCGCCTGATCGCGCCCGCGGTAGACGAAGACGGGCATCGCTTATGCCGCGGGGGCGGGCTCGGCGCGGCTCCGGGTGGCGGCCGCGCCCACGCCGGCGGCGACGCCGACAAGGGTCCAGAACACGTTGGCATCACCGATGTGGTTCCACAGGAACTGCAGCCAGACCAAGTAGGCGAGGAAGCCCGCCAGCAGGCCGGAGGCTTCCGGCCAGACGGAAGACGCGGGGCCGGACGCGCCGAGCAGCGCGCGGAGGTCGGTGACCCAGATCCAGACGTAGGCCGCCAGCCCGACCAGCCCCATGTTGACGGCCACCTGCAGCGTGTCGTTGTGCGCCACGTCGATGAACACGGGCTCCGGGCCGCTGAAGACCCGATGATAACTCGGCGAGCCGATGCCCGGCAGATGCGCGAGCACGGCCGAGAATCCCCATCCGAGAAGCGGACGCTCCCGGATCATGGGAATAATGTGTTCCCAAATCCACAGCTTTCCCTGCATCGAGCTGTCGGCGGGGTTCAGCGCCGACTCGGCCCGTCCGCTCAACGAGACCTTCGGCTGCGTCGTGACCATCACCACGGTCACCGCGGCGAAGACGAGCCCGAGAAGCGCCAGCCGCCGGTACACCTGCCCGGTCCGAGGCAGGCGCCACAGCAGCACGATCGCGGCAAGGGCCGTGGCGCCCCATGCCGAGCGCGTCTGCGAGGCCAGCAGCGCGCCGTAGAGCAGGGTGCCCGCCGCGGCGTAGCCCCACCACTGCGCGGGCTGTTCCGCGCCCGCGGCCATGGCGATCGCGACGGGCAGCACGAGCGCCGCGTAGCCGCCGAGAAAATCGGGATTCGCGAGCGTGCCCCAGCTGTGGACGCCGTAGTCGAAGCGGCTGCCGATCCAGCGCGTCGCGTCGAAGCCGTAGTATTGTCCGACCGATGCGGCGCCGATCAGGGCGCCGGCGCCCAGCAGGACGGCCAGCACCTCCCGCGCCTCGGCCTGGGACAGCCGTGATGCGGCCAGCGCCATGGGCACGTACACGAAATAGTCGAGCAGCCCCTCGCCGCGCGTGCTGTTCGGCAGCGCGCTCAGGCGCGGGTTCACGCCGAACACGGTGGACAGCACGGCGATCGCGAGGAACGCCAGCGCCGGCGGATCGAGGACGGTCCAACGCAGGGGCTCGCCGCAGCGCAGGGCGACGTAGACACCGACGAGCAGCACGCACCCGGAAAGCAGGGTGCCGGCGACCTTCATCTCGTTCGTGGGCAGCAGGGGCACGCCGGCCGCGCAGAGCACCAGCGCCATGACAATGGCGCGCCGTGCGAATTCCCGCCCGAGCGGCCGCGTCGCGACCGACTGCAGGCTAGTCGACATCAACGACGCGGGTAGACCGGACGACCTCTTCGAGCGTGGTCACGCCCTCGGCGACTTTGCGCAGGCCGTTCTCGCGCATGGTGCGCATGCCGTCCGCGCGGGCGGCGGTGAGCAGTTCCTCCGCGGATGCGCGGCGGATGATCAGAGGACGCAGGCGCGCGGTGACGGTGAGCAGTTCGAAGATGCCGGTGCGGCCGCGGTAGCCGGTGTAGCGGCAGTGCCCGCACCCGGCGGACTCGTACAGCTCGATCGCCGTCCCTTCGCCCACGGCCCGGCGGATTTCTGCTTCCTCCTCGGGCAGCGGTGTGGCGCGGCGCTTGCAGTCCGGGCACAGCAGCCGCACGAGGCGCTGCGCGAGCGCCCCCGCGAGCGAGGACGCGATCAGGAACTGTTCCACGCCCATGTCCAGCATCCGCGTGATCACGGACGGCGCGTCGTTCGTGTGGATCGTCGAGAAGACGAGATGACCGGTGAGCGAGGCGTGGGTCGCGATCTCCGCGGTCTCGCCGTCGCGGATCTCGCCGACCATGAGCACGTCGGGGTCCTGCCGGACGAGCGACCGCAGCGCGTTGGCGAAGGTGACGCCGGCCCGGACGTTGACCTCCATCTGGCTGACCCCGGGGATCTGGTACTCGACGGGGTCTTCGACGGTCATGATGTTGCGGTCGAGCGCGTTGAGGAGCGCGATGCTGCTGACGAGCGTCGTCGTCTTGCCGCTTCCGGTCGGGCCGGACACGAGGAGGATGCCGTAGGGCAGGCTGATCAATTGTTTGTAGCGTATGAGCGTCTCGGCGTCCATGCCGAGCTGCGGCAGCGTGAGGATCGCCTGCGATTTGTCGAGGATCCGCAGCGCCACGCGCTCTCCGTGGATCACCGGGATCGTCGAGACGCGGAAATCGACCGCGCGGCCGCTGGCCGTGAACTGAAACGAGCCGTCCTGCGGCACCCGGTGCTCGGCGACGTTCATCCGTCCCATGATCTTGAACCGCGCGACCAGCGGGACGTACGCCGGCTTCGGCACGGTCATCGCGGTGTGCAGCACACCGTCGATGCGGTAGCGGACCCGGACATCGTTCTCCGTCGGCTCGATGTGGACGTCGCTCGCCCGGTCGCGGATGCCCTGGTTGAGGATCAGGTCGGCGAGGCGGATCACCGGGGCGTCGGGCCGGTCCGCCGCCGCCTCGGCGTCGTCCGGCGCGCTCCTGGCGGGCGAGATTTCCTCGATGATCCCGCGCGCGTGCTCGCGGATGCCGTATGCGCGCTCGATCGCGGCCTTGATCTCGGTGACGGTGGCGATGACCGGGCTGACGCCGAGCCCGGTCGCGATCGAGACGTCGTCGAGCGCGACGACGTCCAGCGGGTCGGCCATCGCGAGCGTCAAGCGGCTGCCGTTGCGCTTCACCGGCACGACGGTGTACTTTCGCGCGAGCGGCTCCGGCAGCAGCGCCGCCGCGGCCGGATCGACGCCCTGCTGGTGCAGGTTCACGATCGGGATGCCGAGCTGCCGCGCCAGCGTCTCCGCGATCTGCTCCTCGCGGACGCCGAGCGCGATCAAGGCACGCCCGAGACGTTCGCCCGTCTGGTGTTGACGCTCGAGGCCCTTTGTCAGCTGATCGGGGGTGATAATGCCGGTCTCGAGCAGCAGCTCGCCGAATAGCTTCTTCTGGGGCTTAGCGGACATGTGCTACCTGCCGTACGCGCAACGCTTCCGGAAATCCTCCCTCGACGACGAGCGCCTCGGGATCGCGCGCGAACAGCGCCACTGCGTGCGCGAGTTCAGCGCGGGTCAGCCCCGGCGCAAACGTGAGGCTCTTGATCTGGCGCGCCGCGCAGTCGGCCGCGAACGCCGCGCCGGCGAGCGGGTCCTCTTCGACGGGCGCGTTCGCGGCGAACACGCTGCCCGCCCGCACGTCATACCGCAGGTCGCCGCCGCCGAGGGCCGCGTGCAGGGTCGCGAAGAGCTCGTCCACGGCGCCTCCGACGATCGGATGCCGCTCACCGTACAGCCTCGTGTTCCTCGCCGCCGCGACGAACTGTCTCAAGATCGCGGCGGCCGCCGCCGGCGCCGGACGGGGACCGCCGCCGGCCGGCCGCTCGTCCCCGGACAGACGGATCTCCACGAGGGTGACCGCTTCCACGCCCGCGCCCAGGAGCACCGCGGCCGGGCCCCCCGCGGCCCGGACTCTATCAATAGGAAGAACCAGCAACGCCAGCAGCTCGCGCAGGTCCGCTTCGGTTGTCTCGGGCCCGAAGCGGACGCCGGCGACGCCCCGGCCGTGCAGCGCCGCGAGCAGCGGCGCGATTTGATCGTTCGTGCGTTCGGTGCCGTCGAACGCGAACCGCCAGGTGCCTCGCGCGATCTCCATTTCGAGCGCGTCGTGCCGCCCGAGGTAGCGGGTCAGCGGGGCGGCGAGGTCGGTCAGCGCGGCGCGCAGGCGCGGATGGCCGGCGCCGTACAGCCGGCAGGTGTTGAGCGCCGTGGTCAGCCGCTTGAGGATCAGCAGCGCGGCTTCGACGCGATCATCGCGTGCGTCCGTCGACATCGGCCCCTATGATAACGTGGCCGGCGCGCACCGGCAAGTGAGCGGCGCCGCAGCGTGCGTGCTTTGATGCCGGTCGGCGCGCGTTGACACCCGTTCGGCGCGGGTGCTATTCTCTGTCTTGCCCCGTGAAGCTCTCCGCGGGACACGAAGCAACATCGGCTCGTCAGGAGGTCCCGGGTGGGCGAGAACGAGGACGTGATCACCCTGCTGGACGAAGAAGGCGTCGAGCACGAGTTCAGCATCGTGGACGTCCTGGAAGTGAGCGACCAGCGGTACGCGATTCTGCAGCCGCTCGAATCCGGCGAAGAGCCCGACACCGCGGTCATCTTCCGGATGGAGGGCGACGCGCTCGTCACGATCGAGGACGACGCCGAGTTCGAGCGCGTGCGCGCGGCGTTCGAGGCCGAGACCGACACACCGGATGGTGAAACCGGCAACGGCGCCGGCGAGGTAGCGCCGAGCTCCGGCAACGGAGCCGACCTGCCGCCCGGCGATCACGACAGCAGTCAGTCGCACTAGCGGGTCGCCGGCTTAGATGACACCGTTGCCGGCAAGTCCGCCGTAAGGCGGTCTACCGGCATGGGTCGATGGCTGCGGCCCGACGCCGAGGCCGACTCGATCTACGCGGTCGACCCCTCCGCGCTGCGCGCCCGCGGCATCCGCGGCGTGATCCTCGATCTCGACAACACCATGGTCCCGTGGGGCGCGTGGGACGTCCCCCAGGCGCTCCGCCCCTGGATCGCCGCCGCGCGCGCGGTCGATCTTCACCTCTGCATCGTCAGCAATAACGCCGGCGCGCGCGTCGCGCACCTCGCCGCGGCCCTCGAGCTACCGGCCGTCACCGGCGCGTGGAAGCCTCGCCGCCGCGCGCTGCGCCGGGCGCTCGTCATGATGGGGACGGGGCCGGAGGCGACGGCGCTCATCGGGGACCAAGTCTTCACCGACGTCCTCGGGGGCAACCGGCTCGGCCTGCATACCATTCTGGTCCATCCGCAGAGCCGCCGCGAGTTCCCGCTGACGCGCCTCACGCGCCTGGCCGAGCGGTTCCTCGTCGGATTGCGGCGGAAGCGCGCATGATCGCCGCGGTGGCGGATCACCTCGAGCGCACCCGGGCGTACCTCGCCGCCGCTGCGGCCGACGCGCTCCTCGTGACGCGCCCGGAAAGCCGGCGGTACGTGACGGGCTTCACCGGTTCGGCCGGGCTCGTCGTGGTCACGCCGCAAGATGCGCTGCTCGCGGTCGACTTCCGGTACTACGAGCAGGCCGAGGCGCAGGCGCCGGCGTGCCGCGTGATCCGCGGGGGCGCCGATCCCGCGAAGGCGCTCGCCGAGGCGGTGAAGACCCTCGGGCCGGCGCGCGTCGGATTCGAGTCGGAGTTCATGCCGTACGCGCAGGTCGAGCGCCTGCGCCAGCGCTTCGCGCCTGCGGCGCTCGTGCCGCTCGCGGACGTCGACCGGATCCGGTGGGTGAAAGACGGCGCCGAGATCGCCGCGATCGCCCGGGCGGGGGAGATCGCCGATGCGGCTTTTGAGCGTCTGCTCGAGGTGCTGCGGCCGGGCATGACGGAGCGCGACGCGGCGCTCGAACTCGAGATCGCGATCCGCCGCGCGGGCGGCGAGCGCCTCGCCTTCGACACGGTGCTCGCCAGCGGCCCGCGCGGGGCGCTGCCGCACGGCCGCGCGACCGACCGGGCCATGCAGCGCGGCGAGTTCGTGACGGTGGACTTCGGCGCGGTCTTCGACGGCTACGTCTCAGACTGCACGCGCACCGTCGCGCTCGGGGCGATCGACGCGCGGGGGCGCGAGGTGTACGACGTCGTGCTCGCGGCGCAGGCCCGGGCCCTCGAAGCCGTCCGGCCGGGAGTGGCGTGCCGCGACGTCGACGCCGCCGGCCGCGCGCTGATCGCGTCCGCGGGCTTCGGCGAGGCGTTCGGCCACGCGATGGGGCACGGCATCGGCCTCGACGTGCACGAAGGCCCGCCGGTCTCGCCCCGCACGGACGCGGTCCTCGAAGCCGGCATGGTCGTGACGATCGAGCCGGGGATCTATCTGCCGGGGTGGGGCGGCGTGCGGATCGAGGACGCGGTGGTGGTCGCGGACGGAGCCGCGCGCATCCTGACGCGTCTATCGAAGGATATGATCCTGCTGGGTTCCTGACGGGGACGACCGCGCCGGCCCGGCGGGCGGCCGGTCGTCCCCGTCGTCCGCGTCGATCGGAATGCCCATCGAGGCCCAGGCCGCGCGCTCGGAGCGCTCAACCGGACTCGCCGGTCGGCGCTTTTGCTCTCGCAGGCCTGCCTGGAGCGCGGCGACCTGGCGGTCGTGGAGCACGCCGATCCCCCGAAGGACCATCAGATACGCGACGCCGGCGGCCCACAGCATCGCCATGGCGGCCACCGGATAGGCCGCGCTCGCGCGCGCGGCGACCACGACCGCGCTGAACTCGATCATGTACGCCGGGCCCATCTCCTGCACTTTCCGGCTCCAGAGCTCCCACGCCGAGCCGCGCCGCCGGAGGGCGTTCCAGCTTGCGACGGTCCACGTATTGAACAGCCAGTAGGTGGCCGCGGCCGCCAGGATGGGGACCCACGCGTCGAGCGCCGCGGTTCGCAGGTCGGTCCGCACGCGCACATACACGAGGTCGGCCACCGCCCATCCGGCCACCCGCTGCGCCTGGTTGAACACGATGGTCTGAATGGACAACCGGTCGCCGCGCGCCCGGCGGATCAGCTGCGAGATGAGGATGCCGGTGAACGAGGCGGGAAACGCGTAGCGCGCCGGCAGCGCGAGCACGGCCGCGAGCGCGGCGCTGCCGCCGAAGTTCAGAAAAGTCTTCTGACCGGCGGCGAGCACGCTGAGCCCGCCGCCCACGATGGCGGCGCACCCCGCGAGCGCGGTAAGCACGCTGACCGAGACGCTGTGGGCGGGCCACGCGGAATCGGGGAGTCGGGTGACGGCGGCGCCGCCGAGGATCACGGCCGCCGCCATCACCAAGACTTCGAACGCCCGGCTGTGGAGATTCGCGCCGGTAAAGAGCTCCTTGCGCCGGCCGTCGCCGGGTGATGCGCTCATTCGATCAAGCGGCGCGCCCGAGCGTTTCATGAAAAATACGTTTCTACTCGACACGGCCGGCCACCCCTGCCGGGATCCAAGACGCCAATCCCGCGCCGCCGCCGCCCGGCGCGGAGCCGTTGACAGCCCCAAACGAGGGCGGGTACACTGCCTACGTCCCGGAGCAAACGGGGAAAGACCTGCGTACTCGGCGCAGCTCACACCGTTCCCGGTAGGGTGACATCAGCGTGATCTCCTCGAACGACTTCCGTTCCGGCGTGCACATTCTCCTCGACGGCGATCTCTACGCGATCGTCGAGTCGCAGCATGTCAAAGTTGGCCGGGGACCGGCGTACGTCAAGGCCAAGATCCGCAACACCAAGACCGGATCGATCACCGAACGTACGTTCCGCGCCGGCGAGCGCGTGCCGCTCGTGTACCTCGAGAAGCGCACAATGCAGTACCTTTACGGCACCGGCGGCGAGTACGTCGTCATGGACAAGAACAGCTACGAGCAGCTGACCCTCGGCCGCGAGCTGTTCGGCGACGCGGTGCGCTTTCTTCGCGAGAACCTCGACGTGATGGTCGTGTTCCACGGGGATACGCCGATCGCCGCCGAGCTGCCCAATTCGGTGGATCTCAAGATCGTGGAGACCGCCCCGGGCGTGCGGGGCGATACGGTGAGCGGCGGCAGCAAGCCCGCGACGCTGGAAACCGGCGCGGTCGTGCAGGTCCCGTTCTTCGTCGAGACCGGGGAAACGATCCGCGTCGACACCCGCAGCGGGAGCTACGTCGAGCGCGTCCGCTGAACCGGCCGTTCGCTGGCATCCCGGCGTTCCACTATGTTACAATTCGACGGTGTGAAGGGCGGGGGCACGCGTAGCTCCGGCGGTGTCCCGGCCTGCCGGCATTACATTCGGATGGAGGTGGAGCACATATGAGCCCAGAGACCGAGGGCGGCGCCGGGATTGCCGTGGGCGAGTTCCGGCGCCACGCGAACGACAGCGGATCGCCGGACGTCCAGATCGCCCGACTGACCGAGCGCATCAACCATCTCAGCGAGCACCTGCGCGTTCATCAAAAAGACAATCACTCCCGCAGGGGCCTGCTCAAAATGGTCGGCCAGCGGCGCCGGCTCCTGACCTACCTGAGCGACCACGACCTCGCGCGCTATCGCGCGATCGTGGAGCGGCTCGGGCTGCGCCGGTAGCGGCGCATGTACGGACGGCCACCCGGGGCGGCGGGCGGCCGCGCCCGCGCGGTGTCCGCGAGCAGACGATGAGGAGGCTTTAATGGCAACGCAGGTAACCGAGGTCCGAACCGGCCGGGTATCGCTCGAGGTCGGCGGAAAAACGCTCTCCATTGAGACGGGCCGCTTGGCCCGTCAGGCCGACGGCGCGGTGGTCGTACGATACGGCGACTCGATGGTGCTCGTCACGGCCACGATGTCGGCCGGGCCCCGAGAGGGCATCGATTTCTTCCCCCTGACCTGCGACTACGAAGAGAAGATGTTCGCCGCCGGGAAAATCCCCGGCGGTTTCTTCAAGCGCGAAGGCCGTCCGGGTGAACGCGCTACGCTGACGGCGCGGCTGATGGACCGGCCGCTCCGGCCCCTTTTCCCGAAGGGCTTTCGCAACGACGTCCAGGTCGTCGCGACCGTGCTCAGCACGGACATGGAGAACACCCCCGATATCCTGGCCGTGGTGGGCGCGGGGGCGGCGCTCGCGATCTCCCGGATCCCGTGGGCCGGGCCGATCGCGGCGGTCCGCATCGGGCTCATGGACGGGCAGTTCGTGGTAAACCCGCCGCTGCGCGCGATCGACGAGCGGACGACCGATCTCGATCTCGTGGTCGCCGGCACCGCGGAGGCCGTCACCATGGTGGAGGCCGGCGCGCGCGAGGTGCCCGAGGCGCGGGTGCTCGAGGCGCTCGACCGGGCGCACGCGGACATCCGCCGGATCATCGAGGCGATCAACGACCTCGTCCGTCAGGCCGGGAGGCAGAAGATCACGCCGGTGCTCGCCGCGCCGCCCGAGGACATCACGCAGGCCGTGCGCGCCGCAGCCGCCCAGCGCTTGGCGTCCGCGCTGCGGTCCCCCGACAAGCACGCGCGCGAGGAAGCCGTGGCGCAGGTCATGGCGGACGTTCAGACGGCGCTCGCCGCGCAGTTTCCCGCGCAGCACAAGGCGATCGGCGAAGCGCTTGACACGCTCGTCAAGAACGAGGTGCGGCGCATGATCCTCGACGAGGGCGTGCGCACGGACGGCCGGACGCCCACCCAGATCCGGTCGCTCTCCGCGGAGGTCGGACTCCTGCCGCGCGCGCACGGTTCGGGCCTGTTCGAGCGCGGGCAGACCCAGGTGCTGACCGCGGTCACCCTCGGCACGGGGCAGGACGAGCAGATCATCGACGACCTCAGCACCCGCGAGCGGAAGCGCTACATGCACCACTACGACTTCCCGCCCTACAGCGTGGGCGAGGCCCGGCCGATGCGCTCGCCCGGCCGCCGGGAGATCGGGCACGGCGCGCTCGCGGAGCGGTCGCTCGAGCCGGTGCTGCCGGGGGAGGAAGAGTGGCCGTACACGATGCGGCTCGTCTCGACCGTCCTTGAGAGCAACGGGTCCACCTCGATGGCGTCGGTATGCGGCAGCACGCTGGCCCTGATGGACGCGGGCGTACCGATCCGCAAGCCCGTCGGGGGCATCTCGATGGGCCTGATCAGCGGGCCGGAAGGCGACCGGCGCACGGCGGTGCTGACCGACATCCAGGGCATCGAAGACGCGATGGGCGACATGGATTTCAAGGTCGCCGGCACGCGCGACGGCATCACCGGACTGCAGCTCGACATCAAAATCAAGGGCCTGAACCGCGAGATCTTCGAGCGGGCGTTTGCGCAGGCGCGCGACGCCCGGATGGCGATCCTGGACGTGATCGAGCGGGCGATCCCGCGCCCGCGCGCGGAGATGTCGCCGTACGCGCCGCGGATCACGACGATCATGATCAACCCGGAGCGCATCCGCGAAGTGATCGGCCCAGGCGGCAAGATCATCAACAAGATCACCGCGGAGACCGGCGTCAAGATCGACATCGAGCAGGACGGGCGCGTGCTGATCGCCTCCGCCGACGGCGAGGCGTCGGCGCGCGCGCAGCGGATGATCGAGGACATCGTGCGCGAGGCCAAACCCGGCGAGGTGTACCACGGCCGGGTGACGCGTCTGATGAACTTCGGCGCGTTCGTCGAGATCTTCCCCGGCAAAGAGGGGCTCGTGCACATTTCCGAGCTGTCGCACGAGCGCGTGGCGCGTGTGGAAGACGCGGTCAAGGTGGGCGACGAGGTCGACGTGAAGGTCAAGGAGATCGACAACCTCGGCCGGATCAATCTCTCGCGGCGCGCGCTGCTGCCGCGCCCGGAGGGTATGCCGGCAGAGGCGGCCGAGGGCGAGGGGAGCGCGGACCGGTCCGCTTCGGACCGTCCCGGCTCGAGCCGCCCGGGCTACGACCGGGGCGGGCGTGACCGCGACCGCGACCGGCGAGGCGGACGGCGCCCCGCCGGGCCCCGCAACGACCGAAAGCCTTCCGACGGCGGCGCGCCGGGAGGATCGTGATCCCTTTGCATCCCGGCGCGCGCGAAGCCTCCGCAAGGAGGCTTCTTCATTAATGGCGGTTGATCGGGGACTCTACCGCCGCACGGTGCTGCCGAACGGCCTCGTGGTCGTCACCGAGCCCATGGCCCACGTCCGCACGGTCTCGCTCGGCGTC
>Ga0102924_1000156_pt1 | contig 84440 bp, 77 predicted proteins | sample PaiPotPPM11metaG_FD_80116 | JGI IMG/M metagenome (GOLD analysis project Ga0102924, IMG submission 80116) | Iron sulfur acid spring bacterial and archeal communities from Banff, Canada, to study Microbial Dark Matter (Phase II) - Paint Pots PPM... ...
CCCCATGACCACGCACCCACCAGCGCGAACGCCAGGCCCCTCCGGCTCCGGGGAGCCCCGAGAAGCTGGAGGGCCCAGATGCAGCCGACGCTGAGAGCGATGCCGCCCAAATCAGTACCCGATGCCCAGGAGATCTCGATCGGAGCCACCGGGTTATCCGGCCAGGGCATGGGCGCCAGTGCCAGACCCACCAGGGTCAGGGCCAGCAGCATCGTCCAGGGCCTGGGCATGGGCAGAGCCCGGCGACCGAGAGCACGGACCCCTCCCCGGAGGATTGCGCCCGAACTGCCCAACGCAGCCGCCAGCAAGCTGGCCAGCCCTCCCGGGTATATGGCCAGCGCGGCGCAGACGGCGAAGCCGAAGAGCAGGTGGTTCAAAGATGGAGACCGAATGCTGTCTGAAGGACGGGCCCGGCAACCAATCCCGCCACCAGGGCTCCGAATGCAGCGGCCAGCCCGACCAGCTCGCTGACGCGAGGGCCGCGTACCGTCGCCCGCATGGCCGCTTCGCGGGCGCCGGCCCCAGATGCTGCCAGCTGCAGCCCGAAGCCCACGAGCAGCAGGCCCACCACGACTGGACCCATGAAGCTGACACCGACCAGGGCCAGAACCCGGCCAGCGAATCCTCCGAACGGGGGCACGCCGGACAGCCCCACCCAGGCGAACAGGTGAGAACGGGCCCCTCGAGGCTCGCTGAGGGCCGCCCCCGCCAGCCAGTGGACCACGATCAGGAGCAGGGCTGCCGCCAGTCCCTGGGCGTCGCCACTGGCGATCCCCACGCACATGAATCCCACGTCGGCCTGGAGCACCCGCCAATAGCGGACGCTGGGATCTGCCAGGAGGCCGGCGCAGCCCCAGAAGATGACGGTGGCCAGCCCCAGCGCCACCAGCAGGAGCTGCATCACCTGAGCCAGAGCCACCGGTCCGGCGACCATCACCCGGGCCAGGGCGACGATCGCCACCGGGATCAGCCAGATGCGCCAGACCGCCGCCTCCGGTGAGGGCACCCGCGATGCGGCCGCCACCCATCCCGAGAGAGGCAGAAGCCCGGCCACACCGCCCAAGCCGCCGACCAGCAGCATGCCGGCGAGGGCCGCAGGAGCCGCTCCTATCCGAAGCGACGGCAGCACCGCCACCCCCGCAACCAGGGCGCAGAGCACAACCGCCGACTGCCGGCCCAGGCTCCGCAGCGGCAGCACCGGGCCGGTCTGGCGTTCCCAACGGAGCCAGAGCAAGGCGCTCATCAGGGCCAGCAGTAGCGCCAGCGGGACCAGCCCGGTCAGCGAGAGCGCTAGGCAGCAGCCCACACCCACCGCGATGGCGGCCGCGATGGTGCCACCCCCAAGCTGGGGCCGACGGGCAACTCCCAGCTCGAGCAGGAGCGCCGCCCAGCCTCCCAGCAACACGCCCAGCGGCAGGCGGGCCAGGTAGGTGGTGCCAAGGTCCCCATAGCTGAGGACCGGGCTGGGACGGCTGGTGGTCAGCGAAAAAACCAGAACCACCGAGATGCCAACCGCCGCGAGCGCCAGCAGCAGCGGGGGGATCATCCGGACACGTCGGCCCAATGTGCCCGAGACGCCGGCAATCACCAGTCCGCCGGCCAGTGTCGGGGCCAGCCAGACGCTCAAACCGACGTCTCCCACGGAGTTGAGCGCGCCAGCGCCACCAGAGCCACCGCTGGAACGCCGCCGGCTAGAAGCGCGATCGCCAGAGCTGAACTGGGGACGCTCAGGAGCAGGAAGGCAGCGGCGGCCAAGCCAGCACAGAGGCTGCCCAGGGCCAGATCGGCAGGCCCGCGACCGGTACCAATCCGAATGAGCCCCACCTCAAAGACGAAAAGGCATGCGAACGCGGGACCCTGAGTGACTACGGTGCCCGCCGCCAGATGTCCGGACAAAAGACGTGCCGTGAAGAGGCCCAGGGCGCCAAGGATGGCTCGCAAGCTACGCAGGCCAAAGACCCGAGGCCGATCCACCACCAGTGCCGGCCCGATCAATGCTCCCGACAGATCGAGCCGGCTGTACCTACCGCTCAACATCACCAGCGCCGCCGCAATCACGCCCACCCCCGCCAGACAGGCGAAGCCCGCAGGTCCTGCCGAGAGCGACGCCACCCCGCCCAGCCCCAGACCGAGGGCCAGCGAGCTGAGGGCGAGACCAGTGGGTCCGACCGAGAAGAGGGCTATGGCGGCGGCGACGAATCCACCCCCAGCCAGGACGCCGGCCCAGATCACACCTTCACCCACTCGGCCAGCATGTAAGCCGCCAAGGCGGCAGCCGCCAGCCAGAGCCAGACCGGCCGCTCACCGACTTCGCGATCGGCCAAGCGCACCAGGATCGAGTACCAACCCCGTACCTCTGCAAGCCAGCGGGGAGGGTCCGCGCTGCCCGTCAGCAGGACCTCCAACCTGGGAGGAAGCGAGACCTCGGGGAGGATGTTTCCACCTCTGGTGTCGGGCCCGAACGACAGGGCTCCTGTGGCCAGGCGCATAGCCCAGACGCCCGCCCCGACCAGGACGGCCAGTAGCACCAGGTACCCCCCGGGCAGGATCATCCCCGGGACCAGCAGCACCAGGGGATCCGGTGCGGAGATCAGGGTGGCCGAGGTGGTGCCAGGTGGCGCCAGCCCCCCGGCCGCCAGGGTAATCGCCCATCCCGGCAACAGAGCCGCGCCAAGCAAGCAGAGCCCGGGCAGCCACAGCGCCCAGCCCCATCTGATCGGAACTGGCGACAGGCGCCGGAGGCCGGGAATGGTGAGCACCAACCCAGCGATCGCTAGCAGGTAGGCAAGCACGGGGGCGAATGCCGCTCCCAGTCCGGATGGCAGCGCTAGGTCGAGGCCTAGGAGGGCGACCTCACAGCCCAGAACCCAGGGCAGCGCCACCAGGGAGGTCGCTACCTGCCGGCGGACCCAGCCCCCACCCTGGCGACCCTCCGCCTGTCCGGGGTGGCCTGCCTCGCGCCTCCCCAGCAGGGCGCGGGGGAGGAAGGCACAGGAGAGTTCCAAGAAAAGCCCGGCGGCCAAGGCCAGCAGCGTTCCGTCAGCCGTGTTCTCTCCGAAGCCCACGATCACCAGGGCGGTCAGAGAGAGCGGCAGAGCCCAAATTCTCGACTCCGGGTCTCGTGACGCCAGGAGTAGCAGCACCGCCAACCCTCCCACCGCCACCGCCAGAAGGTCGATGCAGGTTCCGAACCACTGGGTGGGCCAGCTCCCGCCGGACAGAGCCTGAACTCGGAGCAGAACCACCAGTGCGGTGGGTATGGCAACGACGGTCAGCCAGTCGGATACGTCAAGCCATCTAGCCCGCTGACCGGTCCTGCCCCGAGAAACCGACCCGGCCAAAAGCCCGCAGCCCGCGAGCCTCACCACCGCCGGCAGCAGCAGCAGCCCCGCCAGCGCCGGAGTGACGGCGGCGGGCGGGATCGCGCTCAGCTGCAGGGTCGAGGTGCGGTGAAGCGTCACCACCATGGCCCCTAGCCAGATCAGGCCCACGCCCTGGTCAGCGATGGCGGCCCACACCATCCGGGCGCTGGCCGCTCGGGGTTGGCGAGCGTAGCTGAGCCCAATTCCTCCCAAGGTCGAGAGCTGGAGGCCGATGTAGAGACCGAGCAGGTCACCCGCGAAGGCGGCGCCGACCGCCCCCAGTACCGCCAGCCCCAAGGCAGCCGAAGCCAGCGGGCGACGCTCTCGCGTGGTGAAGCTCACCGTCAACCCGGCCAGCAGCACCACCGCCGCCAGCACAGTGCTGCTCAGGTCGACGGACACGGTGATGGGCAGCTGCGGATCCAATAACCACAGCCTCGCCTGCAGGGTGCCACCCGGCTGCAGCACGTACAGGGCAGCCACCACATCCGCCAGGGCCGTCAGGAGGCCGAGCCGCAACACCCACCGGGCCCAAAACGCGGACCGGCGGGGCCAGGGACGCCCCAGGGCGGAACAGACCAGGGTCGCGGCGGCCAGGATCAGTAGGGCTACGAGTGGCAGGTCGGTGATCGACAGCACTCAGCCGTCCCGGTTCAGGTGTCGATCAATCCGCGCAGGAGGGCTTGACGCTGTTGCACCTCCACCAGACGGGTTCGTTCGCGCTCGACAACAGCGCCGGGCGCCTGATCGGCGAAGGGTCCGGCCAGCTTGCGTTCCAAGGTTGCCCGGAACGACTCGGTCTTGGCCAGCTCCCGGGCGACCGACTCCTTCCACTGCTGGGAGGCACCCACACTCCTGCCCACCGAGAGCTTGGTTCGGCCGATCACCACCTGCGGCGCCTCTGTCGCCGCGTCGACCGAGGTGTCCTCCCACTCCACCGGCACCAGCGCGCTGACGTAGCGGAAGGACTCCGGCAACTCCAGCTCCGGCCCCGCCTGCAGCGGTGTCAGGGGAACCCGGCTGGCATGTCTGGTCACCTGGATTCCCAGTTCCTGGAGCCACTTTCTGAGCTCGGAGATGAAGCTCATCGACGCCGACATCGAGAGCTCGGCTGCGGGATCGTTCCACCTCTCCTCCACTTGCGGCCAGGGCGTCAGATCCAGGCTGAGCGGCACGCCCTCGAACTGCTCCGCCAGAGCGTCGGTGAGGAAGGGCATGATCGGGTGGAGAAGGGTAGCTGTCCTGAGCAGGGCGGTGCGAGTCACCCAGAGAGCGGCAGCGTCACCGGCCTCGAGACGGGCCTTGGCCAGCTCCAGATACCAGTCGGCTACCTCGTGCCAGGCAAAGTCGTAAATGGCCGCGATGGCAGCGTCGAAGTCGAAGGCAGGCAAAGCCCGGCTGGTGGCCGCGGTGACCGCGGACAACCGGGAGAGGATCCAGCGGTCGGCCAGTTCCAGCTGGCTGGCGTCGGGCTCGGCGAGGTCCGGGATGCGGCCCTCCTCGCCATCGCCGGGAAAGTAGACCCGATGGAGCAGCCGGGTCATGTTCCAGAGCTTGTTGGCGAAGCGAGCGTAGCCCTGGATCTTGGTCTCATCGAAGATGGCGTCCTGAGTTCCGGTGGCGACACTGGCCGCCCAGCCCCGCAGGGCGTCGGCCCCGTACTTCTCCACCATCTCCAGGGGATCGACCACGTTGCCACGGCTCTTGGCCATCTTGGCCCCGTCGGTTCCCAGAATCGTGGCGTGGAAGATCACTTGCTGGAAGGGGATGTCTCCGGTGAAGCGGAGGCCCATCATCACCATCCGGACCACCCAATGCTGAAGGATCTCGCGCGCGGTGCTCATCACCGAGGTGGGGTAGAACCGGTCTAACGCCGGGTTCGGCTCCGGCCAGCCCAGGATCGCAAAGGGCCAGAGCGCGCTGGAGAACCAGGTGTCGAGGACGTCGGGATCGTGGGTCAGCTGATCAGAGTCGCATTCCGGGCAGGACAGGGGCTCGTCCACCCAGGCAAAGGTGTGTCCGTTGGCGCAGGTGCTGACCGGAATCCGATGGCCCAGCCAGAGCTGGCGGCTGATGCACCAGTCGCGCAGCCCCGCCAGCCAGTCCAGATATTGACCCCGGAACTGCGCCGGGTGGACGGTGATCCTGCCGTCCTCGACGGCTTGGGCCGCCGGTCGGGCCAGCTCCGGCACCCGCACCCACCATTGCGGCGTGACCAGGGGCTGGATCACGGTTCCGCAGCGATCGCAGTGACCGACCTGATGGACCAGGGGCTCCTCACGGATCATCGCCCCCGAACTACGCAGCCGGGCAGCAGCGATCTCGCGGGCTTCGCTGACGGTCTTGCGGTCCAGGTCGGGCTGGTCGGGGGCGATCATCAGGCCGTCGAGGGATATCACGGTCCGGATAGCCAGGTGGTGACGCTCGCCGACTTCATAGTCCTCGGCGGAGTGACCGGGTGTGATCTTGAGCACCCCGGTTCCCAGCTTGGGGTCAACCGCCTCGTCCGTTATCACCGGTATCTCGCGGCCTGAGAGCGGCTCTCTCACCTGGCGTCCCACCAAATCTCGGTAGCGAGGATCGCCGGGTGCGACCGCGACCGCCACGTCCGCCAGGATGGTCTCCGGGCGGCTGGTGGCGACCTCGAGTGCCCCCTCGTCCCCCACCAGGGGATACCTGACGTAGTAGAAGGTGTCGCGGTGCTCTCGGTAGTCGACCTCCTCGTCGGAGATGGCCGAACGGCAGCGCGGGCACCAGTTGACGATCCGGGGCCCACGGTAGATCAGACCCTGGGCGTAGAGCTCGGAGAACACGATCCTGATCACCCGGACGTAGGGGTCATCCAGGGTGAACCGCTCGCGACTCCAGTCGCAGGTGGCGCCCAGGCGGCCGAGCTGCTCCAGGATCCGTCCCTGGTAGAGGGTGTACCAAGCCTCGACCCGCCGGTCGAAGGCAGCCCTGCCGATCTCCTCCTTGCTGGTCCCCTCGTCCGCCAGCTGACGCTCGATCACGTTCTGAGTGGCGATGGCCGCGTGGTCGGTCCCCGGTACCCAACAGACCTCGTATCCGCTCATGCGGTGGAAGCGGCAGAGGGCATCCTGCACCAGGGCGTTGAGGGCGTGGCCCATGTGCAGCGCCCCGGTGATGTTGGGAGGGGGCTGGACCATGGAGAAGGCCGGCTTGGGACTGGACGGGTCGGCGATGCCCAGACCGATCTCATCCCACCGCCGGCGCCAGTAGGCCTCGGCGGACTCAGGCTTGTAGGTGGCCTCCACCGGTGGCTCCCGGGGCCGGCCTAAGAGGTGGCCGAAGAGACCGCGCTCAGCTCCTGCGCCACCTGCCTCGCAGCCACGACCAGGTTTCGGAGGGCGGGCTCGACCTCGGCCCATCCCCGCGTCTTCAGACCGCAGTCGGGGTTGGCCCAGAGCCGGTCCGGGGGAATCACCCTCGCCGCCTTGCGGAGCCGGCCCACCATCTCCTCCACCGATGGCACCAGCGGCGAGTGGATGTCCCAGACTCCCGGGCCGACCTCGTTGGTGTAGCCGTGGTCCGCGAAGGCATGTAGCAGTGACATGCCCGAGCGTGCGGCCTCGATGTAGAGCACATCCGCATCGAGCTCGGCGATCGCATCCATGATGTCCTCGAACTCCGAGTAGCACATGTGGGTGTGGATCTGAGTCTGGGCCCCCGCGCCCGCCGCGGTCAGACGGAAGCTGTCCACCGACCAGCGCAGGTACTTGGGCTGCTCCGCCCGATGCAGAGGCAGGCCCTCCCTCAGGGCGGGCTCGTCGATCTGGATCACGTTGATCCCGGCCGCCTCCAGGTCGGCAACCTCGTCGCGCAGCGCCAGCGCGATCTGGGCGCAGGTCTGGCTGCGCTCCTGGTCGTCGCGGATGAAGGACCACTGCAGCATCGTCACCGGGCCGGTGAGCATGCCCTTGACCGGTCGTGTGGTCAGGCCCTGCGCGAACACCGACCAGCGAACTGTGATGGGGCGGGGTCGAGTGACATCCCCGAACACGATCGGGGGCTTGGCGCAGCGCGACCCATATGACTGCACCCAACCCTGTTGGGTGGTCGCGAAGCCATCCAGCTGCTCGGCGAAGTACTCCACCATGTCGTTGCGCTCGGGCTCCCCGTGAACCAGGACATCCAGTCCGACCTCCTCTTGGAAGGCCACCACCCGCCGTATCTCGTCCTCCATCAGCCCCTCGTAGCCAGCCTCGTCGAGGTCACCTCGGCGCAGCCGGGCCCGGGCTTGGCGAAGATCCTGGGTCTGCGGGAAGGACCCGATGGTGGTGGTGGGCAGCTGGGGCAGCGAGACCCGGTTGCGCCAGATCATCCGCCGCGAGGGACCATCCCCCGGGCGGGCCATTTGGTCGGAGGTCAACTGAGCCATCCGGGCTCGAACCGTCGGATTGGTCACCCGCGGTGAGCTGCGACGACCGGCGCAGGCATCGCGGCTGGCTGCTAGCCGGGCCTCGATTTCGGGGTCGCCCTCAGCGCCGCGGGCCAGGGTGCTGACCTCGGCCACCTTCTCCTCCGCGAAGGCCAGCCAGGAGCGCAGTTCATGGTCGAGGTTGGACTCGAGCTCCAGGCTGACTGGGACGTGCAGGAGGGAACAGGAGGGGGCGACCAACACCCGGTCCTCGCCGATTTTTGCGACCGCGGACTGGATCTGACCCAGAGCCCGGTCGGGGTCGGTGCGCCAGACGTTGTGGCCATAGACCACTCCCAGCGACAGCGCCATGCCTTCAGGGACGAGCTCCAGCGCCCGCTCGAGGTCGGCGGCGCCGTGGACCAGGTCGAGGTGAACCGCGTCGACCGGCAGTGCCAGCGCGGTCTCCAAGTTGGGGCCCATGGCGGCGAAGTAGGAAGCCAGCAGGAGCTTCAGACCAGGAGCGGCCTGCGCCAGTCGCTGGTAGACGTGCTCAAACGTCTCCAGGACCTCGACCGGGATGTCCTGGCTGAGACAGGGCTCGTCCACCTGGACCCAGCTGGCGCCCGCCCGCTGCAGCTCCGAGAGCAGTTGTTCGTAGACCGGAACCAGGCGATCGAGGAACTCAAGAGTGGACCCGCTGGCGGCCTTGCTGAGCCGAAGGAACGTCACCGGCCCGAGCAGTACCGGGCGGGTGCTGATCCCCAGCGCCTTGGCCTCCAGGAACTCCTGAACCGGCTTGCGCGATGCCAGGGTGAACTTCTGGTCCGGTGCCAGCTCCGGGACCAGGTAGTGGTAGTTGGTGTCGAACCACTTGGTCATGTCCAGGGGCGCAATCTCCGCCTCGCCCCGCCTGCCTCGGGCCATCGCGAACATCAGGTCGAGGTCGGGCTCGCCCCCGCTCCAGCCGAAGCGCTCAGGCACGACGCCGACAGTCAGGGCGGCGTCGAGGACGTGGTCGTAAAAGGAGAAATCGTTGCTGGGAACATGCTCGATCCCGGCCGCCCGCTGCAGGCGCCAGCGCTCCGCCTTGAGCTCGGCTGCCGCTTCCAGCAGTTGCTCCGCGGAGGAGCGGCCGGCCCAGTAGCTCTCCAAGGCCCGCTTCAGCTCCCGGGAGCGACCGATGCGCGGGAATCCGAGGTTGCTAGCGATCGTCATTCAAAAATTCCTCGCGGCGCGGATGCGCGCCCCCGCAACTCAATGTGGAATGGCTCTCAAGTCTAACCGGACCGCCCCGGACCGGGGAATTCGGCGCCCTCAGGCGGACGCGGCCTGGGGTTCCTCATCGCGGAAGAGCTCGGGCTCGGTCGCCTCCAGGATGGACCGTTCTGTGATCACGCAGCGCTTGATCTCCGGATGTGAGGGGACGTCGAACATGCTGTTCAGCAGCACCGACTCGAGAATGCTCTTAAGACCGCGTGCGCCGGTGCCCAGCGCCAGTGCCTTGCGGGCAATCGCTCGGAGTGCGCCCTCGTCGAAGATCAGCTCGACGTCGTCGAGGGAGAAGAACTTCTGGTACTGCTTGACGAAAGCGTTCTTGGGTTCCGTCAGCACCCTGGTGATGTCGTCCTCATCGAGGCAATCCAGTGTGACCGTGATCGGCATCCGACCTACGAACTCCGGGATCAGCCCATAGCGCAAAAGATCCTGCGCGGACATCTCGTGGAGGATCTTGGAGTTCTCCTTGTTGCGCGAGCCCGACTGTTCGCTACCGAAGCCGATGGTGCGCTTGCTGACTCGCTGCTCGATGATCCGTTCCAGGCCGTCGAATGCTCCTCCGCAGAGGAAGAGGATGTTGGCGGTGTTTATCTGGATGAAATCCTGGTGCGGGTGCTTGCGACCACCCTGCGGCGGCACGTTGGCGACCGTGCCCTCCAGGATCTTGAGCAACGCCTGTTGGACACCTTCACCCGAGACGTCCCGGGTGATTGAGGGGTTGTCGGACTTGCGCGAGATCTTGTCGATCTCGTCGATGTAGATGATTCCGCGCTCGGCCCGAGCGATGTCGAAATCTGCGGCCTGGATGAGCCGCAGCAGGATGTTCTCGACGTCCTCGCCGACGTATCCGGCCTCGGTCAGAGAGGTTGCGTCGGCGATGGAGAAGGGCACATCGAGAATGCGGGCCAGCGTCTGCGCTAGCAGGGTCTTGCCACAACCGGTGGGACCCACCAGCAGCACGTTGGACTTCTGCAGCTCGACGTCAGTGGACTCGCGGGAGTTGTTAACGCGCTTGTAGTGGTTGTAGACAGCGACCGATAGCACCCGCTTGGCCTGGTCCTGGCCGACCACGTACTGATTGAGAGAACTCCAGATCGCCTGCGGATTTGGCACGACGCTGCTGCGCGGACGTCGGACCGGGGTTACCCGAGAATCCTCCTCCAGCACCTCCTGGCAGAGCTCGATGCACTGATCGCAGATATAGACGCCAGGCCCGGCGATGAGCTTGCGAACCTGCTCCTGGCCCTTGTTGCAGAACGAACAGCGGGTGTGGCGACGGCGGTCTTCGCGCTCAGTCATGCGGCGTCACCTCCCCCTGGTTTCAACAGTTGCAGCGCCGCCCGATCGACACAGCTGGGACAGATCACTGCTGCGCTGGGCTCGCGCCCGGCGGCCACCGCTGCGCTGGTCGTCACTGCTCCGCAGAAATTGCAGCGCTGGCCCGGCACTCTGACCAGGCGGGGCAACCGGCTCCGCCTCGCCTTGGTGTTCCGAGTCCCTTGACCTGTCACCTTGCTCCTCTGGATGCGGCCGGCTGCCGGAACCCTAACTCTTTTCCGCTACTGGCGCCGGCTCGGGCTCGACCGCGGCGGGCTCGGGAGTGGTGGTCACCGGTTCGCCTTCGGAGGTGACCAGCTCATTGCCACGGTGGCCGGTGATGATGTGGTCGATCAAGCCGTACTCTCGAGCCTCATCGGGAGACATGTAGAAGTCGCGATCGGAGTCGCGGGTGATCTGGTCCACCGGCTTGCCGGTGTGGTGAGCCAGGATCTGGTCCAGGATCCGCCGCAAGCGCAGGATCTCCTGGGCCTGGATCTGGATGTCTGAGGCCTGACCCTGGAATCCGCCCGAGGGCTGGTGCATCATGATCCGGGTGTTGGGCAGACTGAAACGCAGACCCTTGTCCCCGCCGGCCAGGAGCAGACAGGCGAACGACGCCGCCAGTCCCATGCAGAAGGTGCTGACCCTGGGCTTGACGTACTGCATGGTGTCGTAGATGGCCAGCCCGGCCGAGACCGAGCCTCCCGGGCTGTTGATATAAAGGTTGATGTCCCGCTCGGGATCCTCGCTTTCCAGATAGAGCATCTGGGCCATGACCAGATTGGCGATCTGGTCATCGATGGCGGTCCCGACGAAGATGATCCGGTCCTTCAGCAACCGCGAGTAGATGTCAAAGGCCCGCTCACCCCGGGTGGTGGTCTCGATGACCATCGGAACGAGGGCCATGGTCTCCTCCTGGTGGCGCTGATGACGGGTATGGGCGGCAGAGGCCGGCCAGATCGAGTATACCCAGGGGCTCCGGAATTACCCCTCGGCCGACTCCTCGCCCGAGTCCCCTCGAGCCAGGGCAGCTACTCGCCGACGCGCCTCCCCCAGCAGAAGCTCCCGGCGGAGTGGCTCCCGAGCCCGGCGGCGCACGTCCTTGGAGGCCCCGCTGGCGAAGATCCGGCGCAGGTTCTCGTCTAGCTCCTTGTCGGAGACCTGCAGGCCCTCCCGCCGAGCCAGCTCTTCCAGGATCAGCTCCAGCTGCACCCTCTCGATGGCTGGTTGTCTGCGCTCGCCCCGCAGTTGCTCCAGCTGCTTGCCGTCCGAGGTCAGAAGCTGCTCCAGGGAGATCCCTGACCCCGAGAGCCGCAGTTCGAGGTCGCGGATCTGGCGGTCGATCTCCGCCTCGATCATCACCTCGGGAACCTCAACCCGGGAGACCTGGCGCAGCTCGTCCAGGGCCTTCTCCTCCTGGGCCCGCTCGGCCTCGAGCCGGCCCTCTGCCGTCAGCTGCTCGCGGACATACTGGCGCAGGTCCGCCAGGGTCTCGCCCTGGCCCGTAATCGCGGCCAGGTTGTCGTCCAGGGGCGGCAGCCGCTTGGACTGGATCTGCTTGACGTCGACGCTTATCACCACCATCTCCCCTCGCAGCTCGGGGCGGCTGTACTCCTCGGGCAGGGTGACGGTGACCTCGACCGGTGCCCCTACGCGGGCTCCCAGGAGCTGGTCGGCCATTCCCGGCAGCAGGTCACCACGCTCCAGGTCGAGCGTCTCGAGCTGGGCTGGCGTGCCCACGATCTCATCGCCATGTCTCATGGTCAGTTCAGCGGTGAGGACGTCGCCCAAACCCGCCTCCCGATCGCTGGCGTCCTCGAGCTGCGCGTAGCGCTGACGCAGCGCCTCCAGGGTGGCGTCGACATCCTCGTCAGCGACCTCGGGGACTTCCACTGCCACCCGGATGCGCTGGTAGTCCCCCAGCTCCACGTCGGGGCGGAGCACCACGCTGGCGGTGAAGCGAAATGGCTCCCCTCGCTCCAGGACCACCCCGCTGACGTCGGGGTTGGACACCGGCTCCAGCTCGGTCTGCGCCACCGCGCGCGCCCAGACTTCGGGCAGCAGATCCTCGATCGCATGCTGCCGCAGCGCATCCCAGCCAACTGCTCTCTCCACCACCGCGGCGGGAGCCTTGCCGGGTCGAAACCCTGGCATCCGATACTGCTGGCCCAGGTGGCGCAGCGCCAGGTCGATGGCGCGATCCACATCCGCCGCCGGAGCCTCAACCGTCAGCCGCGCCTGGGATCCAGCCAGGCGCTCGACGTTTACCTCCAGCTCTCTCGCGTCGGTGGTGGTAGGGCTCATCCTGCTGCAGGTAAGCGTAACGGTGCGCGGACCGAGGATCGAACTCGGACGGGTTGCCCCACGGGGTTCTAAGCCCCGCGCGTCTACCATTCCGCCATCCGCGCCAGCCGATTGCGAGGTAGCCGCAGCGCGGCGCCGAGTATAGCCAATCCCGGGCGCTTGACCCCCTATGCTGACCTTATTGGGAGGGACGGCCGGTCTTCGCGACCCATCTCCCCTGGCTCTCCCTAGGGCCCATGCCACCACTTCCAGCTGAAACGGGCCCGGCCTGGGTCCGTTGGTTAAGGGTGAGGGCAGGCTCCGCAAGTAGGGAGTTGCCGCTGGCCCGCCCGAACGGAGGAGAGAGTGATGAGCAGCATGGAAACGCCGCCGACCTATACCCAGGATCCGCCGGCCACCAATACCACTGCCCCCCAGCCGGCTTACACCAGCCAGCCAGCTCCAGTGCAGAAAAGTGAGGTCCGCGAAACCAAGGTGGTGCGCGAGCGCACTGGGCCCAGCGCCCACGACCGGCTCGGGGAGTTGATCGGACTCGCCATCCTAGTCGTAGATCTGTTCCTGGCCCTCGACTTCGTGTTCCGGGCCGTGGCCGCCAGCCGCGATGGGTTCGTCCAGGTTGTGGCTCGCGTCGGCAACGCCTTGGCCAGCCCCTTTGCCGGCATCTTCAAGAACAGCCATGCCGTCGGCCATACGACCTTCTGGGCGGCCCTGATCGCCCTGGTCGTGTACTCGCTCGCGGCCCTGATCCTGATCCGGATCGTCCACCTCCTCACCAGCCCGATGCGGAGCCAGACCACAACTTCCTGAACTCCCGCCACCGGTCGCCGTCGGGGCGGCCGGTGGTCGGCTCCTTTCTAGTTCCGATCCTCGACAGTTGGGATTGGGGGCGATAGCATGACCCCAGGGCTGGACGACACCAGCAGAAGGCTGGCGCGGGGCTGGATGACCCCTCCATGGAGGCGGCATTGTGGAGCTGATCGGATCACCAACCGGGGCGGGGCAGGAGGCACGGGACACCGTTGCCAAAATCGAACAGAAGGCACTGCAGCTGTCGGCGCTCCTGCGAGAGCTGGACAACCGCCCTGTGACCTTTGATCCCGGGCTTCGAGATGAACTCGACGCGGTCTTGGAGCAGCTGGGCTGCCGGATCGCCGCGACCCGGGCCTTGGAGCAGCGTCAGGCCAGCCTGCTCTCCGACTGACCGGCGTCGGCCCAGGGGCTAGAATCCAAACCGCGCCTGCGCCCATAGCTCAGCCCGGATAGAGCACCAGACTACGGATCTGGGTTTGCGGGGGTTCAAATCCCTCTGGGCGCGCCACTCAATTCAACCCCACTTCGGGCAGTTTCTTGAACCAGACGTGTAAGGTGCTGTAAATGCGCTTATAATCAGCGAGGTATGGCGCTGCTGAGTAGCGCCGCTGGCAAAAAGGCGCTGTAACCGAGTCTGGCGCTCTAGCGGAGATCAAATGCCCAAATTGACCGTGGTCGAGACCCCAACAGCGCCTGCGGCTATCGAAGCCCTGGCCGATGAGTTCCTGGCCGACTGCCGGGCTAGAGGTCTCGCGGTCCGAACCGTGGAGTGGTATCGGGACACCCTTCGCCGAGAGTTCCTGCCGTTCTGCGCTAGAGAGAAGGTCACCGACCCGGCGCAGCTAACCGCCGCCCTGGTGGGCCGCTACACCGCCCGTCTGATAGATGAAGGTGGAGGGCGCGGGCCACTCAGCCGAGCCACCGTCAGGGGCTACGTGCGCGCGGTCAGGGTGTTTCTCGGATGGGCCGAAAAGGAGGGCGGGGCCACGGTGGGCGCATCGCCCAAGCTACCCAAGGCCGAGAGTCGGGTTATGGATGTCCTCACCCGAGACGAGATTCAAAGGATGGAGAACGCGGCCAAGACCGAGCGAGACAAGCTGATCCTCCGAATCATGGCCGACGCCGGAATCAGACTCGGTGAGCTCTTGGCCCTCCGGGTTGAGGATCTGCTGGAACCTAAGCGTGGGGAGTACGCCCTGAAGGTGCGCGGCAAGGGGAGTCGGGAACGGCTGGTGCCGATCAGGCCCGTTCTTTATCAGCGCCTCAAGCGTTACCTCAACGGGCGCAGCGCCGTGGGCCAGGAGCCGGTGTTCGTTGCGCTACGGAAGGGCACGGACGGCAAATACTCCCCCATCACCAAGAGCGGGGTCGAGCAAGCTATTCGGCTGCTGGGCCGAGAGGCCGGCATCGAGCGCCGGGTCTATCCCCATCTGCTCCGTCACTCCTTTGCAATCGAGTGGCTGCGCCGCGGGGCCAACATCATTAGCTTGCAGCGAGTGTTGGGGCATACCGACCTCTCGATGATTCAGGGGGTCTACAGCCACCTCAGCACCTCCGACGACTACGCCGCCATGTTGTCGGTCCTGGCGCCGAAAGAGTGAACCCCTTCACTGCCGTCAACGAGGAGGCGGACGCGCTAGGCCAGCGGAGGGTACCGCCGCCGCCCGACATGCCCGGGGAGCGCGACTATGCCCGTCTCAGCCGGCGCCGCCCCGACGTCGTGATGTGCGGGTTCGCTCCGCTCGACCGACCCCGGGCCGAGTGCAAGGGTGAGCTCGCACGGATCGACCAAGACCAAAAGCTCATGGGCTCCGCCGGGGCGATGACTCGTCTGACGCTCGATCTGGACGTATACCGGCGGGACAGGCACGGGAATTGGGTTCCTGGTCACCAAAGGCGTCTCAAGGACGGTAGCCAAGGCGGCCAGACCAGTTACCAGCTACCTCGGTCTGACGACAGCGCTCCCCCAGCCTCAGTTGACGTCTTGGGCACGACGACGGCGGCGCGCGATGAGAACAACCGCCAGCGACACCGGATACACAAGCACGAAGTAGGAGATGAGGGCCACCCCGGCGATAAGGAGATGCCCAGTGCCCAATAGGGCTCCCAGACCTCCGATCAGAAGCACGGTCCAGACGACGCCCGCGGCGAGCAGGCGCCGCGCCCGCCGAGCCGCTGCCGGGTTGGGAGGAGTTCGATAGAGCCCTGGGTTCGCGGCCCGTACCCGCCGTCGCAACGGGATCGAGAGAAGTACACCGCAACTCACACCAAAGAGCACCAAGATCGCCGTGAGCAACGCCGGGCGGACCTGGGGACTAACGGCGGATATGACCCCAGCGAGGATTGCGGAGACAAAGAACGCCCCCAGCAAGGCCCCTAGGTAGAGGGCAATTCGCCTTCCGCGTGAACGGGCAGCGCCATCTCCAGGAAGTCGGCTCGGCTCGGCCATATGCCTGGACCATAGTCCTCGTCTCGCGGGCCTAAGGCGAGCGGGGCCGACTGTAACTGAGAAGAGACTCGCGGGAGTGCCCCGCTCTAAAGCTCGGCATGATTGGACCTTGCTTCAACCAACCGGTGTCAAGTCATCTTGAACAGCGCTATAGCATAATCTGGCGCTGTCGCTGATCTCAGATAACCACATCGCACTAGAGCACCAGACTACGGATCTGGGTTTGCGCGGGTTCAAATCCCTCTGGGCGCGCCACATTCGGGATCAAATCGGCCGGGCCAGCCCCCCATGAGCAGAGGCTGACGGCACTAATTACGGCATAAGGGGTGGGGCTGTCGGGGGGCGGCCTTTCTTTCCGGTGGCCGTCCGCGCCAGCACCAGATCAACCTCACCGAGTCAGCCAGGGTGGCGGTGGTACTCGAGATCACCAACAGAGGGGCTACGGCCTCGGCCTCTCCGTCGTTGGGGCCATCGCAAAGGCCCATGACGGGCGTGTCGACCTCGATGCCCTCGCCGACGGAGGCATGCATGTGCGGGTCACCCTTCCCGTGGCGCTAATGCTCCCGTAACCGCTTCGGGAACTCCGGGACTCGGCCACACCCACGGTGGGCCACCTGACGGCTATTGCGACGACGTTCCCCGGTCGGCGGTGGTCGTCAGCGGCCAATAAGCGCCAGCATGACCTCTGGTGGTCAGGCTACGGATCCGAGTTTGCAGGGGTTCAAATCCCCTGTACTGTTGGTGACGATCCGGTGAGGAGAGGGGGCACTCGCGATCACTTGGGGTACCGTTTGCCGTGTAGGGAAGGTTGAGTGCGACACGACTTAGGAGGTCTCCAAGGTACTGTGGGCTCTTGGTACGTTCTCCTGCGTGACCGCCTCTCGGCTGCTCTATCGCGCCGCTGCAGGATGGAAGAGGGCCAAGGAATGGTGGAGTATGCCCTGATCCTGGTGCTGATCGCGATCGTTGTCATCGTGATCCTGACTCTGGTGGGACACCGCGTCAGCGACGTCTTCTCGAACATCAACAAGGGTCTCGTCGGCTGATCGCTTCCGGTCACAAGTGGGTCGTGCGATTGACCGAGTGGGCATTGTCCTAACTGCGGGTTAGACCGCACCCACTCATCAAGCCTCACGGCGGGCTAGATCCGCAACGGTCAGGGGTTGGCTGACGCGTTCATCTCCGTCTCCAATGCGCTGAGCTCCCAAAGCCTTCGGGCAGTGTCCTGGTCACGCGCCGCGGTCGACGGCTGGACCCGCTTTCGATCGACGAAATAGCCGCCTCTCTCGGAAGAGACCTCGGGTGAGTCGGCCAACCACACCATGGTGTCCGCTCCTTTGACCGGGCTTCGGGCGAATGGCCTGGCTAGGTTCATCGCAAATGCCATGAGGGGGCCGTTGTTGCGATTGAATCCGCTGGCCACGAAGCCGGGGTGAAAGCAGTTGGCGGTTACCCCGGACCCCTCCAGGCCGCGAGCTAGCTCGGTGGTGAAGAGGATGTTGGCGAGCTTCGTCTGTCCGTAGCGAGTGAAGCCCATACTTCCGTAGGCACCCACGGCATTGATGTCGTCGAAGGGGATCTGGGCTCCTTTGTGAGCGTCGGAGGTGGTGGTGATGATGCGGGCAGGAGTGCTGGCCCTGATGCGCTCAAGCAGCAGCGTCGTGAGCAGGAAGGGAGCCAGGTGGTTCACCGCCCAGGTGAGCTCGAGCTGATCCTCGGTCAGGCTCCGTGTACGGTTGATCCCGCCAGCGTTGTTGATCAGCACGTCGATGCGGGGATACGTGGCCAAGACCTCTTGGGCCAGCTGGCGGATCGAGGCCTGCGAGCTGAGGTCCGCGCGAAGCACATCGACCTCGGTGCCCGACCCGCCGGCAGCCGTGATCTGGGAGACGGCGCTCGCGGCACGCTTCTGACTACGCGCCACGATGCTGAGCCGGGCACCCCCGCGAGCTAGCTCCTGCGCCCCCGCGAGCCCGATCCCACCGGTCGCGCCGGTGATGATGACGCGCTTGCCGGCGACTCCGGCCCACTCCTGCATACCGTCTCCTCAGCCAGTCTCGCTGCTGAACTTACGCGACCAGCTTACCCTCGCCCCTGGTGGCCTCCCGACGGGTTCAAAGGCGCACCCAACCCAATGTGGACCGGTGGCCTGCATCACCTCCCCACTGCCCGCCTTCGCTCTCGCCCTGAGCTCGCCACCCAGCTCGGGAGTGTGTGACCCTGGAAGCAGTCCGGCTGCCCGCCTCTGTCACCTCCTCGTGGGTGGGTACCATTCGGTTCGATATGGGATCACCTGAGGAGCGGTGCTGGTGATCTGCTCGAAGTGCGGCGGGAGCAACACCCCCGACCGCAACTTCTGTGGTGACTGTGGGGCACCCCTGGCCCAGGCCTGCACCGCCTGCGGCGCGACCAACGCGGCCAACGTCAAGTTCTGCGGGAAGTGCGGGTCAGCCTTGTCGGCGTCCGAGAGCCCGGTCCCGCCGCGGGTCCCGGTTGCCAATGCGCCCTCGGCGGCATCGCCTGCCGGTGCCGCAGGTGAGGTTGTCGAGCTCCGAGTTGTGTCGGTTCTGTTCGCTGACCTGGTGGGGTTCACCACCATCGCAGAGGCACGGGATCCCGAGGAAGTTCGCGAGATTCTCAGCCGCTACTTCGACGTCTGTCGCGCCCTGGTCGAGCGCTATGGGGGCACGGTGGAGAAGTTCATCGGGGACGCGGTGATGGCAGTCTGGGGAGCCCCGGTGGCCCAGGAGGACGACGCCGAGCGAGCGGTCCGAGCGGCGCTCGACCTGGTGGAGGCGGTCGCCACCCTGGGCGAGGACGTGAAAGCACCCGAGCTCGCTGCCCGGGCCGGGGTGCTGACGGGAACAGCAGCCGTCAACCTGGGAGCTCGCGGCCAGGGGATGGTGGCCGGTGATCTGGTCAACACCGCTTCCCGAATCCAGACCCAGAGTCGGCCGGGTGCGGTACTGGTCGGGGAGAGCACCAAGCGCGCCACCGAAGCGGCCGTCGCCTACGAATCTGCTGGCACTCACGAGCTCAAGGGCAAGTCGGAACCGGTCCCGCTCTACCGGGCGCTGCGGGTGGTCGCGGGCCGCGGCGGCCTGCTCAAGTCCGAGCGCCTGGAAGCGCCATTTGTGGGCCGAGACCGGGAGCTACGGCTGGTCAAGGAGATCTTCCATGCCAGCACCGAGGACAAGCGCGCTCACCTGGTGCAGATGACCGGGATAGCGGGAATCGGTAAGTCCCGACTCGCCTGGGAGTTCTTCAAGTACATGGACGGCGTGCAGTCCGGCTACTTCTGGCACCGGGGCCGCTGTCTAGCCTACGGCCAGGGAGTGACGTATTTCGCCCTCGCCGAGATGGTCCGAGGCAGGGCTGGCATTCTCGAGGCCGAGGATCGCGACTCGGCCATCGCCAAGCTCCAGGCCGCCGTGGATCAGTACGTACCAGAGACCGAGGACCGGCGCTTCGTCTTTCCCCGGCTGGCCCACTTGATCGGACTAGAGGAGCGGACAGCCCCGGACAAACAGGACCTCTTCGCCGCCTGGAGGCTCTTCTTCGAACGCCTGGCCGAGCAGAACCCCGTGCTGATGGTCTTCGAGGACATGCAGTGGGCCGATCCCTCCCTGCTGGAGTTCATCGCGTACCTGATGGAGTGGTCGAGGGCCTATCCCCTATTCGTGGTCAGCCTGGTTCGACCCGACTCGGCCGCGGCCGGGCTAGCGGCGGGCACCCGCAACGCCACCCTGATCCACCTCGAGCCGCTCTCGCCGACCGCCATGGACCGCCTGCTGATCGGCCTAGTCCCGGGCCTGCCCAAGCCACTGGCCGAGCGCATCCGGGGTCGAGCCGAGGGGATCCCGCTGTACGCAGTCGAGACCGTGAGGATGCTGCTGGACCGGGGCCTCCTAGTCGAGGAGGGGTCGGCCTACCGCCCCACGGGTCAGATCGACACCCTGGAGATCCCGGAGACCCTTCAAGCCCTGATAGCTGCTCGCCTGGATGGGATGTCTCAGGAGGAGAGGCAGCTGGCCCAGGATGCCTCGGTCCTGGGCAAGACGTTCACTCCCCAGGGGCTGGCCGCCATCTCAGACCGTGACGAAAGTGACCTCCTGCCAATCCTGGCCTCGCTGGTGGCCAAGGAGGTGCTATCGGTCCAGACCGATCCCCGCTCCCCGGAGCGCGGCCAGTACGGGTTCCTCCAGGACCTGGTGCGCACCGTCGCCTACGAGACTCTCTCCAAACGAGAACGGCGGGCCAAGCATCTCGGGGTGGCAGCCTACTTCGAGCAGAGCCGGAGCGCCGAGGCCGAGGAGATCGTTCAGGTCCTCGCTTCCCACTACCTCGAGGCTTGGCGGCTCGATCCTGACGCCCCCGACTCCGAGGCGATCAAGGGCAGGGCGCGCGCAATGCTGGTGCGCGCGGCGGAGCGGGCCGCCGCCCTCGCCGCCGCCGAGGAGGCGGAGTCGGCCTTCGACCGAGCAGCCGAGCTCAGTGACTCGACCCCGGAGCGGGCCAGCCTCACCGAGCGGGCCGGAGAGATGGCGGAGAAGCGAGGCCGCCCCGAGGAAGCGGTCACACGCTACGAAGCGGCCACGCGATTGTTCGAGGAGGCGGCCCTGGACCGAGCCGCTGCCAGAGTTCAGGCACGGCTGGCCGGAGTGGAATGGTTTCGGGGGCACGTAGAGCAGGCGAGGGAGCGGATGCGGAAGGCATACGCCGGGCTAACCCGGGACCAGCCCGACCGTGACCTCGCGGTGGTGGCTGCCCAACTCGGAAGGTTCCTCGTGCTCGGCGGCAGCTACCAAGAAGGCAGCCAGTTGCTCGAGGAGGCCCTCGAGCTGGCCGAGCACTTGGAGCTTCCCGAGGTTTATTCACAGGCGCTCAGCAGCAAGGCCATCATCCTGACCTGGAGCGACCGCCTGGACGAGGCGGGCGTTCTGGTGAGACGAGCCCTCGAGGTCGCCCTCGAGCACGGTCTCACCGCGGCGGCCCAGCGCGCCCACAACAACCTGAGCGTGGTAGCGGAATCTCAGGACCGCTTTCACGAGCTGGTAGCGCTCCACGAGCAGCAGCTGGAGCTCTACCGTCGGGTGGGAGACCGATTCTCCGAGCTGACCACCCTCGCGCGCTCGCTCTGGCCACTGGTGTGGCTAGGGCGCTGGCAGGAAGCTCTGGCCCGAGCCGAAGAGGCGAGGGGGGCGGAGGAGCTGGCATCGATTGAGTTCGCGTCCTCGAATCTCATCGCGCTTACTCCGCTCCACATCCACCAGGGTGACGTGGCGGGGGCCAAGCGGCTCCTGGAGTCGTTGCAGTGGGTAGGAAATTCGGAAGAGTGGCAGGTTCGTCAGTCCTACGCCACGATGAGGGCGACGCTCCTCCGCGCCGAGGACCGTCCGGCGGAAGCCCTGGCGGCTGCCCAGGACGCGTTGGATCTCCGCGTCAAGCTCGGACTCGGTCTGGGTAGCCCCTACATCAAGCGGGCGTTGGTGGAGGCGGTGGAGGCATCCTTCGACCTTGGCGACCCGTCCGGTGCCGAGGCGCTGCTGGCGACTGTGCGAGCAGCGCCTCCGGGCCAGGTCTCGCCTTGGTTGAGAGCCCAGGAAGCAAGGCTCACGGCTCGGGGGTCGGCGGCGGGCGATCACACTGCGGTCGAGTCAGGGTTCGAGTCCGCCGAGGCTGGCTTCCGAGCCATCGAAACCCCCTTCGAGCTGGCCGTCACCCTCACCGAGCACGCGGAGTGGCTGGATGCGCGCGGTCGCGCCGACGAAGCGCTCTCCCTGCGCGCCAATGCCCGAGAAATCTTCGAGCGGCTTGAGGCGCGACCGTGGCTGGAGCGTCTGGGGCCGCGCGCTAGCGCCCAGAGCGCGTCGGCCTGACTCCGCCGCAAACCAACGTCAGCGAGAGGCGAAACCAGAGTCCCCGAAGCGACCGACGCCCCTAAAGTGGCCCAGTCGCCCACGACCACCGCCTCTACCTATACTGCTGCGATGCCGGACACTGAAACGACAGAGGTAGGTGGTCCCGAATTCCTCAAGACAGTGCCGCTCTTCGCCGATTTGTCGAAGCGCGATCTGCGAAACCTGGCTTCGGCGACTCACGACATCACCTATCCCGCCGGCACCGAGTTGACGTCTCTGAAGGACCTGCCGGCGACGTTCTTCATCATCGTCGAGGGACGGGCCAACGTCGTGGCTGACGGCCAGGTTCGGCAGAGCATGGGCCCCCGCGAGTGGTTCGGTGAGCTGGCCCTGATCGGCGGCGGGCCACGCACGGCGGTGGTTACCGCAGAGACAGAGATCCGCTGCCTGGTCCTAACCCGGTGGGAGTTTCGAGCCTTCCTAAGGGAGCATCCCGATGTGAGCTGGATCCTCCTGGAGACCATCGCCAAGCGCCTCAGCTCGAGCTGACCCAGCCTCCAGCACTAGTCCCTGGACCGATCAGCCAGCTGCCCGCGCCGTGGATCTGACTTGGTCCAACCGTGCCAGGAGCGGATGAGCACCGATCTCACTTAGGAAGGTCCGGGCCTCATCGTCCTCTTCCGCCTGACCAGGTGGGGACCCGCGCAGGACCGCTCGATCAACCACGCACAGCGCCAGATCGAGCGGACAGTCGAGTGCCCGCCAGGCATCGAGTGCGCGGGAGTACCTGCGCGCGGCGTCGTCGCCACGTCCTTCTAGGGCGGCAATCCCCGCCTCTCCCGTCAACCGCTCCGCTGCCATCCAACGGCCCCGGATACCCAGCATCCCGGTCAGCGCTTCGCGCGCCCGCCTGGCATCTCCCAGCCAGAGGGCGGCGCGCAACTGCAACGCTAGGGCTCGGGGACTGTTGATCCCGGAGGGGTCCGCGAGCACCGCCGTCTTCGCGGCGCGGTTAGCCGCCTCGAGGTCACCGGCGGCGAGATGGGTCAGCGCCTGGGTCACCCCGTAGTAGGAGCGAAGGGTCACCCCCTCCCCCTCCGCTGCGTAGGCGTAGGCCTGTAACTGGGCCTCGGCTCGGGCCGTATCCCCGCTCAGGGCCGCCAACTCCACCTCGCAGAATGCCAGCTGAGTGCCGCGGTCACCCGTCAACTCGCGTTGAGCCAGAACCGTGAGTGAACTCCGAGCATCGTCCCACTGTCCCAGCCAGATCGCGAGTTCCGCAGCGTTGAGCAGGTTCATGGTCTCGAGGCCGCGATGCCCGGCGCGGCGGCCCAATTCGGCTGCCTCGAAGCTGAGGGAAAGGGCCTGGCGAGGTTCATCGTCCAGCACGTACACGGATAGCGTCAGGCGGGCCTCACCCTGCTCAAGAAGGGAACCAGCGGCTTCGGTGAGTGCCACGGCACCGCGGGCAAGCATGACCGCTTCCTGGTGGCGGCCGAGGCTGAAGATGGCCATGGCTCTGGTACTGATAGCGCGCGCCAGAAGTGACGGATCGTCGAGCCGCTCGGCCATGGTGCAGGCCATCTCCGCCCAGACCAGGGCCGTCTCCCAGGTTCCGGACGCGCTCTGCAACCCCGAGATGGTGGCAGCGAGATCGGCTCGTGTCCTCTCGCTGGCGCTGTCGCCGAGCTCGCTCAGAGCCCGCTCTGCCCGCGCTATGGCGACCGAGAACTGACCCAAGCCAGCAACGGCCTGAGCCAACCGCGCGGTGCTGATGCCGGAAGCGTCGGCCTCCTGGGCTTCCAGATGGGCACTGATGGCTGCCTCCAGGTGACCGCCCGCCGCCTCAAAGTCGTTCGCCCGGGTGGCTGCCTCTCCAGCCAGGTCCAAGAGCTCGGCCCGCTCGGAAGGCGCTTCGGTCAATGCCAGCGCCTGCTCCAGGTAGAGGAGCGCCTGCTCGGGAGAGCCCAGGTCCAGGGCCCTCCGCCCGCCTTGAGTCAGCCATCCTCGGGCCTGTGAACCAAGGGCGTCCCGCTCTGGACCTTCGGGGCTGGCCCGGTAGGCCTCGGTGTAGTGGGTGGCGACCACCCCCACCAGCTCCTCGTCGCCCAGGCCTTCGAAGTAATGGGCCGCGGCGAGGTGTCGGGCCCGACGGTCTGGCTTGGCCAGGGTTCCGTAGGCGACCTCCCTTATCAGTCCCTGGACGAAGCCGTACTGTCCCCTTTCCGGCGAACGAGGATCGGCGTTGATCGCCAGCAACTCCCGGCGGACCAGGTCTCTCAGCGGTGGCGCCAGACCTGCGGCGTCGCGGCCGGTCACCTCTGCCAGCGCGGCCGCCGAGAAGCTCTGCCCCAGAACCGCCGCGTCCTGGAGCAGGGCTCGCTCCTCTGCCGGCACCGCGTCGAGACGCGAGGCGATCAGGGCATGAAGGGTGTCGGGAATCTCCAGGGTTCCCAGTTGCCCGGACACCGCCAGCACCCCTTCCCGCTCCACCAGTTGGCCCCGGTCGACCAGCATTCGGATCGTCTCCACCGCGTAGAGAGGCACACCCTCGGCGCGCTGGAGCACTTGCTGCACCACCCCTTCCGGCAGCCCGGACACGAATCCCCGCAGCAGGGCGGCCATGGCCGACGGCTCGAGTGGCTCCAGATGCAGGGCCGAGAAGGTGCGCTGGCCCGCTCCCCAATTGGGCCTGCGGTCGAGCAATTCTGGGCGCGCCTGGGTCAGCACCAGGATGGGCCGAGTTCGCGACCACTCGACGATCGATTCGATGAAGTCGATGAGCCCGGAGTCAGCCCATTGCAGATCCTCGAATACCAGGACCGTGGGGCCCCGGTCGGCGATCCGCTCAAAGAAGGTGCGCCAGCTGGAGAAGAGCTCCTCCCGTTCACCCCCGGGCGCTTCAGCAAGCCCTAGGAGGTGGGCCAGTCCCTGCTCCACCCAGCGCCGCTCATCTGGGTCCGGCACGAACTCGGTGACAGAACCCGCCAGCTTGGCCCGAGCCTGGGATGGCTCGTCGGCGTCGCTGATCCCGGCTCTCATTCGCACCATCTCGCCCAACGCCCAGAAGGTGATCCCCTCGCCGTAGGCGGGTGAGCGGCCCCGGTGCCAGTAGACGGTGGATGCCAGGCCATCGACGTACTTGAGGAACTCCCAGGCCAGCCGGCTCTTGCCAATACCGGCGATCCCGGTGACGGACACCAGGCGCACCCGCTGCTCCCGAGCGGTCGCGTGCAGCAGGTCTTTAAGCAGCCGCAGCTCCTCCCCCCGGCCCACAAAGGGCGGCTCGACTCGCTCCGACCGTCCCACGCCCCGCCTCTGGGCCACGACTCGATCGGCCTGCCAGACCGCAACCGGCTCCTCCTTGCCCTTGAGCGCAACCGCACCCAAGGGGGTGAAGGCCACCGCCTGACTCGCAGCCCGGACCGTCGCCTCGCCCACCAACACGGCGCCGGGCTCAGCCACTGCCTGGAGGCGAGAGGCGGTGTTCACCAAGTCTCCCATCACCATTCCCTGACCGGTCGCCCCGACGGTGACCGCCGCCTCACCGGTGAGCACTCCCGCTCGCGCCATCAGGTTGGTGGCACCCACCTCGGAGCCCAGCGAAGCCACCGCCGCGACCAGGTCAAGCGCGGCCCGCACCGCCCGTTCGGCATCGTCCTCGGTGGCGACCGGGGCTCCCCAGACAGCCATCACCGCGTCGCCGATGAACTTCTCCACCGTGCCCCCGTAGCGCTCGATCACCCCACGACAGACATCGAAGTAGCGGGACAGGAGATCCCGAACCTCCTCGGGGTCGCGGGTCTCGGAAAGCGCCGTGAATCCCACCAGGTCCAGGAACAGGACCGATACCAGCCGCAGCTCGGCAACGACTGCTGAGCTCGCCGGGGAAGGTTCTACCGCGGCGCCGGCGGGAGCTGCGGGAGCCGTGACGGGGAGCGCGTCAGCCGGCGGCAACCGGGCCCCGCACTTCCCGCAGAACTTCTCGCTTTCATCATTGGCGAATCCGCAGGTGGGGCATACCTCGGCCAAGGGCGCCCCGCACTCGCCGCAGAAGTTGCGCCCCGGCGCGTTCTCCTTGCCACATCTAGAACAAACCACCAGCACGTCCCCCAGAGCGCCCGACTCGCCTCATCGTACCCGGCCGATGTCGCCGCAATGGCACCGGGGCGCACCCCTCAGCTGCTTGCTCGGCGGCTAGGTCCTACGGGTTGGTTCGGCGGAGCTCCGGTTGTTCCAACGATAGACGCCATAGACCAGCGCGAGGGCCAGCAACAAGAGCGCCACGTATCCGATCGGTTGCAACCAGGTGGCGATGGTCGAGAAATGCTTTCCCAGTTCCATTCCGGCCAGCACTAAGGCGGTGTCCCATACCAGTGCCCCAACCAGGGTCGCCGGCAAGAACAGGGTCAGGCGCATGTGGGCGAATCCCGCCGGGAAGCTGGTGTAGCTGCGGATGATGGGCACACAGCGCCCTACCGCCACCGCCACAACTCCGCGCTTTTCGATCCAGCGCTCCGCCGCCTCCAAGTGACTCTCGCGGAAGTGGAAGCGACGGCCGAACCCCAGCACCGCGGGGCGACCCACCCAGGCCCCGATGGCATAGGCGATGCTTGCTCCGACCAGCTCGCCAAGAACTGCGACCAGGATCACCAGGGGCAGGGACAGGGTGCCGTCGGCGACCAGGAGCCCGGCAAAGGGCAACACCACCTCGCTGGAGACCGGGATGCCGGTGCACTGGGCCACAGTCAGCAGGAACAGGGCGAGGTACCCGAAGCTGGTAAGGAACTGCTCGAGCGAGTGGACCAAGGGTTTCCTCCGGTTTGATCAAGAGCAGCTCACGGCGTGGGTGTAGCTCCAGCTTCGGCGAGCCAGGATAACCGGGCGCCGGTAGGCTGAACCCCGAATGGCCCTCTCCAACCCTACCCTCGCCGGCGATGAGGACAACCTGGGTCGCTGGCTGCGCGAGGCTCCCGTGGTCGATCTGGAGCGCATCGCCTGGGGCAGCAATGCCGTCTTCCAGGTGCACCTGGCGGGACCCGAGGGCGACCTGACCGCGGTGTACAAGCCGGCCCGGGGCGAGCGGCCGCTCTGGGACTTCCCGGACGCGACCCTGCACCGGCGCGAGGTGGCCACCACCCTCGTCGATCGTGCCCTGGGCTGGAGGTTCACTCCCACCACGGTGCTGCGGACCGAGGCACCCCTTGGGGTCGGATCGGTTCAGGAGTTCATCCCCGATCCGCCCGCCGGCCTGGAGCTGGACCCAGCCCACGTGCAGAGCGGTCTTCGTGGCCTGGCCGCCCTCGACGTCCTCATCAACAACGCCGACCGCAAGCGGGAGCATCTCTTGATAGACCCGGAAGGAGAGTTGCGAGGCATTGACCACGGGGTCACCTTCCACTCCGATTTCAAGCTGCGCACGACCCTGATCGAGCTTGGAGGCAGCCCGGTTCCAGCGGAGTGGCTGGCCGCGATCAGATCCCTGTTTGAGGACGACGGCCGACTCTCCCGACTCCGGCGCGCTCTGGCCCGCCTGCTTCGGCCTGAGGAGGTAAGCGCCTTCGAGCGTCGAGCCCGGCACCTCCTGAAGGAGGGAATTTACCCCGAGCTCCACCAGTGGTACGGGCGCCCCTTCGAATGGTGAGCTGGATCAACTAGCCCCTAAGCCGCCATCTAGCCCGACGCGGATAGCGGTTGGATCCCTGGGCAGCCGGAACTGATTCCAACAGGGTGAGGAAGTCGATGGCGCCGGAGAGTGGACCCACGCCCGGCCCCCGATCGCGGAGTTCCCCCAATGCGCTGGCCGAGGCGGGACCGAGACGCTCCGGCAGCCTGGCCAGTGTGCAGTGGGCGCGAAACGCCGCGGAAGCCGGGCTCCAGCCTAGGGCGGCGAGAGCGGCTCCCAGCGAATCCGCAAGTTGCTCCAGCTCTCGCCGCCCCTCCCCCACATCTGCCCACAGAACTCGGGGGCGTGATCGCCCAGGAAAGGCGCCGATCCCCTCCAGCGAGAGCCGGAAGGGCGCAGTCGTAGAGGCAACTCGGGCCGCCAGGTCGTGGATCGGCGTCTCGGCCGCGGTCTCGACCCTGCCAAGGAAGTAGAGGGTGACGTGAAGCCCGCCGGGACGCACCGGTCTGATTCCCGGGTCAAGCCCGGCCAACTGCCTCAGCACCGGCGCCAACCGGCGCCGCATCGAGGTGGGGAGCTCGACTGCGAGGAATAGCCTGGAAGCAGCGCTCAACCGGCGCCGGTCGGCAGCGCCGCGCTGGGCTCGCGCCCAGCCAGAAATCCCTCAAGTACATCCAGCTGCCTGCGGATCAGCTCGGCGTCCCAACCATGACCGGCGGAGTCGATGACCGAGAGATCGGTACGGGGCCGGCTGGCGCAGTAGCTTCTCAGCCGGGGCAGCTCGACAATCCGATCGTCGGCGGCGACCAGGACCTCAACCGGCCCACTCCAGCCGTCGAGCAGGGCTCGGAAGTCGACTCCCAGCCCGTCCCGCAGCCACTCCCGAGCAGCCCTGGGATTGGCCCGCACCTGATTGGCGAAGTTGAGATCGGCAGCGCGGCGGTCTACCTCGGCGGCCCCCTCCACCGCGACCCGCCGGTAGAAGTCAGCCAGCACTCGCCTCTTACCCAGAAACGAGATGACTTCGAAGATCGCCGGGGTGGTGGCAACTCGAGACTGGATCCGGAAGGTGCGGGCCACACTGCTGGGGTCGAGCAGCGGCGTGTGCAGGATCAGCCGCTCCGGCCGTTCGGGAGCCATGGCCAGGAGCTCCAGGGCCACCGCCGCTCCCAGGCAGAGGCCTCCCAGCTCGTAGCGCCGCAATTGCAGGTGGTCGAGGAGCGCCAGCACCTCGGACCCCATGGCCCGACTGGTGTGCCGCCCCTTAATCGGTGCTGAGGCGCCAAAGCCCGGGAGATCGGGGATCACCAGAAGCCGGTGCTGGGCCAGCCGCGGCACCCAGCTCTCAAAGTTCTCCGCCGAACCTATGAACCCGTGGCAGAGCACCAGCGGCGCTCCCACACCCGCGGTGACATAGCGCATCCGCCCCTGGGGCCGGTCGATCCAGTGCTCCTGCCAGCCCGCCGCCAGCACCTCGGGGAGCGCGCCAACCGGCTCGGCAGTCGCAGTCAGGATTCTCGCCCTCTCTGCTCCGGCTCCGAGTCTCCTTCGTCTGGCCAGGCAGGCAGGGGATGAGAGAGGGGCCGGTCCTGCCGGTACCCGAGCGCGTACTCCGCGGCCAGCTGGACCTGGACCTCTCTGGTGCCCTCGTAGATCATGGTGGCGCGGCTGTTGCGAAGGTAGCGGGCGGCGGGGCACTCCTCGCTGAAGCCGGTGGCTCCGTGCACCTGCAGGGCGTCGTCGGCCACGTGATTGGCAGCCTCCGAGTTGACCCACTTGGCCAGGGCCGACTCCCGGGAGCTCCGCTGGCCCTGGTTCTTCAGCCATCCGGCCCGCATCCAGAGCAGCCGGGCGATGTCGTAGTCGCGCTGCATTCCGGCGATCATCTGCTGCACCAGCTGCAGCCTGCCGATCTCGTGGCCCTGGACCATCCGGGAGCGGGCGTAGCCGACGCTGAGGTCGAGGCAGGCTCGAATCGTGCCCGCCGCCCCGCTGGCCACGCAGTAACGGCCGCTGTCGAGGCAGCTCATGGCCACCTTGAAGCCGTCGCCCTCGTCACCGATTCGGTTCTCCTCGGAGACTAGCGCGTCGTCCAAGAAGACCACCGCGGTGTCGGAGGCGCGCAGCCCGTATTTGTCGTGTATCGGCCTGGTGCGCAGCCCCTCACCGGCTTGGGCGCGGTCGAGGGCGAAGGCGGTGATCCCGGCGGGGCCGGAGTCGGGGCGAACGGTGGCGAACACCAGCATCAGGTCGGCGAAGTCTCCCATTGAGATCCAGACCTTCTGGCCTCGGAGCCGATAGAGATCCCCCTCCTTGGTGGCGCTGGTTCGGAGCGCCCTGACGTCGCTGCCGGCATCCGGCTCGGTCAGGGCGAAGCAGCCTTGCCGCTGCCCTTCAGCCAGCGGCCGCAGCAGGCGTTGGCGCTGCTCCTCAGTGCCCCACTGATAGATGCCGGTCATGCAGAGGCCGGCATGGACCGACAGGGCGGTGCGGCAGGAGGCGTCCACGTATTCCAGCTCCTCGCAGGCGAGACCAAGAGCGATCCAATCCAGGCCGGCCCCGCCGTACCGCCTGGGAGCCACCACCCCGGGGATGCCGACGCTGGCCAGCTTGGCGAAGAGCTCGGGGTCCGGGTCAGCCTCCCGGTCCCGCTTGGGCACGTCCGGAGCCAGCTCGCGGCGCGCAAAGTCGCGGATCATGGCCTCGAACTGGACCAGCTCCTGGCTCAGGCTTAGGTCGAGCATGGCTAGCTCCGTTCAGCCAGCGTCGGTGTCGATCTGGGCGCGCTGGAGGTGGCCCGAGTAATCGATGTAGACCGACTTCCATTCGGTGAACTCGTCGAGGGCGGTGGTGCCCGCCGCTCGGTGCCCGTTCCCGGTCCACTTGGTGCCGCCGAAGGGGAGCTGGATCTCGGCTCCGATGGTGGGCGCGTTCACGTAGACGATGCCGGCCTCGAGCAGGTCCACGGCGTGGAGCGCCTGGTCGATGTCCTTGGTGTAGATAGCGACCGAGAGCCCGTAGTGAGTGCCGTTGGCGATCCGGATCGACTCCTCCAGATCGGCGGCGGGAATGATCACCGCGGTGGGGCCGAAGATTTCCTCCTGGGCGATGCGCATTCCCTCGCCCACATCGCCGAAGATCGTCGGCTGGTAGAAGTTGCCCTCGGCCAGCGATCCCTCGGTGGCGATGCTGCCCCCGGTGAGGAGTCGGGCTGACTCACGCCGGCCGACCTCGGTGTAGCCGTGGATCCGTTGCAGCTGGGTCGGGTTGATCACCGGACCCACGTCGGTGGTGGGCTCGAGACCATCGCCGAGCCGGAGCTCACCGACTCTCTTTACCAGCTCGTCGCTGAAGGTCTGAAGCACCTCCCGGTTCACGATCAGGCGCGAGGTGGCGGTGCAGCGCTGGCCGGTGGTCCCGAAGGCGCCCCAGAGTGCGCCCTCCAGGGCCAGCTCCAGGTCCGCGTCCGCGCTCACCAGCATGGCGTTCTTGCCACCCAGCTCGAGCGACACCCGCTTGCCCAACCGTCCGCAGTTGGCAGCGATCTGCTGCCCCACCGGCACCGATCCGGTGAAGGAGATCGCCCGCACCGCAGGGTGATCCACCAGTGCCGCCCCGGCGTCCTCGCCAAACCCGGTCACCAGTCCCAGCACCCCTTTGGGCAGTCCGGCCTCGATCAGCACCTCGGCCAGCCTGATCGCCAGCAGGGGGGTGTCCTCGGCCGGCTTGAAGACGACGGCATTGCCGGCCAGCAGGGCCGGCATCAACTTCCAGCAGGGGATCGCCAAGGGGAAGTTCCAGGGGGTGATGCAGCCCACCACCCCGATCGGCACCCGCTCGGTGAAGGCGCGCTTGTTGCGCAGTTCGCTGGGAACCACCTCACCAACTGGGTTGCGGCCCTGGCCTGCCATGTACTTGGCCATGTCGATGCCCTCCTGGACATCGCCCCGGGCCTCGGTGAGGACCTTGCCCATCTCCCGGGTCATCAGCCGGGCCAGCTCCTCCTTGCGCTCCTCGAGGATGCGCCCGGCCCGGGCCAGGATCTCGGCCCGAGCCGGGACCGGCGTCCTAGCCCAATTGGGCTGGGCCGCGACCGCGGCCCGAACCGCCAGATCGATGTCCCGACCGCCGCCCTTGGCGAAGTGACCGAGCACGTCGCTGCGGCGGGCGGGATTGATGGAGTCGAAGGTCTCCCCGGCTACCGCCGCCTGCCACTCCCCAGCGATCAGGTTGCCGTAGGTGCGGACTTCGGTGGCCTCGACCGTCGTCATCGCCCTCTCCCGGTCTCCAGCACCGCCGTCTCCAGAATGTCCAGACCCTGAGCCAGCTCGGCGTCGCTCACCGTCAAGGGCGGGAGCAAGCGAATGACGTTGTCATCGGTGCCGCAGGAAAGTACCACCAGCCCCGACTCGAGAGCCGTGTGCTTTATCTGGGACACCCTTTCACTGTCCGGCCTCTGCTCTCCGTCCAGGAACTCCAGCCCCACCATCGCTCCCCGACCGCGCAGGTCACTGGGTCCGTACCCGGCCTCCTGCCAACTCTGGATCCGCGCCATCGTCGTCTCGCCGATGCTGAGCGCTCGCTCCATCAGCCGGTCGCGCTCGATCACCCCCAGGGTGGCGACGACCGCGGCACAGGAGACGGGGTTGCCGCCGAAGGTGCTGCCGTGGGTGCCGCTCTCCCAGCGGTCCATCAGGCGATGGCTGGAGACGATTGCTCCGATCGGAAGGCCGTTGCCCAGAGCCTTGGCCAGGACCACGATGTCCGGCACCACCTGCTCATGGTCGACCCCCAGCCAGCTGCCGGTGCGGCCCACCCCGGTCTGGACCTCGTCGCAGATCAACATGATGCCGTGCTCGTCGCAGATCCGCCTCAGGCTGCGAAGGAACCCGTCCGGGGGGACCACGTATCCGCCCTCGCCCTGGATCGGTTCAACCAAGATCGCCGCCACCTCGCTGGCGGGCAAGATCTGATGGAAGAGACGCTCAATCTCCTCCCCGGCCGCGATCGGGCAGGGCTCACCAGGAGCGTGCTCACAGACCCTGAAGCAGTACGGGTAGGGGGTGACCTGGACTCCGGGTAGCAGCGGCCCGTAGCGCTCGCGGTAGGCCACCTTGCTGGTGGTGACGCTGAGAGCTCCGAAGGTGCGGCCGTGAAAGCCGCCCCGGAAGCACATGATTCCCTGGCGTCCCGTCGACCGTCGAGCCAGCTTGAGCGCTCCCTCGATCGCCTCGGCTCCCGAGTTGCCGAAGAAGACGACATCGAGGGGCTCAGGGCAGATCGCCGCGACCCTCTCGGCGGCCTCGGTCATGGTCACGTTCTGGGTGACCACGCTGGTGTGCCAGTAGCGATCGACCTGGCGATGCACCGCCTCGACCACGTCGGGATGGCGGTGGCCCAGAGTGGTCACGGCGATGCCGCAGCCGAAGTCAAGGTAACGACGGCCGTCGACATCGATCAGATATGAGCCCTCGGCCGCGCTCACGACCAGGTCGGTGTAGCGCGACCAGACTCCGGCCACCGACCTGCGGTCCCTCTCCCTCCAGCTCTCCGAGAGCCCGGCGCTGACCGGGGGTGGAGTCAGGTCGGCGGGGGAAACCTTGGTAACCATGGAAAGCCTCCTTGGGCGCTTCAGCGGATGTTGGCGAGGGGTGGGGTCGGCGGCGACTCGCCCCCCCAGGACGGGTCAGCGAGCTAGGGACGCAGTCCCACCGCAGGCGGCGGCAACCCGTCAGCGTCCCACCAACTACCCAGGGACTCAGTTCTCATGGACCCCTCACGGTACAGCCTTTAGCGGCTGATGGACACCGACAGCTCAGACCGGGCCGGCAACCGCCAGCATCACCGCGGCCACCACCACGAACACGGCGAAGGCCCCTACCGAGCGCCCATCGCGCTGGCTTACCACCCCAGCCAGACCGTACCAACCCATCAGCAGTGCGACTGGCAGGAGCGGGATCGGCACCCGGAGCACGACCGATGCGCCGGCGGCGGCGCCTACGACCACCGCCACCACGCCGGCTCTCACCAGGGGCTGCGTCCAACCCCGGCGGGTGAGGCTGACCAGCCTCCAGGTCGGAACCAGAACTGCGGCCGCCACGGTCACCGCCCGCACCACTGCCGGAACCGACGGACTCATCACCAGGATGAAAAGTGGAATCGGAATGGAGATGGTCAGCAGCCCCAGCGCGGTCGTCCCCCACCGGAAGGAGGACCCCTGGTCCAGTCCGATCTCGAGCCACGGGGTGACGGTTAGCAGGAGCAGCACCCAGACGGGAAGCAGCACCACCCCGGGTAGGCCCGGTTGCTCGGCCAGCACCACCGAAGCGGAAACCAAGCCCGCCAGCGGCAGCACCGCGGGGCGCATGCCACTCAGGAGTCGCAGTCGCGACCAGGGCAGCTGGGGCCAGCGCGGCAGCCCCGAGCGCAACGCGACCAGGTAGCAGGCCCCGGCCGCAACGTCGAGCACGACCGACACCAGCGGGGGCACGAGCCCGACCCCGGAAAGGGCGCACACGGCTGCCGCCGCCAGGGCGAACGGGATCACCCTGGGAGGTGAAAGATGGAAGCCGGCGTCGCGGTCGAGCGCCACCACGCCCAGGCCGGCCTCGGCGTCCTGACGCAGAGCGGCATGTCCGCCCGGGCGCCCGCTCAGGACTGTGCCTCCGCTCGTCGGTTATCCACGTTCACCTGTGGATAGTGGGGGAAAGTGTGATCTCGGAGTGGGCCGGTGAGCGTCGCCACCGCCCTCCCAACCGGCACCGGCCAGGATTGGCAGGTCAGGTGCCGGGATCGGCCACCCGACCATACCGGTCCTCCAGCCGGACCACGTCGTCCAGTTCCGGGGTCGACACTTCGCAGATGTCGGTGTCGGCCAAAGCCCGCATCCGGTGGCGTCGACCCACCTGGATGTGCTGGCAGTCTCCGGGCTGGAGCTGGTGGGTCTGGATTTCACCAGCCTCGTCCTCTAGCTCCAGCTCCATGGCGCCGGCTAGCACGTAGATGGATTCATCCTTCTGGCGGTGGAACTGCAGGCTGAGCTCGTGGCCGGCTCCGATGTGGATGATCTTGCCCGCGTAGCGTGCGGTGACCGCGAACCAGATCTCGTAGCCCCAAGGCTTCTCCACCCGGCGCACCGGCGGGTGGGGAGCCGCGGAATCAGCCGCCATGCCCGTTGGCGTCTCCGCTGATGCCGAGCTCGGACTCGAAGTCGTCGAGAAGCTGCTGGACCCGTTGCTTGCTGGTGGACTCGCAGTAGACCCGCATCAGCGGTTCGGTCCCCGACATCCGCACCAGCACCCAGGAGTCCTCGCCCAGCCAGAACTTGTAGCCGTCGTCGCTGCGGGTGGCGGTGACCTGGGCTCCCCCCACCTCCTTGGGGGGGTCGGCCTTCATACGATGGGTCAGCTGCTCGCGGGCTGTCGGGTACTGCTCGCGGGTGAAGCGATGGTCACGCCGGGCGTAGGCATGCGGTCCGACCAGCTCGGCCACCTGCTTGCGCAGCTGGCTGAGCGGGGTCTTGGTCATGACGATCATCTCGGCGAAGAAGAGCCCGCTGAGGATCCCGTCACGCTCGGGAATGTGGCCGCGGAATCCGAAGCCTCCGGACTCCTCGGCCGCGAAGATGGCGTCCACCTCGCGCATTCTGGTCCCCAGGTACTTGAAGCCGACCCGCAGCTCCTCGACCGGGCAGGAGTAGCGCTCGCCGAGGATGTCCAGGCGCCTGGTCATGGTCAGCGAGCGCAGCACCGGACCCCGCTGCCCGCGGTTCTCACAGAGGTGCCACAGCAGGAGCGTGGCCACCTCCAGCTGGTCGACGAAGTCCCCCTTCTCGTCGAAGATGCCCACCCGGTCGGCGTCACCGTCGTTGGCGATGCCGAGGTCGAATCCGCCGCCGCGCAGCACCCGCTCCGCCTCCCCGACGTGGGGCGGGATGGGCTCGGGATGAAGTCCCCCGAAGCCGGGGTTGCGGACGGAGTGGAGCTCGGTCACCCTGGTCTCCCCTCCCCCAACCAGATCGGTGACATAGCCGGCACCGGCGCCATACATGGCGTCGTGAAGGATATGTAGACCGGCCCGTTTGATGCCCTCGACGTCGATCAGTCGGCCGATCTGGGCTCGGTACGACGGGCGGGGGTCGACCAGCTCCACCAGGCCCTGATCGATGGCCTCCTCGATGGGCATGGTGCGCACAGAATCCTCTTCCAACACCAGGGCCAGCTCATCCTCGAGCCGCTGCGTGACCTCGGGCGAGGCCGACCCACCGTAGTCGGGCTTGTACTTGAGCCCGTTGAACTCGAAGGGGTTGTGGCTGGCGGTGACCACGACTCCGCCTAGTGCCTTTCGATCGACCACCAGCCAGGCTGAGGCTTGGGTTGGGCTGGGACGGTCGCTGAGGAGGACCTGACGAGAGTTGGCGGCCAGCACCCGGGCCACCTCCCGGGCGAAGAGCTCCGCCGAGAAGCGGGTGTCGTGCCCCACCACCACCTTGCCGTCGGCGGGGGAGTCGCTCAGGTAGCGGGCCACCGCCTGGGTGACCGCGCGCACGTTGGCGTAGGTGAAGTCGTCGGCCACCACCGCCCGCCATCCGTCCGTGCCGAAGCTGATCTTGGGTGTTGCCAACCATGGTCTCCTTGGGGCGCTCGGCGAGCGCAGGGCAGCGTAATTGTATGGGCACCTCTGCGAGGCTCAGGCCGGGCCCGAGGCACCCCCGGGAAGCCTTCTAGAGCAGGTCCAGGCGACCCCGGCTGCGGACTTCTGCCACCACCTTGGCCACCTCCTGGACCCGCGAGAGCGGGCACACCAGGAGGGCGTCCTCGGTGTCGACCACCACCAGCCCCTCCGTTCCCAGAACCACCACCAGGCGCTTGGCGGCGGCGTCCACGTAGTTGCCGGCGCTGTCCAGCAGCAGCGCGTCGCCACTGACCACGTTCTTGAGGGCGTCACCCCTGCCGGCCTGGATCGCCGCCTGGTAGAGGTCGAGAAACGAGCCCAGATCGCTCCAGGGCAGATCGACCGGCAAGACCGCCAGCTTGGGGCTGCGCTCCAGCACCAGCCGCTCGACCACCCCCTGGGGCACCTTGGCCCAGGCGTCGGCAAATGCGACGCTGCCCTTATCGGAGCTGGCGACGGCGTCCGCGACCGAGCCCGCCACCTCGGGTGCATAGGTTTCCATCTCCTGGAGGAAAAGTTCGGCTCGCCAAGCGAACAGGCCGGTGTTCCAAAAGGAGTGACCGCCCGCCAGCAGCTGCAGGGCGCGGTCTGAGCCGGGTTTCTCCACGAAGCCCCTGCCATGCAGAAGTGGCAAGGCCCGGCCCAGATGGGCCGGGCGGGGGATCTCTGCACCGGCTTCGACGTAGCCAAAGCCGGGTGCGGCCCAGGTGGGTTTGAGACCGATCGAGATCAGCACCGGGGAGAGTCGGGCCCACGTGGCGGCGGACAGGAGGGCGGCCGTAGTGGCGCTGATGTTGGGCATGAAGTGGTCGGCGTGCAGCGAAAGCACCACCGCCTGAGGCCGGAGTTCGAGCGCCCGGATCGCCGCCCAGGTCAGCGCCGGCCCGGTGCCGTGAGGCTCCGGCTCCAGCAGCAACCGGTCCGGCTCCAGCTCGGGCAACTCGGCCAGGACCTGGGCCGCCTGGTCCGCCGCGGTGACCACCAGCAGCTCGCCCCCCAGCCGGGATGCCCGATCAAAGGCGTGTCGCAGCAGCGAGCGGCCGTCCGGCGCCGGCGTGCTCAGCTGCTTGGGCGCCCCGGCCCGCGAGCGAGGCCAGAGCCTGGTGCCGGAGCCTCCGGCGAGGACCACCGCCACCAGCTCAGGCGGGGCTTCCAGAGGTGCCTCCCCGGGGTCTCGGGACTCGGTCAGCTGGCCGCCCCGGCGCCGGTGACCACCCCCAGCTCCAAGCCGGCGTCGCGCGCCAGATCCTCGCGATAGGGGGTGCGCTCCCAGGGCAGGTCGAGGTCGGACCGGCCGAAGTGGCCATAGGCCGCCACCTGGCGGTAGATCGGACTCCGCAGCGAGAGCTCCTTGATGATGCCTGAGGGCGAGAGGTCAAAGTACTCGTCGATCAGAGCCTCGATCTGCTGTCTCGGGATCGCCTCGGTGCCAAAGGTCTCAACCCCTACCGAGACCGGCTTGGCCACACCGATGGCGTAGGCGACCTGTACCTCCGCCCGTCGCGCCAGCCCGGCCGCGACCAGGTGCTTGGCCACGTAGCGCGCCCCGTAGGCCCCGGAACGGTCGACCTTGGTCGGGTCCTTGCCGGAGAAGGCACCGCCGCCGTGGCGGCCAAGGCCGCCGTAGGAGTCGACGATGATCTTGCGACCGGTGAGCCCGGCGTCGCCCTGGGGGCCACCGATGACGAAGCGGCCGGTCGGGTTGACCAGGACGCGGGTGTTGTCGTCGTAGAGGTTGTCCGGCAGCACCGGGCGGATCACGTGCTCTCGTATCCCCGCCTCGATTTCGGCCTGGGAGGCATCCTCGGAATGTTGGGCGCTGACCACCACCGTGTCGATGTGGACGGGTACCCCCGATTCGTCGTACTCAACGGTCACCTGGCTCTTGCCGTCGGGACGGGCCCACTTGAGGGTGCCGTTCTTGCGCATCTCGGCCAGCCGGCGGCTGACTCCGTGGGCGTACTGGATCGGAGCCGGCATCAGCTCGGGGGTCTCGTCGCAGGCAAAGCCGAACATCATGCCCTGGTCGCCAGCTCCGCCGATGTCAACTCCGCGGGCAATGTCCGGGGATTGCCCCTCGATGCAGACCATCACCCCGCAGGTCTCGAAGTCGAAGCCGTACTTGGCGCGCACGTAGCCCACGTCCCGGATGGTCTGCCGGACCACCTTGGGCATGTCCACGTAGCAGTCGGTGGAGATCTCCCCGAGCAGGATCGCCGTCCCGGTGGTGAGGGCCGTCTCACAGGCCACCCGGGCCAGCGGATCCTGGGCCAGAATGGCGTCGAGGATGGCGTCCGAGATCTGATCAGCCAGCTTGTCGGGGTGCCCCTCGGTGACCGATTCCGAGGTGAAAAGCCGCCGGTTGTAGCGGTGGGTCACGGGGTACTCCTCCCACCCTCACCGGAAGCCACCCATTTGTCTGAACGGGCCTTCTCCTGTCCGAGGGTCGCGGTCATCTTAACCAAGCGCAGCTGCCCGAGATCGGCGCCGTCGGCTCAGTCGGTCCCCTGCTCCCAGGAGCCCAGATAGGCGAGCTGCTCGGCGGTGAGCACGTCGATGTCGACGCCGAGCGCGGCCAGCTTGAGCCGGGCCACCTCCTCGTCGATCTCCTTGGGGACGTCGTGCACGGCCGCCTTCAGATCACCGGCATGCTGGGCCAGGTAAGCCGCTGAGAGAGCCTGGTTGGCGAAGGACATGTCCATCACCGAAGCCGGGTGACCCTCGGCCGCGGCCAGATTGAGCAGGCGGCCCTCCGCGAGCAGGTAGAGCCGGCGCCCGTTCACCAACGTGTGCTCTGACACCAGGGGACGCGCGTCGGCCACGCGGGTGGTCAGTTCGTCGAGCGCGGCCAGATTGATCTCCGAGTTGAAGTGCCCACTGTTGGCCACCAGGCAGCCGTCCTTGAGCGCTTCGAAATGGCGTCGGTCCACCACGTTGCAATCCCCGGTCACGGTTATGACCACGTCAGCCCGGGGCGCAGCCTCGAGCAGGGTCATGACCTGAAATCCCTCCATCACCGCCTCCAGTGCGCGGGTGGGGTCCACCTCGGTCACGATCACCTGGGCACCCATGCCCCGGGCCCGCGCGGCCAGGCCCCGGCCACACCAACCGAAGCCGCAGACGACGAACGTCCGGCCGGCGAGCAGGACGTTGGTGGCCCGGATCAGTCCGTCGATGGTCGATTGGCCGGTCCCATAGCGGTTGTCGAAGAGATGCTTGGTCAATGCCTCGTTGACGGCGATGACGGGGAAGCGCAGCACCCCGGCCTGGGCCATGGCCCGCAGGCGAATCACCCCCGTGGTGGTCTCCTCGGTACTGCCGATGACGTGGTCCGACTGGGCGCGATCGCGCTGGTGCAGGAGGCTGACCAGGTCGGCGCCGTCGTCCATGGTGATCTGTGGCCTGGTCGCCAGCACCGCCTCCAGGTGCGAGTAGTAGACGTCATGGTCCTCGCCGCGCCTGGCGAAAACTGAGATCCCCTGGCCCACCAGACTGGCCGCCACCGGGTCCTGGGTCGAGAGCGGATTGCTGGCGCAGAGCGCCACCCGGGCCCCGCCGGCCGCCAGCGCCAGCGCCAGGTTGGCGGTTTCGGCGGTGATGTGCAGGCATCCACCCACCTGCAGCCCCCGGAAGGGTTGCTCGGACTGGAAGCGGTCCCGGATCTGGGCCAGGACCGGCATGTCTCTGGCCGCCCACGCCACCCTCTGGTCGCCTTGGGCGGCAAGCTTGATGTCGTTGACGTCGTAGTCGGCGGCCACCGCCGTTCTCAGCTCAGCCAATCAATTCACCTCGAAATCAGAGCGCCAGCAACGCCTCCACTCGGTGCTCAGCCAGCCGGGCCCGTCCCTCCAACGCCAGCAGCTCGACCACGAAGCCAAACCCCACCGCCACCCCACCCAGCCGGGTGATCAAATCGAGGGTGGCCAGGGCGGTTCCCCCGGTCGCCAGCAGGTCGTCCACCACCAGCACCCTGGTGCCCTTGGCGATGGCGTCCTGGTGCATTTCCAGGATCGCCTCGCCGTATTCCAGATGGTAGCTGGAGCTGACCACGGCTGCTGGCAGACGCCCTGCCTTCCGAACCGGGATGACCCCGACGCCAAGCTCAAAGGCGATCACCGCGCCGAAGGTGAAGCCTCTCGATTCAATGCTGGCCACGGCACCCACATCTTCAGAACGGAAGAGGTCGGTGAGCCGTAGGCAGGCGGCTCGGAAGGCAGCCCCACTTGACAAGAGCGGGGTGATGTCACGGAAGAGGATCCCCTCGTGCGGGTAGTCAGGAATGTCGCGGATGTAGGGGCGGAGATCCAGGTCACGATCAGGCAGGACCTCCGGCACCCGGGAATCCTACTACAGGGTTGGAAACGCCCCGATCGAGTTGGTGGGGAGGGTCAGGCGTCGTCTGTCAGGCCGCTCAAAGGGGCTGGCGGTGGACGAATCCCTCGTCGCGGCGGTGCCAGTACCCGACCGCCGGCTCGCCCAACCGCCAGCAGAGGAAGACCTGCTCGCCGTCCAGCTCCGCGGGGAAGTCGACCAGGCCGGTCTGCGGGTCCCGGAGCAGGATGGCATGCTCGCGGAGGAACTCCATCTCCCGCTCCAGCTGCCGGCCGGCCCGCAGCATCGCCGAGGCCGCGGCGCCGCCCCCGTTGTGCCCCTCGGTATCGCGGACCTGGCGCAGGGCCTCCTCGTCGGTCGCGTCACCCACACCAGCCAGCAGGGATTGCAGTACCTGGGTCAGAGCAGGCAGCAGCTGGTTGGCCTGCGCCACCGTGTAGAGACGCTCGGATTCCGCCACCGAGAGATTGTCGCCGCCCCAATGAGCTCCGCAACCCTTTCAGGCGAACGCGGGCAGAACCTCGCTGGCGAGCAACTCCAGATGGTCAAGGTCGGCAGGATCCAGGTACTGCAGATAGATTCGATCGCAGCCTAGTCCGCCGTATTCAGCTATCCGTTCGCTCACCCGGGCCGGTGTCCCCGCGGCTCCAATCTCCGCCAGTCGATCCAGGTCCACCCCCAAAGCGTTGGCCCGCCGGCGCACCTCCGCCTCATCCCGGCCACAGCAGACGGTGAGCGCGGCTGAGAAGCGGATCTGTCCCTCCTCGCGGCCCTGGGCCCGGCAGGCTTCGCGGACCACCTCGAACTGCGCGGCGGCGTCGCCGGTGGAGACGAAGGGGACGTTGAACTCGTCGGCGAAACGGGCTGCCAGCGCCGGAGTTCGCAGTTTCCCCATTCCCCCCATGAGGATTGGAGGACCCGGGCGTTGGAAGGGCTTGGGCAGAGCCGGGGACTCCTCCAGCTGGTAATGCTCGCCCGCGAAGGAGAAGGTGGCGCCCACCGGCGTGGCCCAGAGCCCGGTGAGAATCGTCAGCTGCTCCTCGAGCCGCGCGAAGCGCGTTGCTGCCTCGGGGAAGGGGATGCCGTAGGCGCGGTGTTCGGCCGAGTACCAACCGGCTCCGATGCCCAGGTCTATCCGACCCTGGCTCATCTGGTCCACCTGGGCGACCGCGATCGCCAGCGGCCCGGGCAGGCGGAAGGTCGCGGAGGTCATCAGGGTGCCCAGGCGGATCCGCTCGGTCTCCACGGCCAATCCGGCCAGGGTCGCCCAGGAGTCGGTCGGTCCCGGCAGGCCGCCCTCGCGCTCGATGGTCATCAAGTGGTCGGAGCGGAACAACCCCGCGAAGCCGTACGTCTCGGTGGCACGCGCCAAACGTGCCAGCTCCCCGTAGGTCGCCCCCTCTTGCGGCTCCGTGAACACATGCAGCTCGGGCACCAGCCCGTCAGGCTACAAGGGCGGCGGCGAGCGTGCCTACCGAGGAGGTCGGGTGCCTGGAGCCAGCAGCCGCCGCCAGGGTGTCGGGGACGCCCAACGCGCCACCTCAGCCGAGTCCACTCTCCGGCGACCCATGATCACCTGCCTCTCGCGCCGCGACTGGGGAAGCCTTCGGACAGCGTCGGCCGCGCCCGCCACCGCGGAGGGATGGCGCAGCGCCGCCCGCGCGATCCGGAGCGCGAACAGCGATCCCGCGCTGGCCAGGTGTCCATCCCGCAGCCAGCTGTCCGGCGCATTCCTCACCCAGACCGAGATCCGGTTGGCGACCACGTGGCGTTCGATCGCGGCGGTGCGGTGGAGCCCGCTGCCGCCGCGGCGGTGGCTGGCACCGGCCGCCGGCTCGTACCAGGCGCGCCAGCCCCGCCAGCGCGCCCGCCAGTCCAAGTCCACGTCCTCCAGGTAGGAGAAGAAGTCCTGGCAGAGCACCTCCCCAGCGAGCATCACGTCCTCGAGCATCCGCCGTCGATACAGGGCAGCGGCGGCAGATACCCCGAACACCTCTTCGGCGAGTCGGTGCCGGCCGTCGTCGGGGGCGCCCTGGTCCCGGTTGCGCACCCAGCCGCTGCGAAAAAGCTGGTGTCCGGTGGAGTCGAGCCGCGACTGATCCCCGCGTCCGCTTCGCAAGCGGCCACCGACGCTGCCGATGTCCGACGCGGACTCGGCCCGGGCCACCGCCGCGGCGATAAATCCAGGATCGAGCTCGACATCCAGATTGCACAGCAAAACATAGGTGGAATCGGTCGCTCGGAGCCCCTGGTTGACCGCCGCCGCGAAGCCCAGATTGGTGGAGTTGCTGATCAGCCGCACGTCGGGCTGGTCTTGAAACCACTCCCGCGAGCCATCCTGGGACCCGTTGTCAATCACCACAATTTCGGCCGGGCGCAACTCCTGGGCCCGGAGCGAGCCGAGCATGGCGTCGCAGTCGCGACGTCCGTTCCAGTTGACCGCAACCACCGCTACCGCGGGTGACCCCGACTCCCAACTCTCGCTCACGGGCTCACCGTCGGACTGCGACGCACCGCGTTGAGGAGGAGCAGCCAGCCTAGCCGCAGCAGTATCGCCAATGCCACCAAGGGTGACCAGAGTGCGTTGCCACCGCGCAAATAATGGATTCGGTAAAACCGCCACATCGAGCGGTGGAAGGCGACCAGCATCGGCAGTGCGTCCTGACGAGAACTCTGACCCTTGCGGTGCACCACTCGAGCCGACGGCTCGTACCAAACCGTGAATCCCAGCTGGTGGATCCGCCAGCAGAGATCGAGGTCCTCCCCGTACATGAAATACCCAGTGTCAAAGCCACCCAATTGGTCCCAGACCCGGCGCCGGATCAGCAGACAGGCACCGCTGCCACTGTCGATCTCGGTCTCCTGATCCACGGGCAGATGGGTGAGGTTGTAGGCGCCGAAGCGGGTGCTGGCGGGGCGGAGCCGGCTCAATCCGGCCAGCCGCCAGAACGCGATCAGCGGGCTGGGAAAGGTTCGGCGGCAGGCGGCATCGAGGCTGCCATCGGGACGATCGATCCGCGGCGAGATCGCTCCCCGATGAGGATCGTCAGCCAGCGCTCGCAGCATCACCTCAATCGCGTCGTCGACCAGTACCGCGTCCGGGTTAAGCAGCAACAGTGACTCACCGCCCAGGTCTTTGGCGGCAAGGTTGTTGGCAGCGGCGAAGCCAAGGTTGCGCTTGAGGCGCAGAAGTCGGACGGAAGGGAACTGCTCCTCCACCAGATCCGCGGTCCCGTCGTCCGAGCCATTGTCGACGATGGTGATTTGACTCTCGGGGATTCCCGACGCCGCGCAGGAGCGCAGCGCCGCGGCCACGTCTCCCCTCGAGCGGTAAGTGCAGATCACCACGTCGATGTCTGTGAGCTCTGACGACTGGTTCAAGGGGTGGGAGGGTTGAGAGCGAACTCGGCGAAGGCGCGGTGGCGCTCCCCGGCAACGTACTGCGAGAGACCTTCCTCCCAGGCTGGCAACGACGCCATGCCCAGTCCGCGCCAGTTGCCGTTGTCCAAGACCGAATAGCGCGGACGTGGAGCGGGAGCGCCCCACTCTGCCGTGGTCGTGGCCTCCACCGGAACCGCGATCCCAACTTCGGCGAGGATGGCCCGCGCGAAATGGAGCCAGGTGGTCGCTCCTGATCCGGTCAGGTGGTAGATGCCAAGACTCTCCTGCTCTAACAAGGAACTCAGAGCTGGCGCCAGATGACCGGTCCAGGTGGGGGTGCCCACCTGGTCGGCCACCACCTTGAGCCTCACCCCGGCGGCGGCTGCCCGAGAAATGGCCAAGGGAAAGTTGGGGCCATGACCGCCGTAGAGCCAGGAGGTGCGGACCAGGTAAAGGGGTACGCCCGCGGCCAGGCACTCAAGCTCGCCGGCTCTCTTGCTCTCGGCGTACACGCCTCTGGGCGCGGGCAGATCGGTTTCGGCCCAGGGGTGAGGCGGGTCGGGAGGGTCCTGGCTGAAGACGAAGTCGGTGCTTATGTGACACAGGCCGACGCCGGCCCGCGCGCAGGCCTGAGCCAGGTTCCTGGCTCCGTCACGGTTGACTGCGAAGGCGCGCTTGGGCTCGCTCTCGGCCTGATCGACCTTGGTGTAGGCGGCGCAGTTGACAACCCGCTCCAGGTCGGAATTGGCAAGGGCCCGGGCGACCGCGTCGGCGTCGGTGATATCCAGAGCTCGGCGGTCGAGGCCAGTGACGTCGTGGCCGCGGGCCTGCAGCGTTGGCACCAGGTCCCGGCCCAGTTGGCCAGCTGCGCCAACCACCAGGATCCTCAACTGGACGCTCCCTCAGGGCACGGGTGCCGACCCGGCCAGGGGATGGTAGTTGCGGCGGTAGAAGTCGAGAAACTCACCGGACTTGATCGGAGCCCACCAGTTGCGGTTCGCTTGGTACCAGCTCACCGTCTCAGCTAAGCCCGCCTCGAAGTCGACCTGGGCGGTCCAGCCCAGAGCAGCTGCCTTGCTGCTCTCCAGGGCATAGCGGCGGTCATGGCCGGGGCGATCCACCACGTGTTGGATCAACGACTCACTGCTGCCGGTGAGTCGGAGCACAGTTTTCGCCACCTGATTGCCGCTGACGGGCTCGTCACCCCGACCCAGGTTGTAGGCCTCGCCCGGATGACCCTGTGCGAGCACCGCGGCAATGCCACGAGCGTGGTCGTCGACATACAGGTAGTCGCGCACCGCTCCGCCGTCGCCATAGACGGGAAGCGGCAACTGGTCCAGCGCCTGGGTGATGAAGAGCGGCACTATTTTCTCGGGGTATTGGTAGGGACCGTAGGTGTTGGAACCGCGCGTTACCAGCACCGGCAGTTGATAGGTGGCGTGGTATGCGAAGCAGAGCATGTCACCGGCAGCCTTGCTCGCTGAGTACGGCGAGCGCGGCCGGATGGCATCGGTCTCGGAGGAGCGCTGGGGAGCGGGAACGTCACCGTAGACCTCGTCGGTGGAGACCTGCAGGAATTTCGCATGTCCCGCCTGGCGGGCCGCCTCGAGCAGCTGGTGGGTGCCGAGCACATCGGTGCGGATGAACCCCTCCGGGTCGAGAATCGAGCGATCCACGTGGGTTTCCGCGGCAAAGTTGACGATGCAGTCAACCTCCGGGGCCAAGCGCCCGACCAACCCGCCGTCGCAGATGTCGCCCTGCACGAACCGGTAGCCGGGATGCGACTTCACCGAGTTGAGGTTGGCTTGATTGCCGGCGTAGGTCAGCTTGTCGAGAACGGTGACCTCGAACCCCTCCCCCTCTCCGAGTAAAAGACGCACAAAGGCGGAACCGATGAAGCCCGCGCCCCCAGCTACCAGCAACCGGGCGGGAATCCCCGCTACGACCGAACGGAGATTGGCGCGGGATGTCACTCAGATGTTCTCGATCGACCAGTCGAAGGCGATCCGGGGGTCGTTCCAGGCGATTCGCCCTTCATCCGGCTGCTGGGAGTCGTAGGGCTCGGTGACGTAGTAGCAGAGGAGCACATCCTGCAGGTCGAGTACCTGATATCCATGAGCAACCAGTGGCGGAATGGCGATCATCTTGGGTGAATTCTGGCCGGCCACGACCACTTGGATGCATCCCGACGTGGGCGAATCCCGACGCAGGTCCACCAGCACCACCCGGGCGTTGCCGCGGACGATGTCCCAGTAATCCCATTGCCGCCGGTGCCAGTGAAAGGCCTTGATCAGCTCGGGCGGGTTGCCTCCGCGCGCGTATGCCAGAGAGCGCGACATCTGGGCGAATCCGTGGTCGGGGAGGAAGGGTCGTCCCTGGTCGTCGCGGTCGCCCCGCTTCAGTTGCTCCAGGAAGTAGCCGCGCTGGTCGGCATGGACCTGGAACGTTTTGACCATGACGCCATCGATGACGCCCAGCCGCTCCGCGAGCGGCTGCTTGCGCATGCCGTCTAAGACCGCTTCCATTTCCTCGCTCGGGGCTTGCCATGGCATCAGCGTTCCGGCCTGCAAAAGCTCATGCCAGACTGGCTCGGGAGTGGTCGCCGAGCATCAGCTTGTGGGCGCGCGGCCGGGTCTGGCTCATCTCGATCACGACATCACGCCCAATCAGTGAATCCTCAATCTTGCTGACACCGGTGATGGTGGTGTTCTCCAACACTATCGAATGCTCGATCTCACTGCCCTGCACTAGGACATGGTGATAGAGGGCGGTGAATGGTCCCACAAAGGAGTCGATCACGCGGCTGTGGGCGCCGATGATCACCGGACCTCGAATCGTGCTTCCGATTACCTCGCTGCCCTCTTCCAGGATCACCTTGCCGAGCAGCCGCGAGTCCTCACCGACCCTGCCCTCACGCCGCTCCGGGAGCAGGTCGAGCACCACTCGATTGCACTCCAAGAGGTCGTCCATCTTGCCGGTGTCGATCCAGCGGCCGGTGACCACGTGGGGAGTGACCGTCCTGCCGTGGTCGATCTCCCACTGGATGGCGTCGGTGATCTCAAGCTCCCCCCGGGAGGAGGGGACGATGGCATCGACCGCTTCCAGGATCGTGCTCTTGAAGAGGTACACGCCTACCAAGACCAAGTCCGACCTTGGGGTCTGGGGCTTTTCCGTGAGTCGAATCACCCGGTCTCCCTCAAGCTCGGCGACGCCGAAGCGTTCTGGGTGTTCCATCTGCTTGAGCAGGATCAGAGCGTCGGGGCGCTCCTGGCGGAACTGCTCGACCACGCCGGAGATCCCTCCGGGGATGAAGTTGTCACCCAGGTACATGACGAAGTCCGAGCCTCCCAGGAAGTCCCGGGCGGTCTGGACCGCGTGGGCCAGCCCCAGCGGCTTCAGCTGGGGGATGTATTCGATCTGAGCCCCGAAACGGCTGCCGTCGCCAACCGCGGCGCGGATCTCGTCGGCGGTGTCGCCGACCACGACCCCAATCTCGGTTACTCCGGCCTCGACCAAGGCCTCCAGACCGTAGAAGAGAACCGGCTTGTTGGCGATGGGAACCAACTGCTTGGCTCCGGTGTGGGTGATCGGGCGCAGCCGGGTGCCCTTACCCCCGCTCAGGACCAGCCCTTTCACGGCGATCAAGGCTATCAGTCTGTCTGACCGGGTCCTCTCGGCCGCACCGGTTCAGTAGGCATGGCGGTGGAAGAGCAGTCGCCAGGGCGTCAGCAGCAGGATCTTGATGTCGAAGCCCAACGACCAGTTCTCGACGTAGTAGATGTCGTAGAAGACGCGCTCCTCGATGCTGCTGGCCTGGCGCAGGTCGTTGACCTGGGCCCAGCCGGTGCAGCCCGGCGCCACCTGGAGCCTCTCCCGATAGCGGGGCACCGTCTCCTCGAACTTCCTGGCGAAGAAGGGACGCTCCGGGCGCGGGCCCACCAGGCTCATCTCCCCCACCAGCACGTTCCAAAGCTGAGGCAGCTCATCCAGGCTGTAGCGCCGGACGAAGCGCCCCACCGGCGTGCGGCGGGCGTCGTCGACCGCGGTCATCACCGGACCGGTCTCGCGCTCGGCGTCCTTGACCATCGAGCGCAGCTTCCAGACCCGGAATTCCTTGCCGTCGCGGCCGAGCCGCTCCTGGCGGAAGAAGGGCGACCCGGGCGAGCTGACCGCGATCGCCAGGGCGCATAACGCCACCGCCGGGATGGCGACGATGGAGATGATCAGGGTGGCGACCACGTCAAAGGATCGCTTTAACCAGAGGTTGGCCCCGACCAGACGATTGGGTCGAAGCCCGACCAGGGGCAGACCGGCCACCTCCTCGGTGCTGGCGGCGCTGGTCATGATCTCCAGGACGTCAGGCACCACCTTCACCTCGGCGCCTGCGACCAGGCAGTCCCTGGCCAGCTTGAGAACCCGGTCATGGCTGACCCCGCTGAGCGCCAGCAGCACCGTGTCCGCTCGCTCTCGGACCACGATCCGGGAAAGGCCTGACTCGAGCCGGAAGTGGGGCACTCCGTTCGGGCCTTGGCCGGAGTGGGGGTCGCTCCCCACCGTGCCCACCACCTGATAGCCGTACTCAGGGAACATCCGCAAGCGGCGCAGCAAGAGGTCGGCCACCGGACCCGAGCCCACCACCAGGACCCGGCTGCCACCGTATCCCTTGCGGAGCAGCGCCGACTGGGCCATACGGATGAGGGACCGCTCGGCCAGGAAGAGCAGGAGGGCCGCGATCGCGGCGTCGGCCAGCACCAGCCGCGAATACGGGAAGCCCCGGTACAGGCCCTCCAGCGCCAGCGCCACCACCACGAACAGCGCGATCGATCCCGCCGAGCCCAGCAGCTCGTCGACGAAGGTCTGGCCGAGCTGGACTCGATAGCGCCCGGTGAAGGCGAAGGTCAGCACCCACAGGCCCACCACCACCGGGATGGCCACCGCGTAGTCCTGGAAGCTGGGCACCTGATTGCCGGGGATGGGGACGCCCGAGAGGTAGAAGCGGTATTCGAATCCGGCCAGGGCGCCCAGCGAAACCGCCAGCGCATCCCCGACCACCCGCATCGCGACTATCGGCAGCAGCCGCCGGAACCGATTCCGGGAAGCTGCAGCCAGCTCCAGCGGCCGGAGCAGGGGCTTGGACTCAGCCACCACTGCCATCCTCCCCCACCGGATGCAGGCGCCGGCCCAGGCTGGCCCGGACGGTCCGCAGCTCGGCTCTGGTGACGCCCCCGGTGATCAGCAGCGCCCCCAGGTAGACGAGGCCGGCGATCGCCGCCACCAGGAAGATGTTGAGTTGCGCGAGCAGCCCCATCACCCCCGCCATCAGAGCCCCGGAGACCAGGATGGGCAGGAGCGGCCGTCCCCAGGGCAGACGGTTCTCAAGCCGCCGCCGCACCATCCAGTAACCGGCTACCAGTAGGAAAACCTCGGTGATCGTGGTGGCCCAACTGCTGCCAAGATATCCGGTCGCTCGCGGAAAGAGGGGGATGAGGATGAAGTTGGCGGCCACGTTGACGATGATGCTGATGATCGAGAGATAGACGCTGTCGCGCTGGCGATCCATCGCCCCCAGGCCAAATATGAAGGTGCTGTTGACGAACATGAAGACGATGGCCAGGGCCAGGATCTGCAGCGCCGCGTCGGACTGGTTGTACACACGCAGGAAGTGGAGGATCGGTGCCGCACCGAACCACAGGACAACACTGAACGGCATCGCCAACGCGGCCAGCAGCCGAATGGTTGCGGTGTAGGCCTGGCGCATCGATGCCACCGCCTGGAGGTGGACTACCGACAAGGTGGGAAACACAGCGTTCATGACGGTTTGGGGGATGAACGAGAGGCCATCGAGGAACTTGTAGGCGGCGGTGTAGTAGCCCACCTCGGTGAGCGGCCGCAGCCCGGCCAGGATCACCACGTCAATCCGGAAGTAGACCGTGTTGAGGAAGAAGACCAGGGCGAAGGGCAGCCCCATCTTGAGCAGCCGCCGGGCCAGGACTGGGTCGAACCTCACGGCGGGCCGGAAGTAGCGCCGCGAGATGATCACGTAGGCGTACACGCAGGTCACCGCGTAGCTGAGGGCGTAGATCCACAGGTAGGCGGCGACGCCCAGGTGGGCGCGGGCGACGAAAACCGTGCCCACCAAGAGGATTGCCGCCTCGGATATGGTCGCCACCGCCTCGTAGCGCATCTCGCCCGAGGCGTAGAAGGAGCTGCGCAGGACGTTGGCGACGCTGGTTGCCACCTGCAGGGCGAAGGCGGGCCAGAGCAGCGCGAAGAGAGCGGGTCCCTCGAGGCCGGCCATGATCGCCAGGGCCGCCAGCGCCAGCACGAAGAGGGGGATCTTGGCGGCCAGGACGGCGGCCAGGTAGGTCTTCATCCGGGCGTTGTCGCGGCTGGCCTCGCGCAGGTAGACGATCTGCAGTCCGAGGTCGCCGAGGATGCTCGACAGGGTGCTGAGAACCACGATCAGGCTGAATTCGCCGTAGTGTTCGGCGCCCAGGAACTTCTGCTGAAGCAGAAACGCCCCCAGCACCAAGAACTTGGACGCCGAGCGAGCGACGAAGAGGATGGTGGTGTTCCGCACCGCCCGATGGGCCAGACTCACCCTCGACGACTCAGGGGTTCGCCGCCTTACGCCGGGGCAGCTGCAGGTGCCGGGTGGCGGGAACCACCGCCACCGTCACCAGCGCCGCCAACAGCCACCACTCCGCCGCCAGGTCGTTCTTCCAGTAAGGGCTGTCGACCAGGCCATGGACGATGATGGCGACCCACGCCAGCGCCAGGGCTGCCGCCCAGGGATGATCGCCAGGCCCGGCTCGAAGCGCTGGCACCAGATACCGGATCAGCTCGATGAAGAATCCCAGCAGGGCCACGAGACCGAGCACCCCCAGCTCGACCCAGAAGTCCAGCTCCAGCTGATCGGGATAGACGTGGGTCTGGGCGGCGGTGTCGTGGACCTGAGCCCGGTAGGGTCCGATCTCAGACTGGTAGCCGGCCAGCCCGGAGCCAGTGAAGGGATGAGCCTCAATCAGGTCAATGGTGGCGTGCCAGAGTCGGGCCCGGGCGACCAGGGAGTTGGCGGGGTTGCTGGGGTTGAGCTCGTTGCTGATCCGGTGCCGGATCGGAGGTAGCACCGCGGCGACCACCAGAGCCGCCAGGCAGAGGGCGAGCAGCAGCCGGCGCCGGGGATGCAGGGCCGCCGCCATCACCGCCATGACCGCCAGGGCCAGCCAGGAGCCTCGACTCAGGGTGAGGGCGTCGCCGAGCCCCAGGACCACCAGCGCCGCCCAATGGAGGTTCCGGTAGCGCACCCCGCCAAAGAGGGCCAGCCCCAGGGCCAGCCCCACCAGCGGGTCCAGGAAGATGCCGCCGAAGTTGTTGTTGCTCCAGAGCCAGGTGGGGGTCGGCGGGGCGAAGTTGAGGTTGACCGTCCCGCTGACCAGCGCCTTGCCCAGGGCCACGAACTGGGACACCGCCACCACCAGGCCGCTGACATATAGGCCGTAGACCACCCGCTCCCAGTCCCAGCTGGAGCGGAGCACGTTGACCGCTACGAAGAAGAGCACCATGGGCTCGACGATGTAGGACTTGGCGATCCCCAGGGCCTCGCGGTGGTCGGGGCTGGCAGCGATGCCGATGGCGGTCGCCACCAGGATCACCGCCATCACCACGCTGAAGGGGGTGTCGATTCGGGGCACCCGGCGCTGCACCGAGCTCTCGATGATGAACGCCAGCACGGTCAGCGCCAGCACAACCTCCAGCCCGGTGAACGGCAACCGCCCCAGCAGTTGCCCTCGCAACACATAGGCAGGTAGGGCCGCGGCGGTGAGGAAGACGCCTATACGACTCCACCGCATCGGCGGGATTATAGGCTGGGGCCGGCGGCGGTCCCGAAGCCTCGAAGTCGATCCCGACCGGTCGTCGAATTCAGTTGACTGCCTTGGCCCGCTCCCTAGACCGCCCCGAGGGCCGGGAGCAAGCCAACTCGTTGGCGCACCTCAGCCATGGTTCCAGCCGCCACTTCCCGAGCTCGAACGGCACCTCGCGCCAGGATGGCGTCGATCTCGCCGGAGTCGGCCATCAGCTCGCGGTAGCGCTCCTGAATAGGAGCCAGGGCTGCGATGGTGACCTCCGCGACCCGGGCCTTGAGCTGGCCGTAGCCGCAGCCATCGAACTCTGCTGCCAGTTGCTCACGGGTAGATCCGGAGATAGCTCTGTAGATCTCCAGGAGATTGGCGACCCCGCCCTCCGCTGATGCCACCGCGACCTCGCTTCCGCTGTCGGTTTTGGCGCGCATGAACTTGGCCCGGATCCGGTCCGGAGGATCCAGCAGCGCGATCAGGCCGGCGTCGCCCTCGGCGCTCTTACTCATCTTGGCGGCGGGATCGTCCAGAGCCATGATTCGTCCCCCGGCCCCCGTCTGCGCGATCCGCGGCTCGGGGATGACAAAGGTGTCGCCGAAGAGCCGGTTGAAGCGCATGGCGATGTCGCGGGTCAGCTCCAGATGCTGGCGCTGGTCCTCCCCCACCGGGACAAAGTTGCTCTTGTAGAGGAGGATGTCGGCAGCCATCAGCACCGGATAGTTGAAGATCCCACTCCCGATCCGCTCCGCGCCCCGCCGCTGGGAGCGGTCCTTGAATTGGGTCATCCGCTCCAGCCACCCGATCGGGGTGACGCAGCCGAGAATCCAGGCCAGCTCGCTGTGCTCATGGAGGTGTGACTGGACCAACAAAGTGGAGACCTCGGGATCGATTCCCGAAGCGATGTAGAGGGCCGCCACCTGGCGCGTCTTGTCGGCTAGCTCACCCGGCTCATGTGGCTCGGTGAGGGCGTGCAAGTCGACCACACAGAAGAAATTTCGGAACTGCTCCTGCTCCAAGACCCAGGGTCGAAGCGCCCCCAGAAGGTTTCCCAGGTGGAGGTCTCCGGTGGGCTTCATCCCGCTGAACACGACCGGGCGCTCCGCCATCGGCGAGATTGTAACGGCGGTGTCTGGCCTAGACCTTCTCGGTAACCCGGTATTCCAGATGGGAGCCGAAGAGCAACCGAGTCTGCGCCTCTAAGGCAGGGATCACGCTCAGGACCATGAACACAACCGGGTACATGAGTGTCTGCATGTCGGTCAGGCGGCGCCGCCACCAGGGCCACTCCGGCGGCCGCGGTTGGAGACGATTGTCCAGAACCGCCACGGCGATGATGTTGAGCAAGGTGGTGGTGAGGATGATGCTGGCGGCGGTTTCGAGGATCGCGCCCATGTTCGAGAGGGCGTAGTCGTAATTAAAGAGGGATGGCAACGTCCCCGCGATCAGGATCAGCATTGGGACGGTGGCCCAGCTCAGATGGTTGAAGACCAGCATCTTGAACCGGTCGACGCGGGTCTTCAACGGGATCTCGGAGTGTGCCGTCATCCGCGACGCCACGTAGGGAATGTCGGTAACCCCCCAGGCCCAGCGTTTGATCTGGTTGTACTGACTTACCAGGGTGGTTCCGTAATCGGCGGCGCGAGGCGCATCCCCGTACATGGGCAGGAACGCCGGGAGCACATGCAGATGTTCACCGTACTTGAAGAACGATTTCCAGAAGAAGCGGGAATCCTCGGGGATGACGTCGTTGTCCCAGTAGCCAACCTCGGTCAGCATCTGCAGTGACATTGAGTATGCCGAGAACATCACCAGTCGCTTGGGGTGCTGATGCAGGTAGAGCTGCCATTGAGTGGTGAGGGTGGCGATCGATCGCACCGCCGACGGCACCTTCCAGAGGTTGTTCAGGAACATCGGCACCGGCTGCCAGATCGAGGTCAGCCGCCCCTCGAAGGTGCAGAACTGATAGGTGATGTAGGCCAGGTACTGCGGATGGACCCGATAATCGGAGTCGAGGTCGGTCACGATCACCTTGGTGGGGTCCAAGCCCAGGTCGTCGCAAGCCCGGCGCAGCACCGGGCCGCCGTAGGACATGGCGGCTGACTTGCCGACCACGATCCCCGGTAGGAGCGGGTCCTTGATGTGCCAGAAAGCCCTGAAGCTAGCGCCAAACTTCTCCTGCAGACGCTCGACGTTGCGGCAGCCCTGAAGGTCCGTCTCCCGGGTGATGATGGCGCAGATCTTGCGGTCCCGAGGGTAGTCGGCGGCTGCCAGCGCGGACACCGTGGCGTGCAAGGTCTCGTAGCGCTCGGTGTAGGTGGGTATCAGGAAGGCGTGGGTGACCTCAGCCGGGTCGGGATGGCCCGGGGATAACTCCAGGGAATCCATTCGCTGCGCCCAATCGACAGACTGGGTCGCCTCCAAGAGCCGAATGCCGCGGAGTACGTAGCGGAAGGTGTGCACCAGCTTCACCAACCAGTAGAAGTCGAGCCCCACCGCGAACACGCCCAGCACCCAGAGGTACTCGAAGTTGGTGAAGGTGATCACGAATCCGACGGCGAATGGAGTGGTCAGGATGAGCCACACCGACAGTCCCGGCGCCATTTCCCAAAGGCGCTGCTGAATGCGCTCGCGGCGGTGCGGCCGAACCACCCCGTCGCGGCTCTCCTGGGGGACATAGGTCGGCAGAATGCCGACCTGGGGAGGCAGCTGCTTGACGGTCTCGACCGGCGCTAGAGAGGTCACCAGATCAGAATCCTAGCCCGCGCGAGGGGGCGATGAGACAAAGTCCTCACGGGAGACTTCATTGAGCCAGGGCTGGGTTATGTTGCCGTCCGTGGGTCGATCCCGAGCTCTTCTGATCCTAGCCCGGGTCCGCCGGGCGGCGTCGCTGCCGGCGGTGCGAGTGGCGGTCACCCTGGTGGCATTCGGGATCTTCGTCCACTCGGTAAACCTAGCCTCAGCTTTCAGCGCCTTCGCCCATCTACGCTGGCAGTGGGCCCTGCTGTCGCTGGTCCTCGCCGGCCTTTCGGTGCTGGCCAGCATCATGGAGTGGGGAGCGCTGCTGCGCGGGGCCGGAAAGGTCCTGGGCTGGCGCTACCTGGGCGGCTGGTACATGAAGGGCCTCTTCATCAACCAGGTGCTCCCTGCCGGGGTGGGTAGTGACGCCGTCCGCGCGGTGCAGGTGGGCAAAGTCGCCGGTCACGGCCCGGTCATCGCCTCCTTGGTTGGCAGCCGCATGGCGGGGACTCTGGCAATAGGACTCTGGGGGCTGGTCGGGGCCGTGATCACAGTCAACGTCTTTCACGTTCCGGGACTGATCGGCTTTGCCTGCCTCAGCGCGGTGATGCTGATCTTCTGGGTGTTGGCGCTGGGTGCGGAGCGGGTGTTTGGGCGTCTGCTGAAGATCGAGCCTGACCAGCGCGGATGGCGGGTCCACCTGCTAAGGGTCGGACCCTTCCTGCGCTCCCTGGGCGACATCAAGGGCAATCCTGGCGCCCTGACCTGCTCGATCGCGGCGGGAGGCCTGGGCTGGGGCCTCAACCTGCTCTCGATGGAGGCATTCAGCAGAGCGCTCGGCTACACGATCTCCTGGGAGGTCTTCGCTCTGGCCCTGCCGATCGCCCTCCTGGTGACCTTCATCCCCATCTCGGCCAACGGCATCGGCATCCGTGAGGGCGTGCTGGTCTTCCTGCTGGTCCAGTTCCATGTGCCCCTCGGCATCGCCGCCGCCATGAGCATCTTCGTGGACTTCCAGCTCCTGCCCTTCGCCGCCCTCGGCGCCATGCTCCATGTCTTCGAGGCGACCCTCCGACACACCCAGGCTCGGTTGCTTCGTCTGGGAACCCTGGGGCACGGCCTGGGCGTTGCCGATGCCACCCTGCGCTGGATGGTGGCGCCGGAGGTGGTCATGGAGCTGAGCCGGCGCTAGACGCCTCGCGGCTGACTCGCTAAGAGTTGGCCGCCTCCGCCTCGAGTAGTCGGCGCTTGCGGTCCGGGCCCCAGCGGTAGCCCCCCTCGCCGCCCGCGGCCGGGACCACCCGATGGCAGGGGATCAGCAGGGCCACCTGGTTGGTAGCGCAGGCACGGGCCACCGCCCGAGCTGCGGCAGGGCGGCCGATCTCCGTCGCTAGCTGCCCGTATGTCTTGGTTCGGCCACGGGGGATCGCCTGGATCTGGCGCCAGACCAGCCACTGGAAGACCGTCCCGTGGACATCCAAGGGGAGCTCCTCCTGGCCGACACCACCCATGGCCAGGCCCTGTGCGACTTCGCGGACTTGGGCAAGGCCGAGGTCATCGCGAGTAAGCCTCGCCGACGGGAACTCCTGTCGGAGCTGCTCTTCCAGCGCTCCCACGTCCTCCCCCATCTTGACCGTGCAGACACCACGCTCTGTGGCACCGACCAACAGCTGACCCAAGAGGGACTCGAACACCGTGTAGCGGACCTCGACCCCTGCGCCGCCCTGTCGGAACTGACTGGGGGTCATGCCGAGTGTCGCCGGTACCACCTCATAGAAGGCTCGGCCGGAACCAAAGCCAGCGTCGTAAAGAGCGTCGGTGACGTTGGCCCCTGTGGCCAGCGAGCTCCGCGCCCGCTCAGTCCGCAATGCCCGGCTGTACTCCGCTGGGCTGATCCCGTATGCCCTTTTGAATCTGCGCTGCAGCTGGGTCGGAGTCAGCCCCACCCTCCGCGCCAGGCTGTCGGCACGCCAGCCCTCCGGCCTGCGCTGGAGCAGATCACGTGCCTGCTCGACCGCCCCGCGGGCGGGGTCGGGCACATCTGGATGGCAGCGGCGGCAGGCGCGGAAACCAGCGGCGCGAGCCGCGTTCGGATCGTCGAAGAAGACCACCCGATCGCGCGCCGGGGTCCGCGCTGGACAGCCCGGTCGGCAGAAGACCGCAGTGGAGGTGACGCCGAAGACGAACTCGGCGCTGCGGTCTCGAGTTACAACGGCTGCCCAGAGGCTGTCGCTGGCCGGGGTGGCGGTGGTCATGCCTCGACCTTAGTGCCAGGTCCGCACTTTCGCCATCCGATTTTGTCCGCACGCTGCCTGCCGTGGCCGGCTGAGTGACGTTTGGCTCGCACTGAAGCAGCGGCTCCGCTAACTTCGCGGTGGGAAGGTGCGCCGCCAAAGAATCGCGAAGTGGCCGACCGCCGTCGCCGCCAGCAGAACACCGAACCCGATGTCCGCTTGCCAGGCAGGACCCCCGGCCAGGACCAGCAGGGATGAGCTGGCGAGCGCCACCGCGCTGGCGAAGGTGTTGAGCTTGCCGAATGGCGTCGCGACCAGCGCCGGTCGGTGCCGAAGCCGTGGATAGAGGAGCAGGAACCCCAGCGCCGGCAGCCCGTAGCGAGCCATCACCAACACCGCCAGCCAGAGCGGTATGAATCCGACCATCAGACAGGCGACCGCGGCGAGCGAGAAGAAGACCGTGTCCATGATTGGATCAATCGCCCGGCCAAGCACCGTCAGCGGCCCCGCCCGTCGGGCGATGAATCCGTCCGCAGCATCCAGGCCCGCAATCGGGGCAGCGATCAACAGCAACAGAACCCGTGCCAGTCCCAGAGGTGGCATCGCGGCAAACAGCACCACTGGCAATGAGAGATACGCGCGGATGGCGGTGAGGCCATTGGGGATGCCAAAGCGGTCCACCGGAGTTTGGTCGGGGTAGCGACGCAGCAGCGAGATGCCAGCAAAGAGGCAGACAGTGGTGACGATCCACCAGGCCGCGCCGGCGAACAAGCCTTGCAGGGCTCGCCCTCCCAGCACACCGGCGCTGACACCAGCACCGAGGGTCAGCAGCAATCCGACTCCGCCCCACAGTCCGAAGGAAAGGCGCAATGAGTTAGAGCTTCGCCATCTTTCCGCTGCGCCGGCCAACAACTGACCAGTGGCGGCCAGCGGTCCAAGCGGGACGGGATCCTGGCCCAGCCCCGACTGACCCGGATCCGACTCCCGGGGCACATCCGCCTTGCGTACCATCCTTCAGAGACTACGGATAGCTGGCTGCACGGGGATGAGTTGGGTCCGGCTCGCTACGCTTGACCACCGGCGCGACCCAGCCGCCTGTCGCCCTCACCCTTGCCCTCGTAGCTCAGGGGATAGAGCAGCGGTTTCCTAAACCGCGTGTCGGAGGTTCGAGTCCTTCCGGGGGCACCACTTTTTGATCTCAGCGAGGCTCACTGGAGTCCACTTCGTTTTGTCCGCGGTAACCGCAAGGGCGGAGACGTCTACGGGGAGTAGGCTTCGGCCCATGCTAGGCGCGGACGACCGTATCGACCGCGAGGTGATCCGGCTGGCGATCCTCACGGCCCTCATGGGTGAGCCCTACAACGAGCGGGACTGGCCCCGATGCCCTTCCATGATGTGCGCCATGCCTTCGCCACGCTCATGTTCGCGAGCGGTGTTGACTCGGGCACTGTCTCGGCTCTCCTGGGCCACTCCAGCGTGAGCCTCACCATGTCCACCTATGCCGGCGTCGCGCCATCCCTCAAGCGTCAAGCCACCGATCAGCTCGCCCGGCTCCTGGCCCCGGCGCAAACGTAGCTTCCTGGTAGAGCCGCGAGGTATTCGGCATGGACAATCAGGGGTCGGCGCAGCGCAACCCGATATCGAAGTGGAATGCCATCGCCGCCACCGCGCTGCTCTTCCCAGTCGGTCCGGGGATTGGGGCTGTGCTGTTTCCGTGGTTGATCACCCACTGGCGCGAGGGCGCAGCCTACCCGCTAGCGCTCCGGGCAGTCGGTGTCTTTCTACTTGCGGCAGCGGCCTTGGTTCTAGTCGTTGCGTGGTTTCGGTTTGCCACCGAGGGACGAGGCATACCGCTGCCGATCGAGCCGACTTCCCAACAGCTCACCGTCGGCGGACCCTATCGATACGTGCGCAACCCTCTCTACTTGGCTTGGGTTGTGGTCATAGTCGGGCAGGCATTGCTCCTCAGCCAGCCATTACTGCTGATCTATGCGGCAGGAGTCGCCGCCGCCGCGGTCGCATTTGTTCACTGGGTCGAGGAGCCAACACTGGCCAAGCGCTTCGGCGCTGAGTACGAGGCGTACTGCAAGCAGGTGCCGGGCTGGTGGCCGCGCTTGCTGCGCCGAACCGGCTCTGCGTGAACCCTGGTTACCGTAAGGTCCCCGGAGGCGTTCGAGATCTGGAGTTGATGGTAGTCCTGAAGGGAATCCTTCTGGAATTGGAAGCGGGGGGAACATCGGCCATCTAGGCGGTTACAGTGAGAAGTGCCGTTGACTTCGGCCGGCACCGATTCGATGCGGGAGGTCTGGCGACGAGGAAGGAGGTTCCTGGCTCACGGCTTATGGCCCTGGTCCTCGTAGCCACGGCCCTCATCAGCGCGTGCGGCGCACATCCAGCAAAGAGGGTTAGCACGGTCCGCTCGCTAAGCAGCCCTTCGTTCCCCGCTGCGGTCTATCCCCTCGCCGTCGCACCCCACAGTGGAACAAGCATCGAAGGCGATTGCGCCAGTCCCGTTGGAGTGACGACTGATCCCAGTGCCCAAACGAGAACGTTCACGCACCTATTGAATGAGGCGTTCCACGCTCGGTCACTGCAGAGTGAGCTGGTCGAGTTCGATCAGGCTCAGTGGCCAGACGAGGTGGCGGGCTGGACAACCCCTTCGCCGAGTGCTGCCAGGCTGAGTTACGTCGCGAGAGACGTTCAGGTACATGCGGGATGGACCGAATCAGGCACCCTGGAGCAGCTGATCGGGAATGCCTGTGGTTCGAACCTGCTCCAGGGAACTTGGATCGTCTCAGCATGCTATCCGGGGAAGGTCTTTGCGGCATGCGATCCAGGGGTCACCGGGACGTACGGCGTGATCGAGCGCAGCGGCACTTGGTTGATCTGGTACGTGAGCTCTGGGTACCAAGGACCCTGACTATTCAGTCAGCTTCAACCCGCCCGCTTGACTCCGTCGATCGTCGACAACCACGAGAGGGAGCGTGCAGGTGCTCAAGCGAGCAGAGGCAGTTGCTCCGAGACCAGCTCCTCCGGGGTATGGACTGGGACGTCGGCGTCGTCGAACCACCTGCTGATGCGCGCGAATGATGCCTGGGCCTGTTCCGGGGAGTCGCCTACTGGCGGCTGCACCACGGCCATCCCCTGCCCTTGCATTTCGACTCGCTGCAAGGCGTACAGGAAGTGGCCGGCGTCGCGTTCCACTGGGAGCCATCCCCTCTCCGTCTTGGCTCGGGTTACAAAGGACAGAACCTCGCAGGCAAGCCGGCCGCCCTCTGGGCGGTCGACCACCAGGTCAAAGTTGACGTCCTTGACGTAGTAACTGCGGCGTACCACGAAACCTCGCTTCAAGTAGACCGCTTGCACCTTGTCCGCTATGTCGGCCTTGGTCATCTCTGCTCCGCCGCCTCCGGCTCGCGCCACGAATGCTTTATAGAGGGCCTCTAACGTCTGCTCCGGGTCCGGAACAGCTGTCGGCAACGGTTCAGTTATCTGAATGGAGCGATCAAATTGGTCGCTCAGCTCCTTCAGCCGTGAGAGATCCGGTTTGGAGCTCCCCTCGAACTGGGCTTTGAACCCGCGGAGCATCGTGTCAAGGAATCCACGCTGATGCGCGTTCTGGCTCAGCGCAGTCGCGCTTGCCATCCGCACCCCGCCGAATTGGCCTTCGGCGTCGACCAGGACGACCGCAATGTTGCGCCCCTCGCCCCGAGCCGGGTCTGATCGATACCGCACGAGGGAGTAGTAGCCGCGCTCTACCGGCTTCATTTCCATGACTTCATAACCTCCCTGACCTTACTCCGTCGTTCCACCAGCCAGTTCGCGATCGCCAGTCGTCGATCGATCGCCGCGTCCCATCCAGGATCGTCGGGCACCTGGGCTACTGCGGCCAGAATTTGCTGATCTGTTACGGCTTCGATCTTTCTAACAGCCGCCTCAACGCTCTGGGCGTCAGCCCCGAGCGTGTTACTGACTCCTGGGATCGGCGCCACGCGTAAGTCCGGCGGTCCAGCCGGCAACACTTTGGGAAGGCAATCTCCGAAGTCGATCGAGCGGACCGCGCCGGTGTTGGTGTTCACCAAAAACTGCGGGCCGTCTCCGCAAGCGATCCACGTTTGGAAGGCGACTGAAAGGGCCCGCGAGCCGGCATCGATCAAATTCCGGTCGAACTTGTCTGGAGCCATGCCCTCCAGCTGGGTGCGGTTGACCGTATTCGCTTCATTCTCCAGGCCCACGACCGCGAGGCCCTCAAGGTCCGCCGCTGAGCCGTCGGTCGGCAATGCGGCCGTGGGCACGACGATGATCTGCGCGCCTGGACCAGCTCCGACTGTCTTGGCTAGTCGGCCACCTATTAGCTCGGCCGCAAGTCCAGACTGTGCTCCGTTCTTTAGCCAGTATTTCTTGCCGTCGTCGCAGACGAAGGTCCTGGGCTTGCCATAAGAAGCGGACGACTCTCGCCCCGGAGTATGAGCAAGCAGGGGACGGTAGCCTTTGGCGTCTAGCTTGGCAATCGAGTCCTGATCGATCGGCACGGCCAAAGGGTACGCGCTGCCCACGGAACGCATGGGCTTGTGGACAATCCCCCTGGTAAATGTCGAGTCAAGTCAAACCAAGTGAGACGCCCCAAGTGCCAGTGAACTCAAGCGCGAAGACCGACGACGAGAGGTTGGCAATCGCAACCGAAGCCACACTGATCGAGAAGAAAGCGACCTACGCTAGCGAGGCACAGATCGAATCTTCAAATCTCTGGAGAACGGTCCAGCTCTGGATCACGATCCCAGCAGCAATCCTGGCTGCGCTAGCAGGCGGCACCGCTCTCGCAAGCACGGCCGGCCGTGTGATTGCCGGGGTAATAGCCTTGGCCGCCGCAGCACTCTCCGCGACCTCCGCCTCCCTCGGAGCCGCCTCCCGGGTCACGCAGCACCAAGCTGCGGGGAATGCCTTTCTTGCCCTGCGCAACGCGGCCAGAGTGTTCAGGCTCGTAGACCTTCCCGTCATCACGTTGGCAGATGCGCGGGCCAAATTGGCCTCATTAGAGGCCAAGCATGACGAGACCTGCGTGAACGCACCATTCACCCCACGACTTGCCTGGTGGCTGGCCTGTAGGCACATCAACGCTGGCCACCCTAAGCACCTAGGGGACGGCGACGGCACCAGACGGTCTAGTCCCACTGCGACCTGACCGGAGGCGTCCCGGAAGGATTCCCTTGCGGACGGGCCTACCATCTCAGTGGTCGAAGACAAGCGATGGGTCACCTTCCTGTACAGCTTCCCCAACCGAATCCCCCTCCCAGCGGGCGTGGTCGACGAAATCGCTAGGCGCGTCGAGGAGCTGGAGTTCGATCGTCTCTATGGCGGGTCCTACGAGATCCCGGCCGGCGCCAAGGAGGCGGTGTCGCGGTCGGCGGAACGGTACCGAAGGATGCTGGATGGAACCTGGCCACGGGGGTGAGTTCCGTCCAACCTGAGGGCTACCGGCCCCGTCCCGAAGGATTTCCTTTGGGTCGGGCGCGGGAGCGGCCCTTGCCGATCTAGGCATCCTTTAGCTCAGAGGCAGCCTCATTGCGGGCCGCGAGGAGAGCTGCTGCCAGGGTGGCTCGACGGACGCGGAGCTTCCGAGCCGTTTCACGCCCTTCGGGGACGAGGACTGGGATGACGCCTTTGGAGAAGCACTCGTATTGCTGTAACTCAGGACGCTCGTAACGGTCCGGTCGCCTCAGCGTGCTCAAGACGACGGAGATCCAACCAGTTGACCACTGACCTGGTCAGATCTTGACTAAAGGTGAAGGCTAATGAACCGAGAACGTTGCCGAAAACGCTGCAAATAATCCGCCTTTGGAGAGGGCTAGCGCCGAGCATCGCGGAGTGGTACGGTCCCGCTGCGTCATGGCGCGAAACGCTCCGAAGAAGCGGGAGGAAGAGGGGTGAAGCGTCTGCTTACGGCGACCCTGACGGTCGCGGCTTTGGTCGGATCAGTGGCTCTAAGCTCGACCGTGAACGCCCGAATTCCGGCTCGGGCGACGCTCCAAGCTCAGCGTGTCGCCCAGGCCGTCACTTTGGGTAAGAAGAAGAAGCGCAGCGGACCGACCGCCGGGCAACTTCAGCGCGATCTGGTTAGCGATGCGCACAAGAAGTTTGGAACGCCTTCGGCGAAGTCAGCCTCGTGTGTGATGCCGTCCAAGTGGAAGACCGGAAAGACGTTCAAGTGCTTCGTCTATAACAGCAGCGGCAAAGGGGTGGGAGAGTTCGTCATAACGGTGCTGGCGGGCAGCCGAACCGAGTGGAAGTGGAATGAGAGTTGGACTCCCTTGCCGGTTAGCACACCCACTCCGGCAACAGCGGGGCCAGTGATCTTCACGGTAACCGGCAGCGCACCGGAGGATGAGTTCGGCGACACCGTCAACATCTCCTATGGCTCAGACACCATCAATGACGCGGGGGGGACCAGTCTTCCGTGGAGCGCAACCCTGCCCTACGTCAACCCCAATACCGACAGCAACCTGGAGTACAACCTCGACGCCGAACTCACCGACGCTGGCGGCAGTATCACTTGCACCATCACGATTCTGGGCAAGAACTACACCTCAACCGCGAACGGCGCGGACCAGGGCTGCGACGAGGAGGTGAGCTACTTCCTGGGCAGTTGGAGTGCTGACTAGCCCATAACTATGGCTGGTCGCTGAGCACGCAACGACGCAGGGGGCACGAGATGCGCCATTGGCGGAAGATGACTTGGACTAGCTGCAGTCATCCCCGTCGCGAAAAGCACCAACTTCCTCGACAATCTTCGCCCCTCCATAACTAGGTCACCGTCCCTACCCGGACCCACTGTAGCTAGACCGGGACGACCGTTCGGCCGCACTCCCAGCACACGAACTAATCGGCTCGGAAGTCTTGACCCAGGTACGTTGACACTATCGATCGGCTGTGGAGAACCATGTCGGCGTTGCCGCAGGCTTGCGCCCCGCCGCGCTGCGCCCTCCGGTATTACTCGACGTTAGCCGCCAGGCCCTGGTAGGCAGGGACGAGCTCGCCCCATCGCGCCTCGATGTCGCCGCGCTCTCGCCCGGCGAGGTAGACGGCGAGATTCTCGGTGTGGATCTGCCACCCGGCCCCGTAGAAGGCGATCTTGTCCAGCGGGAGGCCCAGGACCTCGATAACCAGCACGGTCTGGGTGCCGTCGGTGGTCAGCGTCGCCTCTATGGTCTCGTCGAACGGCGGCGCGCCCTCACCCTTCCGCCAGGACTCTTCGGACTCCCTCGTCGTCACCAGCAGCCGCTGTGGGGGTTCGCACGCTTCCACGCGCCCCGTGCCCTGCCAGTCATCGGATTCGAGGTAGAGGCGGAACGCTCCGCCCAGGCGGAGGTCACCTTCTACCTTGCCGTGCCAGCGGGCTAGGCGGTCGGGATCGGTGAGGGCCGACCACAGGTCGTCGATATCAGTATAGAAGCGGTCTTCGATGCGCACGACGCCTTTGCCATCTGCCGATCGCAGGCTGCCCAGGATGCGGTCACCTGCGGTTGGGTTGCTAGTCGTCTCGTGCTCCTTCATCCCAGTTCTCCCAGGCCCGCCTCGATGTACAGGGCATCCAGCCGATGCGCCCACCGGCGTCGCCGTGGACTAAGTTAGCAGCGCTTCATCTGAACTACGGAACGGGTACCGGGTACGGCCAAGAAGACAGGTTATCGGCGATTCCGAAACCGCGTGTCGGAGGTTCGAGTCCTTCCAGGGGCACCATCTACTGAGATCGGGAATGGTCCCATCGACACATTTCGGCGGCCCCGTGCTAAGGAAGTGACCCCAGGGCTCTTGACTTTTACCAACTAGTTATATAACCTAGTGGTAATGTCTACTCAAGATCCCCTAAGCCGCGCCTTCTCTGCTCTTGCCGATCCCACCCGCCGGGCGATCCTCGAGCGCCTCGCGGCCGGCGAGGCTGGCGTCGTCGAGTTGGCAGAAAACTCGACGCTGACGCAGCCCGCCATAACCAAACATCTCAAGGTGCTGGAACGAGCCGGCCTTATCGGCCGCGGCCGGGACGGTCAGCGCCGCCCAGCCCGTCTTCATCTTGAGGGCCTGCACCCGGTGGACGACTGGCTCCGGCGGGCCCATGCCGAATGGTCTGAACGCCTTGATCGTCTTGAGACTCACCTTGCCGCGACAACCGAATCAACCACTAACAAGGAGAACCGCAATGACTGAGACTCATGCCCCAGTAGACGTCCAATCCGCAACACCGACTAAGCAGCTCGTCATTGAGCGCAACCTCAACGCTTCGCCGGAGCAGGTCTTTGACGCCTTCACAGACCCGGACCAGCTCACGCAATGGTGGTGGCCCAACCGCTTCACCTGCCCGGCCGCAGAGGTGGACCTTCGCGTCGGGGGGAAATACCGGCTCGCAATAGAATGGCCGAGTTCCATCCCATCCGAGGACCAGTTCTCTCATTACATGGGCGGCGAGTATTACGAGATCGATCGTCCGCGCCGCCTGGTCATGAGCGGCCGAGCCGTCAACGACGAGCAGGGCGAGCTGTTCGCAACGCTGATTGAGGTTACCCTGAAGCCCCGTGCCGAAGGCACTGCACTGACGGTGCGACAGTCCTATTTCGAGCCGATGCCGCCAGCTGAGGCCATGGGCGGAGCCGAGCAGGGCTGGTCCGAGCAACTCGATAAGCTCGACCGGCTTCTCACGCACTGACCGGAAACGAACGTGCGGATACTCACCCTGCGCATGATTATCTCGACCGACGGCTTAGTCTCCACGCAGTCCGGCATCGTGAATATTGCTCGCATTGGTCCCAGGAACTACAACGCCACAGGCGTCCTGAAAAGCAATGGCGTGTCGCCTAGAACTGCTTCCACCGGTGGGCTGCTAGACGGATTGAGCCGCCCAATCTCAGCCACAAAACAGTACCGGATGACACTGGAGTGACGGTCGCACGCGGCTTCCTAAACCGCGTGTCGGAGGTTCGAGTCCTTGCGGGGACACCCGTATTTGATCTCGTCCAGGTGTGTCAGCGTCGGCTTCTTTTATCAGTCCAGTCGCGGTCAAAGTTGCAGTATGGTCGGCACCCCCCTCGCCCTCAGCTCCTGTCGCGAAGGTCGGCGATGACTCGGAAGCGCTCCAGTACCACCAGAGTTTCGTCGTCCACAGTGAAGGCGGGGTTGTGCAGCGCACGTCGCATCTCTGGACTGTGCCAAAAGCGCTCGTGAGCCGTTCTCCACTGCGAGAGGGTGGTAAACCCCTCTCCCTCGGCAACCGCGTGGGCCAGGTCGACCCGCGCCAATGGCGCGACCCTCACGCTAATCGTCTCGATGACGGCAACGGGGCGCTCATCGGAGTCGATAACCACCGAGAGGTAGCCGACGGTGGGCAGCGGCTCGCGGCGATACTCTTGCTCCTCGACCAGTCCGGTGGTCGAGGTCTTGGACCCATTAAGAATGGCGGCGACTAGCTGATCACGGAACGGACCGGGGAAGGCGAACTCAGCCTTGGGCAGGGTCTTGGGGTCTATCGGCACTCCGCGGTTGCTCGGCACAAGCGGATCCTATATCGCTGTAGAGGTCCCTCCGCTGCGAGCCGCCACACTCAGGTCAAACCACCACTTGGATGTGCGAAGTCACCGTGCGCGATCGGCGAGTGGTCAGATCGGCATGGGCCACCTACGCAGATTGGCCGCCCCCCGATACGCCATCTGTGCCTGTGGGAGCGACACCCCGATGGTCCCGACGCTCACCTCGGGCGGCTCACCCACGACGCCTCCGTAGACAAGACCGTGCTGAGGGCCGCGTCGGCATACTCGCGGCCACCGGTCAAGCGCAAGCGCTCTGCCCTGGCGTAGCGGCACCCGCCTACCGGGAGCGGCTTGCGCCGCGGTCTCATTACGCTGGCGTCGTGACGCCGGAGGAGCTCACCAAGCTGGCACATCTGCGCCGCGCCCGCGACCTGATCGACCGCGAGTACGCGCGCCCGCTCGACGTCGGCGCCCTCGCGCGGGCTGCGCTGATGTCCACCGCGCACTTTTCGCGCGAGTTCCACGCGACGTACGGGGAGACGCCCTACAACTACCTGATGACCAGGCGAATCGAGCGGGCCCAGGCGCTCCTGCGCCGCGGCGACCTGTCGGTCACCGAGGTCTGTATGGCAGTGGGGTGGACGTCGCTCGGCTCCTTCAGTGCCCGATTCACCCAGCTGGTGGGTGAGGCGCCGACAGCCTACCGGGCCCGAGATCACGACGCGCTCGCGGGTGTGCCGGGCTGCATCGCCAGGGATCTCACCCGTCCGATCCGCCAGCCGAGCAGGATTGGAGAAGCGCGGGGGGTGCCGGCTCCCTAGCCTTGCCGGGTATGGATCTCACGCTTTCCGCTTGCTTCGTTCAAGTTCAAGACCCCGAGCTGGCCCTGACCTTCTACCGCGATACCCTGGGACTCGAACTGCGCAGCGACGTCGCCCGCGGTGACTTCCGCTGGATCACCGTCGGGGCCGCCTCCCAGCCCGGTGTCGGGATCGTGATCACGAACTACCAGTGCGGCAGCCCCGCCGACGGCGAAGCGCTGGCCGCCCTAGTCGCCAAGGGCGCCCTCAACGGCATCCACTTTCGCAGCGACGACCTCGATGCCACCTTCGAGAAGGTGCGCGCCTCCGGTGCCGAGATCGTGCAGGAGCCGACACACCAGCCTTGGGGGACACGGGACTTCGCCCTGCGCGACCCTTCCGGCAATCTGGTGCGCATCGACCAGCCGCCCTCCGGGTAGCCGGGCCGCGGGCGACGCCATCGACCGTGGTGGGGGGCAGAGATCCCACTGGAAGCCCGGGGTTCAGGCCCTCTCTGCTGATGTAGCGAGGTCCGGGTCGACTTTGAGGCGGTCATCGTCACCGTCCAAGCCGGCCCGAGAGCGCTGGCCGGGCGCAGCTGCAGCGATTTCCACCGCACCTTCGACCAAGCGCATGACTTCCTGGACGGCGAGCGTCTCGGTCCCCGGCTTCCCAGAGAGCAATGTGGCTTCGAGCGCGGCCAAAGCGGTGTGTTCCCAGAGGTTTCTGTCTTGGATCACCGCGTCGCCTCTTTTGGTGCTCACCAAGCGAACAATCCGACGATCAGCAGAGTCCCCGACTCGCTCTGCCATATGCAAGGCCACCAGGCCGTCTGCAATCGCGGTGGCGGCAGCCGGCGTCACCCGCAGCGCTCGCGCCAGCTCGCCCATCGTGGTGGGCCCTTGGTGGACGATGTAGAGCGCATGCGCCTGGCGGCCCGAGAGCAGATCTCTGTCAGGCTTCACGAGGCTCGCACGGGGTGGCTGCAGGAGCGTCTGGATTGCCTCTCGAAGGTGCAGCAACTCTCGAAGCATGCTCTCGGCTCGGGCCTGGGGACTCTCGTGATCCATCTGGAGCCTCCCGGAGCCGACCCCGAACTTCATGAAGCTGGAGTGATCGGATCGGTTCGAACAAGCCAGGCGAGCGGATCTTAGCACGCCCCCGAACACCTGTCCCCACGCGCAGCCAGCCGGTTCCGGAGCGATGAGAAAGCGCTGAGGTCAGTGAGGCTCCGGCTGCCAGCGTACCGACACCGATCAATTTGTAGCGCAGAGTGAGCCCGCGTCTGCGGACACCAATACGCGTGTCACTGCACTGGCGGGCGTCCATCCGGCTCTATATGGGAGGACCTGCGGTGCTGGCAATTGGCGTCGCTCTGCTCATCATCGCCTTCGCATTTGCGATTCCCCCACTCTGGGTGGTGGGTTTGGTGGCAGCCTGGATCGGACTGGCTCTCTGGGTACTCGGCACCTTGGGTCACAAGGTGGGACGTCACGCCATCTGGCCATGAACGAAGGCATTCGCTGACCGATGAACCGCTTGGATTGAATTCAGGGTAGGAGGCTCCCGAGCTCCAGTTGTAGGAAGGGTGACAAGATGGCTACGAGGCGCTAACGCCCAAAGTCAACTCCAATCTCTTGGTACGGAACCGGACTGCGGAGAATTCGGATCCGGCTCACTCTCGTCCCAAGTTGATGACCTCTCAGCAGCCGACGTGTGGGCGGCTGTCCCCATGACAACTATGGCCACTCGGAGCGATGACGCCCAAAAGCCGATCTCGGTTGATCTCAGCCGGCCACCGCGGGACGAGGAAATCCTGCGAGCCACTTTCGACACCATCGACGACCTGGTCGTGGGCTGCGACGCCAGTGGGTCCATCACCCTAATCAATCCAGCCATGAAGCGGTTCGCTGCTCTGGCCTCGGACGACGTCAACTCGAGATCTCGACGTCTGAAGGGAACCACTTCTGCGAGGTCCGCAGCTCCGGTTGTGGGCGGTGATGAGCTGCTCACCCGAGTCCTGGCGGGAGAGATCCTCGCCAAGCTAGAAGTCAGCTTGGAGTCGTCAGCAGGGCTCAGACGAAACATGCTCGCCACCGGGCAACGCATTCTTGATGCCGATGGAACTCTCCTCGGGGCGGTCGTGGTTTGGCACGACGTCACTGCGCAGAAGGACTCCGAGGCGCGACTGTCGTATCAGACACTCCATGACCCTCTGACACGTCTTCCCAATCGCGATCTCTTCGCTGAACGCGTCAAGACCGCGCTCACGCGCGCGAGGCGCTATCACTGGTCGACCGCTGTGCTGGCGATAAACCTCGATCACTTCTCGCACACCTCGAATCGCGTCGGCAAGGGAGCCTCGGACCAGGTCCTGGAAGAGGTTGCGCGCAGATTGACGACCTATCTGCGTCCCTACGACAGCGTGGCCACCACCGTGGATACGGCAGCCAGGACCGGCGGTGATCAGTTTCTTCTGCTGTGCGAAGACGTCGGCGACGGTGCTGCTGCCGAGACCATCGCCGAGCGAGTCCAGAAGGCGCTCCATGCCCCCATGCACGTCGGTGGAGTCACCCTCTCGATGACCGCGGGCATCGGAATCGCGGTAGCGGTCGAGGCTTCTCAGGACTCAGATGCCTTGATCCTCGAGGCCCTCACAGCGATGCGGGTCGCCAAGCATGCTGGCGTAGGACGCCACCAACGCTTCGCCCCCGAAATGGACGCCCAGCTGCAATCTCGGATTGACGACGAGCAGGGCCTTCGCAGGGCGCTTGCCGACGACGAGTTCCGCGTCGTGTACCAACCCAAGATTTCGCTGGTGACTGACGGGATCACTGGGGTCGAGGCGCTTCTCCGTTGGCATGACCCCAGCCGAGGAGTGATCCCTCCGCTCGACTTCATACCGCTGGCGGAAGAAACCGGCCTCATCATCCCGATTGGGCGCTGGGTCCTCGAACAAGTCTGTCGGGACGCCAAGAAGTGGGCGACGGTCCTCCCCGGAAGCCAGCCTCTCTCGATTTCAGTGAACGTCTCCCCCCGTCAGTTCGAGCGCGGTCTGGCCAAAACTTTCAGCTCAATCATCGGACAATCCGGGATCGCGCCGACCAGCATATGTGTCGAGGTCACCGAGAGCATGGTCATGCACGATGCAGACCTGGCTATCGCCACCCTGCGGGACCTCAAGACGCTGGGATTGAGAATCTCAATCGACGACTTCGGTACCGGGTTCTCCTCCCTCGCATATCTGAAGCGCTTCCCCTTGGACGAGATCAAGGTGGACAAATCATTCGTTGACGGCCTGGGCATCGACCCGGAGGCCACTGCGATCGTCGCCGCGGTCATGGGCATGGCCCACGCCCTCGACCTGCACGTTGTCGCCGAGGGCGTTGAGACCGCGGACCAGCTCATCCGACTGCGGACGCTTGGTTGTGACGAGGCTCAGGGTTACTACTTCGCTCGCCCCACCACGGTGGAGAGTATCGACGCCCTGCTCGCCGCTGGCGCTTTCGTACCGGGTCCAGAAGCCGAGCAAAGCTCTACCGCTCCGGCCATGCAGACTCCGCGATCGCGCAAGATCCTCGTGGTTGACGACGCCGCCGACGTGCGGGTGTTAGCGCGCTCCAGCCTTGCTGCCGTCGGCTTCGAGGTCTTGGAGGCTGATAGCGGTGAGTCGGCACTGATCTTGGCGCAACAGTTCGCCCCGGACTGTGTAGTGCTTGATGTCAATCTGCCTGGAATCAGCGGCACCGAGGTCTGCCGCCTGCTTCGCGAGGACGTCAACAACGCTGCCATGACCATCGTGATGTTGACCGGAGATGCCGAGCCGGCGGAGAAGGTACTCGCCTTCTCCTACGAGGCCGACGACTACATGGTGAAACCATTTAGCCCACGCGACCTTATCAGTCGCGTCACGGCTTCCATGCGGAGGCGCAATGCAATGCTGGCGATCCTGACCCCATGAGCGAGGGTACCGAGCGCCTGAGCGAGATTGATGAACTAGCGCAGTTCCTCGCCTCCTGGCAGCGAGTCACCGTCGAGCGCCTGAGCGGACGAGTGGAACTCTCCGAGATCCTGGATGAGGGGATCTTGGCTCATGTCGCCCGGCTGGTCGGATCGGAGCGGCTGCTAGTCAGCCTTGTCGAGCCCGACGGACTCCGCGTAGTCGACGGCTACCCAACGATCGAAGCCGGGGTTCTCATCGGCGACTCGCCGGGCAAGCGCGCCGTCGACTCGGGTGAGGTTTTCATGGGCGATCTCAATGACGCATCCTGGGGTAGCTCCACCAAGGTCTGGCGCGATCGCCACGACAGCGGACCAGTCATGGCCGTGCCCATGGTCAGTGGTGGCGAGACCATCGGGGCCATAACCGTCGCCCGCAGCAAAGGACAGCCGGAGTTCACTTGGTCGGAAGCGGGACGTGCCCTCATCCTGGTCCCGCCTCTGGCGGGCGCCGTGCGCATCAGCAGCCTCTCGGATCAACTGCGCAGCGTCAACCAGGCAGCCGAAGACGAGACTTTGCGCCTCTCCACCAGCCTGCGACTCCTCATGGAATCAGCGGGCGAAGGAATCTATGGGATGGATGCTGACGGGCGCTGCAGTTTTATGAACACGGCGGCGGCAGCAACCCTAGGGGTTGACGCCAACGAGGTGGTTGGCAAAGTGATGCACCCCATCTTCCACCACACTCGGGCCGACGGAACCACGTATAACTTCGATGAGGGGCCCATATACAGCGTGTTGCGGGGCGGTGGCAGCACCCGGGTGGCGACAGAAATGATGTCCCGTGCCGACGGCACCACCTTTGCGGCGGAGTACTCGGCCTTTCCGATCGCCGACGGCGACTCCGTCAGCGGTGCGGTGATCACATTCAACGACATCACCGATCGCAAACGCATAGAGAGCGACCTGGCAGTAGCTCATGCGCAGGCTATGGAGGGCTCGCGCCTGAAGTCCGAGTTCCTCGCCAACATGAGCCACGAGATCCGGACTCCGATGAACGGGATCATTGGCATGACCGGTCTGCTCTTCACGACCGACCTCAACGCTGAACAGCGGGAGTACTCGCAGGCGATCAGCGAGTCGGCTGAGGCCCTTCTCACGCTGATCAACGACATCCTCGATTTCTCAAAGATCGAGGCCGGGAAGGTTGACATCGAAGAGATCGATTTCGACCTCCGATTCGTGGTTGAGGATGCGGCCAAGCTAGTCGCCCACCGTACCGATGAGAAAGGCTTGGAGTTGGCCGTGATGGTCGACCCACACCTCTCCAGCGCCGTGCGCGGAGACCCGGGACGAATCCGCCAGGTCCTAATCAACATGCTCGGCAACGCCGTCAAGTTCACCGACGCCGGCGAGATCCTTCTCAAGGTCGGCGTGACGGAGGAGGGCGCGCGCTGACACGGTGGCGGTGCGAATCGAGGTGACTGACACCGGAATCGGCATCGAGCCACTCAACTTAGCCCGACTCTTTGAGAGTTTCACCCAAGCCGATGCGTCCACCACTAGACGGTTCGGAGGTACTGGCCTAGGCCTTGCCATTTGCAAGCAGCTAGTCGAACTGATGGGCGGTTCGGTGGGAGTCTCCAGCGAGGTGGGCAAGGGCAGCACGTTCTGGTTCACGCTCAGCTTCCCCAAAGCATTGTCGCGTCCAGTCCGATCGGTGGCCCCCCTGAAAGCGCTAGCGGGTGTCCGCATCCTCGTTGTCGACGACCATAAGACCAACCGGGTCGTGTTGGAGCAGAACCTTCGGGTGTGGGGCGCGCGCCCGGAGTGCTTCTGCAGTGGTCCTGAGGCTATTGCCGGCATGCTCGCGGCGGAGGGCGACGGCGATCCCTTCCGGCTCGCCATCCTCGACCATCAGATGCCAGGAATGGACGGAATTGAGGTGGCATTTAGGATCCGTCATGACCAAAACCTGGCATCCACGCCGCTGATTCTGCTGACTTCATCCGCAGGGCCGGGCGCGGCCGCCACCGCACGCGATGCCGGGATAGATGCGTTCTTGGCAAAGCCGGTGCGGATCTCCCAACTGTACGAGTGTCTGGCGACCCTGCTAATGCCGGCCACCGATGACGCTCCCGCAACAATGATCACGCGCTATACCTTGCCCGAGACGTCGCTGGAAGCCCGGGGCCGGATTCTGGTCGTCGACGACAACCCCGTCAACCAACGCGTGGCGGTGCGGATGCTCGAGAAGATGGGACACCAGGTCGAGGTGGCCGACAACGGCGCCGTCGCAGTGGAACGGATAGCGCGAGATCGCTACGACGCTGTGCTCATGGATTGTCAGATGCCGATCATGGATGGATTCGAGGCAACTCGGACGATCCGCCTCCAGGAGGGTGCGGATCGCCACACCCCGATCATCGCGATGACTGCCGGCGCCATGATGGGCGATGAGAGCAAGTGCCTTGACGCAGGCATGGATGCATACCTCAGCAAGCCAATCAAAGCGGATGGTCTAGCCACCATGGTTGAGCGCTGGACCATGCTCGGAACCCATGCGCGCCTGGGACGGGGATTGGTCAAAGCCGAAGGTGGCCTGCTCGATGCCGCACTACTCGCCGGTTTGCGGGAGCTCGGCAACGAGGAATTCGGCAAGCTGGTGGAGTTATTTCTGCAGGACGGCGCTGATCGAGTCGCCGCACTTCGCTCGGCGGAGGCGGTCGGAGATGGTTCCGCCATTGAGAAACTGGCCCATAGTCTCAAAGGCAGCGCTGCCACTTTCGGTGCCGGCGTGTTGGCGCAGCGCTGCAACGAACTGCAGGAACTCGCCTCTTCCGGCGATCTGGCGGAGTCGGCGCGGTTGATCGATAGCGTCGATGCAGGTTTTCTCAAGGCCAGCCAAGCCTTGCGTCAGGAGCTGCTGGTACCGTGACGCTCTCGCTCGGAGTCTCCCATAACGCCGACGCTGGCGCGACATCCACAGGTCCCAGCGCACCCCTGGCGGAGCAGGCCGCTCGCATGCTGTCTCAGCTCTTCGAGCTCTCCTTTGACCTGATGGCGGTGGTCAGTTTCGATGGCTATTTCAAGGCCGTGAACCCGGCGTGGTCGGAGGTTCTTGGTTTCTCAAGCGAGGAACTGCGCAGCTGCCCGTACATAGAATTTGTGCACCCGGAGGACCGTCGCGACATGGTCTCGGCGACATCGGAGCTGGCGGCTGGCGGCGATTTGATTAAGTTCGAAAGCCGCTACCTGTGCCACGACGGGTCATATCGGTGGCTCTCCTCAACCTCTATACCCGCAATCGATGAGGGGCTGATCTATACCGTGGCACGCGATGTCACCTTTGAGCACAATCGGGCTAGGCTGGAACGAGCGCAGGCCGCCGTCGCCGCCGTAGTCGCCGCGTCAGGCAACTGGGAGGGGGCGATAAGCGGGGTTCTCCAAGCGCTGTGCACGGAGATGCACTGGCTGTCGGGCGAGTACTGGAGAGTGGACGATGGCGTTCTCCACGCCACAAGGACCTGGGGCGGCGCCGCCGGCGGCGGAATCTCCACCGGAGACAGCGTGCCCAGCGCGGCGCTCCGCAACAAGGTGCCGATCGTACTGGGCGGCGGCACCGAGCTGGCTTCGATCCAGACTCCCGGGCTCGAGTTGCTCACCGAGAACGGCGCCGTGGGCTTCCCGGTGCCGACTCCAGCCGAGGGCCGGGCGGCGTTCAGCTTCTTGACCTCAACCCACTACGCTCCAGAGGAAGGCCTCGTCGACCTCCTAAGCGCGGTGGGCCGGTGTCTGGGGGAGTTCGCCGAGCGGTTGGACCTGGAGCAGCTAAGCCCAGTTGGCGTCAACTCCGAGCCGGCGACCTTCGAGTATCGCGCCACCCACGACTCACTCACCTCCCTCGCCAACCGCGAGCTCACCGATGACCGCCTGCGCATGGCGATCCATACCGCCCGGCGGACAAGGACTGAGATCGCCGTCATGATGATCGACCTCAACGGGTTCAAGGCCCTGAACGACGCCAATGGCCACGAGTTCGGCGACGACGTCCTCAGGGCGGTCGCCCTCAGGCTTCAGGCGACGGTGCGCGAATCCGACGCGGTGGGCCGGATCGGAGGGGACGAGTTTGCGATCGTGGTTGGGGGGCGCATAAACGCTGCACGGGCCATCGCTCTCGCCGCCAAGATTTGCGGGGCATTCCAGTCGCCGCTTGACAACTGCCAGGGCGCCCTCGTCGGCCTGAGCGTGGGGGTGGCAATGTATCCCACGCACGGCGAGGACCCGGCACAACTCCTGCGCTGCGCCGACGCAGCCATGTATGCCGCGAAGGGTCAGTCGGAGTGCTGGAGTCTCTACGAGCCCTCGATGCGTCCGGGACGGGGGCCCTCTCTGTAGGTCCTCCCTAGAGTTATCCCCACGGCATAGACAGCAGCTCCGTCCCGTCAGGACCGGCGGCTGCGGCTTAAGAGGCCTTGCGGCGCTGAGCCGGTTGCCGAGCGACGCGTGACGTCGGCGCGGCGGCAGCGGACTTGCTGGGTCTCGTTTTTGCAGTCCCGTTTCGACGACTACCGTTGGTCTGTGCCACCGCCGCTTTGAGCGCCGCCATCAGGTCGACGACGTTGTCGTCTCGTGCCGGCGCCCGCCGCTCGGGAAGACGCTTGTGGGCCTGCTTGGCTTCCACCACTTGGAGCAGCGCTTCCCGGTACTCGTCCTTGTAACGACTGGGCTCGAAGGCGGCGGTGAGGTTGTCGATCAGCGCCAGGGCCATATCCAGCTCGCGCTTGCGGATCTCTACGTCCGCCTCGGGGAGGCGCAGGGACTCGCTGGAGCGAATCTCATCCGGCCAGTGCAGCGTGTTGAGAACCAACACGTGCTCCCGGGGCGAGAGGCGACAGAGATGTTCCCGCTCCCGAATAGCCAGCTTGCCCACCGCACTGCGTCCCCTTGTCTCCAGCGCCTTCTTGAGCAGGAAGTAGGGGCGTACCCCTGCGGGCTCCGGCTCCAAGAAGTAGGCCTGGTCCAAATACATGGCCGAGTCGATCTCGCTGTCGTCGACCACTTCGGTGATATCGATGGTGTCGGTACTCGGCAGCGGTAGGTGCTCCAGATCGGAGTCGGTGATTTCGACGTAATCATCCCGACTCACCTCAAAGCCCCGCACTACGTCGTTCCAGCCAATCTGCTTCTCTTCGTTAGGGCACCAGCGGCGGTTCTGAATCGGACTGCCGCAGGACTGGCAGAGCAAGCGGAATGAGACCCGCTGATACTCGGTCGCCTTGTACATGCGAACCGGGATCGCCACCAAGCCGAAGCTGACGGTGCCGCGCCACGTTGCAGTGGGCATCTATGCCTCCTTCGCTCCGCACGGCCCTTTCCGGCCGTCCGCACGGCTCCCGGCCCCACGCCGTCAGATCCGTACGGGGCAATATAACGCCGACCTGGCTCTCCAGGTTCGCCGTTTCCGCATCGCAGCAGGCATATGCGCGGGGGCGACGCCCAGGACGGGAGCCAAATGCCGGTCCTGTCGACCTGCGCAAATCGTCCGGCCACGGCTCAGGATCGCGATGCGATTAGTCCTTGCCGACCATCACCTCGGTCGCCTTGATGACGGCCAGTACCGAGTCGCCCACCTTGAGATCAAGGCTTTCGATGGAGTCCTTGGTGATCGCCGCGACCACCTCCTCTCCCCCCGTCAGGCGGATCACCACCATCGACATCACGGCGCCAAGGTCCACGCGAGTCACTGTGCCGGGCAGTTGATTTCTAGCGCTGAGCCTCATGCCTTCACTCTAGCCGGACTCAGTCGAGTCGACTAGCGCTGCCGCCCTGGAAAGTGAAACGGGCGCCAACAAGCCTCGTTGATGCAATCACGTGCAGGCGTAGGTCAGCGTTCAGTCGCCGGCAGGCTCATGAGGAGACGTCATGGCAGGAACCGCCGATGAGACGAAGGGCACCATCAAGAAAACCGTGGGCAAGGCAGTTGGCAACAAGAAGCTGACCAACGAGGGCCGGGCCCAGCAAGCGACCGGGAAGGCCAAGCGCAAGGTCAACGATGCCAAGGAGGGCATTAAGGGCGCCGTCCAGGGGGTTAAGAAGTCCAGCTCACGCGACAAGCGACGCTGACGCGAGCTTCCGCCCGGCGGCCGGATCGCGGTGGATGGCCTACCGAGCCGCTGCTTGTCCGCACTTTGGGCCGACTTCGATTCCCTAGCCGGGGGCCCCGGTGAAAGGCTTGTTTCGGTGTTGTCCCGACCTCGTCACTAGGTGTGAACCGGCCCCCACCTAAGCTGCAGACGTGTTCAGCGCACTTCCCCTAGTCCGGCGCGGGGCAGATCTCGGCGGCCAGAGACGCAGCCTCGGGCTGGTCTGGACGATCTACGGGGTGATGGGGCTCGCCCTGATCGCGTTTTATCTCTCCTTTTTCGTTGTGCCGGCTCCCGCCGAGAACGTTGTCAGCACCTGGCCGCCGGTAGCGTTTGAGTTTCTGGCGGCGCTACTGTGCATCGGCCTGGGTCTGGCTCGAGCCCGGGAGCGAACCATCCCCGTGGTCCTCGGTCTGGCGGTTCTCTGTTGGGCTTTCGGCGACGCCATTCTCACCGCGACGCCCAAGGTTGCCAGTCCCCAGCTTTGCGATCTCTTCTACCTCCTCTTCTATCCGCTCGCGTATGTAGGACTCGTTCTTATCCTCCGTAAGGAGGCGGGACAACTGGTGCCAGCCACGTGGCTCGACGGCATCACCGCAGGACTGGGCGCCGCCGCAGTCTGCGCCGCCTTCCTCTTCAGCTCCATCGCCAGCTCCTTCGCCCACACATCACTGGCACACAGCTCTCTGGGTGTCGCCGTCAACCTGGCCTACCCGGTCGGGGATCTGCTGCTCCTTGCCCTGGTGATCGGAGCGACCGCTACCTTCCCCGGCCGTCCCAAGCTCCAGTGGCTGGTCCTGGCCGCGGCCTGCAGCGTGGTCGTTATCGGAGACTCCTTCAACCTGGTGCAGTTGGGAAATCAGAACTCGTCGGTGGCCAACATCGCCAACTCGGTGGCATGGCCGACCGCCATCTTGCTGATCTCCGCCTCCATGTGGATGCGACGTGGCCCGACCAATATCCTGGTGACCCAAAGGACGCCGGGATTCCTTCTTCCCGGGCTGGGCACCTTCTGCGGGCTGGCCATCCTCTTCTTCGGCACCATGCACCACGTGTCGGCGGTGGCTTTGGGGCTCGCCAGCGCCACCATGATCACAGCTAGCGTCCGGGCGGGACTTTCGGTACGGCGGCTGCGGGTGCTCACGGATGAACGCCAGCGGCAGTCAGTGACCGACCATCTGACAGGTCTGGGCAATCGCCGCCAGCTCTTCAACCTGCTGGATGCCTACTTCGCGGATCGCCGCGATCCCGGCACCCCTGACATGCCGCTCGCCTTCCTCTTTGTTGACCTCGACCACTTCAAGGAGATCAACGACTCCTTCGGGCATTCCGCCGGCGACTCACTCCTGCGCCAGCTCGGGCCCCGTCTCAAGGGAGCCCTGCGCAGCACCGATGTGCTGGTCCGGGTCGGCGGCGATGAGCTCGGAGTGATCATCACCGGGGGCGACGCCGGCTACGCGGAGAGCGTGGCCGAACGGCTTTTGGAACGACTGACCGCTCCCTTCCATCTGGACGCGGTGAGCGTGCGCATCAGCGCCAGCATCGGGATCGCGGTGGCCCCCCGCGATGCCGAAGAGAGCGCGGGTCTGATGCGCTGCGCCGACTTGGCCATGTACCGGGCCAAGCTGAGCGGCGCTCCCTTCGAGATGTACGACGCGGAGATCGACGACGAGGGCAATCGGCTGCGCCTGGTCGATGAGCTGCGAGTCGCGGTCGAGGCGGGGGAATTCGCGCTCCACTATCAACCGCAGCTCAACTTGCGCACCCGGATGGTGACCACGGTCGAGGCGCTCCTGCGCTGGCCTCATCCCCGCTTGGGCCTGGTTCCGCCCCTGGACTTCCTGCCCCTCGCCGAGGAAGCGGGGCTGATGCGGGCGCTGACCACCATCGTCCTCGACCAGGCCCTCAATCAATGCGCCGCCTGGCGGGCGTCGGGGCACGATCTCACCGTCTCGGTCAATATCTCGATCACAAACCTTCTCGACGCCGAGTTCATCGACTTGGTTAGAGAGCAGTTGCTCAGTCACGAGGTGCCGGCATCCTTCCTGATCCTGGAGATCACCGAGACCACCATCGTCCGGGACTTCGAGCGCTGCAAGTCGGTCATCGCCCAACTCCGCGGCCTGGGCATCGGCGTCTCAGTGGACGACTTCGGAGCCGGCTTCACTTCGCTGGCCTACCTGGGCAACCTCGCGGTGAGCGAGCTCAAGCTGGACCGCACCTTCATCACCGGGCTGGGGACCGGCCAGGCGACCGACGCGGCGCTGGTGCGGGCAACCATCGATCTCGGACACGCTCTGGGCCTGCGGGTGGTGGCCGAGGGAATCGAGGACAACGCGACTCTGACGGTGCTCACCGGGATGGGCTGCGATCTGGCTCAGGGCTACTTCATCGGGCGACCGGTCCCAGCCGACCAACTCACCGATCGGCCGGGATTCGGGTCCAGCGCCCGGTCCCTGGCGGGCCTGCGAGCTTCCTGAGCACTGGCGGCGGGGGCCTCCCAGCATCGGGTTAGGTTCAGCCGACCCCAACCGAGCGCTCACCCAAGGATCAGTCCAGGGTGGTCCGCCAACGCCATAACCCTCTGCGCTCTTGGCTGCGCCTAGAGTTGCTGGTGGGGCCGGAGCCGACGTCTTGGCGGAAGCGGCAGCCGGACACCGGGCTCGCCGGCAGCTTGCGCAGCGAATCTCAAAGGAGGATGTGGATGAGCGGCGACTTCGTACTGCAGATCGACACCATTCGCGAGCAGGCCCGCGTCCATATGGATCAGGGCCCGATCACGTCCGCCTACGGCGCCGATCGCGACCGAGTGATCAAGGTTCTCAACGAAGTTCTGGCTACCGAGATCGTCTGCGTGCTCCGTTACATGCGCCACTACTACGTGGCCGAGGGAATCGACGGTGAGACGGTGAAGGACGAGTTCCTCGAGAACGCCAACGAGGAGCGAAGCCACGCCGACCGGGCCGCGCGGCGGATCGTGCAGCTGGGTGGGGAGCCCGACCTCAACCCGGCGGTCCTGGCCAAGCGCAGCCACACCGAGTACGCCGAGGGCCAGTCCCTGATGGACATGATGAAGGAGGATCTGGTGGCCGAGCGAATTGCCATCGCCAGCTATCAGGAGATCATCCGTTGGCTAGGCGAGGCCGACCCCACCACCCGCAGGGTGATGGAGGGACTGCTATCGGACGAGGAAGAGCACGCCGACGAGCTGCGCTCCCTGATGGCGAAGATTTCCTCGAAGTAGCGGGCGCCTCCTCCTCGCCGGCCTCCGACCTCACCTCATCTCCAGCAGAGGGCAGGATTCGATCGCCGATACTTGCTCCACGGCCGTGCACGACGGGGCGCCGCCGCTGAGCCGCCGGTTTGGAGGGAACTGAGTCGGACTTGAGGCCACGCGCGATGGCCGGGGCCGAAGCTGGCCACATGGCGGCTCCCACCCTGCTGGTCCCGGCCAGCGGGCCGGCATATCAGCCCGCCTTCTGGACCGATCGCCGCGATCCCGCTGCGCTAAACATGCGGCAGATAGCCACTCCAGATGAGATCCAAGACCGGGTGCGCGCCATCGCCCAGGAGATCGCGACAGCGCACCGCGGCGTCCCGGTAGCGCTGGTGGTGGTGATGCGAGGTGGATTCGTCTTCGCGGTCGACCTCATCCGCCAGCTCTGGGAGTACGAGGTGGACGTGCTGGGAATGGAGTTCTTCCAATCCACCAGCTATCGCGGGGACCATGCGGTCACTGAGCCGGTGATCAGCGCCCTGGGACGGGTCAACCTGCCCGAGGAAGGGCCGGTGATCATCGTCGACGACATCGTCGACGCCGGCCGGACCATTCAGGCGATGGTCGACCACCTGACCGCTCCCGGACGAACGCTCGAGATCTGCGCCCTGCTAGACCGGCCCGCCGCCCGGGTGTTGCCGGTGCATCCCCACTACGTCGGCTTCAGGCTGGAGGGACCTGGCTTCGTGGTCGGCTATGGCCTCGACCACGACAGCCGCCACCGCGAGCTCCCCTACCTGGCACAGTGGCTGCTGCCTCCGGCCGACCCCGGCCCAGAGGCTGGCTGAAACCGGGGGCATCGGCCCTGGGCACGCACATCTATCCAAAGACCTCCGCAGCGGTACGCAGCTGTTCGACTGGCCCGCCCATCAGCAGGAGCTTGGGAAGTGACCCCCTCCAGAGTTCGGCCTCCTCGCGAACCTTGGCCAGGGGCCCTACCAACGCCACCTCCTCCACCAGCCGGGTCGAGACCGCAGCCACCGCCGCCGCCTTATCGCCGCCAACGTAGAGATCGCGCACTCGGGTCGCATCTGCCTCCAAACCCATCCGGCAGAAGAGGTCGAAGTGGAAGTTCTCCTGCGGGGCGCCCATGCCCCCGAGGTAGAGCGCCAGCATGGGACGGAAGCGGTCGGCAGCCCGCTCGAGGTCATCGTCCACCGCCAAAAAGAGGCTGGCGGCGACCTCGAAGCTCGAGGGGTCCAGGCTGGGATCCCGCCGGGCGAAGCCATCCGCCAGTGCGCGCCGCTGCCAGTCCGAAGCTCTCGGCGCGTGAAAGCCGGCCAGCCAGCCGTCGGCAATCTCGGCGGCCAGGCTGGTGTTCTTGGGACCTTCGGCCGCGAGCCAGATGGGCAGGTCGGCTCGCCGAGGATGCACGGTCAGGACGAGGGGCTTACCCCGGCCTCCCGGCAGAGGCAGGCGGTAACGTTCGCCTGCGAACTCAAGGGGCCCCTGGCGACGAAGGATCCGCCGGACGATTTCCAGATATTCCCGGGTCGTCTGCAGCTGCTCTCGGAAGCTCACTCCGTGCCAGCCCTCGACCACCTGGGGTCCCGAGGCTCCCAGCCCAAGGACGAAGCGCCCACCGCTGAGGTGGTCCAGGGTGGCGGCGGCCATGGCGGTGGCAGCCGGGGTTCGGGCGTGGATCTGGGCCACGGCGGTGCCGAGGCGCATGCCCCTGGTCCGGCTGCCCCACCAGGCCAGAGGGGTGAGCGCATCCGATCCATAGGCTTCCGACGTCCAGATCGAGTCGAAGCCGAGTCGCTGCGCCTCCGCCACCAGTTGGGAGGCGTCCTCCGGGGGTCGCGCCCCCCAGTAGCCGAGGGCGAGGCCGGGCCTGGTGCGAGCTCCAGGGCGCTCGAACGGAAGGGGGCCGGAGTCCATCTGAATTAGGCCCACCTTAGCGGCCAGCCCCGCCGGGTCCCTGCGAGCTGGCAACACCACCTCGGCCGAACTGGAGATGGCGCCCAGCTAAACTGCGGCGGATGCCCGCCGCCGCCTCGTTGACCCAGTCGGCCGCCCGGCAGCGGTCCCAGATGATCGGCAGCATCGAGTACCTGGTCGAATTGGATCTCACCGGAGGCGACGAACTCCTCAGCTTCGATGCTCGCATCGACTTCAAGGCGGTGCAGCCAGGGGCGCGGACATTCATCGAGGCCGAGGTGGCCAGCATCAAGGAGATCCTCTGGAATGGCAGGCAACTACCTGCCTCAGCCTATGACGGCCACCGAATCGCTCTTCCCGAACTGGAGGAGAACAACTCGATCAGGGTCGTAGGCGAGGCCAGCTACGACCACACCGGCCTGGGCCTCCATCGCAGCACCGATCCCGTCGATGGATCCGTCTACATCTACAGCGATTTCGAGCCCTACGAGGCCCACCGCACCTTCCCGTGCTTCGACCAGCCCGACCTCAAGGGCACATTCCGATTTCGAGTGCGTGCTCCCGGGGACTGGTCGGTCGTGTCGGCGGAGCCGGGCCAGCCTGGTGAGCCGGATCCCAACGACGGCACCCGATGGTGGGATTTCCCGGCGACGATGCCGCTGGCCCCATACGTGATCGGCCTTGCCGCTGGCCCCTTCCACAAGGTGGAGGGACTGCGCGGCGCCACCCAGCTGGGTCTCTACTGCGCCAAGTCCCTGGCGCCCTATCTGGACTCGGATGAGCTCTTCTTGATCACCGCGCAGGGGCTGGACTACTTTGAGCAGGTCTTTCAGATCCCCTACCCCTTTGCCAAGTACGACCAGGTGTTCTGCCCGGAGAAGGTCAACGGGGCGATGGAATCTCCCGGCTGCGTCACCATCACCGACGAGGTGCTCTGGCGGGGTCGAGCCACCACCAGGCAGGGTTCGATCCGGGCCGACCTGATCCTCCATGAGATGGCCCACATGTGGTTCGGGGACCTGGTGACGATGCGCTGGTGGGACGACCTCTGGTTGAACGAAAGCTTCGCCAGCCTCATGTCCAATCTCGCGGTCGACCGGGCAACCGCCTACACCGACGCCTGGGTGTCGTTCCTGACCATCTACAAGTCGATGGCCCGCAGTGAGGATCAGCTCAAGAGCTCCCACCCGATTGTCACCAAGGTGCCGGATGTCGAAGCGGTCCGCGGTAACTTCGATCGCATCACCTACGAGAAGGGAGCGGCAACGCTCCGCCAGCTGATGGCCTGGGTGGGCGAGGACAACTTCTTCGCCGCCATCAACTCGCACCTCACCCAGCACCGCTGCGGCAATGCCGAGTTCGCCGACCTGATGGGCGCGCTCCAGGCCATCTCGGGTAGGGATGTCTGGACCTGGGCCGAAGCCTGGCTGGCCACGGTGGGGATCAACCGCCTTCGCTGCGAGATCGAGACCGAGGGTGAGGAGCCGGGAGGGAGGATCTTGAGAGCGACCGTGGCCCAGACTGCGCCCCAGGCCCAGCCCGTGTTGCGGCCCCATCGGATCCGGCTGGGAAGATTCGATTGGGCCGGCCAGGAGCTGGTTCGGGTCGGGGGCGTTGAACTCGACATTGAGGGACCTCAAACCGAGGTGGCTGAGCTGGTGGGAACGCCCCGGCCGGCTCTGCTCCTGCCCAACGACGGCGACCTCACCTACGCCAAGCTCCGCCTGGACCCGCTCTCACTGACGACCGCCGAGCAGCACTTGAGTTCAGTGACCGACGACTTGGCCCGGGCCCTGATCTGGGACCTAAGTTGGGACATGGTCCGCGACCTGGAGCTCCCAGCCCATCGCTTCTCGGGGATGGTGGCCAGGCACATCGCCAGGGAGGCCGATACCACCCTGGTGACCTCGGTCCTAGCCAATTTCCGGACCGCCACCCGGCGTTACGGAGCACCCCGCCGGGGATTCGGGCTGGAGGAGGGCCTGGCCAAAGCGGCCTGGGAGGCCATGACCCGATGCGAGCCTGGCAGCAACGAGCAGATGGTCTGGCTCCGCGCCTTTGTCGGTCTGGCCGCCAGTGAGGTCCAGGTGGAGCTCTGTCGCGGCTTCTTCGACGGCCGCGATGTGCCTCTCGGGATCTCCGTGGATGCCGAACTGCGCTGGCTCCTAGTCCAGTCTCTGGCCGCCCGCGGGGCCGCCGACGAGCCCGAGATCCGGCAGGCGCTGGCTGCCGATCCCAGCTCGACCGGCCTGGTGCGCGCCGAGGCGGCCCGGGCCGCC
>Ga0102924_1000162_pt1 | contig 83429 bp, 74 predicted proteins | sample PaiPotPPM11metaG_FD_80116 | JGI IMG/M metagenome (GOLD analysis project Ga0102924, IMG submission 80116) | Iron sulfur acid spring bacterial and archeal communities from Banff, Canada, to study Microbial Dark Matter (Phase II) - Paint Pots PPM... ...
GATTTGGATGGTGTGGTGCGTGAGGATGAGGAGGTGGCCGAGAGCGTCGGAGGAGGGGCCGACGAGTTCGTTGGCAAGGACGTAGATGGTGTGGTCGGGGAGGACCGCCTCCCCGCCCAGACCATCTACGTCCTAGCCAACGACCTCGTCGGCCCCTACTTCGACGCTCTCGACGACCTCTTCACCCGCACGCACCCCAACATCAAAATTCATCTCAACCCTCTCGGCTCCGAGCCCGCCCTCGCCGCGCTCACCTCGAACATCTCCGCCTTCACCCCCATGGGTCGCGACGGCATTCGCCAGGACCTCGAAGGCTTCCGCGCCCTCCACGGCTACGAGCCCCAATCCTTCCTCATCGGCTACGATCAGTCGCCCGACCCCGACATCTTTCCTCCCGGCAAAGTCCCTTCCGCCATCTGGATCAACGCCCGCAACCCGCTCCCCAAGATCACCACCGCCCTCGCCGCCCGCATCTTCACCACCGGCGCTCCCGGCGGCGACATCACCACCTGGTCCCAGCTCGGCGACAAGGGCGAGTGGGCCCACCGCGAGATCCACATCTATCTCCCCGCCAAGCGCGACTCGGCTTTCCTCTTCATCGATCACAACCGCCTCGGCAACCGCCCCTGGTCCCCGCGCGTCGAGTGGGTCGACGCCTCCACCGACGTCATGGCCGCCGTCGCCCAGGATCCCTTCGGCATCGGCATCGTCGGCTACTGGCCCCCCGACCCCGGCTGGGACCGCCAGGCCGAACTCGGCTCCCAGGCCAAACTCCTCGCCATGGCCGAGGATGAGGACGCCCACTACTCCTACGCCACCCCCGGCGATCCCTACCCCCTCACCGGCTCCATCCGCGTCTACTTCAACGCCGCCCCCGGCAAGCCCCTCGAACCCTGGATGGCCGAGTACATGCGCCTCGCCCTCTCCCGCGAAGGCCAGGACCTCCTCAAATCCCTCGCCGCCGACAATGGCTACATTCCGCTGGAACCCGCCCAGGTCCAAACCGAACTCGCCAAACTCCACTGACAGGCGCTGATCAAACCGTCATCCTGAGCGAAGGTCGCATCGCGACCGTAGTCGAAGGACCTGCCTCCCATCCCACTCACTACAACCTCCCGCACCCTTCTAACCGACCGTCTACTCACACCAAGAATTACCCCATTGCCTGTCAAGAAAAAATCATCTATCTCCAACAAAACAAAAGGAAGATAGATGCCCGGTGAGTTATGGTCCACCCTGTATACTGGTATTAGTGAGTTAAACAAAAAAGCTCGGCATCCGCCGGGCTTTTCCATTTAGCCACCCACCTGGATGCTCGTGTGTACCACTCGAGATCTAAGCCATTTAGAAGAAGTACTTTAGGTACTTAGGTACGCAAAAAATACACACGCACCTCCTCACCCGCCGTTCTCCACCCAAGCTTCAGTTCGGAGCAGAGAAAATATAGATAGGTCCGTATATACAAACACGCATCACGCTCATTCAGCGCAACTTAGTTAGATATACCCGGGGGGGGGGTATATCAAGGAAAGTTCAGCGCCCGCACCGGAATCGCCGCCTTCTCCGTCCGCATCGCCGTCTTATCGTCGCTCCACTTCTTCCAGACGGCGTCAGACTTACCCAGCTCCGCCCGCGCCTCGTTCTTGATCACCTCACGCGCCGCCAGAGCCTTCAGGTCCTTGTACTCCAGAACGATGAAGCTCGACCACGGCGCGCCCGCCGGGTTCTGGTTCACGTACGACGCGTAGGACGACAGCGCTCCCGTCTTCTCCCACGCGTCGAACTGCGGCGTGGCATACCCCAGCACGTAGCTCGTGTACTTCGGCATGTCCACCAGAACGTCGTACTCCAGCACAAAGAACTGCGACTCGTGAGTCGTCGGCAGGGTCCTGTTCTCCTTCACAATGTCGGCGGTCCCCGAAGTGTCCGCGCTCGCAATCGCCTGCGCATCCGCCGGCAGTCCGCCCGGGAACTTCTCCTCGATCCGCTGCCACCGCGCAAGGTCGGTGAAGTGATTGAACTTCACCACCAGGAACAGGTCCGGATCCTTGTCCGCGGCGTACGTCGTGAACAACAGTTGATAGCTGGCGAAGTCCCCCTCCTGCCGCCAGTGCTCGAACTGTGCCACGCCTTCGGTCCGCATGATCTCGCGGAACTTCGCGCGCTGTCCGGGCAACGCCCGATACGTCGTGATCAGAGCCGTCGGCCCATCGACCTCCGCCTGTGCCAGCGCCATCGGCGCCGCCACCACAAACGCCGCAACCAGAAGGGAACTCAGAAAAGTCTTGCGCATCCAATGCACCTCGTTCCTGGGAGCAATTCTTGGCCCCCTCAAAATACTGACCCGTTCGTGTCAGAAATCTCCGTATTGTTCGTGCGGCCAGACTACACCCGGCTCAATGCTCACGCCTCATAGCTCACAGCTCGAACCCGAAAACAAAGCTGACAGCCGACAGCCGATTGCCGATAGCTGAAAGTCAAATCCTGTCCGCTCACGCACCCGCTACTTGCCGCCCAGCGCCCACGCCGCGCAGGAGTCGAACAGCTTCATCCCATCCGGAATCAGCAGGTCGAACTGATCCGGCCAAAGCCCCATGAAGATCCGCCGCGACGGCATTACGAACTCATGATCGCCGTACACGCCCTTCTCGTAGGCGAAGAGGAATCCCTTGTCCGGCTCGCCCGGCAGGAACGCGATCACCTGCGCCGAGGGCAGCGGCCGGCCCCAACTGTAAGTCTTAATGGCATGCTTCACGGGCATGAACATGCCGTTCGGAAATCCGGCCTGGATCGGGTTCGGCGCATTCACCATCCAGAGGAACGACTGCTCCACCTTCTCCTCCTCGCCGTAGTCCTTCTGCGGCTGGTAGCCCGTCATGCCCAGGAAGTCCAGCAGCCACGGCTTCGTCGTGAAGATCGGCACCGTCGTCGTGCGGTACGAATTGGTCACCGTCTTCGCCTTCACGTCGCCGGCCAGAAACACGAGGTCGTAGCCATCCGCCGCCGGCGGGTTGATGTCCGACACTTCGTTCACCGTCATGCCCAGCGACTCGAAGTGCTTCTTGATGTTTGCGTCCACCGGCGCCGTATCGCTTGACGTCGCGGCCACCAGCAACACCTTCTTGCCCTTGAACACCGGGTTGGGAGCCTGCGCCGAAGCCGCAGCCACACCCAGAACGAGAACCGAAAGCGAAACCAAATGTCTGATCTTCATGAAAATCTCCTCATCGAATCTGTCCAGAGACAGCGCGTCCCATGCTGCGAACGGCCAGGCATGGGACACGACTGCGGATGCTGGTACTACTTGGCCGGAGGGCTGATCGTCCACAACACTGCAGCGTCGAACAGCGCGTGCCCCTGTTCCGTCAGATCATCGAACGCCGGATTGTCCACCGGGAACATCGTCCGCCGGGCCGGTGCAGGGAACTCGTCCGCCATGGCTGCGCCCTTCTCGAACCCGAAGATCGCGCGCTCATGCGTGGAGTTCGGCAGCGTCGCAATGATGGTCGCCGACGGCGGCGGTGTAGCCCACTTCAGTACGTCCGCCTCCTTGATGAACTTGACGTACCCGTTCTTCAAGCCCGCGGCCATCGGATGGCTGGAGTTGACGATCTCCAGATATGCCTCCGGTGGATCCTCGCTCTCCTTCTGCTCGCCGTGTTCGCCGTAGTCGAGATAGCGCCGCCGCCCGGCCATCTTCAGCGTGTCTGCCATCAGTCCTTCCAGGCACATCAGCGGTATCTTGGAGTCACGATACTTGTTGGTTGTCTTGTACTTCGAATTGGTAGCCGAGATCAGGATGAAGTCCACACCTTCGGCATTCGTTTGCGGATCAGTCTGGTCGACTTCCTTGACCACGAAGCCGACCTCCTTCAGGTGTTCCACGATGTGGTCGTCCGACTCTTCGCCTTCAGGTGTGTCCAACCGCCGCACGAACAGGACCTTCTTGCCCTTGGCCGCCGCCGCCAGCGCAGCCTTGGTTGCCGCCGGATCGTACGGCCCGGGCACTGGAGGCGCGCTCACCGCCCAGCGCACGGTCGCATCGAACAGCTTCAACCCGACCCACCAGTCGGAGAGATCGGGATCGTTCGCCGCGGGCCCGGTCACAGAGGTGAGGTAGTGAAATGTCGAGTCCTGGATGTAGAAGCCCACACGCCGCGCCGGTGCGACCAGCCCGTCGTACATCGTCGCGCCCTTCTCGTAGGTGAACACGCCCGCATGCGTCGGTTCGCCCTCGGTGTTCACGATGATGTCGGCCGACGCCGCCGGCTTGCCCCAGCCGAAGTTCTGCGGCAGCAGGTACCCGGTGCCGAACAACTGGGTCTTGCCGCCGAACTCCTTCACGATCGGATCGGTGGCGTTCGGAAAGTAGCCGTATAGCATTGCGAACGAGCGCGCGTAGTCCTGCACCGAATCGATCGTCTCGAAGTCCACGTGCCGCTCCGGCCCCGTGAACTTCATGTCCGCATAGTCGTTCGTGTTCCAGGAGAAAACCGGCACCGGAGCATCCGCCCACTTGCCGGCAAGCTCACGCGGATCGGCTGTCGACGACAGGATCACAAGATCCTGGCCAGAGGCCTTGCTCGCCGGGTCGTCTTCCGTCGCCATGGTCACGACGTAGCCCTGCTCTTCAAGGTGCTTCTTCACCGCGCCGTCATCGTTAGTCTCACCCTTCTCCGGCTCGCCAACGACGAGGAGAATCTTCTTCCCCTTCACCTGCGCGGGCGAGAGAATCTGCTGCGCACCAAGACCTGCGGCAAGAGTTACGGCAAGCATTGCTGGGACGATCTTCGTGAGTCTGAACATCTCGATATACCTCATTCGTTCCTGGAAAGGTTAGGAGCCAGCTACGACGATGACCGGTGCGCCGTTATCCGTGGATGTAAGGAACAGGTGATGTGTCTTGCTGTCATAGGCGACGGCGCCAAGGCCCGGCGACAGCTTCCACTGGCCCCCCAGCGTGTAGTTGATGTAGGCCATCATCTGGACGCCCGAGAGAGTGCCGTCGGGCTGCGCCACGAATGCCGCGGCCTTCCAGCCGCCCTTGCCCTGCGGCACCCACGCGAACGTCTCGTGCGCGGCGCCCTTGCCGCCCTGCAGTTCGATGAAGGTGAAGCCGGCGTCGGTGTCGACGATCTCGATGGTGCCATCCTCGCAGGTGACGAACAGCCGGCGCCCCTTGGTGTCCAGCGCCAGTCCGGTTGGCCTGCTGCCCGACTTCATCGGATAGTCGCCGTCGTTCTTCAGCGTCGCGTGGTTCAGCACATGTACGACGTTCGCGTCCGGGTCCGCGACGTACACGTGGTCCATATTGCCGCAGGCGATCTGCCCCTTGCCCGTGGGCAGCTTGCCCGTGCTGACGACCTTACCGCCTGCGTCAATCGTGGTCAGCAACCCGCTCGCGCTGACCGCCTCAACCGTCTTCTCGTCGTTGTCATAGCAGAGTTGAACTGGGCCCGCCGCCTGCAGCTTGATGGTGGCGACTGGCTTGAGGTCAGCAAGAGTGAACGCGATGACGCGGCCATCTGCGCCGCTGGCAAAGCCCCTGGTCGACGGCGCCTTCTCGTCGCCCTTCATCTCGGGCACCAGCAGCACGTCCTGGGCGTCCTTCAGTCCTTCGACCTTGCCAACGGTGGCCCCGGAATCGGCATTGAGAACCGTCACTCCGCCGTCGCCCGCGACGAACAACCGTCGCCCGTCCGGATCGACAGCGATGCTCTTTGCGGAGGTGCCCGGGAGTTTGTACTCGCCAATGGCCTTGTAAGTCTGAGCCGACGCGAATTGCACCGCGGCAAGCGATAAAGTGACGAAGTAACCTGTCCTTCGAGGAAGACGACTCATTGGGAACCACCACGTTACGAATTTGGGAGCGAAGCCCAATGTAGAGTTCGCAATTTCTCGCTGTCAATCGAATTTGCCGCGAAAACACTAGTCTGAATGAAGTTTTATCTGCCCTTCACTTCTTAGATGAACGCATTTTCAGAAAGCAGGTAATTGTGCCGCCAGCAGGCGCAAATACGACTTTGGTTAAGTGAACTTCATGTCACCTTCAGACTTCATTTCCGGCGCATTGAGTACCATCGCGCATGCTGGCAACCACACCGGTTCGCCGCTTGTCAGGCGACCAGCCTGGCATGTATAAGCCGGACATCATCGAGCGAGGACGTATGACAGAGACATCCGTTGTGCAGAAGCCAGTAACGCAGGAAAAGCAATCCCTGCTGGGACGCATCACCGCGTTCTTTGTCTTTCTCTTTGAAAAGATCATGCCGGATCCATTTGTCTTCGCTGTGCTGCTGACCTTTGCCGGCGCGTCGATGGCCTGGAAGTTCGCGCCGAACGCGACCCCAATCAGCATCGCAGCAGCGTGGTATGCGGGCGTATTCAACCTCTTCACTTTCGCGTTTCAGATGGTCATCATGCTCGTTGCGGGCTACGCGCTGGCCACTTCGCCGGCCATCCACCGCACCCTGGCCAGGATCGCGTCGCTGGCGACCACGCCGATGTCTGCCGTGTCCCTGACCTTGTTCGTCGGGATGGTTGCCTCCTGGTTGAACTGGGGGCTCGGCCTTGTCACCGCGGCGTTGCTCGCGCGCGAAGTCGCCAAGCGGGTCCACATCGACTTCGGATGGCTGGTCGCCGCAGCGTACAGCGGCTTCGTGATCTCCACGGAAGGCCTGTCCGGCTCCATCGCGCTCTCACAGGCGACCCACGGGTCCGCACTCAACATCGTCGAGAAAGTCACTGGCCACGGACTGCCGCTCAGCCAGACGGTGTTCACCCGCTTCAACCTCATTCCCATCGCCGTGCTGATGGTGGTGCTCCCGATTCTCTTCCGCTTCATTGGGCCTACTGAAAAGCACACCGTCGTCGCGGATCCTGAGCGCCTGCGGGCCGAAGATCAGGCCAAGCTTCCGCCGGAAGCCGCCGACACGTTTGGCGCGAAGCTCGACAACGCGTGGATTCTGAACCTGGGGCTTGCGGCTTTCGGCATCTTCGCCGTCTTCATGGAGCTCAAGCGCAGTCACGGTGCAATCGATCTCAACATCGTCATCATGGCGCTGGTACTGGGCGGATTGCTGCTGCATTGGCGGCCTTCGGCTTACGTCGCGGCCGTCAGGAACGCGGCGCGCATCAGCGGTCCACTGATTCTGCAGTACCCGCTGTATGGCGGCCTGATGGGAATCATTACGACCACCGGGTTGGCTGCCGTGCTCTCGAAGATATTCATCAGCTTCTCCACCGAACACACGCTTCCGTTCTTCACCTACCTCACGTCGCTGGTGATCACCCTCTTCGTGCCGTCGGGCGGGGGGCACTGGGCGGTACAAGGTCCGTTCGCGATTCCAGCGGCGGTCAACCTGCACTCGTCGCTGGCGGGCACCACGATGGCGGTTGCAATGGGTGAGTCGGTCGCCAATATGCTGCAGCCGTTCTTCGCACTCCCGATTCTCGCCATCGCCGGCATCAAAATGCGGCGCATGATGGGGTTCATGGTGATCACGTTTTTCGTGTCGCTGATTGTCTTTGGCACGTCGCTGCTGACCCTGATCCCGCGTCAGTAGCACGACGGTTTGGCCAGAGGACTTGCGGGAAGGGAATTGGGTTAAACAGCCTGATAGCGCGATTGCTTCGTGGCAGCGGCAGGCTCTTCCACAGGAGCTGCACCGGAAACCGTGGCAAGCGGAAGCTGAACCAGCAACGTCGAGCCTTGTCCCAGTGTACTGGTGATGGACACGCTTCCCTCATGCGCGGCAACGATAGCCTTCACGATTGCTAGGCCAAGGCCAACGCCGCCGGCGCCTCGACTGCGCGTCTGGTCCGCCCGATAGAAGCGATCGAAGACATGGGGCAGGACATCCTGGGAAATGCCAAATCCATGATCTGCGATCTTCAGATGAGCCTGCGAACCGGAAGCAAACAGGCTGACGTCGATGGAACCGTGTGCAGGCAAGGGGCTGCTGGCAAACTCGTCTTCTTCGAAGCTGGCTTCCTCGGCCTGCGAATCGTCGACCGCTCTTCCCGAAGGAGAGTACTTGATGGCGTTATCGATCAGATTGACCAGCACCTGTTTCATGCGCATGGGGTCCGCATAGACATACACGCCTCGCTCGCAGGAACAGGTCAACGGCAAGCCCTTCTCCTCGGCCAGCAGGCGCATGTGCTCCGCGGTGGTGCGGACGAGGTCGGACAGGTCCAGCAATTGCGTGTCCATGCGCTCCCCGCCGGCGTCCAGGCGGGTGATGGCCATCAGGCTGTTGACGATGCGCGACATGCGGTCGATCTCTTCGAGCGTGCTGACGAGATTGCCAACCGCCTGTGGAGCCAGGTCCTCGATGCGTAGCATCTCTTCCATCTCGCCGCGCATGATGGTGAGCGGCGTTCGGAGTTCGTGGGAGGCGTCCGCTGAGAAACGATGGTTGTGGTCGAGCGCCTCTTCAAGGCGATCGATCATCCCGTTCAGCGAGTGGGTGAGCCGTTCCAGTTCATCGCCGGTAGGAATAACCGGCAGGCGTTCGCCCAGTTCTTTACGGCCGATGTTCGCTGCCTTCTCGGTGAGTACAACCAGCGGCCGCAGTGGCTGCTTCATCAGCAGAAAGCCGCCAATGGCCGCCGCGATCAGGATGACGATGGTAGCGAGCAGGAGAATCCTTGCTACCGTAGACAGAGTTTGCTGCATCTCGAGGAGAGATGCGCCGGACTCGACTTCGATCAAGCGGCCGTCGGGTGCCTGGTAGGGCAGGGCGTAGATCATCACGACCTGTCCATCGACGGTCTGCCGCTGGAACATCTTTGGAGCGTCCAAGCGGGGAAGGCCAATGTGATCGATGCGAACGGAAGGGGCCCGCATATCGTTCGTCTGGTAGAACACCCTGGGACCGGCTGAGATGCGAATGTAGTGATCGCTCGGACTAGCCGCATACGACTCGCGTATCTCGCCAAAGACCCAGGCCTCACCCTTCGTGGGCAGCTTGGTGAGGAAGTCGCGGACGAGAGTGTGCGACGTGCTCTCCAGCCCGAGTTGCAACGAGTCCTTCAGATACTTGCGAACGCCGAGATAGACTGCGATGCTGAAGACCACCAGTGCAACTGCAAGCATTCCGACATACCACGTCGTCGCGCGAGCGCGCAGAGAAAACCGGTACTCGCGCAGTGGTTTGATGATCATGCGGCGGTTTCGGAGCGAATCATGTATCCCGTACCGCGGACGGTACGGATCATCTTAGGGTCGGCGCCTTCATCGATCTTGCTGCGCAGATGGCGCACGTAGACGTCGACGATATTGGTGATGCCGTCGAAGCTCTGGTCCCAGACGTGCTCGATAATCATGTTGCGGGAAAGGACGCGGTCCGGGTTCTGCATCAGGTATTCCAGCAGCGAATACTCCTTGGCTGTCAGTTCTATACGCTTGCCGTGACGCTTGACCTGCTGGGTGAGGCGGTCGAGTTCGAGGTCGCCAATACGCAGGGTGCTGGAGCGGTTCACGGGGCCGCGGCGCAGCAGAGCCTTGACCCGCACAATCAGTTCTGCGAAGGCGAATGGCTTGGTGAGGTAGTCGTCGGCGCCGCATTCGAAGAGCTTGACCTTGTCCTCGACGGTGTCCCTGGCGGTGAGCACCAGGACGGGCACGAACTGGTTGGTCCGTCGAATGCGCTGCAGCACCTCAACCCCCGAGAGGCCGTGCAGCATTAGATCCAGCAGAATGAGGTCGTAGGGGTAGGCTTCGGCATATTCCAACCCCTCCCGGCCGTCTGCGATCACATCGACCGCGTATCGTTCTGCGGTGAGACCGCGTTTGACCAGCGCCGAAACCTTTGGTTCGTCCTCAAGAAGAAGTATCCGCATTCTCGTAGCGTCCTATTCGTGTTCGCAGTATGTTGCCTGCTGAGCGTTGGATATAGAATCTTGCAAAGTCAGCATGAAAGCTTTTTCACGTCGGCTTCTACAAATGCTAATGGCTCGGCAAGCAATCTAGGAGCTGTATCCTTAGTTGTGGCCTTCTGAAACGAGTACCGTCCCAGCTCCGTGGGAATAATGCCACCATTACACTACGACACGCAAGCATCTTGCGTAACCCGGAAACGATGATTGTTCTGGGACTTAGAGGATGTCCACTTTATGGCTACTGTTACTACTTCCGTTACGGCCACCACCAACAAACACTTGATCCGCTGGGTGGAGAAGATGGCCGATCTCTGCCAGCCCGCGTCCATACACTGGGTTGACGGCTCGCAGGCTGAGTACGACTTCCTGTGCGATCAACTGGTGAAGGTCGGAACCTTCACCCGGCTGAACCAGAAGCTTTGGCCGGGATGCTACTATGCTCGCTCGTCGCCCAACGACGTCGCCCGGGTCGAAGACCGCACCTTCATCTGCTCGCTGTCGAAGGACAATGCTGGTCCGACCAATAATTGGGAAGATCCGTTCGTGATGCGCAAGAAGCTGAAGGAACTCTTCAAAGGTTCGATGCGCGGACGCACGATGTACGTCCTGCCTTACTCGATGGGGCCGATCGGCTCGCCCATGTCGCAAATCGGCGTGCAACTCACGGACTCCGCTTACGCGGTCGTCAACATGCGCATCATGGCTCGGGTCGGCGCGCCGGTCTTTCGCGAGATCGATCGCGACTTCAAGCGCGTTGTCCCTTGCATGCATACCCTCGGCGCGCCGCTGTCTCCAGGACAGGAGGATGTGCCCTGGCCCTGCAACGACGAGAAGTACATCGTGCATTTTCCGGAGACGCGTGAGATCTGGAGCTACGGTTCCGGCTACGGCGGCAACGCGCTGCTGGGCAAGAAGTGCTTCGCCCTGCGCATCGCCTCGAACATCGCGCGTGACGAGGGCTGGATGGCGGAACACATGCTGATCCTCGGGCTGGAGTCGCCACCCGACAAGAAGGGCAAGACGGAGAAGACCTACGTTGCGGCGGCGTTCCCCTCGGCCTGCGGCAAGACCAACTTCGCCATGCTGATTCCGCCCAAGGGTTTCGAGGGCTGGAAAGTTTGGACGGTCGGGGATGACATTGCCTGGATCAAGCCCGACGCCACCGGCCAGCTGCGCGCCATCAACCCCGAGTACGGCTTCTTCGGCGTTGCTCCGGGTACCTCGTCGAAGACCAACCCCAACGCCATGGCGACGCTCGCCAGGAACAGCATCTTCACCAACGTCGCGCTCACTCCGGAAGGTGGCGTCTGGTGGGAGGGCATGACCGACACTCCGCCCGCGGAATGCACGGACTGGCGCGGCAACCCGTGGACTCCTGCGAGCAAGACGCCTGCCGCCCATCCCAACGGACGCTTCACGGCGCCCGCCTCGCAGTGCCCCAGCATCGACCCCGCGTGGGAGGATCCCGACGGCGTTCCCATTGCTGCAATCCTGTTCGGCGGCCGCCGGCCTAACACCATTCCGCTGGTCTATCAGGCCTTCAACTGGTCCTCGGGTGTCTACACAGGCGCGACCATGGGCTCAGAGACGACAGCGGCTGCCGGAGCCCCGGTGGGCAAGGTGCGCCGCGATCCTATGGCCATGCTGCCGTTCTGCGGGTATCACATGGGCGACTACTTCCGTCACTGGATCAAGATGCAGCGCTCGCTCTCCAATACTCCTCGGATCTTCCACGTCAACTGGTTCCGCAAGGACGAAAACGGCAAGTTCCTCTGGCCGGGTTACAGCGAGAACATCCGCGTGCTGAAGTGGATCGTCGATCGTGTCCGCGGTCGCGCGCAGGGCAAGGAGACTCCCATCGGCTGGACTCCGTATTACGAAGACATGCAGTGGGCCGGCCTCAACTTCTCGTGTGAGACCTTCGAGCAACTGCAGCACGTGGACCCCGATGCGTGGAAGAAGGAAGTGATGGACCACGAGGAGCTCTTCATCGCTGTCCACGACCATCTGCCCGCCGAGATGATCTACGAACGCGAGCTCCTGATCTGCCGACTCTAGCGGGCATGCGTTTCGTGTCGTTCCCCGTGCTGCTGTAGGATCGGCAGATGTACTCTTCGTCTGCCGATCTTCATGGTTCGTAGCGGCAGCCTTGGAATACAGCTTCGCCCTATTCCTGTCGCCCCAGATAGCCCTGTGGGTATCACGGGCTTTGAGCTACAGTCTCGTCTACGTAGATTTACCTCAATAGGGAGAAAAGGGGAACCAGTTCCTCGTGAGGTGGCGTTTGGTCGGTGACAGCACGGTTCGACGAGTCGTTGCGGAAAGAGGAAATTCTCAAATGCTATCGCTTCGCAGGCTCTCTTTCTCAACGATTGTGTTCCTGCTTCTTCTGGTCGTGTCTTCCGAGCCTGCCGGGGCCTATTCTGTTCTCACTCACGAAGAGGTGATCGACCTCACCTGGTCTGACTCGATTCGACCCCTCCTGCTCCAGCGCTACCCCAATCTCACGCCGGTGCAACTGCGTGACGCCCATGCCTATGCCTACGGGGGATGCCTGATCCAGGATCTCGGTTACTATCCCTTCGGCAAGCCATTCTTTTCCGACCTCCTCCACTATGTGCGCACGGGCGACTTTGTCCGCGCGCTCTTTCGCGACTCGAAAGATGCGAATGACCTGGCTTTTGCCATCGGCGCGCTCGCGCACTACATTGGCGACACGACCGGCCACGCCGAGGCCATCAACATCGCCGTCGGCAACGAGTTCCCCAAGTTGTCCGCGAAATATGGCCCGCACGTCAACTACGCCGAGGGACCCCACCAGCATCTCCGCGTTGAGTTTGCCTTCGACGTCAACGACATTTCAAAGCATCGCCTCGCCCCGCTGGGTTACCTCAATCACGTGGGCTTCGCTGTCCCCATTCCTCTGCTCACCCGGGCCTTCTACGACACCTATGGCCTCGATCTCGCTAAGGTGGTCGGCGTCCACCGCCCGACGTTGCGGGGCTACCGCTTCGCAGTTCGTTCCTTCCTGCCCAGGATCGCCTATGCGGAAACCTTGCTCAATCGCAATCGCATGCCTCCGGACGTACCTAGCCCCGCGCTGGATCAGTTCACCCAGGAGGTCGCAACACTTTCCGCCAGAGACAACTGGCCGGCCTACCGCCGCCACGCCGGCATCGGCACTCATCTGCTCGCCGGCCTAATTGTGGTGCTTCCCAAGATTGGCCCGTTCTCCGGTCTCGCGATCTGCGTTCCCACTCCCGAGTCCGAACAGGATTATGTAGACTCCCTGATGCACACGACCAACCTGCTCCGCACCACTCTGGCCGATGCCGCTCACTCCGGTGGTATCCCCAACAAGGACCTTGATACCGGCGACCTGGTCTATCCCGGTACCTATCCGTTGGAGGACAATGCCTATGCCGATCTCCTGCACCAGATGACGAGTGACCCCTCGAGCCCGATACCGTTCGGCATCAAGCGCGATCTTCTCGCCTATTTTTCTGACCTATCCAAGGTCAAATACATCCAAAACAAGCCGAAGACACTTGCCCAGGTGCAGGCGGACCTGCCCGTTCTCAAGACCATTTCAACCAGGGCTGCCTACCCAGAGACTGCCTTCTTCGACGAACCTGAAGAAGACAAGCCACAGGGGACACCAGCCGCCCCGCGCGCCGACTCTGCAACGCCCGCGCCCAAGCCTCTGCCTTAATGGAGGTCAGAGAGCCCACCGGCTCACTCGAGCAGTCGGTTGTCAGTGGGATGGAAGCGGCGGAACCTCAAGGCGGGCGTGCGTCCTGGCAACATTGCTTACCGTCAGCCCGCTTGCGATGCCCACCACGGCGCGCGGATTCTGCTTGCCGTCGGTCGCCTCGCGCACTGACTGCTGCAGGTAGGCGAACAACTCGCCGGCAGTGACAACTCCGTCGTGATTGCGGTCGGCTGCCCCTTTCAATCCCTGCAACAGGTAATAGGTGAAGACGCCGTGACCATCGCCCCACTTGGCGTCTTCGAACGACGACTCGCTGATGTCGCTCGCGGTAATCACTGCTCGCTGCCCCTTTGAGGCGTAGCGCTGCAGATATTGGTTGATGAGGTTGTTCGTCCGTTTTTGACCTGTCCCCGCGCGCGCTCCGCTAAAGCCGTAGCTGTGGCAGGTATCGGCGAAGGTGAGAACCCGCTTGGCTTTCAGCACCCGATCGAAAACATCCTGGATCTGCCACATAGGGAAGCCGGTTCCCCCCATGTCGTCCGGCTTGGTGTCGGCGGTAATGAGATAAAGATTTCGGGGGTCGAGCGGGTCCGGCGCCCCGTGCCCTGCGATGTAGATGACGACCGTGTCCTGCTCCTGAGGCTTGGTGAGAAACGTGAAGAGCGCGTGGCGAACGCTCTGCGTGGTTGCCTCTTCGTTCAGCAGGACGAGCGAGTCTTCATCCGACAATCCGCCGCCTGCCGGAGTCTTCAGGAAGTCGAGCATCGACTGCGCATCGCGGTCGGCGTACCGGAGATCGTTGATCTGTCCGTCTGCTTTGGAGTAATGGGATATTCCGATGACTACGGCAAAGAGCCGGCCCGCTCGCTTCTCAGGAGCAGTCTTGGTCGGGATCGTCTCGAATCCGCGGCCGGTGGGAGTCGACATATTCCCGAAGTCCAGAAGGAAGTTGTAGTACTTGTTCCGGCCGAACTGGTCCTGGTACTCGAGCTCGACCGAGTTGCGCCCGGGCTGCATGGGAAAGCCCCCGGCGCCGGTCAGATCGACGTTCAGAGTAATTCCATCCATGTTGCTGGTGCTCTTCATCGCTACGTCTGCGGACTCCGTATTCACCTTGGTGTGGATGGTCCCGTAGCTGACCCTTGGGCCGCCGGCGGGGATGTGGAACACAATCTGTTGGACGGAACTGGGCGGCGCGTCCAACGCGACAGAACTGTCGATGGCCACGCGCTGGTTGGCCTGGGGCAGCTCGAGCCAGGGCTCATTGGCCGGAGCCGGGTCGCTCGCCGCCCCGCCTAAGGAGAGCAACGCCGCGCCCACTAACATCACCAGGAAATTGCGGATCGCCATCTCGATGCACCCCGTGCGGCAGAAACTGGTTACCTGATTACTTAAGAGTAAACTTTTCCTTTGACACGGCGTTTTGCGGACAGTATTCTGAGCGTCTTCCCCAGGGCCCAGGTATTCCAGAATGCAGCTCCCAGGAGTCTGTCGATGCGGACCTCGTCAAAGGTTTTCGTTCTTTGTCTTTTAGCGCTTGCCAGCAACTTAGCCGTCGCGCAGAAGCCTAATTCTAACCCTGAAAAGGCACCCGAATTCTCTGACGCGGACAAGAAAAAAATGGCTGAGATCGAGCAGCGGCCTGAGATCAAGGACGCTATCCAGAATGCCTGGGACGAGAAACGCCGCCAGGACATCGATTACATCTACAACATCAACTCCTCGGCTCACTTCAACGATATGTCCGGTCCGGAGTTTGCCACGTTCCGCGAGCATTACGGGCAACTCTACAACAACCCGATGTTGCAGCGGTATATCAATGCAATTGGGCAGCGGCTAGTGCCTAAGGATTCTCCGAACATCTACTCCTTCAAGCTGCTGCTGGACCCGATTCCGAAGGCAGAGGCGTTTTCGACTGGAACGATTCTGATCAGCACGGGCATGGTCTCCATGCTCGACAACGAAGCACAGCTTTCCTACGTGTTGGGACATGAAATCGCCCACGTGGAAAGGAACCATGCGTACCAGATTGTGCGCATGCAGATTGTGGAGACGGCTCTGAATGAAGAAAAAGAGAAAGAAACCAAGGAGAAGCGCGCGGTCTTTGGCGCGGTGACGACCCTCGCCACAGCTGGAATCGGGGGGATCGCCGGAGGCTGGAACGGAGCCGGTGCCGGCGCCCTGATTGGCCTTGCCGGCGGGATTCTCAGCAGCAACCTAATCATCCGGGATCACAACACCGTCACCCAATGGGGTGACATTTATGAGAATGAGGCGGACGAAGCGTCGTTGCACTACATGCTGGACCAGGGTTACGACGTGCGCGAAGCTCCACGCCTGTATGCCCGCCTGCAGACAGCGGCCACTCGCGATCCCCGCATCGGTCTCGGCTTCATGGCGAAAGATACCCGCATGAAGGCTCGGACCGCACACATCCAGACTGTGCTCAACGGAGATCTGAAAACTGCCTTTGAAGCGAAACTGAAGGCTGGCGGTCTGACTGGATCAACCGGTGAGTTCTCTCTGATCATGTCCGCCCTCAAGCGCGACAACGGCATCATCGCCATCGATTACGATCTCTTTGCCATGGCCCGGGACAATCTGGAAGAGGCGGTGGATCTGCGGTCGAACGATCCTCGCGCCCAGCTCTATCTTGGCAAAGTGATCTCGCTCACGGCTCGCACTCCGCAAGACCGGCAGCAGGCCGAAGACCACTTCATGAAGGCGATCCAGTATGACGGAACTCGCGGCGCTTACCCCGATCCGCACCTGGAGCACGCGCTGCACCTAATCGGTGAAAACGGCGACAAGGGTGAGATAAAGAATGAGATCGAAGCGTACGTCGCATTGTTTCAGCGCGAACATATGGGAACGCTTCCCAACAACATGGCGATCCTGTACGACTACCTGACCCTGGTTGGCGACACGAACTGGTACGCCGCGCCTGCCGCGGTTGTTTCGACCAAGAACGTAGAGGCGATCCGTATCAACAGCTCTGGTGCAGCCGGTCCTTTGACTGGACCCCAGGTCATCTCTTCGGCGCTCTCATCGACTCCTGCGGCGACGACGCCGCAACCGGCGGTGGTGTCTCAACCGACGGCGACCCCAACCAAGGCCAAGGTTATAAAGAAGACGGGCGGACAATGAGACTCCGCGGATTCGCAATCGGCCTGATTCTTTCTGTCGTCGCAGCATCCGCATCGGGGCAGCGAGTCGCAATCGGCATCGCTCCGGCCTACGACGCCGGGGGCGATGACTTCGGGGAAGCTGTCGTTCAACACCTGACGCTGTTCACCTACGAGGACCTGCTCGCCAGCAAGCAAATCGCGCCTTCGCTGCTCAGTCCTGGTGGAGTGTACACACCGCTCGACACCAGTTGGCTCACCGACTATGTGCACGATCGGCCGGATCTCGACCTGCTTCTCGTCTCAACGCTGAAGCCCATGGCTACCGTTGACAAGAGCACCTGGAGCATCAGCGTTGAACTCTTGTTGCTCGACGCGCATACGGGTGAGTCCAAGGGGACATGGACCGTCTCCGAAACCATCAAGTCAAAGAATGCATGGCTGGAGAAGGGCGAGGCCATGGTTACGAATTCGGTGAATGAAAAAGGTAGCCACTATGGGTATTCGATGGTGCCGTCGCACGACTTTGAAAAGCAGCCGATCGGCAAGACGACGGCGCAACTCGCCGACCATATCCGCGACACACTGGCGGCGCATCTCGGCGGCTTCGTGCGGACCGGAGCTACGAAATCGGATGCTCCTGAACCCGGGTCGTCCCCCTGCGAGATGCACACGCGCGTGACCTACAACTACAAGCACAGCGTGTCGCATTCCTACACACTGATGGTCAACAGCCTCGACCAGACGACCACCATCATGGACGGGTTGAGCACATTCAAGGTTCCCGAAGGTCCGTTGCTGCTTCAGTTCGCGATCCAGGACGCCCCATATAAGCTGTCCCGTGAACCGATCTACCAACTGTCAACGATCCACTCCTGCAAGGCGAGCACCCTCATCATTGACATAGGCCAGGGCGGCGACGCCCATCAGCACTGGGAGTAATCGTTCGGCCCTCCGAGTTCAGACGAACGCGCTCAAGCGGGTCAATGGGTGGCATCCTTTGGAACGCTGCGAAGTGGCTTCGTTTCAATTCCCCAGTTCGTCGGCACTGCCACTTCGGCACTAATGCCTCGGGTTCCGCCGCTTGCGCCGGACAGAAGCTGTTCCAGCGGAGACTTGACCCCGCGAGTGCCGCCGCGCGCCACGCCTTCAAAGTTGAGCACCGAGGGATCAGATAGGGGCTGCGCTGTGGTCAATAGGACCATCGTGTCGACTCCAAACGGCGGCCCCACTTTCAACGTTGGCGCGTGACGAAGAATGATCTGGCTGTCGTTGTCGCCGGCGCCCGGATATTGATTCTCAGAGTAGTTCTGGGGGTAGACGAGGTTTCCCCGGCCGTGACAATCGATGTCCAGAATGTAGACCCAGCGCGGCTCCTTCACCGGGCCGTCCGCCTGTAGTGCGAGCCTCAGGCGATCGTTCTCCTGCACCGGATGGCTCGCATCAATTGCGGTGGTATTGGTCATCGGCATCAGCGCCAGCTTGAAATAGCCGGCCGCTGATGCCCCGGCTACAGGATTGTCGGACAGTTGCAGCCACCCGTGAACCTTCGCCAGGCGCGTCGAGTACGTATTCAGCGTTTCGGCAGCGCCCGAGGCGGCCGTTGTGTCACCGACGACGACCCAATCGCTGCGGACAGGATACGGTGAGGTCGTGGAGCAGCCAGGGCTATGGTCCGTTGTCACCGAGGTGCGCGGCGCGGCGGAAAACTCATTCTTGTGAAACCACGTGTAGCTGGCGACGCCTTTGGCCATCGAACCGGCAAGCACATAGTTGGCGTCGGCAATCGCGTTCGTAGCCTGAGCTTCGCTGTTCGGATCTGCGAGCTTCAGATTGCTCGCCAACTCCCTCGACGCGGGAAGGTTGACCCAAAGCTTCGCGTTGGCGGGAAGGTGCGCCTTCAGCGTATCCGCAGAGAAATGCGCGCCCAGGTCTACGGTCGTGGGCTTCTTTTTTTGAAAGCTGAAGAAGAAGTGGCCGCCGGATATGGAATCGGGGACTGCGTGCCGCAGGGTCCAGGTTGTGCCGTTCCAACTAAGGACGTCGGTGTAAGGTTCCTCCGCGGGATCGGAAATGGTGACGGCGCCGGAATCCTTGACCAGCCCTGCCGCTGCCGCGACGTCAGCGCTGGAGAGGTTCGCGGGGCCGATCCAGAATCGCAGCGGCGCCGATTGTCCGGGGATCAGGCGTGTCAGTTCAAACACATCTCCGATCTCGACCTTCGCTCCGGCCGGACTGACAACCGTCGCGCTGGACCGCGCAATTCCGAGTGCCTTGTCGATGCGTAATTTCACCGGAGTCCCGCCGGCCGCGGTTGTGATCGCCGTGAATTCACTCCCTGGTCCGATCCCGGAGACCATTCCAATATCCAGCCATACACTTCCATCGCTGTCGATCTTGACTGCCGCAGTGCGCACCTTGTTCGCGTCCGCCTTGCCTGCCGTGACGCCGAAGAGCGGCTGTGCTCGCCGCACTTCGTTTGCATCCAGGTCCGGCTCCTGATCGGCAACTCCATTTCCCTCGAGCTTTGCCTTTACCCGCTGGTAGACGAGCGACGCTGACGCATCGGCCGGCAGAACCTGCAACGTCTCGATCAGCGCTGCGGTAAAGGCTCCGTGGGCCTCAGGCATATTCTCGGAAGGGTCGGCTTCGTTGGCGGCCTGGTCCTGCTGCACAGCCGCAAAGACAAGCGCCGGATTGTCTGTCCGCTCCGTGGGCGGCGGGACCCTCTGCCCGTTGGTGAGCACGTCGGGTGGATCGTTCACAGGCCGTGAATCGTAGGGCAGGGAACGCTGCCGCATACCTCCGAGGCCTCGGGTCGAGCCGCCGCTGTGGCAGCTATCGAAGATCACCGTAAGATGAATTCCCTTGTCCAGCGCCGCATTGAAGATGCGCGTCATCTCGCGATCTCGAATGTCGTAGCCGCCTTTGTAGGCGTCGGACGGCACCAGCGTGCTGTCCACATTCACCAGCTTTCCGTCTTCGTTGCGAACCGTGAGCTTCTCGCCCGCCGTGTTCACCCGCAGCGATCCGTGGCTGGCGTCATAAAAGACGACTGTGTCCCCGCGCTCAGGCACGTCGACGAGGTACTTCTTCATCGCGGCCAGAATTCCGTCGTGGGTGGTCTGATCAAGTGGAAGAACGACGACGCCGGGGCGGGTCCTGCGTGGGGCAGGGTTGGTCACCATGACTACTTTGTCCGCCGGAAACCCGAACTTCGGGCTGGTCAGTATGTCGGCAATCGACTGGGCATCGTTCACCGCGCCTTCGAGGTTTTCGAAACTCCCTAGTTCACATCGTCCGTAGACGCAACCGGCTTCGTGCATAGCAGTCGTGCCGACCGGCTGGTACGTGTCAATCCCGATAATCAGGGCGCGCTGCGTCTGGGCCCGCGCACCGCCAGGAAGACCGAGCAACATGCTGAGAAGAAGAATCCATCGCTTCATGGAAGCATCGCCTCGACTTGCGGAGAAGTATACTGTGGCCCGGTTTCACTGATTTTAGAGACGTACGAGAAGGCGTTGGGGCTCCCTCGTAAGAAAAGAAAGTGAGATCATTCCTTCAATGAGGCCTTAATCTTCTCCTCTGGCTTGCCGCCAATCCTGGCACACCGCTTCAACGATCGTACCCATCCTTTGTCAGCCTCGCGACGGCACTCTTCCTGGAGTGGATACTCATCAAGATTCAAGCCGGCCTCTTTTGCCATCAGGTGGGTATAGGTCGAAAGATGGTGCATGCAGAGCAGGTGCTGTTTCACTCCATCGTGGGGCATTACCACAGCGGTCGACTCCACATGCCTGTACTTCGTCTCATGCGAGAGCAGACTTCGAGGAACGTCCGTCACCGGGTCCAGCTGGTTGACGATGCGATATGCCTTTGGGACGAACCGATTGAATGTCTCCGCAAACTGGCGGTCCCCGGTGCGCGGGCTGGCAAAGTTGTAGAGGCTCACGTCCTTGTGCTGAGCATTCGCCGCAAGATCCAGAGCCAGGAATGTCGCCAAGGCAGCGCCCAGACTATGGCCACATACAGTCAGCGATCTTACGGGCAGTGGAAATGCCATCTCCGAAATACCTCGCCGCAGGCGCTTCGATTCATGTGCCGCGTCTATCCGCAGCGACGTATAGACTTCGGTGAATCCATGCTCTGTGCAGCCGGCTTCCGGTAGGAAGGGACACGGGACCGCAAAATACAGCATGTCCCGGATCCACTCGTGGATGCCGCGGGTACCGCGGAGAGCGATCACGACGTGGCCGTCCTCGTCTTGCGCGATGAACCCGATGGATACGATCAATTCGCGCCGCCCCTCATTGTGCCGCGTAGCCAGGTCATTGGCGTAGATTGTCGCCAGGACGTTGTACTGGACGGGCACTCCGCGCAGAGACACAGTCAGGGTTGGCGCGCACTCCTGCGTCGGCATGACATTCTTTGCCGCCTGCACCATTCTGGCGTAGTGGATTGCTGTTTCCCAGTCCAACGGCTTTCCTCCGAAATCAAGCCCGATTCAGGTAATGTTCAGAGGCTGCGGTGTAATTGGCTTGAAACCAAATGTGGCCGACAAGTACGTGATATCCGGCTTAAGTGCGAGTGCAAGATCAATGACCGAAGAGTTGGTCGGCGATCCTTTCGGCACCAGGTATCCCTGTCGTAATTCCACATCGTCCAGGTGAGGTGTCAGCTGCGCGGTGTAGGCGTGGGGCACCATGATGTAGTCACCGGCGACGAGGTTGACTCCTTGCTGGGTGACCGCCAACTGACGTGCCTGCTGGGTTGCGAAGGCCAATTCGGGGAAGCTGTTCAGCAGAAATGTCGTCCTCTGTTCGAACGCGCCGTACATACTGCTGAATCCCTGGAGCGCTTCCACGCCGATCTGCGGCAAGCCGACGATCGGCGCAAACTTGCCCAGGGCGCCTGTGATTGTCTGCAAAACGCTGCAGAAAGTGGACTGCCGATGTGCCATCGACAGATTCACGGCCCATTGCCCCGAGCCCCCCGGCAGGACGACCTGCTTCATCTTCTGTGAGGCCGCACCGGGATCGAAGCTCAGGTTCTGCATGGGAGGTAGCTGGCCCGACTTGTCAGGGAACAAGCCCGCCAACGATGTCCATGCCATCGGGTCTAGCAGGTTCTGCAGGAGGGACTTCGACTGGACCACGTCGATGCGCAGTTGCGCGGACTGCAGCTGGTTGAATTGCGTGCGATCTTCTGCAGCCAGACGCAGTCCATTCACTGCCAGGCTGGCTTGCACGTCGCCATTGAAGTCCAGCAACTCCTTCGGAGGAATGCTGGTGGCAAAGCGCATTGTGTTCTGCGTCGGGTCGTAGTGAAAGAAATCGATCTGGCGATCCAGCGCACCGGCTCCCGCATCGGGCTTCTTGTGCGAAAACAATCCGCGGGTGTGATCGCCTGGAGCGGCCACGGATGGGCTAAGACTGGCGCTAAAGCTGTCCCAGAACTTTTGCGAGTCGTGCGCACCCAGAGGCTCGCTGGAGTTCGCACTCTTCGCCTGACCTTCAGCAGACAGCAGACGTTCAAGGAAATGGCTACCAGAAGCTGAACCCAGGAAGGGAGCAAGACTACCGTTCATCAAGGCAGTCTGAAGGAAATCACGTCGACTAGCACTCATATCCACGTCCTCGTTCTTGGAAATGACATTAGTTCTCGGATGGCCTGATCGATCAGCATACTCGAAAACTGCGCATGCTGCCCAGTAAGACTGAGTAGCGTTTTGGTAAGTCTCAAAATTCTTTTTGAGGATTCTTTCGATTCGCTTGCTTCACAGCGACCGATCCTCGGGGACGACTAGCGCGAGTTATGCAATGGCCGACGGTCCTGCCGGTGTTGAGTCTGCACAAAATTGCGCACCACAGTCGAAGACTGAGATTTCGAGAGGGAAGTCAAGGGAGTGGGGATACTCCTGTAAATCGAAGATTCTTATATTCAGAATTCATCCAGGCCGGACAGCCTGGGTTTAGTCCTCTTCCGCGGATACAATGGCCAGCGTATCGGGCGGCAAAGTTACTTTCGTTTCGTGAGTACGAACATCGGGATGGGATGCGAGCCGCAATGGTAACCGGCTTGGGTTGTCGAGTTCGATCGTTGCATCGCCCAGATTGCACAGGACGATGACGGAACCTCTTTCCATTGTCAGCCAGCGCTTCGTCTCGTCGAATGCGACATGGACGTGGCCCATGTCACCGTCGTTAAGCGAGGGAGAGCTGCGGCGCAGGTGGATCAGATTCGTGTACCAGGTCAACATTTCCGCATGGCGACCCTCGTGGACCTCGTCCCAAAGCATCTTGGAGCGCTCGAAGGTTTCGCGTTTCACCGGGTCCGGAACCTGGTCGGGACTCCATCCAAAGGCAGCGAACTCCCGGATACGGCCCTCAGAGACTGCTTTGGCCAGCTCGCCGTCTTCGTGGTCAGCGAAGTACTGGAAGGGCGAGGATGCAGCGAACTCTTCGCCCTGGAAGATGAGCGGAACGAAGGGAGCGGTGAGTACGAGGCCCGCTGCAACCTTGGCGCGATCGAAGCCAACGATGTGTTCAAGGCGGTCGCCAGTGGCACGATTGCCGACCTGGTCGTGATTTTGAATGAAGCCAATGAAGTGATGCGACGAGAGGCCCTCAACGGGGCGCCCGTGCGAGCGATGGCGGTAGCGCGAGTAGATGCCGTCATAGACGAAGACGCGGGTGAGTGATTTGGCCAGATTTTCAAAGGAACCGAAGTCGTCGTAATACCCCTTCCCTTGTTCTCTGTGCATGATGGTGAAGAGTGCGTGGTGGAAGTCATCGTTCCATTGCGCGTCTATGCCGTAGCCACGGGCTTCGCGCGGCGTGACCAGGCGAGGATCGTTGAGGTCGCTCTCCGCGATAAGTACGAACCTGCGTCCCAGCGTGGAAGACAGGACTTCCACCTCGGCGGAAAGCTGCTCCATGAAATGGATCGCGGAACGATCGACGAACTCATGAACGGCATCGAGACGCAAACCATCGACATGGTAGTCGCGCAACCACATTAGCGCGTTGTCACAAAAGAAGCGACGCACTTCATCGCTGCCTACCTCTTCAAAGTTGACTGCATCCCCCCACGGGGTGCGGTGATGATCGGTGAGGTAGTAGCCGAATCGGTTCGCATAGGCGCCCACCGGCCCGAAGTGGTTGTAAACCACGTCGAGGATCACCCCGATGCCCTGCAGATGACAAGCATTGACCAGGCGCCTCAAGCCGTCCGGTCCGCCGTAGGGGTGACGCACCGCGAACAGCGCGACGCCGTCGTAGCCCCATCCAAAGCTCCCTGGAAATGCGGCCACAGGCATCAACTCGATGTGAGTGATGCCGAGATCGACCAGGTACTGTAGGCGTTCGATCGCCGCGTCGAACGTCCCTTCCTGGGTGAAGGTGCCGACATGAAGCTCATAGATAACGGCACCGCTCAACGAGAGACCCTGCCACGCTCTATCCTCCCAGCGGAAAGCTTTGTGGTCGACCACGCGCGAGGCGCTATGCACATTGTTTGGCTGCCACTTTCCGCGTGGATCGGGGTAAGGTGTGGGGTCGTCGTCGAGCAGGAATGCATAATCAGTGCCCGGGCCGGCGTTCTGAACGTCTACACGCCACCAGCCTCTATCACTGGGGCCTTCCATGGGATAGACCGCTTCGCCGATCTGCACCGCCATCTTCTTCGCCTTCGGCGCCCACACGCTGAACTCATGCATCGTTACTGTCCTCAACCCTCGCTCGACTCGTTGCGGTGTTCGTTCCGGATCAACAGCGCCACTGGGAAACCTTGCAGCAAATCTTCTACCGCGACTCTCTCACCCGCAAACGTCTGACCGGACAGAATGTTGATCCACTCTCCGCCGGGAAGCAACACTGCCGTATCGCCCCACTTGCCTGCCAATGTGACCGTGAGACGCGGGACTACGGTGACTACATTTTCGCCGCGCAAGTAAGCGATAATGTGCGCCTTCTTAGGTCCGACGACATCCATCGGTCTGTAATCGCTCTCCGCGCCGAACCATTCCGGATGGTCGCGGCGCAAATGCAGTGCTTGGAAAATAGTCCACAGTTTAGGCAGACCATCGTCCATCCGTTCCATGACCTGGCCAGCGGACATCGTCTGCATTTCTCCGAGCAGCCTGCAGCGCAGAGGGTAGTCCACAGGGCGCCGATTGTCGGGGTCAACCAGGCTCAGATCCCATAATTCCGCTCCCTGGTAGAGATCGGGCACACCCGGTGCGGTATGCTTCAGCAATGTCTGAGCCAGCGAATTGACCCTGCCCGCCTGCTTTATGGAATCCACAAATTGTTCAACTTCAGCGACGAACTCGGGATGTTGCAGCACCTGTTCGATGAATCCGCTCAGTGCATCCTCGAATTGCTTGTTGTTTGCTACCCAGGAGGTCCGCTGCTTCGCTTCTCGTGTGGCCTTCACCATGTAGGCCTTCAGCCGCTCTGCGTCGATGGGCCACGCACCAATCAGGGTTTGGTAGAGAAGGTATTCCGTATTGCGATCGACAATCGGGCTTCCGTCGTTTTGCTTCTCGTTCAACACGCCGTTCATGCGCGACCAGCGGTGGATCGCCGCGCGAAACTTCACCGGCATTTCGCTGAGAACAGCGAGTCGCGCGCGAACATCGTCGCTGCGCTTGGTGTCGTGGGTCGAGAGCGTGGTCATCGTCAGCGGATGAGTTGCCTGCATCCGGGCGCAATAGTCGTGAAATTCTTCGATGCTCACACCGTCGCGTCCCGGGTCGCTACCCACCTCATTCATCCCGATCTGGCGGTTGTAGCAGTAGAACGCAGTGTCTTCAACACCCTTTGCCATGACCGGGCCGGTGAACTGCTGAAAGCGCATCACAAATTCGGTCTCATACTTGCCGGCCGCCTGCATGGTCAGTACATCCCGCATGAAGTCGAAAAGCCCACCATCGATATCCTGGCGCTTGTTCTTCGCGCACTCGGTTGCCTGAGAGATTGCAGTACGATCCTCGTCGGTGATTTCGTTTCTTTCCGGCACGACATAAGAACGGTAGACGCGGAAACAGGCAGCAACCTCCCGGACGGCGCGTCGTATCTCCGCACTGGTGTAATCCCGGTAGTTACGGTTACGCTCGCAGATCTCGACAAACAGTGAAGTCAGCCGGTTGACATCGCTGGCAAGCGACTCCTGCACAATTGTCAGTTTCTTCTCGTGCATGATCTCGCTGTAGCTGGGACTTCCACCGATAAAGTCGGAGTAGACCTCGCTCAGCTTCGCCATGCCTTGTGGCCGCACCAGAACGCCGACGGCAACGTTGAGAAAGTCGTACCCGGTCGTGCCCTCAATCGGCCAGCTTTGTGGAAGAAATTCCCCCGGTTCAAGAATCTTCTCGCCGACGATCCAGGCTTCGGACGCACGCCCCCGCAGCCTTTGGCAGTACTCACGCGGGTCGCGCAGGCCGTCCGGATGATCGATTCGAACGCCGTCCAGCACTCCTCTCTTCAGCCAGTCGAGAACCAGCGCGTGCGTCTCTTCGAAAACATGCTCGCGTTCGACGCGCAGGCCAATCAGCGTATTCACGTCGAAAAAGCGACGATAGCCAAGCTGCTGATCTGCGGATTTCCAATAGGAGAGTCGGTAGTTCTGCTGGTTCAGCAAATCATCGAGCGCGTCCAGGTCCGCGTTGAGCTCCGCGACCGAACGATCGATCTCATTGCAGACGCCTAGTTCCTCCGCGCACACCCGCTCCATCAATTTGAACAGCACCACTTTGTCGCGGTGGCGCACGAGGATGGTTCGGCGGTCGACGTACTCCGGCGCGGGCAGGCGGCCAAACGAAGCGGCAAGGAAACTCAAGGTGTCCGATTTGGCGTATTCCGCCGCGCGTATGAGGATCGCAGGCAGCGTGTTGGGCGCCAATGGCAGGACGTGCCCGGCACACTCTACCTGAAAGTGGACACCGACCCGAACTACCTTAATCCCACCTGCCTCAAGCACTCGGCCATACTGGTCGGGGAGGATAGGGACCAGGACCTTTTCGCGCAAACGTTCTTCCTGAGGCTGCCAGTCGATGTCGAAGAATGACGCGTAACGGCTCGACGTTCCATTCTCCAGCACGTCCCACCAATAGCGGTTTTCACGGCCCAGGGACATGTGATTGGGCACGATGTCGAGCACCTGACCAAGGCCGAGCTCCCCCAGCCGCCGGCAGAATTGTTCGTGCCCCTCCGCGCCACCTAGTTCCGCGTTAACACGCTGGTGGTCGACGATGTCATATCCGTGCATGCTGCCCGGACCCGCTTGCAGGTATGGCGAACTATAGACGTGAGTCACCCCGAGTTCCCGCAGGTAGGGGACCATGGCAACCGCGTCATAAAACGTAAAGTTTTTATGAAGTTGTAATCTATAGGTGGACCTGGGAGTCCGCATGACTCGTAAACCGATCCCGTCTGGCACAAGCGCAACCGTAGAGCAGATAGTGGCTTAGAGGCTCATGGACGGCAGATGGTTGCTCCCGTGGGTGCCCCCAGGAAAAGCCTGCGAACGCTTCGGTTGGGGTAAATCGTTCGCCAGCAAGGGGCTAGTTGCGTTGTTCCCCGTCGTTGCTGGCAAACGCGCATCCGCCAACCTGCATCTTTGTATAGACGCATGCAATTTGAGGGCGCGCGGTCATACGAAGTTGAATGTTAGTGTGGAGTGGAACAAGGTCTTAGCCAGACTAAGGTGCAAAGTCAGCATTCGCTGCCAAACACCCGCGAGAGAGATGAACGAGTGAAGAAAGCCGCCAGCGCAGCCGATCCGTTATGGTTCAAGGACGCAGTTATCTATGAGTTGCACGTGCGCGCTTTCCAGGATTCCAACGCGGATGGCATCGGGGATTTTCCGGGCCTGACTTCGCGGCTCGATTACCTGCAAGATCTTGGCGTGACGTGTCTTTGGCTGCTTCCGTTTTTCCCGTCACCGCTCCGGGACGATGGATACGACATCGCCAACTATGTCGACGTCAATCCCTGTTACGGCACTCTCAATGATTTCAAGCTCTTCCTCGACGCTGCGCACAAACGCGGAATGCAGGTGTTGATCGAGCTGGTGATCAACCACACTTCGGACCAGCACCCGTGGTTCCAGGCCGCGCGCCGCGCACCTGCGGGATCAACCGAGCGCGATTTTTACGTGTGGTCCCCAGACAACCAGCGGTATAAGGACGCTCGCATCATCTTCACCGACACCGAGAAGTCGAACTGGACCTGGGATGAGGTGGCCGGCGCCTATTACTGGCACCGTTTCTTCTCTCACCAGCCCGACCTTAATTACGACAACCCCATCGTGATGGAGGAGGTTCTGAAGGCGATGCGCTTCTGGCTGGATATGGGAGTGGATGCGCTGCGCATGGATGCGATCCCCTATCTCTATGAGCGCGACGGCACTAACTGCGAAAACCTGCCGGAGACCCATGTCGCGATCAAGGAGATTCGGGCCGCAATCGACAAAGACTACAGCAATCGCATTATCCTCGCCGAAGCCAACCAATGGCCGACTGACGTGCGGCCTTACTTCGGCGACGGCGACGAATGCCACATGGCTTTCCACTTTCCGCTGATGCCGCGCATTTATATGGCGTTACGCCAGGAGGACCGGCTGCCCATCACCGACATCATGGCGCAGACCCCGACGCTTCCGGACGGATGCCAATGGGCGCTCTTTCTGCGCAATCACGATGAACTAACGCTCGAGATGGTAACCGCGGACGAGCGCGACTACATGTACTATGCCTACTCGGCCGATCCTCGGATGCGGGTTAACGTGGGGATTCGCCGCCGCCTCGCCCCATTAGTCGACAACAATCGCCGCCGCATCGAACTATTGAATTCTCTTCTGCTCAGCTTTCCCGGAACGCCGATCGTATACTACGGCGACGAGATTGGCATGGGCGATAACATCTACCTCGGCGACCGCAATGGAGTGCGCACCCCGATGCAGTGGAACTCCGACCGGAACGCCGGCTTCTCTACCGCCGTTCCGGCCAAGCTGTATTCTCCCGTGATTCTGGACCCCATCTGGGGGTACCAGGCGCTCAACGTCGAGGCACAACTGGCAGACCAGTCCTCGCTGCTGCACTGGACGCGCAACATGATTGCTCTGCGCAAGTTGTTTCAGGTGTTCGGGCGCGGTACACTCGAGTTCCTGAGTCCGGCGAATCGCAAGGTGCTCGCGTACATCCGCCATTACGACGCCCCCAACGGTCACAGCGAGGCGGTCTTGTGCTGCGCGAATCTTTCGCGCTTTGCACAGCCCGTACAACTCGACCTGGCACACCTGGCCGGGACAGTTCCCGTGGAGATGCTGGGTTATGTCCCTTTCCCGCCCATTACCGAGCAGCCGTATCAGTTGACGCTCGCGCCCTATTCCTTCTTCTGGCTGGAGCTTCAACCCAGGCCCGAGACACCGCAGCCGCCTGCCGTTTTGCGTGACAAAGAAGCGGCTCAGACAGTGATGCAGCCATTCGATTCGTCGAATGTTAAACCACAGGGTCCCGATGCCTCTTGAGGTCGAGACCGCGTAGGATGATCGGATAATCCGATGACTCCGACTTCCAGAAATATCGAAACGGATCAACTAACCTCCGCGGTGAGCGGCGCCGCCGTCGAATCATCGACCGGCGAGTTGCTGATCAGCCTGACACCCCTTTCAGCCGAATCACTCGATGCGACGCTCGCAAACGTTGCAAATGCATTTCCAGCGCAGACTACCACCGGTGACATTCTTGTCGCCGCCCCCGACGCAGGTTACACGGTCCCGCCGGATAGCCCACATGGCAACGTGCGCCTGGTGACGTATGCTCCTACCGTCCCAACTGCGAGCGCGCTTTTTCTCACGGCCGCCGACTATCTGAACACCTTCAAGATGGCTGAGGAGCAGAACGCTGGTGCATGCCTTCTGCTTGGCCCGGAGTCGCAGAGCCTCAGCCCGCAGTTTGTGAGTGATCTGGCTGCTGCTGTTCTCGACTCCCCATCCGCTGACCTGGTTGTACCGCGGTACCACCTCGGCCCCAACGAAGGACTAGTCAATTCCGCGATCCTCTACCCGGTGACCCGCGCCCTCTACGGCTCCTATCCGCGCTATCCCCTCGCGATTGACCTCGGGCTCTCGCTGCGGATGGCGGAACATCTGGCCATGGTTGCGCAGCGTTTCACCGCGGCCGGTCAGAATGATGGCATCGTCTGGCCCGTTGCCGAGGCGGCGGCAGCGAACTACAAGGTGATCGAGATTGATGCCGGCCCGCGAAGCCTGCCGCAGCCCTCATCGTCTGACCTGAACGCGTTGCTCGCCGAGATCGCTGGTGCATTCTTCGCGGACATCGAAGCCAAGGCCAATATCTGGCAGCGCGCACGTCCGCTTCAGGGCGCGCGTCCAGTCTCCGCATCCGCCGAGTCAGTCGAGAACCTGCCCGATGTCACTCCGATGCTCGAGGCCTTCCGGGTTGCGTATAGCAACCTGCAGGAGATCTGGGCGCTGGTGTTGCCTCCCAACTCGCTGCTTGGCCTGAAGCACCTTTCGCTGATGCCCCCAGCGTCCTTCCGCATGAGCGATGAATTATGGACGCGCATCGTGTATGACTTCATCCTTGCCTACCGGCTTCGCACCATCAATCGCGGACATCTGCTCGGCGCACTCACTTCGCTCTATCTCGGTTGGGTCGCCTCGCACATTATTCTCTCCCAGGCGGGCACTCCCCCGGAGCAACACATTCAGGATCAGGCGGCCACCTTTGAAAACGACAAGGCCTATCTAGTATCCCGCTGGCGCTGGCCGGACCGCTTCAATCCATGACCCCAGCCCGTCGGCAGTTGCAGTATGGAAGGAGTCGAAATCATGTGGGATCAAATTCGCTTCGCACTCACTCAGTCCTCTCACCGAGCACTCTTCAAACTCGCCAGTTTTCTTCCCGGGCTGTTGGCTATGCTGCTGGCCGTGCTTCTGCTCACTGTCATCGGTGGTGCTCTGGCCGCGCTACTGCGCCGAATCTTAGTTGCGGCGCATTTCGATGAGCGGCTCACACGCAGTCGCGCCATCGCCGGCAACACCAACATCCAGAACTGGTCGCTCTCCGGCAGCCCCACAGTACTGCTAGCCCGCGTCGTCTTCTGGGGATGTGTCGTGCTGGGCTTCATCATCGGCATCTCCGCCTTCGACGCCTCGTACTCAAATACCTCCGAGGCTTCAGCACTGTTGCTACCGTATCTCACCCATGCGGTTGGAGCCGTTCTGATTTTGCTGGCTGGAAATCTAATCGCGCGCTTCCTGTCACGTTCGGTGCTGATTGGCGCAGTCAACGCACGCCTGACCTATGCTCGCATGCTGTCTCACGGCGTGAAGTGGCTCGTACTCGTATTCACTGCTGCGATGGCGTTGGACCACCTGCAAATCGGTGGCACTGTAGTCGATCTCGCGTTTGGCATCCTTTTTGGCGGCATCGTGCTGACGCTCTCGTTGGCCATCGGGCTTGGCTCCCGTGATTTGGTGAGCCGATCCATCGAGAAAAGTACCGAACGCACTCCGGATGGTACTCCGCTGGAAAACGAAGCTAGCAAACCGCCGATCCCAATCGACCTGCTACGTCATTTTTAGGCTGTTTACTTTTCCTCGAGCCAGCTAAGGAAATCGGGTAGTGACTGAAGTTGATCGACGTGATCGGGTGCGGAGTTGCCCGCGAAGCCCACAACTCGCAATCCTCGCTCGCTTACATCGCTCAGGATCTGGGTTTGCATGGGACCCCAGAGGATGACTGGATGTGGAGTCAGTCCCCACTCGTGCAGCAGCCAGTCCGCGGTCTCCGTAGTGCTGGCGAAGGTGCCGGGAAATATCTCAGTGTGAGTGACGATCAGGCGTTTCTTGCCGGCGATGGCGTCGCGGCCGAGACGCAGCCAGATTTGCAAATTGCTGGTATCGATCTCGGACTCCTGCGGGCCGGGCTTGCCGCTGGTGTAGCCGGTGTGGACGCCGTCCATGCAGAGCACCCGGTTGACGCGGTCGTAGGATGGGGCATCGTTGAGGATTTTGCGTAAAGCACCGCAGCCGGCGCTCCAACCGCCGAGATCGATTTCGCCGAACTTGAGTCCGCTCGTGGATTCGGCCGCGGCGATAAGGCTAGAAAAACGCGCTGGGTCAGCGAACAATTGCTCGTAGGTACTGGAACCGGCCCCGGCCTGGACCGTAATCACTGCCATGTTCCGCTGCTTCGATACGGCAAGCTCGGGAATCCAGTCGCCGCCGTGGAAGAAGAATAGGAGCCTCGCTTGTCGCGCAGGTTCCATCTTCTCGGGAATGAACAACGTCCCCAGCTCAAGCCCGATTCTCCGCCCCGGCGGCACAGTCTTTTCCAGTCGCGGATGCGCGCGGGTATGCTCCACCATTGGAGATGGATTTTGCTGGGCAGCGGAGACGAGGGCTGTGACGAAAAGCACGAGCACAAGCCCCGACCATCGGACAATCCAGATTGATTGCACGGCAAATCTCCCAGCGGCGCGTGCCCCAGATTCCAGGCTGACAGTCGCTCCACGGTTGACCCGGAACAGGATTCCATATCGACGGTATGTTGCTGAGAGGTTGGCTGGCAAGGCTTGTTTCGTAGTCATGTGCGATTGCGTCGAAGCGGGGAGGAGAACTCTTCTCGAGTGCTTTTCTCAAGAAATGCAGCCTGAACGCTGACGCGATCGAGCTCTTCGAGATCGCGCTCGCTGAACCCGAGCTCCTGCGAGAGCACGTGGCGCTCGTTGGAAAGCAATGATCGTGTCTGCATCGGGTTATCGTCTCCCAGAACAATCTCCAGCTTCTGATCTCGGAAATATCGCGCCGGATGCTCGGCGCGGCGGCGGATCGCGCCTGTGTACCAGTTTGAGGTCGGACAGCACTCCACCACGATTCCGTGATCGCGAACCCAGGTCAGCGCGTCCACGTCTTCGGCAAGATGCGCTCCGTGCCCAACACGCGTGACTCCAAAACGCTCGACTGCCTCCCGCGCCGCCGATCCTGGAGCCGCCTCGGCAGCGTGGCACGTTAGTCCCAGCCCCGCGGCGCGAGCGATCGCAAACGCCTTCTCATACTGCGCCAGGTTGTTGAATCGCGACTCATCGCCAGCCAGATCGAATCCAACCACGCCGCGCCCGGCAAATCGCGTCGCAGCCCTCGCCACCTCAACGTTGATCGCTTCCTCGTGGTGGCGCAGCGCCGCAATCACCAGGCCTGCGGCAATGCCGGTCCTGCGCATGCCCTCGGTAAGTCCGTCGCACGCGGCCGCCATCACCGAATCCATGGGGAAGCCCATATGCATGTGAGTCGCAGGCCCGAAACGCAGCTCCTGATAATCGGTCCCATCGGCCGCGGCGTCCTCCACCGCCTCGCAAGTGATGCGCGCGATGTGTTGCGGTGATCGGAAGAACGGATACGTCGCTGCAACCTTCGTCAGGTACACAGTCAGGTCCGCAGGACCACCCAGCTGCAACGCCTTCTCCCATCCCCCCGCGGGAGCAGGAACTCCAGCTTCGGCAGCCAGTTCAGCCGCGGTTGCCGGACGAAGACGTCCTTCCAGGTGAGAGTGCAGGTTCAGTCGCATTACAGATCCAGGTTGACGGCCGTCTCGAGCGCAGCCTCGATACTGTTCATCCATCCCGAACGCAGCGCAGTGTGCACATCGTCGTAAAGACTGGCCCCGGCGACCAAATTACTCGAGCAGGAACAGATCATCCCAGCGCGCAGGCCGCGCAGCCGTGCGACGACGTAGAGCGCCGAAGCCTCCATCTCCACATTCAGAATGCCCATCGCGTTGAGCTGGCCAATCCACGCCGGTGTCTCCGCATAGAACGCATCGTCCGAGACGCTGATCCCGCTATACACCGAACCCGTGCCCTTCTTCACGACAAGTTCGCGCGCGCACCGCTCCAGTTCCAGCGTGATTCGCAGGTCTGGCACGGCGGGATAGCCCGGATGCACGTATGCCGCGGTAGTGCCGTCGTTGCGCAGCGACGCTTCGCTGACCAGAAGGTCGCCCGGCTTGACGTGCGCCTGCAGACCCGCGGAACTGCCGACCCGGATGAAGGACCGTACTCCAACCCGTGCGAGCTCTTCCACCGCGATTGCCGTCGACGGGCATCCCATACCGGTAGACGTCGCCGTAATTTTCTTGCCATTATACAGGCCGGTCATCGTTCGATGTTCGCGGTTGTGCGCAACCTCAACCACATCGCTGAGAAACTCCGCGATCAGCGGCACGCGGAAAGGATCGCCCGGCAGCAGAGCGACCGTCGAAACTTCGCCGGGTGCGATGCCGATGTGGAACTGACGTACGCCAACGCCGACGGAACTCTTGTCGACCGGAGCGGGAGAATTCGGTGTGTTCGGATTCATATCTCTCCAAAGTACGTCAAATCTTCTCCTGCGCGTGTTCCGCCGAGCCCTTAATCGCAAGCGACGCACACAGCGCCAGCGCCGTGATGCCCGCGGAAATCCACATCGCCGTGCGAAAACTCTCGAGTGTTCCTCCCGCCGCAATCGGTGCGACAATCGCAATACCCAGCCCCGCGCCGATTCCGAAGCAGGCCCCGTTCAATCCCGGCAGCGAACCCGGGCTATCCTTGGGCGAAAGAATCACGCCGAGGCCGTTAATAGCCGTCAGCGTCAGGCCATTGTAAAAAACACCCAGCATGGCGAACGCCGCGCACACAGCCCACTTGTGACTCAGCAGCAGCGTCGCGCCCACTAGCGTAACAACGCACAGCGACAGGCCACACCACGCCAGCACCCTCCAGCCAATGTGTGGCGCAAGCCAGCCGCTGACCGGCGCGGAGAGCAGGCCAATAAACGCAGCCGGCGAAAGAAACATCAGCGACGAGGCCGCCGCCGTCATCCCATACCCAATCGTATGATCCTGGCTGAACACAATCACGGTGAAGTTGATCGCCGCGAAGACGCCCGTCAGCGTCGCCAGGGTCGTGCTGACGATCGGCCACACCTGCCGTGACGCCAGATCGCTGGTCCGAATCAGCGGATGCGCCCGGTGCTTCTCCACAAACCAGAAGCCGACAAAGCACCCCAGCGCTCCCACCAGCAGAAGCGCGGTCCCGCGATCCGACCACCCATGCGAACCGCCGCGATTCACGCCAAGATTCACGCCAATCAGCGCGGCGGAAAGTGCCGCAGCGCCCGGCCAGTCCATGCTGCCCGCGCTTGCCGCGGTCGACTCCGGTACGTACGCAATCGCCAGCACGATGGCAATAACGCCAACGATCAGGATGAAAAGAAAGATCGAGCGGAAGCCCCAGTGGTCGGAAAAAAGGCCGCCGAGATATTGATCCGCGCCACCCACCCCGCCGCTGATCGCCGTCACCAGTCCCAGCGCCGGGCCGAACTGCCTGGGAGTGAGGATCTCGCGCATGATCAGATACGTAATCTGGAACGTCGCGCCACACGCACCCTGCAGCAACCGCCCCGCCATCAGCACCAGTACGTTCGGCGCGAGCATTGCCAGCACTGTCCCCACGCACATCGCAACCAACGAATACAGCAGCACCTTCCGCCTGCCCGCGTGGTCGCTGTACCGCGCCAGCACCACTCCACTGATCCCTCCGACCAGGAAGAAGAGAGTCTGAGAGATTGCCACCTCCGCCGCGGTCGAATGAAGCGTGCGAGCCATCTCCGGCACCGCCGGAGCCACCATCGAAGCATTCAACTGGTACGCGATCACTCCGGTCACCAGCGTGGCGAGTTTCATCCCCGTCTTCGCCTGGCCGGCCGCCTCGTGAGGAGGGCTATCGCTCTCGTTGGAAACGTCTCCCACTACGATCATGCTGTGGCCTCCGAAACCTTCGCCGTACCCCGCTCCCAACTTCCGCCGTCGTTAGTCGCTCAACAATTTCGCAGCCAGCCGATTGTGATCCGCCACGAGCCCCGGCAAATCTACCGTAGTCAGGTGTCCTTCGCGAACAACGACGTTCCCATTCACGATGGTATAGGCTGCCGGGACCGGCTGACAGAACAGCAATGCCGCGACCGGATCGTGCAACGCTCCCGCGAACCCGACGTGCCGCAAATCGAAGACGGCAAGATCAGCCGCCTTGCCCACCGCGATCTCGCCGATGTCGTCGCGACCCAGCACCTCGGCGCCGCCGCGGGTCGCCATCGCCAGCGCATCGCGCGCCGTAAGCGCGGCCGGCCCGCCCAGCACACGTTGCAGCAGCATTGCCTGGCGCGCTTCGCCCAACTGGTTCGCACCGTCGTTGGACGCCGACCCATCCACTCCCAATCCCACCGGCACCCCCGCTTTCCGCATCGCCACCACCGCCGCAATCCCGGAAGCGAGCCGCATATTGGAACTCGGACAGTGCGCAACCCCTGTCGCCGTGCGCCCGAACAACGCAATACCTTCGCCATCCAACTTCACGCAGTGAGCGTGCCACACATCGCGGCCCAGCCAGCCCAGCTTCTCCGCATACCTCGCCGGTGTAAGGCCAAACCGCGCCACGCTGTAGTGGACGTCGTCGTCATTCTCCGCCAGGTGAGTGTGCAGCGAAATCCCGTATTCCCGCGCCAGCACCGCCGACTCCCGCATCAGGTCTTCACTCACCGAAAACGGCGAGCACGGCGCCGCCACGATCCGCAGCATCGAACCATGCGCCGCATCGTGGTAGCGTTCGATCAGTCGTTGCGTGTCCTTGAGAATTGCGTCTTCGTTCTCGACCAGCGCATCCGGCGGCAGCCCGCCCTTGCTCTCGCCAATGCTCATGCTGCCCCGCGCCGCATGGAAGCGCATACCGATCGCCGCCGCCCCCTCAATGCTGTCGTCCAGCCGCGAGCCGTTAGGATAGAGATAAAGATGATCGCTGGACGTCGTGCAGCCGCTCAACAGCAGCTCCGCCATCGCCGTCTGCGTGGAGATACGAATCATCTCCGGCGTCAGGTTCGACCAGATCGGATAGAGCGCCTTCAGCCACTCGAACAGGCTGGAATCCTGCGCCGCCGGCACCGCCCGCGTCAGGCTTTGATACATGTGGTGATGCGTATTGATCAGTCCGGGACAGACAATAAACCCGGACAAGTCGATCATCTCATCGACCTCCGCGGGCCTGGGAAGATCGAGGCCCAGCGCCTGAATCTTCCCATCCACAATGTGGAGGTGCGCGCCGTGCAACTCCCGGCGATCACGGTCCATCGTCACGACCAGGGCGTTCTTGAGAAACAGGGTCTTCGGCATGAATCCTAATGCTACAGAAGAGTCTCACCTCACCGCGATATGCATCGCGTGACACCGACCAGCTAACTCGCCTCAGCGAGTGTTCCTACCAACAACAGGGCAAGGGGGCTAGCGAATTTCGCTGCTTCGCAGACCATCTGGTTGGGGTTCCGATTTACGGAATCCAAGGCCGCGCAAGTATGGCTGCGCCAGTGCGGCCTTACAAGCCTCTCCGAGGAGGCGTGTAGCCATTTTGATTGTTGATCTTGGGTGGGGAAACTCAAGGGGTCAATATATCATCTAGGTCCCGCTAAGCGGAACTGAAGCGATCCTGTGCGAAATGGTCTGTTCCGCCTTGACAGGATTAATGCTGCTCAATAGGAGGCCTCAAATTTCGAGATTCCTTGAGAATCCGATGCGTTTTGTGCAAGGAAGTTGGGCCGCGATCGATCGGTTTTTGACACCTCTGCACTTAAAGGAATGACCATGCGGAATTCGAGATGCGCGCTGATATTGATAGCAGTGGTGGTGAGTTGGCTAACAACGAGCCGGGTGGTGGCACAGAACACGACGGGAAGCATTACCGTCGCCGCGGAAGCTACTCCTACATGCGTTCCGCAAAGCGGTAACCAACATGGGCGTCGGTCAGCAGATACTGTGGATTCGCCGGATCGTCTTCGAGTTTCTTGCGAAGCTGGTGCATGAATGTTCGCAAGTATTCGAGTTCTCCTCCGTACTCGGGGCCCCACACTGTAGTCAAGAGTCGCGCGTGAGGGATTGGCCTGCCCGCATAAGTCATTAATTGGTAGGTCAGTTCGTACTCCTTAGGTGTGAGATGGACCACCCGATTCGCCTTCTTTACCGTGCGGCGTGAAGGGTCGAGCTCAATCTCCCCGACTTGAATCACGATAGCTTCCTGCTCCTGCGGTGGCGTGGAGGCTTTGGACCAACGCATAGCCGCTCGGATTCGGGCTGTCAACTCGCGTAGCTGGAACGGCTTTGTGATGTAGTCATCCACTCCGGCATCCAGCGCCTCCACCTTGTCGTCTTCACTGTCCCGCACGGTGAGCATGAGAATGGGAATGCGGGGATAAAGTCGGCGCATGTTCCTGCAGGTATCGATTCCGGTCATGCCGGGCATATTGATGTCGAGCAGAACGGCGTCAAACGGATTGGTACGAACCAACGCAAGAGCTTCCTCGCCTCGCGCCGCCTCTACTGTCTTGAATCCGAGCTTATATAGAGTTGCGTGCAGCGCGCGCCGGATTGATGTCTCGTCATCTACAACCAGAATGCATCCAGATTCCATGGTCTAGTAGCCTCCCGCTTGAAATTTTGGCATCGACAAAAAAAATGTGGTTCCTTCTCCTTCGGCACTTATCACCCATACGTGACCACGGTGGGCCTCGGCCGCTTTCTTGACAATGGAAAGGCCGAGACCGGCGCCGGGTGCACGCTGCTTTGCATCGGAGCTGCGGTAGAAGCGCTCGAAAACGCGTTCACGATCTTGCATATGAATCAGCGATCCGCGGTTGCGAACCGAGAGCATAAGCTCGGAATCGCTCTCGCGCACAGTGATATCGATCGGCGTATCGGGTGGCGAGTACTTGGCGGCGTTGTCGAGATATTGCGTCAGTATCATCTCCAGCAAACTCGATCGCCTTGCAGTGGAGTCGATTGCTCCTCAATGGAAAGTTCGATGGGATGCCCTTGGAGCGTACCCGAGAGATCCGCTACTACTTCGTTCACCAATTTTGAAATGATCACTGGCTCAGTCTGGAGCGAGACACTGGCGGCCTCAAGCTTCGCCGTCTGGAGCAACTTTGTGCAAAGTTGATTCAAATTGACTGACTCTTCGTCGATCAGAGCCGCCAACTCCGATTCGGCCTCATCCAATGTCCCCATCTCCAGCAGCCCACAGCTGGCTGTTCGAATTACTGTGAGAGGTGTCTTGAAGGCATGCGCCAGTGCATCGAGTACAGCTACCCGGAGTTGTTCAGCCTGCTTTGCGCTCTCCGCCGTCGCTTCTTTCTCATAGGAACGATAGCGTTCAAACGCGATCGCGGCGAGCGAGGCGATGGCATCGGCAATCAAAGGCTCCATCTCACCGCGAATGGCGATAGCCCCGACAGACGTGGTCCCTATGCGGATCACACGCCGTGTAGCGTGGAGACCGGGATCGTCTTCGTTCTTGTCGACAAAATATGTCGTCTTCGCAATTCGTTGCTCCTCAGGAGACCAGGACCCTTCGTGATCCAACCTGGCAAGGTTAGCGTCGAAGATGGCTACATCGTCGGCCAGAAAGATTCGCCGGATTAGCTGCACCAATTGCGGTCCAGGCGGATGGTGTAAATCGAACAGCAGAATGCCGCGGCTCAATTCATAGAGCTTCCCCATATGGATGCGTTGCTGATTGGCGTCGCGTGCGATTCTCTGCTCGCGGGAAGAAATACGACTCGCCAAGAGTGCGCAAACCTGAAAGGAGACCAAGGCCATCCAATCTCGCGGATCCGCAACAGAGAACGAGAAGATCGGCGGAATAAAGAAGTAGTTAAGACAAGAAACAGCAACTAAGGAAACAAATGTTGCTTGCCATATACCGTAAATAAGGGACGCCACTACAACCGCAAGCAGGTAAATGAAACCAGCCGTGGCAAAAGGTAACTTCAACTCATAGGCGACGAACGTTATAAAGGCTATGGCGGCCGAGCCCAGCAAGCATTGCCTGATCAATAAGAGCCACGAGCGCCATTCAGTCAACGGGATGGCAACAGTAAGCCGTGAGGTCATCGTGCAAGGTCCCAGCTTGATGGTAGTGAGTAACCCATTAAGAAAAGCTCAGGATTCCGAAAAAAGTCCGTAAAGACGAACAATGCACGTGGACCATAGTGTCGGTGACCCGACAGAGTGCTCCACGTGCATTGTTCTTCCCTTGTGCAGTCGCATTGAGCGACTGGTCTTAGTTTGAAGATGCGAACTGGCCGTTATGCGGGGTATGAGTCCCTGTCGCCAGTTGATCGTAGTGTGCAGCCTGAACGGCGGCACGATCGGCATCGGCAGAGAACGCCTCATAGCGATACTCAGATGAGTCCACAGGGCGTGGGTATTTCTGCATCAATGCTGCATTGACCTGGGCACGGCGATCCCGCTCAGCTTTTTCATCGGCGGCTTTGGACCGATACATCGCTTCCTGCTGATGGTAGTACGTCGCGAGTTGTTGGTATTGAGCCGTGCTATGCGCGCTCTTGATGAGGCTCTGCAGCTCGCTGGCAGACATTGGCGTGGACAGCACGGCCGTCTGACCTGTCGATTGTGCTGGAGCTGCGAGTGGCACGACAAGAGAAAGTGTCGCAATGAGAAGGCATACGCGATTCATGTTGGTACCTCCTGCACCTAAATCTAGGACTGACCGCGTAAGGAGTGCATAAGGGAGTATGAAGAAGATCGTTAAATATCAAAACTACTAATTAGCACCAAATAGTTAGGAAGAGACATGGTTTAATATTTTTCGAATTTTCTATGTCTTCCTTATGCCATTTTAAGATCGCCTCTGGGAAACTAGCTTTATCCAAGGAGGTGGCACTTATGGCAACGGGGCAAACACAGTATTTTTACACCGTGGAGCTGAATGCCTTAGAAGAACAGCTGAGCCACTCAATCGACCGGGTCGCTCGTCTGCGTGAGAAGGCGATCAAGCGGCAGGATCTTGAAGCTGCCGCCCAGGCCAACCGGCTTCAGCGAGGAATCAACCTTGTGCAGCACCGCATTGCTCGTTTGAAGTAGGCTGCAGTATACCCACCTAAATCACAGCTCACTTGTCATCCCCCAACACGCAGGCGGTGTGTGTCCGCCCGAGAAAGAGGACGAATAATGCCCTGTAATCACCCAAGGTATTATGCAGTAAGCGGAGTAGCACTCTGCATCTATATGGCAGCTGCATGCTGGAATGCAGCCGCACAGACTACTCCGACCACCACGTCAACCGCGTCGGCCACAACCCCTCCTGCAATTGGTGAGGCGAAGCAGCCCCAGGCTGACGCAAAGGGGGAGATTAAGTTGACGCCAGAGCAGGAACTCGAGGCTCTGAGACTACGGATCGATCAGTTGGAGAAAGAGATCAAGCATCAGCCCTCGGAGGCTGTTGCGCCCGCCATCGACACGCCGAGTGAGAAGACGGTTGTGAAGTCATCTTCCATCAGCGACGGAGCAGCGGCCGCCGCTCCAGCAGCGGCAGAAGTCTCGGCTAAGAGTGGGCAGGCGGCCGCGTCCGCGGCAGCGGCTGCAGCAGTTCCTGCGACTCCCGAAATCGGCGCTGAGACGACTACCAAAAGTGCTCCGTTTCCCGGCGACTGGACTTGGCTCAATTCGAATGGCCGCGTGGTCGACACTCCCATGGCAACAAAGTATTTCACGCCAGAGTTCCGCGCGGACGTTAACTATATCTTCGACTTCAACCATCCCAAAGACGACACGATGGGTGGTTCGACCGAGTCGTTTCGTTCCCAGGAATTTCAATTAGAGCAGTTGAGCTTTGGCGGAGACTTTCGTCTCGATAACGTCCGCGGTAGATTTCTTACGATGTTCGGTGAGTTTGCTACTACCACGCCACGCAATGACGCGAGCTACAGCCGCGGTCAATGGGATCTCGCCGACGCATATCGATACGTCTCAGAAGCATGGGGCGGGTATCACTGGGACAAGATGCACGGCATTAACCTAGATGCCGGAATCTTCGTTTCCTATATTGGCTTGTTCAGCTACTACAACGCGGATAACTGGACCTATCAGCCGTCCTATGTTTCATCCAATACGCCCTGGTTCTTCACCGGCCTGCGCGGACAGTTCTTTGTAACTGACAAGCTGAAGATCGAACCGTGGGTCATCAACGGCTGGCAGACCTACGGCCGATACAACGGCAAACCGGGTCTTGGCGGCCAGATCCTTTGGCGCCCCAAGCCCTGGCTCGACCTGGTCTTCAATAACTACGGCATGGGAGAAGATGCGTTCAATGTCCCGTATCGTCATCGTTTTCACACGGACGATAGCATCCAGGTAAAGTACTACGACAACAAGAACAACTACATTGACAAGGCTGCATTTACTTTTACTGCTGATGCTGGCTGCGAGGTGGGCGTTGGAACCAATCCCGTCGATGCTGGCACCAACGTAGCCTGCCACGGCAATAAACCCGCTCCTGCATCGGCGGGTGGAGGAACCGCATACAAGCAGTACTTCATTGGCTATATGTTCTACAACCGTGTCTGGTGGGATAAGGACAAATATGCGTTCACACTGGGCGGCGGGCAGATGAGCAACCCGGGTCGCTACCTTACGTTGTTGCCGCCCATCAACGGCGCGACGGCCACCAGCGGGACCCCGTACTTCACAGAGAATCCTGGTGATCCATACACGGCATGGGACGGCACCGGGACATTTGACTACATGCCGGACCAGTACATTACTTTCCGCACAGAGCTAGGCTATCGTCATTCGAGTGTGCCGTACTGGACAGGGCGTGGTGGAATCACTCCTCCAGGCGGCAATACAGGCTCGCCACAGTACTATGCCTGTGCCACCGGGGGGTCTGCTGGTACAAGCGACCTGCCAACTGCAGAAGCGAACTGCGGCGGCCCCGTTGGCCAGACCACAGCAGTGTGGTTCCCGGACCTCCGCAGAGGCCAGGCAGCGGCAACCGTGGCCATCATGGTGAGGTTCTAGCCCGGAAGCGCACTCTGGCGTCTCGGTTAATCAGCAATGCACAGGAGAGGTGCAGGCGCGCCGGTTGCGAGAACTCGCGCGCCTGCCCATCCACCTCGTTGGATAGGACCGGAATATGGATCGACACAGTAGCTCCCACTCGTTCGCGGCTTGTTGCCTAATTCTCTTCATCGCGGTCCTAGGTTGCAGCAAGAAATCCGACCCAAGCGATGGTTTGCCCCCGCCCGCTCAGATCGTAGAGAACGGCAATCTCGACCTGGTTACCGTCGACAAGCCGGAGCAGTTTCCGGTCGTGGCGGCTGAGCGGATTGAGGCAGCAAACGAGCTTCAGGTTACGGGATCGGTCAATCCTGATATAGCTCGCGAAGTCCCCGTAATCTCGCTGGCCAGCGGGCGCGTGGTCGACATCAAAGCGCGTCTTGACGACCATGTGAATAAGGGGCAGTTACTTCTGAAGGTACAAAGCCCCGATATTACAAATGCCTTCGATGCCTATTTGAAGGCGGTTAACGACGAGCAACTGGCGAGCAAAGCCTACGTACGCGCGAAGGATCTTTATCAGCACGGCGCTATTCCACTCAGCGGTTTGGAACAGGCCGAAGACTCCGAGAAAGACATGCAGGCAGATTTGACCGCGGCGGATGAGCAGCTGAAGACGTTGGGAATCGACAAGAGTCATCCTGGCCCAGTGGTCTCGGTCTACGCGCCGATCTCGGGAGTCATTGTTGCCCAGAACGTGACCAATGCTGCTGCGGCCGGTATGACTTTTTCAGGGTCCGCGACCGCCTTCACAATTGCGGATCTATCCACCGTGTGGATTATTTGCGACGTCTACGAGAATGACATTCCCAAGCTTCAACTGGGCCAGTCGGCAGACATCCGGATCAATGCCTATCCGGACAAAGTGCTGGTTGGTCATATCAGTGATATTGGTCCGGTCCTTGACCCGGCTATTCGCACGGCCAAAGTCAGGATCGAGGTGCCAAACCCCGGCCTGTTGAAGCTGGGGATGTTCGCGACCGCTACGTTTTCCAGTAAGACCAAGGAGGCGCACGCGGTCGTTCCGACCAGCGCTGTCCTACACATGCATGACCGCGACTTTGTCTTCATCCCTGCGGGTGAGAAGACTTTCAAGCGCGTCGAGGTCCATGCCGGCGATGTTATCGCTGGAGATAGACAAGTCGTGTTGTCTGGTCTCGACGCCGGACAGAGGGTGGTGACGAATGTCCTTCTGCTCGATGCCATGTCGGAGGCAAAGTGATTCGCGCGCTCGTCGACTTCGCTCTGAATAACAAGTTTGTAGTGCTCGCTGTGGCGATTTTGTTACTGGGTTGGGGTGCTATCTCGTTCCACGAGTTACCCGTGGAGGCCTATCCGGATATTGCGGATAACTATGTGACTGTCATTACCCAGTGGCCTGGCCGCTCTGCCGAAGAAGTAGAGCAACTGGTAACGATTCCTATCGAGATCCAGATGGCCGGAATGCCGCATATGACGTTTTTGCGGTCGGAGTCGATCTTCGGTCTCTCCTACGTGATCATGATCTTCGATGACAGCTCGGTCAATGACTGGAATCGTCAGAAGACACTGGAGCGGTTGACGCAGGTAAACTTCCCAAATGGACAAAACCTGCAGCCGCAAATTGGTACGGACTGGAGCACCACCGGCCAGATTTACTGGTACACGCTGAGAAGCACGAATCCCCGGTACGACTTGATGGAGCTGAGATCGATCGAGGACTGGACTCTACTTAAGCAGTTCAAGTCAGTCCCCAATGTGGTCGACGTCTCCGACTTTGGCGGTACCGTACGCGAGTACCAGGTTAAGGTGGATCCGAACAAGCTGATTTCATACGGGCTGAGCATCGGTCAGGTGGAGCAGCAGTTATCGAACAACAACAATAATGCTGGCGGCAGCTTCATCAATCTAGGGATGCAGCAGATGAATGTCCGGGAGCTTGGACTCTTCAAGAGCGTCCAGGACATCGAGCAGACCGTGCTTAAAACCCAGGCAGGAACTGCCATTCGGGTCAAAGACATTGCGGAAGTAACCCAGGGTCCGAAGATTCGCCTGGGACATATGGCCAGGGCCAACCATCTTGAGGACGGCCGTATTATCGACGAGCCCGACGTGATCCAGGGCGGCGTCCTGATGCGCAAAGGAGCAGAAGAACAGCCAACTCTGGACGCTATTCACAAGAAGGTCGATGAACTGAACAACGGCATCTTGCCGCCCGGCGTGAAGGTCGTTCCGATGTTGGATCGCAGCGACCTACTTCATTTCACGTTACACACCGTGATGCACAACCTGGGCGAGGGCATGATTCTCGTCAGCATCATCCTTTTACTGTTTCTCCTCAATGCTCGCGCCGCCTTCATTGTGGCGCTCACGATTCCGTTCTCGCTGCTCTTTGCGTCCATTTGCCTTGACTTGAACCATATTCCTGCGAATCTCCTCTCCCTGGGCGCGCTTGACTTCGGCATGGTCGTGGATGGAGCTGTGGTGATGATGGAAAACATTATTCGCCACTTAACCCACGTGCGCCACGAGGCATCGCACGGACGGACTCCTACGACGGCGGAGATCATCCGCGAGGCTTGCCACGAAGTACAGAGGCCGGTCTTTTACGCAATCGCCATTATCATCACCGCCTATCTGCCGATCTTCACGCTGCAGCGCATCGAGGGACGGTTGTTCAGGCCTATGGCCTGGACTGTGGCTTTCGCGCTTCTCGGCGCCATGACGTTCTCGATCTTCATCGTCCCGGTGCTGGCAAGTATCTTCTTTCGCAATGGAGTGAAGGAACGCCGAAACCGGGTCATGGAATTCCTGACAGAGAGGTACCGGAAACTATTGCGCAGCGCAATTGCGCATCGCTGGGTCGTCTTTGGAGTCGCAGTCCTGGCATTGGCCGCAACCGTCTACCTGGGTTTTAGCGGCGCAATTGGGGCGGAATTTCTACCCCATCTGGACGAAGGCGCGATCTGGGCGCGCGGCACACTTCCCAATAGCACCAGCCTCCCCGAGGGCGAGCGATTTGCCGAACAGGAGCGTTTCGTGTTCGCTTCCTTCCCTGAGGTGAAGACGGTGGTGTCGCAGGCTGGTCGGCCGGATGACGGCACCGATACAGGCGGATTCGGCAATACCGAGTACTTCGTGGACTTGAAGCCACACGATCAATGGCGTCCGATCTTTCATCAGAATAAGGATGAGTTGATCGCGGCCATGAACCTCGCGGTGCAGAAGTATCCGGGAGCGATCTGGAACTTCTCACAGCCGATCGAGGACAATGTCGGCGAGTCGATGACAGGCACCAAAGGATCACTCGCGCTCAAAGTCTTCGGGGACGACCTGACCACGCTCGAGCAAAAGGGAGAGGAAGTTACTGCGGTTATGTCTGCAATTCCGGGTATGCACGACGTCAAGTTGCTGCGTGACTTCGGCCAGCCGAATCTAAACCTGACGATCGACCGAGCTACGGCAGCTCGCTTTGGAATCAATGTGGCAGACGTGCAGGATGCGGTTCAGACCGCGGTGGGTGGCAATGCAGTAAGCCAGGTGTTGATCGGGGAGCAGCAGTACGACGTGACCGTGCGCTACCAGGGACAATACCGCGACACGCAGGAAGCGATCAGTAATATTCGTCTGCTCTCGCCATCCGGAGAGAGAGTGTCGTTGGCACAACTGTGCAAGATCAGTATTCGTGATGGCGCGTACGACATCTATCGTGAAGGCAATAGTCGCTACATCGCAGTCACGTTCAATGTCAGAGACAGGGATCTTGGATCAACGGTGGAAGACGCGATCAAGCAGATCAAAGACAAGGTGAAAATGCCGCCAGGCTATCGCGTCGATTGGTCGGGCGAATACGAAAGCGAGAAGCGCGCCGAGGCACGTCTGGCTCTGATTGTGCCAATTACGATCCTCGTCATCTTCATCATTCTCTTTACCATGTTCCGTTCTTACAAGTGGGCGCTACTGATTCTTCTCAATGTAGGCCTGGCTCCTATCGGCGGCTTGCTCGCGCTATTGGTCACGGGCACTTACTTGAGCGTGTCGTCCGGCGTCGGGATGCTGGCGCTCTTCGGTGTCTCCGTCCAGACCGGCGTCATCATGGTCGAGTACATTAACCAGCTTCGGGCGAGAGGTCTCAATATCGTTGACTCTGCAGTGGAGGGAGCTGTCCTGCGCCTTCGTCCCATCATGATGACCATGCTGGTCGCAACGCTTGGCCTGCTTCCCGCAGCTTTGTCGCACAACATCGGTTCGGATTCGCAGCGGCCATTCGCAATCGTCATTGTGGGCGGCCTGATCTCCGCGTTGCTGCTCAGCATTTTTGTGTTGCCCACGTTCTACGTGTGGATTGCCAGGGACGAAGATGATCTCCCTGTAGCGGAGGCGATCCGTGAAGTCTAAACAAAACAACCCGGTGCTTCGACGCGCGCAGGATATCTGCTTCACGATCGCCATGCTGACGGGCCTCTCCCTGGGAAGCTCAGCTGTATTCGCGCAAGCAACGGCACCTTTGCCTCCAGCGCCCTCTCCAGTTCCGGCCGCCCCCTCCACGCAGAGTGGCCTCACCTGGGACCAGGTGAAGGCAAAATTTGAAGCGGCAAACCCAGTCCTGAAAGAGGACCAACTCCTCAACGTCGACGAAATGAAAGCCGAGGAGATTACTGCGTTCCTGCGACCCAATCCGCAGCTGGGAGTAGCAACCGACGGCACGCAGCTTCTTCGACGCAATGGTGTCTGGCAGCCCTTTACCGGAACGCAGGTTCAAACCAACCTGAGCTACCTCTACGAGCGCGAGCATAAGCGCGACCTGCGACTAGAGAGCGCGAAGGAGGGTACGCAGATCGGCCAGTCAGGTCACGAAGATCTGGAGCGCAACCTGCTCTTCAACCTCCGCTCCGCGTTTGTACAAACACTGCAGGCCAAGGCTGTGCTGGATCTGGCCAAGTCTGACCTGGAGTACTACGACAAGATCATCGACATCAGCAAAGCGCGTTTCAACGCCGGCGACCTCGCCCAGATCGATCTGGATCGCATCGAACTCCTGCGGGTACAGTATGAGTCAGAGATTGAGACCGCTACTGTCAACCTACGAACGCAGAAGATTCAGTTGCTCCAGTTGCTCAACGACCGCACTCCGGTCGATCAGTTCGACGTGATCGGCATCTTCGACTGGAGCGATTCACTCCAGCCGTTGGACGGATTTCATCAGATCGCGTTGGATAATCGGCCGGACCTGAGGGCTGCAATGCAGACCATCCAGCAGTCAAAGACGAACCACAAGCTTGCGATCGCGAACGGAACTGCCGACCCGACCTGGAGCGTCTGGTGGACTCACAACCCATCGTTCAATAACCCCAACGACTACAACACGCTTGGGCTTGGGGTGAGTATTCCGTTGCGAGTCTTCGATCGCAACCAGGGCGAAAAGCAACGAACGCTGATCGACATCGACCGCAGCCAGCAGTTGACCGATGCCACAACCGCCCAGGTCTTCAGCGACGTCGATTCCTCCTACGAGCAGTTGCGCAGCAGCATTGCACTGCTCAAGCCCTACAAGGCGCAGTACCGCGATCAGGCAACACGAGTGCGCGACACTGTAACCTATGCCTATCAGCGGGGTGGCGCATCGCTCATGGATTTCCTGAATGCGCAAAGCGACTATCGCGTGGTTCAACTCGCCTATCTACAATTAGTCGGATCCTACATGGTCTCGGCGAGCCAACTAAACCTTGCCGTAGGTCGCGAAGTTATCCCGTAACCTGTACTGTGTTCAGGGGAATGCGAGAACCCCAGTCGGACAAGCACCAGGCGTGGACGAGCGCCCTACGGAAAGGTCAGACTCATGAATAGAAAAGAGATTTGCGCTGTCATTGAACGAGTTGGCTTGATGCCGAGTGTTCGCGTTAGTTCGGCCGAGACGGCACTCTTTGCCGCAGAAACGGTATACGATGCCGGAATTCCGGTGGTTGAAATCACGATGACCGTTCCCAAGGCCGTGGAAGTGATCTCTCAACTTGCCCAAAATTACCCTGCTTTGATCGTCGGAGCAGGAACCGTGCTCGATACAGAGACCGCACATCGCTGCCTGGATGCCGGAGCAAAGTTCATTACCAGCCCTGGACTGATTCATGAAGTCGTGGAGTACACGCTCGAGAACAATTCGGTCGCGATGCCGGGTGCGCTGACACCCAGCGAAGTGATTGCCGCGTGGAAAGCCGGGGCTGATTTTGTAAAGATCTTCCCCTGCTCGCAACTTGGGGGAGATCAATACATTCGCAGGTTGAAAGTCCCCCTGCCGCAGATCCCTCTGATCGCATCGGGAGGTGTCAATCAAGCAACGGCCGCGAACTTTATCTCTGCGGGCGCATCCTCGTTGGGAATTGGAACCGAGTTGATGCCGACAAAGGCGTTGGCGGAGCGGAATGACCAGTGGATCCATGAACTGGCGCGCCGATTCATAGAGGCGGTCCGCAACGCGCGCATCAACATGGGTGCACGGGATCCAGATTAGCTAAGAGTTCTTTGAGCCGCGAGCCGGCTTTGCTCGAGGATGACGGATGACATCGAAGGAATCGTTTCAGTAAGGCGGCCCACCGGCAATAGAGCCCTATGGGCTCAGGGTGTAGCTCCGCGGCTAGTCCCCCAGCCTGCCTCCACCACCTGACGGCGGCTTGCAACTTTATTTGCGTAGCGCATGAGCAACTCGGGGAATGCAAGCTCATGACGTGAGAGTGAGAATTGCAAGTCCGTCCCTTTCGACTTCGCGACGGCTCGGATTAAGCACGAGGCCCGAGGCGGCTGAGGTGAGCCGGCTCGGCGGGGGCCCCAGCGACCGACTGAGCGGTCTCGCGCGAGCAGCAGGTCCAGGTGAAATGGCTTGGTGACATCGGCCATAAATCTGCGGGCTGATAGTGCGAGGATTGATACCGAGGAGCGTGCGTCACGAACATCCTTAAGATCGACGGTCTAATATTAGCGCGATTAGAGTGCTTGACAGTCTACAGTCGAGAGGTATGCCTGTGAAGAGCCTTTTTGAACCGGCAGCAGTCCATGAGATCACGGACCGAATCGCGCGCCTCAGACCAGAAAGCACACCGCAGTGGGGCAAAATGAATGTGGCGCAGATGCTGGCGCATTGTTCTGCCGCGATCGGCATGGCGGAGGGCAGCGTGACTCCACCGCGAATTTTGCTGGGAAGACTGCTGGGGCCTCTGGCCAAGAAATCGCTCATCGGGAATGGCGAGCCCATGCGCCGAAATTCGATGACCGAGAAGAGCATGCTGGTTACGGACGAGCGCGACTTCATGGTGGAGCAGCAACGGCTGCGGAAATCGATTGACCGCTTTGCATCGGGTGGCCCCGGGATATGCACGAAGCATCCCCACTTTTTTTTCGGTCCGCTGGCTCCGGGGGAATGGGCAGCGCTGATGTATCAGCACCTCGACCATCATCTAGGGCAGTTCGGAGTCTAATGCCGGCAATCGCCACGGGTGCTAAACGCACAGCGAGGCACGCGTTGCGGGTTGTGGAGCGTGGTCTCACCGTGGCAATCCTGGGAGGTTTCTCAGGGGCAGCCAGCTAAGCTGGATGCCTCTGCTTGTGAACCGGTTCCTCTGCATCAAGGCCGGTCGAATCAGCAGGAGTTTCTTCTCCCAGCGAGTCGTTCACAATCTCTTCGGAATCCAACTCATCGGAATCATCGGGTTCTACATGCCGCGGATCAGGGGTCATAGAAAGCCTCCAACTGGTAAGTTGCGCCACAAGTTCAAGCAGTTATTGCGAAGGAGCCGTTTTCGAAAGGTTCGGCGACTCTTCGATTACTCTTGAGAAGTTTGGCCGTTAATGCTCGCTTCGACACTCTCAGCGAATCGTTTCCGTGATCGGGGTGCGAAAGTCCACTTACAACCAAAGTTGTATAACGCGTCTCCGGTTCGGACGGATAACATCCACCTTGCTGCGACGTCCGCTGTAGCGGAAATCGTTTGCTCCAGATTTCGAAACTGAAAAACCTGCGGTAGCCGTTTTGCTGACCCCATACTGAGCTGTCTCGGGTACTCTCGCTGGCTTGTCCGTGAGGATGCTCCCGAGGGGAGTGTTCTCTTGAAGCGTATAGCGATTGGTCGCAGCCTACTCGCCATCACTGTGGCCACGATTTTTGCCTGTTCTACTGCGCATGCGACGGATGTTGCTCTGACTGGTGACGCACACGTCAGCCTGCTGCGCTCGACCACAAACTTCGGCACGCTGGCCAACCTCTATGTCGGCAATGGCAACACGGCGCTGCTCCAGTTCGACCTCAGCACATTGCCAGCCGGCCTGACTGCGGGCCAGGTGTCCCGCGCTACGCTGACAGTGTTCGTCAATCGCGTGAACGCTGGGGGGACGGTAAATCTTTCTCCCGTTACCTCGGCTTGGACCGAGTCGGCGGTAACGTACGCGATCATGCCTTCGATGGGGTCGGTGGCCAACAGTTTCACGGCGACTACGGCGGGGCAGTACGAAACGCTGGATGTGACTTCGCTGGTACAGGGATGGGTCACAACTCCCGCGACGAACTTCGGCTTCGCGTTGACGACTACGGTGGCCAATGTGTTGCTGGATAGCAAGGAAAATGACGAAACCGGCCATGCCGCCAAGCTGGACATCACGATTACCTCAACCGGTGCGACTGGCGCCCAGGGCCCCCAGGGAATTCAGGGAGTCCCCGGAGCGCAGGGTATTCCGGGAGTCCAAGGTCCCGTCGGAGCGCAGGGCATCCCGGGACTAACGGGAGCAACGGGAGCCACTGGCGCTCAGGGAATTCAGGGCATCCAGGGAGTCACGGGTGCAACCGGTGCGACGGGTGCTACGGGTGCAACCGGCACGATCGGCGTGGTGACGAACTGGTCTTCGACCGTGATCTATCCAATCGGGCAGGTCGTCTATTGCGCGTCTTGCTCGAGTACGAGTAATGGGTCGAGCTACATCGCCGTTCAGGCCAACTTCAACGTGGTTCCTGGTTCGGATCCTGCCGTGTGGCAACTGATCGCGCAGGCAGGAAGTACCGGAGCGACTGGTGCAGTCGGTGCCACGGGTGCGACCGGAGCAATTGGACCGGTAGGTGCGACGGGTGCAACGGGCGCGACGGGTGCTGCCGGTGCAATGGGGACGATCGGAGTCGTGACAAACTGGTCCTCGACAGTGATCTATTCGATCGGACAGGTGGTTTATTGCGTGTCGTGCTCGAGTACGAGTAACGGGTCGAGCTACGTTGCCGTTCAGGCCAACTTCAACGTCGTCCCTGGTTCGGATCCTACTGTGTGGCAACAGATCGCGCAGGCGGGAAGCACCGGAGCCACAGGCGCCGTGGGTGCAACCGGGAGCACCGGTGCAACAGGCGCGCAAGGGATCCAGGGAATTCAAGGCATCCAGGGGCCTCAAGGTCTACCCGGGGCTACCGGCGCAACCGGCAATACAGGGCCGACTGGGGCCACAGGTGCGACTGGCGCAACTGGCGCGACGGGTACCATCGGATTGGTCGGAAACTGGTCTTCGAGCACGGCCTATCAGATTGGCCAGGTAGTGTTCTGCACGACCTGTACGACCAACGGCTCAAGCTACGCTGCGCTCGCCAGCAATACCAACGTCGACCCTTCCACGCATCCTCTGGTATGGAATCTCATCGCGCAAATGGGCGCGACCGGGGCGGCGGGCGCTCCCGGCACCGTCCAGGCCATAGCCATCGGCACGATTACCAATAGCGGCTCCTCCGGCAGCGCCAGCATCGGTGGAACCGCGGCCAACCCCACCATCAACCTCAACTTCCCCACCAGCGGCGGTGGCAGCGGCACCGTTACCTCGGTCTCCACCACCACAACATCCAACAACCTCACCGGGTCGGCCAGCGTAGCCACCTCCACCACGACTCCTGCGATTACCATCAACTTCCCTGGTGTGCCGCTCTATGGTGACGGCTCCGACAGTACGACGACCGGCGTCTGTGCGATCACCTCAAACACCAATTGGGTCTCCAGTCCTCCCAGCTCTGAGCTACTGTGCACCAACTTCTCGGTCAGCAGCGGCGCTACCCTCACCGTGCCCGCCGGCACCGTCATCCACGCCACGGGCACGGTTACGGTCAGCGGTACGCTCGCGGTCGCCGTTGGCTCAGCCCAAGGGCTTTACTCCACCGCGGCGGGTGCTAGTGGGACTGCGCAGGCTCTCAATTCGTTCGTGATCCGCAAGACCACTCGCCCCGGAGCTTTCGGGGGTGGCAATGGTTATACGGATGCCAATGGCACCCCGGCCGATGGCGGCGGCGCCCTCTCGATCTTCGCTTATGGCGCCATCACCGTAGGAAACTCGGGCTCGATTACCGCTAACGGGGCTGCTGGAACGTTTACCACCAGCTGCGGTGCTGGCGGGGGCGGTGGTGGCGGCTGGATCATCATGGCCTCCGCAACCTCCATCAATAACAGCGGAACAATCTCGGCCACCGGTGGCGCTGGCTATCCGGGCCTGGCAAGTGCCACCTGCATTCCCAGTGGCAGCAGCGGCACGGGATACGCCTATGACTCAGGTGCGGGCGGCGGCGGCGGCGTGATCCATCTCATCGCACCCACCATCACGGCAGGCACTGAGACTGCTGCGGGTGGCGCTCGCGGCGCCAACAACGTCAGCAGTCAGGGCTATGGGTTTGGCGGCGGGCCAGCAGGAGGGAATGGCGGCACCGGTTCTTCCCTCAACCCTGGCGGACCGGCCACCACCGCGGGCTCCACAGGCATTGTCATCAACTCCACCGTTCAGCCCTACGCCGTCCTTCTACCGTAAAAACCGAGTTGAGGCTTCATGGAAACCACTTCTTTCGCAAACCCGGTACCCACGAAACTGCCGAATCGTTCAGGCGGAATGCTGGCCCTTCGCATAGGCCACGCATCCCTGGTGCTGGCGGCAGTTTTGGTTGTCTCTCGAACGCCGGTCTTCTACGCGCAGAGTCCCAACACAGTCAGCCTCGCTCCCGATACGTGCCCAGTGGTCCGCGACGGCGACATTGTTACGTTTACCTTCACGCCGCAATTTGACGTTGCGTCCGCCGTCCGTGGGCTGCGCAACATCGAATTGAAATTCTCGCACGAGGGTCGTCCGGATCCTGCCAATGTGCCGGAGGCAGAGTTCATTCTCAGCGCCGTGCCTCAGCGTGGCGAACATGAAGCCGCCGGCGCACCCATGGTCGTGGGCTCCGATGGCTCCCTTCAGTTGCGCTTTCGCGCCAACCTGCGGTCCACCGCTCGTGGCGCATTCTATCTGGTCGCTATCACAGGGGCTCCCTTACTCCCGCGCGGCTACGAAGGCGAGACCCCAAAGATCATCAACACGCCCCTTCGTGAGCGCCTATGCCTTCAGGTCACTCCACCGTATTAGACAAATCGGGCGAGTTACGCTCCTGACAGCTTTAATCGCCAGGGATACCGAAGTAGACAGGACCGCAACAGCAACCCGTGGCAACCCTTAGGAGTGACCTTTGAAGCGCGAATCGCCCGGCTCACCGATCAGCACGATCCACCTTTCGGTGAACCTGCGCACTCATCCGTTTCTGACCAGCAGATGCGCGCTCGTCTCGCTCGCCGCGCTTCTGGTTCTCCTTTCGGCCCCTGCGCTGCGGGCGCAGGGCGTGTTGACGGTGACGCCATCGCGCTCTGCCGCGACCACCGCTGGAACCGGAGTTGTTGGTTATGCGGTTAACGGTGGGGCCGCCACCGCGGCAACGCTTGCATCTCCAAGCGCCGTGGCTTACGACGCAACCGGAAATCTCTATCTCGCTGACGCGCAGAACCATGTTGTTCGCGAGATATCAAAGAGCGGCCAGATTACGACGATCGCTGGGACCGGTGCGGAAGGTTACGGTGGGGATGGCGGCGCGGCAACCGCAGCCTACCTCGACACACCGACAGGAATCGCCATCGACAAGTCCGGCAACCTCTACATCGCCGACTCGCACAACCACCGCATCCGCCAGGTGATCGCCGGGACGATTACAACGATTGCAGGAATTGGGACGCCGGGCTTTTCCGGTGACGGCGGCGTGGCGACCACTGCCCAGCTTTCGCTGCCCAGTGCTGTGGCCGTCGATGGCAATGGCAACGTCTACATCGCCGACACCAACAATCAACGAATCCGCAAGATCGCGGGCACTACCATGACCACCATCGCGGGCGATGGCGAAGAAACCTACGCCGGCGACGGTGCTGCGGCAACTTCGGCTGTGCTTGATTCGCCGACCGGCGTCGCAGTGGATGCCGTCGGCAATATCTACATCGCCGACCGGCATAACCAGCGGGTACGCATGGTCACGCCGGCGGGAACGATCTCAACCATTGCGGGCAGTGGCACTCCTGGTTTCTCCGGCGGCTTTGCCGGTGACGGGGCCGCTGCAAGTGCAGCGATGCTGTCCAAGCCGAGCGGTGTAAGCGTCGACACGGCGGGTAATGTCTACATCGCCGACACCAACAATCAGCGCATCCGACAGGTGAGCGGCGGCACGGTGGCCACGGTAGTCGGCAGTGGCCAGCAGGGCTTCGGCGGCGACGGTGGCCCGGCAATGGCGGCAATCTTGAACTCGCCAAGAGCGGTTGCGCCGGATGCATCCGGCAATTTGACGATTGCCGACACGCTGAATCAACGCCTGCGCGCATTGACTCTGCCAACTCTGACCTATACCAACGATGGCGTTGGCATTCTGAGCACGCCGCAAAGCGTTACGCTGGCAAACACCGGCTCAGCCCCGATTACAGTCGCTTCTATCAATTTCACCGGAGCCTTCACTACGGCGCCCGGTGGTTCCTGCAGTGCAGTGCCAATCACTCTCGCCGCGGGCGCCAGTTGCACGCAGAATGTCGCCTTCCTGCCCGTAGCAACTGGATCGGCGAGTGGCTCCGTCGCCTTCGGTGGCTCGGGCGTCGTTTCGCAGAGCCTATTGCTGGCCGGCTCCGGCGCGCAGACGGCAACCACGATTACACTCGCCTCAAGCAGCGTTTCCGCCTTTGTTGGGCAGGCCATTACCTTTACAGCACTCGTGAAACCGGCAGGCATTGGGACACCGACGGGTAATGTGTTGTTCTATGACGGCTCTGTGCTCCTGGGCACCTCCCCGCTGGCATCGGGCACGGCTTCGTTCACGACGACGCTGGTCACCGGCGCCAACAATATCACCGCCGCCTACTCGGGCGACGCGAACTATACCGGCAACACCTCGACAGCCATCACCGAATCGATCCTCGACTTCAACTTCACGCTCGGCGGCACGTCCGCCAGCCAGACGGTTCAGCCTGGCCTGGCCGCAACGTTTGCATTCAACCTGTCACCGCTGGGTGGGCCCTTCACATTGCCCATCACGTTGTCGGCCACGGGCCTTCCTCCGGGCGCTACGGTCACCTTCACGCCACAGGCGCTTACCCTCGGGGCCAACCCGGCCAGCTTCACCATGACGATCCAGACCGCCGCGACCGGCGCTTCGCTGCGTTCCAATCGGCCCTTCGGTACTGGCCACGGAACTGAAACGATCGCGCTCGGCCTGCTATTGCTGCCGTTCTCGCGATCGCTACGCCGTAAGGTCCGGGCCATGCGGCCGCTAACGCTCTTTGCGGCTCTCTTGCTTAGCTTTGCCGCCATCGGTGGCCTAACGGGCTGTGGTAGCAGAAGTGGCTTCTTTGGCCAGGTTCCGCAGACCTACACGATCAACGTCGTTGGCACGGCGACCGGCCCGGGACAAGCCACGCTCCAACATTCTTCCGCCGTCACGTTGACCGTCCAGTAATTGATCTTGAATTCCTCGGGGAGATTGATGTACTTGCCAATTTCGTTCCGCATTGCGCTTTGCCTGTCATTGCTCGCGGGATCAGTTTCTCTCGTAGCGCAGACCCAGCAGCCAGGCAGACTCGATCTGGCGGTTACCTACACTGGCGAGCGTTCGCTCAAGGCCAATACCGGCGAGAACTTCTGGATGCAAGGCGGCTCCATCCAAATCGGCGCAAACGTGTGGCACGGCTGGGGCGTAGCCGCAGATGTCACTGGCATTCACGCTGGCTCGATTGGATCCAGCGGTGTCCCTATTTCGTTGGTTACGACGACCTTTGGCCCTCAGTACAGGTGGCACGCTGACCGGACCCTTTCGCTCTATGGCCAGGGACTGATCGGCGAGGCCAACGGTTTCCGTAGCGTCTTTCCCGCGCAGGCAGGTGCGCAGTCGAGCTCCAGCAGTTTTGCAATACAAACTGGCGGCGGCATCGACTACAAGCTCTCTGATCGCGTTGCCCTTCGCGTGCTCGATGCGGCGTGGCTGCGGACACAGCTGCCGAACAGTACTGACAATGTGCAAAATAATCTCCGGCTAGGCGCTGGTGTCGTAATCCGCTTCGCGCGCTAAAAATATCCGGCTCAGTGGTAGTCCCATTGGCCGCCCAGGGCAACGACCGCTGTGCCGGTTTGATCGCAGGTGCCGCCGGCAACGTTGTAGGTTCCGGTTATGAACTCGGTCGACGGGTCCACAGTTCCAACAAAGCTGACGGTGCCATTTCCGGTCGCGATTTGCAGAGACACAACATTGCCCAGCAGGAAGCTGCCGGACGGAAACGATCCCGGGCTGAGAGCCTGCGCACTGAAGCAGGGCGTGTCGAAGGTGGCAGTCCCGGTGATGCCAAGGCTGCCGTCGGAGCTGGGGCTGTTGGCTTGAGCGAAGCTCCCGGACGCGTTGAATTTCTGTTGCGCGGAGGTGAATGTGCCGCTCCAGGCGTCGGCGTCCGAGAGGGTGATCCGGATGCCGCTGAGGAGTCCCTGGTCGCCGGCATCGCATCCGCCGTTGACACTGTAGGTCCCGGTGAAGCCGGCGTCCGAGAACGTGCCGGTAAAGGTTACAACCTGTCCGTTCAGCGTGGTAGAGGTCAGGGAAGTAGTGCCGGTTGTGACCGTGCCGGTCAGTCCCATGATGGAGAGTCGATCGAAACAAGTTGAGCCGTCGACATGCAGCGCGCCGCTGGCTGCGGTGCCAACTTGGCCCAGACTGCCGGCAAACGTAAGCGGAGGACTGCTGGCGACGGTGGACACCGCAGTGAGTTGCCAATTCCCGATGATGTCCAGGGGCGCGGGTGCTTGGGGATTCTGCGTTGCGGGAGGCGCAGCGGGGGTAACGGTTGCCGTGACTCCTGGTCTCGGCACGCCGGCACACCCGGAGAGAAGAACTGTAGTGGCAAGAGCGAGCAAGTGCGGCAAACGTTTCATGAGGTTGCCTCCTGGAGGAGTCTTTGCATCTCTGCCAGGCGGTGGGCTTGCGAGGGAGCTGAAGCCGGAAGGACTATTTCAGCATCCCTCGCCCGCCCGAACCTGGAGGAGTTACCGGTCTTTTCTCTCGGAGTCTCGATCCTTCCTGTCCGAATCGGCAAACACTTTACGCACGACGCCATGGATGGCCTGGGTCCCGAAGTGTGTGGTCGCAGGCGCGCCGAACACCAGCGTAATGTTTGAATTCGGCACCGAGTACGGAACCTCGTTCCCCCCGGAGATGCAGACCTGCAGCGTAGACGAAGGCGGATTGGTTTCGAAGGGCGCAATGCTTCCATTCCCAGTCAACACGCTGACCGTTCCGCTGAACTGAAAGCCCATCGTCGGAACAGGAGCGGCGTAGGTAGGGCAGTCGATCATGTTCCAGATCACCGCGACGTTGGTCAACCGGATGTGGTGAGTGTGAGGGTTCACCCCGGCCTGAGTCGGATCGACATCCCCGGTCGCCGTCTTGCCATAACCGGACATCGTCATATCGGCGGAGAAATCGGCGGAGCCTCCGTGGAGAACCAGGGTCCATTGTCCATGCATCTCCCAGGGGCCGCCTTTGACGGTGGCAGGGGAATAGTCGTTAATAAGGCCGCTCATGTGAACTGGCCTGCGGTCCTGGGCCGAAGCGCAGATTGCCGAAACCAGCAGAGTCAGAGAGAGCATGCGTAGCGCCGAAGTTTTGCTTTTCATTAGAAAGCCTCTGGATTGGGATTTACGTTCACACGTATGCACACCATCCAGCACGGGGCCCGGCTTCGACAAGCGGTAAGAGACGGAAGTGCCGCCGTCTGACGGGTTTGCCATCGAATACCGTCTTTTACCGTGCCTTTGTGGCGCAGAGGTACAATTTGGTTCCCGGGTTCGTTACCACTCCGGACCAGCCAGGAGAACGCGATGGGCGCCCTTGGTACACAGCCATCCGAGACACCGGTTGAAGACCGTCTGGATTCATGGAAGGAGATCGCTGCCTACCTGAAGCGCGATGTGACCACGGTGCAGCGCTGGGAAAAGCGCGAAGGGATGCCGGTCCACCGTCACCTGCATGACCGGATGGGCTCGGTCTACGCTTCGCGGACGGAGCTGGACGCCTGGGTGCGCAGCCGGAATCTGCGCAACGCGGAGGAGAACGGGAACGGTGTCCCGTCGCCCAGCCCTCCCGCAGAACCGCCGCCGGCGATGCAGGCTTCTCGCGGGAAATGGAAGTTCCTCCTGCTGTTGGCGGCGGTGGGCGCGCTGGCGATCGGCGTGTGGCTCTGGCTGCTGAGGACGGAGCACTTCTGGCGCAACCCCATCGCGGACGCCCGATTTCAGACCATTACGGACTTTGACGGATTGGATGAGGCCGCTGCGGTGTCGCGCGACGGCCATCTGGTGGCGTTTCTGTCGGACCGGGACGGACAAACGGACGTCTGGGTGACCCAGGTCGGTTCGGGTGAGTTCCACAACCTGACCCACGGGACAGTTTCTGAGCTGGTGAATCCGGCGGTTCGAAACCTGGGATTCTCGCCCGATGGATCGCTGGTGACGTTCTGGGTTCGCAAACGGACGAGCACGGGCGGGGACAACATCGGGATCTGGGCGGTGCCGGTGCTGGGCGGCGAGCCGAGGCCGTATCTGGATGGCGCTGCCGAGTTTGACTGGTCGCACGACGGCTCCCGGCTGGCATACCACACGCCAGGTCCCGGGGATCCGCTGTATGTCACGGACGGCGGGATACGGCCCGAGAGCCGGCCCATCTTCAGTGCGCCCGCGGGGCTGCACAGTCATTTCCCCTTGTGGTCGCCCGACGCGGCGTTTCTCTACTTCGTCCAGGGGCAGCTGCCGGACAAGCTGGACATCTGGCGGATTCGTCCAACCGGTGGAACTCCGGAACGGATCACGTCGCAGAATGCACAGGTTACATATCCCGTGCTGCTGGATCGGCACACGCTGCTCTACCTGGCGAACGACCCGGAGAGTCCGGGGCCATCGCTGTACAGCATGGACGTCGAGCGGCGCGTTCCCCACCGGCTGACGACCGGGTTGGACCGATACACGTCGCTGGCGGCCAGTGCGGACGGACAACGCCTGGTGGTGACGCGGGCGACTCCACATGCAACGCTGTGGCGCATGCAGCTCGGCGATTCGCCAGCAGAACCATCGAAGCCGGAACGCGTTCTGCTGACGACGAGCACCGGCTTCTCTCCACGACTCGGCCCCAACTATCTTCTTTACATCTCCGCGACGGGGAGCGGCGAGAGCATATGGAAGCTTGCCAACGGGGCGAGCACGGAGTTGTGGCGCGGGGAGGATGCGCAGGTGTTTGGCGGGCCGGCCATCTCGCCCGATGGGCAGAATATTGCCTTCTCCGTCCGGCAACATGCCCGGGCGCTGCTCTACGTCATGCAGGCAGACGGAACGAATGCGCGGACGCTGGCTGGCTCGCTGGATCTCCAGGGCGCTCCGGCGTGGGCGCCTGACGGCCGATCAATTACTTCGGCAGCCAACGATCACGGAGTGCCGCACCTTTTTCGCGTTCCGATAGACGGTAGCTCCCCCGCGGCTTTCGTTGGCGAGTATTCGCTCGATCCGGTATGGTCGCCGGACGGCCGGTTTGTGGTCTACTCCGGACCGGACATCGGCACTACGTTTTCTGTGAAGGCAGCGACGGCCGAGGCGGCTCCGCGTCCGCTGCCGGCACTCACGTTGACTCGCGGCGCTCGACACATTGCATTTCTGCCGAGAGGGCGGGCCCTGGTCCTGCTGCGGGGAGAAATTGCGCATAAGGACTTGTGGGCGATCGATCTCGAGACGGGGGCCGAGCGGCAGTTGACAAACCTGCCTGCCGACGTCGAGGTGCGCGACTTCGATATTTCCCCGGATGGTCGCGAGGTCGTGTTCGAACGCGTGCAGGACCGCTCCGACCTGCTGCTGGTGGATTTATCGCGGCCGTAAGCCAGTCCCGATTGGGGACGTCTTCTACGCGGCGCATGTGGGGGACGAGGCGCGAGTCAGCGCGTCTGGTATGGGTGGAAGATATAGTCTTTCGCCTTGACCGCTGTATGGCACGTGTTTCCGCAGTCTGAGGGGCTTTTGGCATCGGGAGAGAACTTGCCGGCTGGAGCATCGTAGTTGAACACCGCGTATCCCCACCCACCACCGTTCTCCGGAAATCTCTTGGTGTCTTTTTCCATGACGAAAACCTGGGCGAGAACGTCTGGCACGTCCACAACGAAAGGAGCCTCCGCGTCCTTCTTTGGCTTCCACTGGATCTTCACGATCTTCGAGCCTTCCGGGAAAGGCTGTCCGTTGCCAGGAGTACCGGCCTTGTATGCCTTGATCATGGCCGGATTGGCGACGATTGCCTTCAGCACCTGATCAGTCCGGGCGACAGAGGCGACAGACCAGTCCTCGTATCCCCTGAAGTCCGAGAACGGAATTCCGCTCGGCGATTTCAGCGAGTACTTATCTTGCACGTCAACGGCCTTGGCGAGCGGAACGGCGAGCGCTACCGCGGCTGTCGCAACAATCGTAAAGCCGGCGATGCGCTCCACAAAGCTGCGCGTATCGGTCTTCTGTTCCTGTTGTGCGGCACATCTCGTCGAAATTTCGGACATGGCGTGTTCTCCCTCGCAAAGAAACTTTACTGGGCCCGATCTACGTGAATCTCGAATGATTGCGATTAGGCCAGACGGGAGGAGAGGGGACAATAGGACGAAGGTATCGACCGATACCTTGGTATCGGTGGATGAGCAGAGTCTGTGTCATGCATTCGGCATCGGATGTCGAAGGGGTGGCTTCGCTGCGCGATGCCGATGCCTCCACCAACTTTCAGGGAGCTCAGAGGTGAATACTTTACGAAACGTATTAACGCAGTCGGAGAAGGATGGCGTAGCCGTCGGCCATTTCAACGTTGCCACCGTCGAAATGTTGAAGGCGGTGTTCAACGCCGCGGCTGAGGCCAATGTCCCGGTGCTCGTCGGCGCTTCCGAGGGAGAACGAGAGTTCCTGGGAATTCGCCAGCTTGCCGTTCTATTCAAAAGCTTGCGCGAAGAACTTGATTTGCCCGCATTTCTCAACGCGGACCATACCCATTCCCTGGCGAAGGCCGTGGAAGCGGCGAAGGCTGGGTTTGATGCGGTAGTGATCGATTTCTCCGCGTTGCCTTTCGATGAGAACGTGGCTCGTACGAAGGAAACGGTGGAAGCGATTAAGGCGATCAATCCAGCCGTTCTGGCGGAGGGAGAGATAGGTGATATCGGAACGGGCTCTGAAATCCACGCGACGGCTCAGAGCGGAGTCGAAAGGCTGACGACACCCGAAGAAGCGACACAGTTCGTTCACGCAACCAGAATTGATGTCCTAGCTCCGGCAGTCGGTAACAGGCACGGCATGCTCGAGAGCATGGTGCAGGGAACGACGAAGAAACGCCTGAACATCGAAAGTATCGCCCAAATCAAGCAGGCGGCCGGCGTCTTCCTGACTTTGCATGGCGGGTCGGGCACCGACGATGGCGACTTCCTTAAGGCGATCGCCGCAGGAATCAACATCATCCATGTCAGCACCGAACTGCGAGTCGCATGGCGGCAATCCCTGGATCAAAGCCTGGCAAAACAGCCCAATGTCGTTGTGCCGTATAAAATTCTGTCGCCTGTCATCGATGTCGTGAAACAAGTCGTGAGTTCGCGGCTGAGACTGTTCAACGCGCCCCGGCAGACGTAGCCGGATACGCTCCACGGCATCCTTTTCGTGCGACACCGTACCCGCACGAACGGTGCCTATCCACCCACTACGGCAGGAAAGAAGATCGACGGCCACGGTTACCACAATTGTGCTTTCAATAAGCCATAAGTCCCGCAAACCCTGTCTTGCGAAAGTTGGAGCCGTCAGCGACAACCTCGGCGATGGCCTGCTTGAATCCATTGGTGCTGTAGAAGGCGTGGCCTCCGATAGAGTCCGCGGCCTGGGCCAGCAAGCCATCCTCGGAGAGGACATCGAATCCGTGCCTGGCGTCGACGACCAGGCCCCGGGCGTCGACGGGGTAATAGCACCGCTGCCTGATTCAGGGAAACGACAGCCACCCGCTAGAGTGCACTTTTTTGAAAGAGGATGCGCGAACGCGCTAAGTAAAGGACTCGCTGGTCGGGGCGGTCAGATTCGAACTGACGACCCTCTGCTCCCAAAGCAGATGCGCTACCAGGCTGCGCTACGCCCCGACTCTCTCAATCTTACCGCACTCAGCACTTACTTCCGGGCCACGCCTTCACTGCCACCACCGCGCAGCGCTCGTCCGTCAGCGAACCACTCAGCGTATCGCGATCCCGTTGAGCAGGTGCGCCATCATCCAGCCGAACACCAGCATCGGCAGCACCAGCATCGCCGCCAGAACCACGCAGAGGCCAGCCAGGAACAGCCAGCTTCGGCGCCTCACTCCCTGCGGATCCGCGAGGCTGCCGGTCAACAGCGCATAGTTGCGCCGATTCGCCTTCCACCCAATGTCGAACAGGTTGCCCAGCACCGGGACCATGCCCAGCAGCACCTCGATGCCCCAGTTGACCAGCATCCGCGCCAGCGTTACATACGAGACGCCCCGCACCCACGCCGCAATAATGATCACGCACGACGCGATCCCGCCGATGGCATCGCCCACTCCCGGGATGAAGCCCACGATCCCGTCCAGCCCGAACCGGATCGACGTACCCGGAATGCGAATGAAGTCATCCAGCAGGTGCGACAGCAGGTCCAGGTTCTCGTCGTCGAACGCTTTGCTGCCCCGGCGAATCCGCGGCAGGATGATCTCGGGATCGCGGGTTGTCTCCATGCCTTTTCGTCCTCACCGGTGTCCGGTCGTTCGACGGGCCCGCGCATACGGTCGCTGTCCGTTTCGGCCAACGCGGCCAATGCTATAATTACGAGTATACGGCGGCTATAGTTCAGTGGCAGAACGCCGCTCTGTGGCAGCGGATGTCGTGGGTTCGACCCCCACTAGCCGCCCCAATTACAACTTGTTGAAACTACAAGCCCTAGAAATAGGGCTTGACTTTTTGGGAAAGTATTGGGAAACTGTACTCCGTAAGTTGATTCATACGGAGGACACAATGGAACTAGCGGGCAGCATACTGACAAGGTACAAAAAAGCGGAGTCCGAGTTCATGGGCCTCGCGGGAGTAGACGCGGACCCGGCCCGCATGGGCACGGTTGCGGACTTGGTATTCATCGCGCAATTTGAACTGGACTTGGCCGCGGAGGGCGAGTCCACGCTCACGGGGTCCGAGCTGGACAAGATACGGCGCTTCGTAAAGCGGTATGGCCCGGCTAAAGTTTTTGCGGATGCAGACAACAACGGGCGGGGCGCTTGTGTCTACCCTCCGGCCAAGGCACTTCTCGTGCTCACCCTTGCCGTGTTGCTCGGGGCACTCGCCGCTCACGCGCAAGACACAACGAAATGCACAACGCTCCGCTTTGAGCACACCACGCTTTGCACGTTCGCGGACGGGGGCGGCCTTGAAACGGACTACGACGGCACCACCTGGACGGACGCATACTACGCAGCGGACAAGTGGGTCGCGCGGTACACGCAGCTAATCAACCTGGACGCGGACTTCCTCCACAAGTCGGGCACCATTCAACAGACGTACGCCAAGGCCATGTCCATACACGCCAAGAAAACTTGCGCGGCGGCGGGCTTCTATTGGTGGCACAACGTTTGCATGGTGGAGAACCAAAAGTGACGCCCGCGGTTACCCTGTTCGTCCGGCACGCCGCCGGGTGCAAGTACGAGGCGGACGAGTTCAACAAGCGGTGCGACTGCAAAAAGCATTTGCGTTGGTTCGCCAACGGCAAGCTCCAACGCATGAAGACCGGCGCACGCACCTGGGCAGAGGCGGAAGACGCCAAGCGGAAGTTGGAGGACCAATTGAGCGGGCGCGTTACCGCCGCGCCTGGGGCTACCGTCAAACCGATAGGCGAGGCCGTCTCCGTGTTCATTGAGGACAAGCGCGTCCAAGGGATTACAAAGGGCGTCCTCTCAGGGTACACGCTCGAACTGGGCCGCCTCGCGGACTATTGCGCGGGCCGGGGCGTCTACAACGTGCAAGGCATCACACGGGAAATTTTGACCGGCTATTGCGGAACGTGGCCGATGTTCTACCCGAGCACCACCACAAGATCCAAAGTCCGCCAACGGTGCCGGAGCTTCCTACTTTACTGCTACGAGACTAAGTGGCTTGAGCGCGCCCCCCAACTGCCCAAGATCAAAGTGGACGAGCCGGAGACGCAGCCGTTGACCTCGGACGAGTACCTCCGGCTGTTGGCGGCGGTCAACGTGGTAGACGGTAAGCGGTGGGACGGAAAGGGCGGCAAGGGGACCACCGGGAAGACGCGGGACCGGTTGCGCGCGCTCGTCCAATTGATGCGGTGGAGCGGCTTGGCAATTCGGGACGCGGCAACGTTGGAGCGCGCGGCCATCAAATCGGATGCGGACGGATACCACATAGTGACCGCCCGGCAAAAGACCGGGACGCACGTATCCGTCCCAATCCCTCCGGCGGTGGCCGAAGAGGTTCTCGCGTTGGATAACAGCAACCCCCGCTTTCTCTTTTGGACCGGCAAGGGAAAGGGACAGACCATTGCGAACGTATGGACGGTGCGATATATCCGCCCGCTATTCGACGCCGCGGGGATTACGTGCGGCCACATGGTAAGCCACCGGCTCCGCGATACGTTCGCCGTGGACCTCTTAGAAAAGGGCGTCCCGATGGAAGAGGTCTCGCGGTTGTTGGGACACACAAGCATACGGACAACGGAACGGAGCTACGCCAAGTGGAGCCGGGGCCGTCAAGACCGGGCCAACGCATTGGTACGGGGCACCTGGACGAAGCAACCGGCACCGGCGGGCGTCGTCTCCATACGGCGGCGCGCTTGACTTCCTAAAGTGCATTTGCTAACGTGACATCTGGACGTACAAGCCTTGACGTACAACCCGGAGGGCCTTCCCATGAATCGCTAAATCTTCAAACTCCAAAACATGCACGCGAATCCCATACGCATACGTAAAAAGACCGGGCCACCCGAAAGGGCAACCCGGTCCTTTTATTTTGCGGCCTACTTGCGGCGGACTTTCTTAGCCTTGTCCGCTTTCTTTTGGTCAACAGCCTTTTGCTCTTTCCGTTCCGCTACAACTTCCCGCAACGTAGCCCCGTGGTACGTGGTGTCCCCCAACGCGTTGACCGCGGATAGATGGCACCACGCTTTCTCCAACGGCTTCCGAACCCACCGGCGGCCCGCGGTCAGATCCAACCCGTACAACTTGGTGGGCAGTTCGATTTCTGCCCACCCCTTTTGGCGGCCCTTGATTGGAATGGCCCGGATGACTCCGTGCCGCCAACCGCGGACCCAACGGGTGATGCCCACGCCGCCCTCATGGTAGAACGTAACGCGCTCGCCTACTCTCAAACGTCCTCCCGCGAGCGCCACCCGAGAAACACGGGGAAGCGCGGCTTATCCTTGCTTCCGACGGGAAAGTATTTGTACTTGGCCAAACTCCAAATGCGGTTGGGGAGTTTGCTTTCTTGCCACAACGTCCGGCGCTCGTCCGCGGTAAAGCCGGTGCCAATTTCAAACTCCACGCCGGTGGTACAGTCACGGACCTGGAGGGCACCGAGCACGCCCATCCCGGTCTTTCCGGCCTTGTGGCTTGAGCGCGCCGTCCGGCCTAGCTCGTTCACCGTCTTTTCGTTGCCGTTGTGCATCAACTCGGTTACGCCGATGACTTCCGCCTCCGAGTCCACGAACCGCTTGAGCTTCAAAAGGTAGCCCTCGCGGACGGTGGATCTTCCGTGTTTGTACGGAGAGTTAGGCGCGCGGAGGATTGCGCCCTCGTAGCCTTCCGTAACCCAAAGCTCTTCCAACTCGCGGAGGTGTCCCGGAGTTGCCACGTGGACCTGGGGCACCAAGCACACGCCGGGGCGCATTTCCTCAAAGAGAACGCCGAAGATGTCCAGCAATCGGGAGTACCGCGCGTCAAAGGTTCCGGCCTCTTGAATATCGAAGATACGAAACAAGAGGCCGTCAATTGGCTTGTCATCGGCCATGACCATTGAGACGGTCTTTCTGTAGGCGTCCGGTGCCGTTGGGTCACCCGCAATCAACTCCCCGTCAAGGCCAACGGGGAGTCCATCCAAAAGGGCTTGTACGCGCTTATTGGGGATTGGCTTGAGCGTGCGGCTCAACGCCACGCCGTCCGCAATGATGCACCGCACCCCGTCCAGCTTGGTGCTCGCGTACACGGGAAAGACAACCGATTCGACGCCGCCACAATCGACGGCGAGCATTGGTTTGATGTTCATAGAGTGACCTTTCGGAGAACGCGTTCGTACACCGCCCGCGGTATGCGGATGGAGCGGTAACGGCGCTTGTGGTTGGCGGAGGGCCGGTTGATAACGATGACGCCCGGCTCCGTTTGAAACATGCGCGTAATGGTGTCACGGGAGAGGCCCGTCATTGCGGCCACCTCCCGGACGTTCAACGCGGGCTTACAGCTTTGAACTAAGGACAACTCCAATTCCCACCCCCACTCCCACGGCCTTGGCAGTCGAAAGAACGCGCTTCCAAAAGCCGGGTTTCTTTTTCAACGCGACAATCTCCGTGTCCTTGTCCGCGTCAATCCTCGTTTGGAGGTTGAGCGTTTGCACGCACGCGTCCAGCTTGATTTCCGTTTGTTTGCACGCGTTCAAGTCCTCGTACAAGGGGACCGCGTTGACCTCCGTTTTAGTTGGCGCGTCCGGCACCGGCACGGCGTCCAGCTCCGGCGCGGGGTTGGTCGGGGTAGCCGCCGGGGTGACCGCAGCAATAGCCGCGATGGCCTCCGGCGCGGATGTTACCTTGGCCGCCGCGGCCTGGAGCTGGACGAGTTGGACCGTTGCGGCCTTCGTCACGGCGGACTGTTGCGCCTTCAATCCGTCTATCTGTGTTTGCTCCACCTGGACGGTTGCCGCCGCCGCCAAGCGCGCATCGTGTTCCGCCAGCCAACTGTGCCCCAAAAGGATGAGCACGCCCGCGATGACGAGCGCCTCTAAATGCGCGCCCGCCTTCGTCTTCAAATACGTGATAATTGCGTCCATCATTTCCCGTACCTCTTTCCCTCGCACCCATCCGCCGCCATCGGCAAGCCGGTGGCCCAACTTTCCGTCATTCCCATCAACGCTTCCAGCCGCGGCACGGCGTCCGCGTCCGATTCGTCCGCCAAGGTAATAAGTTCGTCGTGAGTGTGGCCCACGATTTCAAAGCCGGTGTCCCCGTCCACGCGGGTCATTGCGTCCATCAACAGATCCACGCCGATGGCCTGGACGATGTTTTCGCAGACCCGCCCGCCGTACGTGTTGACCGCGCCCCACCCGTGTCCTCGCGCGGCTTCAAAGCCCAAGACGAGCTTTTTATTCCCGAACGGCGTACGCTCTACCCTTGCGTATGCGTTCGGGTATACAAGCTCCCGCCCGCTTGGCAAGACAATGCGGAGTGCCGGGTCCCGCCACTTGAACACGATCTTGCAACCGAGTGAGCTGTTGATGGTTTGGTCACGCCGTTTCAAACAGCACGCGGCCCACGCTTCCTCCAAGTAGTACCAAAAGCCCGCGACCTCCAGAAACGTATCGCGGAACGCTTCCACTTGCGTGGCGGCCTGTTCTTGCGATAGGTCAATGCCCATCATTTCGGCGTACCGCCAAAGGCCTGTCTTCACGATCAATCCGGGCTTGACCTCCGCCTTGCACAGCGGGCACAACGCCGCCGTTACATCCGGCTCCACGTTCCACACATGCTTGGGGTGGGCTTTCGCGCACGAGCATTTGCGGACTTCGCGGCCACCGCCAAGGCCAAAGCCGCAACCGAGAACGCCCGGTTTCATCTGTTGCCGAAGTTCCGCGGTCACCTCTTCATACGCCACGCCCTCCATGCGTGACGCGAAATCAATGTACGGGTCCAAGCCCTTTCGGTACACGTCCAACCCGGCCTCACAGCCGCTTGCCCACATGAGCGCCCGATTTTCAACGGACTTGAAATCGGCCAAGACAATCTTTTTCCCTTTGGGCGCGGTCATCAAACTCCGTAACGAAAAACTCAACGCGTCCAAGCTCGGAACCGTTTCGCCACGCTCCAACATGCCAACGACTACCGGGATTAGAGCTTTGTCCTCTTTTGTCCGGGCGGCGCGGACGTTTTGCAGTTGCGCGCCCTTCCCGGCCCAACGCCCGGTGTGCGCCTTGTAGAATGAGTATTGATTGCGGAGCCTATCGTCCGCGGAGAGTTGCTCTAGGATCTTGGGCAACTTTTTGATGCTCGCCTTGGCCCCGTCCAGCCGGAGCCGCAACGCCGTCCTAGCTTCAATCGTCAACAAAGTTGTCCTCGATTCCTTCGTCCTTCAACGCTTTTAGGACTAGCTCTTTCCCTAGTCCGGTGTATGGGTAGCCGCGCTCCACAACCCACTTGAGCAACTGCGCGGGACTGTTGGCGTTGGGCAACCCCGTAAGCGCCGTCAACTTGTCCGCGGATTCAGCTTGCAAGCGTTGGGCCTCTTCCCACGCCCGGTACGTCAACAGCCGGTCCACGGGCATCCCGCGCTCATTGATACGTTGGTCAATCTCCCACGCACGCATGACCCGCTCGGGCATGTCGAACCGGGCGAGGCACCATTTGAAGATGAGGCGCGTATCGTGTACGTCATCGCAGCAATACGAGCAAAACTTTGCCCAATCCTCCGGGTCCGTCTCGCGGTTGCGAATGGTGCCGTCCTTTTGCGGCTTGCAAAACTTGTTGATGAGCAAACTTTCTTTACTCGTCTCCGCCTCGTTGGCGAAGTACGGCACACGGTTGCAGTCCTTCAACCCGGCGGGTAGTCCGGCGTACAGCGCGTCAATCATCGCGTCACGCCACCGCAGCCCGTCCAAACGCCACACGCGGGAAATCAATGTCCGTTCAAATCCGCAGTTCCACGGCACGTTGGTATGATTTTTCAACGCCTGGACGAGTTCGGTTTTACTGTCTCCCTCTTGCCAAAGGCGGATTGGCTCGTCCTCAACCGCCCACGCGCACATCAAAATGCGGGTGCTCGGGTGCGAGGCGTACCGGTCCAAACTGACTTTGCGGATGTCCAAGTCCGAGTACGTTTCCAAATCGGGGTACAAGTACATTCAATCCACCTCGCCGTAGTACAGCGTTTCCGTTTCAAAGCACCGCGCAGGTAAGCCTTCGGCTACCTCCACGGCGTCCACCTCCGCGTCCTCCGGGGTGTCCGCCTCAACCGTGACGAGCGCAACGCGGGACACTCTTACGTGGTACTTGGGCACCGCGTCCTCACAATCTCCGCGTACACTTTGCGGACCTGTTCTTTCAGCTCCAAGACCGTACGGGCCTGGAGGTGGTAGTCCCATCCCCGGTAGTTGTCCAAGGCGGCTTCACTCGCGTGCTCATGGACGGAAACGTCCGGCGCACCCAAGCGCGTTACCTTGATGACAACGCCGCCCATGCCTTTGATTGCGTCAGCCTCGTTGGGAAAGCGCATGTCCTGGACGATGGCAACGTCCGGGTTTAGCCCGGCCAACGATTCAACGAGGCGCTTGACCCAATAGTCCGGGTCTTGCTTCCTCCGGTAGTCCGTTCCCCACCATTGCAAGATCGTGCGTTGCTTTCCTTCAAACTCCGCACGTACCCAACTCGGTGCGGCGTACACCTCCCGGAGCAACTCCAACAAGTTGTGAAATCCGCCGGTCTGCCGGGCCATCTTGTCCACCTCCCGCCGGAGGGCGTCCCCAAACGCCACGAGTCGAACATCCGTCGCAATGGGGCACGCTTCTACGAAGGCGAGGGCGGCGGTGCTCTTCCCCTGCCGGGCACGATGGCCCAATCCGATAATCAGCAACTAGGGCCTCCCGTACTCTTTGCCGCCGTAGGCGAACCGGCCACCCAACACCGTGACCGGGTAGTGCGAAAAGTTCCCGCGGGTCCCGTAAAACTCGGTGATTGCGAACCCGTTCAACCAACCCGTAGGCCGGTTTTTCAGGTACGAGGCGTTGACCGAGCCAACACACCCCGTTGCCCACGCTTGCCACTTGTACTTGGCTGAGTGCGGCAACACCTTTGTGGCCGATGCGAAGGCATGGAAGTGACCGAACACAACCGATTCGACGTACGTGTCCAGCGCCTTCCGCGGGGCCGCTTGCCCGCCGGTCAACACGTCACCGTGAATCCACTTGAGGTGTCCGCGCTTGTAGTGGCCGCCTTGCGGCTTGACGATCCAACCGCGGCGCGCCAACTCCAAGTACCTGGGGAAGTCCAACAGCCCGTCAAGCTCCGGTTGCTCTTCAATGAGCTGGCTTGCCCAATCCTCGTGATTGCCGGTCAACCACACCTTGACGCAATCTTTCGGTAAGAGCTTTTCGACAGCAGACAAGACGGCCTTTTCAAACCCGTCCAAGTCCCGCTTCATTTGGCCCTGGGGGCGATACAGCGGCTTCGCCTTGTTGTGGTGCGAGATGCTTCCACAATCGAGGTTGTCCCCGCCGAAGACGAAAAGTCCGACTTTGTTCTTTTTGAGAAAGTCCAAAATGGCCGCCAACGTGGGCTCGTCCGTGTGCGGGTAATGCGTGTCAAAAACTGATACCGCCGTCAAAATGCTCAAAGTGCCTCCACTTGAATCAGATCCTTGTAGCGCGAGGTGTAGCCCGGAGGCGTGCAACCCTTCGGAATGGTCCGCCCGCAAAGCCCGGTGTAACCGCAGAAAAACTTGTCACCACAGCACGGCCAATGGTTGCTGTGTGGCCACGGCTTTTCGACGCCGTACGTATTGGTGAGAAATTCGATAGCCTCGCACGCGGCGTGCACTTCGGCCATCGTCCGTTCGACTTCGCACGCGCCCACGCGGAGGTCAAGCGGGACGTATTGCGGCTCGTGCTTGGCGTCCTTCGCATCCAAGACGATGTGGAAACGAAACAGCTCCGTCGCGTACCCCAATGCGGCCATTGCCTTCAAATAGAAATGGCTTTGCGTGCTCGTCTCCATTTGGCCCACGTACTCGGAAAACTCTTTCTTAGTCCGCGTACCCTTGGTGGTTTTGAAGTCCCCGCCGGAAATGCCCTCTGCGGCGGTATACCCGTGGTCAATGCGCCCGCGGATGCTGTGCTTGCCGTCAAGGATGGGGATTTCAAAGCGGTGCTCAACGAGGAAGAGCGGCCCCAAATCCGGGACTACGGCCATCATCCTTTCGCACCGGGCCACCATGTCCCGCCCGTACGTCTTCGTGAGTTCCGCATGTTTCTCCGCGTTCCCGCGGTGCTCGTACAAGGCGTGGAAGCAACTGCCCCGGCGGCGGCCCATGTTCATCCGCGTGGGAGTGTCGTCACCCTCCGGCGTCAAGCCCAACCCGTAATACAATCGCCACCGCTCCGGGTTTTGCATGAAACTGGAATAGCTTGAATAGCTGATTTTCAAATGGCCTCCAAAGGCAAAAGAACGGGCCGCCCCGGAGGACGGCCCAAAGTGCAACAGTGAAACGTTAGAGACTCTTCACAGCCTGCGCGGCGGTTTCCACCTTGCTTACATCCGCCTGGACGCCCGCAACGTCCGCCTTGACCGCGGCCTCCACGGGAGCAACCGCGGCAACCACGGACGTGCGGTACTTCCGGTACACGAGAACAGCGACGACAACGAGAACGACACCAACGACAATTCCAGCGATCAATTTTTCCTCTTTCGTTTGACTTTTATAACCACCGTTGCCGGTGGGCCGTACACTTTCAGCTTTTTGCTCGCCTTCGCTTGACCGATAAGGCCAAACGTCCGTTTTCCAAGAGCGATTGGTGCCGTAGGTGCCGCGAGGTATGCGCCGAGATTGGCCGCCGCCTCCGCGTTGTCGCGCAAGATGCCAATTGCCCGGTTGCACAGCCAACACAAAAGCCCGCGCACCTCGCCGGTGGTGTGGTTGTGATCCACCGCAAGACTTATGCGGCCCGGTGCGCGACGGCACCCCGCGCATACGCCGCCTTGGTGGGAGAAAATCTTCTCGTACTCTTCCGGCTTGAGCCGGTAACAAATCCAAAGCACGCGAGCGCGCGCCGGTGTAATCAAAGGCCCTCCAAGTGAAACGGGGCGCTTTGGTTAGCCGCCCCAAATGCTGCAATGGTTCAAAAGATTACTTCGCGGCCTGGTCCTGTTTGCGAACGAAGTCCGCCGGGATGGCCGGGGCCGATTGCCCTTTCTTCAAAGGCATCGTGGCCGTGATGCTGAAAAACGGCTTGCCGCCGTCGCGTCCGTCTTCCTTGGAGATGACGAGCATCCGCTGTGTGCCGATGAGCGACTCCAAGTCAAACTCCACGCCGGATTCAAACGTCTTGTACCCGAGCGTTCCCAAAAACTTGCGGAGAGTCGCTTTCTCGTTGAGTGAAACCGTGAAGCTCTGAAAGATGCGCTTGTTGCGGCCTTCCGCGTCCTCTTCCGCCACCATCCACATGAAGTAACACTTGTGCTGTTTCGTGCCGGGCTTGAACTTGTTGTCCACCATGCCCTTGTCCACGATGTCAGCCAAGACGGCGGGCTGAATCATTTCTGTGATTTCTTCAAAGTCCCGCGTGCTTTCGATTGATACAGACAAACCCATTTGACAAATCCCCCAATGTTGTGGTTGCTAAGTTTCTTAGCCCTTCACTCTATGCCGACGAGGCTGTAAGCGACTGAAAAGAAAGCCCGTTTACCAAGAATCAACAACTTAGCGCGGAGTGGTTATTGCGGTGTATTCGGTAAATGTATTTTCCACTTGCACTTTGTAAATGCATTCGGTATCTTCACTTAGAGGTTGACCGATGCCGAGTCTTGAATTTGTAGCCCGCCCCCAACAGCCAAGCCCCACGCCAAGCAAAGACGCAGCCGCCCGGCTAATCGGCGCGCTCGGCTTGCTCATCCCCGCCGGAACGTTCCGCGCATCGCGCGCGGCGGCTCACCTCATTTGCGTTGAGGTCATCAAGAACGATCCATTACCCGCGCCCGGTGTCGTTGATGCAGAGGCGTGCGCGTGATACGCGCGGTGGTTGGTCCCCGCCCGCTTACACGCCGTGAAATGTCCGTTTACCTCACGCTGTTGCATGAGGGCATTGACACCATACAAAACGCCGCTCGCATTTTGAACGCGCATATACGGGCCGTTGAAATCATCGCAGCCAACCCGGACACGCGCGAACCGGCGGTGACAGTTGGCGATTTTATAGACGACGAAACTACGGTGGTGCTCTAGTGCGCGCCGTCCTTTGCTTGGCCCTCGTCCTCTTGTGCGCGGCAATTTTCACGTTGCATACGCTCTTCGATTGTTTGGGTGGTATCCGATGACGATTTCCGAAGTTGACCGCGCCATTCTTGACATGCTCGCCACCCTCCCAAATGAGCAATGCGCCACGTTGGACGTTGCATTGGGAATGCCCTCGCGCCGTACCTCCGATGACGAGCCAACGCTTGCGTGGATGATGGCGGCGTACAACGATGACCAACCCACCCGTAGAAAGGAACACTCTCCGTTATGCCTGTTCAAAAGCTGAAAGAGACTGCCTCGTTGTTGCGTTGGGCGTTGAGCATCGTACACGCGGGGGGCCACCCCGGCCACGTTGCCCGCTGCACCCGCCCGTTTTGCATGAAGGCCACCGAGACCATCCAAGAGATGAACCTGGAGATAATGGAGGGCGAGGCGCGCCCTGCCTACCTCCGCGAGACGCCAAGAGAGGCGGTCCACCGGTGTTCTTAGCCTCGCTCAAGTTCGCCGGTGCGGTCCTAACCGTGTACGCGTTGGTGGTCGGGGTGTGCTTGCTGTGAGCGCCGCAATCGTTTACCAGTGCGACGGCCCGAACTGTACGCGGACCAAGACAATCGCTAACGCGTGGTTGTTGGGCCGCGGATTCTCAGAGGGTCGCAATCAGGCTAACGCTTTCTACGGCATTTCCAAGTGGAGCGCGAACGCGGCCCAACAACCCGGCGTCCACCATTTTTGCGGCGTTGAATGCGCGTTGAAACGCCAAGCCGTGGAGGTGGGAATTTGAACAGCGTACCGCGCCCCCGTTATGCGCCCGAGTTCAAGGCGCTTTCAAAGTCAACTTGCCGTCCGCTGTTCACGTTGGACGTGTTACACCCAACGGGCCGCCGGTCCACGGTTACCGGAGTCTTGACGGACTCGGAAATTGACGAGGCCCTTGCAAAGCTCCAACGAATCAAGGAAGGAACCAAATGCAGACAGCGGTAATGGCGTTTACTTTCGGGTTGGGCGCGTTGGTGGCGTCCGTGTTTACACAGATCATCGCCGGGCGGCGGGTGGCCCGGTTGCGCAGGGCGCACAAGGGAGACATTGAGTTTTGGCGGGGCATTTGGCGTGTGGACGAAGCAAACGCGCTACGGCGGCAATTGTCAGATATAGAAAATCCCGGCAAGCTCATCATTGACGCCGAGCCGGAGCCGCGGGAAAGGGTGTACGGAGCATGACGTTTCTTGAGATTGCACAGAGTTGTATAGCGCGCGGTTGGTATGTCTTTCCGTGCAAACCAAAAGAAAAGACGCCGTTGGTCCGCTCGGGCTTCAAAGACGCGAGCTTATCCTCCGAACAGATCAAGATGTGGTGGACGATGTGGCCCAACGCCAACGTGGCGATTGCGACGGGGGCGAGCGGGCTGTGTGTGGTGGACATTGACCACGGCCTAGCCGATGACATCCGGCTTAGCGAATTGGACTTGTTGCTCCACAGAAAAGGCTTGCCACCCGCCACGTATGCCGTACGAACCGGGCGGCGGCCTGAGTTTGGCGTCCAGCTCTATTACGCCGGGCGTGACTTGAAATCTACCGGGTGGAATGATGGCGAGATACGCGGAGACATCCGCTGTTCAACCGGGTACGTGATGGCCGCGGGAAGTGTCCACCCGAGCGGCGCAACCTATGACGTGCTTTGGGACCTCCCCATCGCGCCGGTGCCGGATGCGGCCACACGGTTGACCATCAAAGACGAGCCGAAGGACCCGACGGTGGCCGTCGCCAACGCGGAGGCGGACGAGTGGAAAACGTGGCTGTTGGAATTCGCGTATCACGTAGCCGTTGTATTGACCGGCTATGAGAAACGCGTGACTAACGGTTGGTGGCTCGGTGTGGAGTGTCCGTGGGCGCGCGAACACGCGAGCGGCCTTGGCGCGGAAAGCTCTACAGTCCTCGGTGTGTTGGATGGAAAGCTAGTATTTGAATGCAGCCGCGGGACGTGTAAAGCGGCCAAGCGCGATACGGCGGCGTTCAAAAAGGACGCGGAACAACACGGCGCTTGGTTGCCCGAGCCTGGGGCGGACCCGGTGGTCCGAATTGGTACGGGGACGGGGTTGCCGGTGCCCCCGGCCAAACCTGAGACGGGGCCGGTTGATTGGCGGAGTCATTGGCACACCGCGGACGAGATGGAGAACGCGCCCGAGTTGACGTTTCTAATTGATGGGATTATGCACGTGGAAAGCATAACCGGGTTGGCGGCACCGGCGGGGCAACGGAAGAGTTTGATTGCGTTGAACATTGCCCACGCGCTGTTGACCGGCGAGCCGTTGTTTGGGCAGTTCTCCGTCACCGAGAAGCCCAAGCGGGTGTTGTATCTTTGCCCGGAAATGGGCTTACGGAGTTTCCGTAAGCGTGCGCGGGCAATCGGGTTGATGCCGTACATGGGCAAGACGTTCTTTTGCCGGACGATGAACGTTGACGACGCGGACCACCCGTTGGCGTTGGACGATCTTACGGCGGACGAGTTGGACGGTGCGGTGGTCATAGTTGACACGGCCATCCGTTATATCAAAGGCAACGAATCGGACAGCCAAGACATGCGGGAGTTTGCGAAGACGCTGTACAGGTTGATTCCGCACGGTGACCAGCCCGGCGCGGCGGCGGTGTTGGTGTTGTATCACTCCGGCAAGGGCGTCGTGAAAGAAAGCAACGAGTTGACGTTGGAGAACGTGCTCCGTGGATCTTCCGAGCTTGGCGCGGCGTTGACATGCTGTTGGGGAACGAAGTTGCAAGAGCTTGACGACCCAACCGAGTCCATTTTTCACGCTCACAGCTACATTCGATGCGTCAAGCCTCGTGACTTTGAGGACGAGCCAAAGGCGTTTGAGGTGAGCTGCGACGAAACCTGCAAGATGACGTATGTGCCGAATGCGGGCGTCCCGGTGTTGAAGGTCCGCAGTAAAGGCAATCCGGGCAACAAGGACGGGCAAGACGACGCCGCAATGGCGCTCATCCGGACCAACATGGACTTGAGCGGCACCAAGTTGGTGGCGCTACTCCTGGAGCACGGAATCAAGCGAAGCCAAAGTTGGGTCAACATGCGCAAAGCGGAAATCAAAGGGAGCGGTATCAAACCGAGCTAACCCATAAACAACTAGTACTAGGGGTGTGATTTATCACCCCATAGTAGTAGGTGGTTAGGACTGTACGGACGACCACCACCAAATATTTACTTAAGGCGTGGTGGTTGTTTTCGCTAAGTTGTTGATTCTTGGTAAACTGTCAATAGAATGAAGAGGTTAGAACGATGTCGGCAAAGAGTAGAGGGCCAATCGAGGCCACGGCGGCAATGCTGGAGTATTGGAACGCTCAACTGTTGCGGTACAACCTGGGGATGGATCGTGGGGCCTCAGATTCGCTGGTATACGGTCATCCTGTTTTACTGTTGGATTTTGATGTTCGTATTGGATATAGACCGAGAGAGACAAAGCAACGAACAACCGGGGAGAGATTAGAGGAAGAGTGGCCGCAAAGTTTGTGCTAGGTGTTGTGGGGCGCGGTGTAACACAAACAATTGGGCATCCGCATTGTGGGGGTTGCGGTGCATGTCTCCAGTTTGAACACCAACGGCATTCTTGTCCGGGTACAGCAATTGACCCGGAGGTGTTGGAGGTTTTCAAGCTGGACAGCAAACCAAGAGACGGACGGATCACTCCGAGCAAGCCGCCTTTTGGATTTCAAGTTGCATAATCAAGCGGGTATTCGTCCAGATAGACCGGACGCAAATACAAGGACCCGCACGAGGCGGAGGCTGCTAACCGGCGCTTCCGCCTCAACCTTTTTGGAGGCGCATGTTTACTGACGCAAGACTGTTCTATTTGGACGTTGCACAGCTTGGTGAACGGCTGTTGCCGAGCCTGGACGCGCAGATCTTGGAAGCATACGGCGCGCGCAAATCGGCGTTGCAAGTCCGGCGCGCCAAGCTCGTGTCAAACATTGAAAAACTGAAGAAAGCTGGAGGATTGAATGCTTGAAAGGCTGATTGAGGTGTCCGGCAAGGTTGCGGACAACGTTTGGGCAATTTTGCTGTTCGTCATCGCAGGTTTGCTCGCGGTTATCGCGCACATCGGCAAGGATGAAAAACTCTTGCAGTTCGCGTCCACCATCACCATGACCGGCGCGGCGTTGTTTCACGGCAAGGACAAAAAGGACTAATGATGTTTGAAACCAACGAGCCGGTCACTTGGGCCAAGATGTTTGCGAAATCGCTCCAATGGCCGGTCATCGTTGGGGCGGCATTTTGGCTTGGTCGCTATGTCAAAGAGCTGGAAATGCGACTCCACAAAGCCGAAACAAATCTGCAAGCGTTGATCGAACGACACATGCCCGCTATACACCGCGCTCTGGCGGAAATCAAGGGCGAAATTCACGCGCTGTTGAGTCGGAAATAACGCGCCACGTGCCCCACAACGAAAAACACCATACTACCCCACACCGAACTGTCGCGGACGCCGTGTACCTGGCAAGGAAGGCCGGGAAATGGCATCCTACAGAATCACCTTAGCAAGTATTCTTACGGAGTCAATCTAATGCGTATCTGTAGCGGTCAAGGTTGCCTCCGTGCTGTGCCGGACGATGTGCGGTTGTGTGATGAGTGCGCAAGCGATAACAAGCAAGCGGTTGCGCCGGTTGACGGCATCACGGAACACCTCAACAGATACGACGCCGAGTTGGATTCACTCCGCAAATCGCAGCGGTGGCAACGGCTCCGCGCCTTGGTTGTCCGATCATGCCCCATGTGTGCGCGGTGCAACTGCATGATTAGCGAGATAGTTGACCACATCGTCCCTGCGCGCGTTGCCATATCGCAAGCGAGGTTGAGCGGCAAGTATCTGGACCGCAACGCCGGGTATTTCCTACGGACCAACTTGCAAGGGCTGTGCCGTCCGTGCCATTGGACGAAGACGATGGAAGACAAGACACACGTAGGTGAGTGGCCGGATGTAGTTGAAAGAGAACGACTTGCACCTAAACGAGTGTATTCGTTCTAATGGTCACGCATCGCGTAAGACGCTGATAGTAAAGGACATGGGGGTGGGGTCAAATGTCTACCATGCACCCGAATAAGCCATCCGCCAATCACAAATTTACACAAACAAAGATAAATCCGAAAAACCTATGAAAATATGTAGGTAGTTATGAAAAACTGGAGATAAACCGCCAATGTCGCGCACAGTCAAAAGAAACAGCAACTTACAGCCGGGCCAACCCCAAAGGCCCTCCAACTTGTCAGTCCGGGCCGCCGCGGCGTGGGACAAGCTCACGGACGAGTTGGCCGCCTCCGGCATCGTGTTGACGCCGGGGCACCGCACCACGTTGAGCATGGCCGCCACGCTTGCCGCGGACATTGAGGACGCTTGGGACCGGGTGAACCTGGACGGCGCGTACATACAGACCAAAGCGGGCCTCGTGTCGCATCCGGCTAGTAAACGGTTGGACGCGCTCCGCCGCGATTATATCAAAGTCCTAACGATGCTCGGACTACGGACGGCCACCGCCGGGCCGAAGAATGACGAGCCAACGATTGATGACGAGCTGGAGGACTAATGCGAGTTGAACACGTCAAGCAAATTGAAGGCTCGCCAGTCGTCCAGTTCGTTGCGCGCGCATGGTGCGCGTTGATGAAAGAGGGCCAATGGGACAGCAACAGCGTTCTAGTAAGCCCGGACCTCCAATGCGTTTTTGCGGTGGACGGGCGGCGCATCGTTGGCTGTCTCACCTTCCACCTGGACGAAGGCCAAGCGGTGGTCAACATCGCGTACACGCTCCCCACGTACCGCGGAAAGGGCGTCTATCGCGCGATGCATGACAAGTTCGTCCTTGTGGCCAAAGAGCAAGAGGCAAAGACGATCTTGAATATCTGCTACCCGAGCAACGCGGGCATTCAAGAGACGTGCAAAAAGTTGGGGTACGTCCCGTACGTTGTCCATTGGATGCTCCACATTTAGAAAGGCAACGCATGACACCCGAACAAATAGCAACGGCTCTTCACGCGCCGCTCGCCAACGTCAACGCGAATTGGCCGGTCATCGTTGAGGCGTTGACGGACGAGGGCATCGTCTCCCCGGCGGTGCTCATAGCCGCCGCGGCCACCATAGCCGTGGAGTGCCCAACCTGGACACCACGCACGGAGCAATACAACGGGGACCCCCGCGTCTTCTTTGCGAAGTATGACGGGCGCGCGGATCTTGGCAACACGGAGCCGGGTGACGGATATGCCTTCCGGGGCCGCGGCTTTGTCCAAATCACGGGCCGATACAACTACCTCCACTATGGGCGGGAGCTAGGCGCGGACCTCGTGGCCAACCCGGACGCCGTGTTGGAGCCGCACACAGCCGCCGCGGTGTTCGCGCGGTTCTTTGCGGAGCGGCACCTCGCAGAGAAGGCGGACGCCGGGGAGTGGGCGCTTGTCCGTAAAGGCGTCAACGGCGGGTCCAACGGATTGGCGGAGTTTCTCCAGTTTGTTGCACGCCTCAAAGTAATTTAGTAGAAACACTTGACATGCGTACTTGCTAACGGTACTCTCTAAAAAGACTTGAACGGTGACGCACAACGCGAACCTTCAAGACCGGGGTGGCCCGAATGGGTTTCTCTCCTGCCCACGGGCGGGCCACCCCTAAGCCTTTAGAGAAACCGGGGTCCCTTTGATGTCCGCAGAGTTCGATTACAAACAAAGACCCTTGGCCCGGCATGTCACACAAGCAATGTGGGACGCCATCTTCCAGAGTTCACCCGCCGGGGAGTCATCCGACAAACCCACTATCCCACCCCCACACAACCCCGATGTCAGCCGCCCGGAAAACACCGTCTCCGCTGGTAGTGGCTCGGGGTTCCTTGCCTTCCTGGACGGGGCGGAGATGTACGGCGCGCCATTGCTGGAGGAAGTCCGCCTAACCCCGAACATCCAAGAGGCCGTTCTCCAAGAGAAATGCGGGTGCGGTAGTCACATGGTTGTCAAAGGCGCGACAGCATTTTGCGCGGCCCCGCTTTGCCACGGAGTTGATACCCGCCCGGCCACAATCACACGGCGCATGGGGCAGACATTTGAGGGGGCGGCTTGGTGAGAGATTACGCAGCCATTGCCGAAGACTACATCCGCCGTGTCATGTCCGGGGAAGAGCTAGTCTGTCGGAAAGTCCGCCTCGCGGTTGAGCGGCACGTTTCTGACATCGCTTGGGCAGAAAAGAACGACCCCAACTTTCCGTACTATTTTGACCCGCGCGGGTGCCGCCGGTTTTGCCGCCTCTTTGAGTTGGTCAACCCGTCCAAGTGGCCCACAAAGATGGTTATGGCACCGTGGGCCGTCACGGTTGAGTACATCATCTACGGTTGGAAACAGCGGGAAGACAAGATGCGGCGCTTCCGGATTACGTATTGCCGGTGGCCGCGCAAGACCGGCAAGTCCGCCCGCGAGTCCGTCAAAGGCATTTACCACCTCAAGTACGACAAAGAGCGCGGCGCGGAAGTTTACGCCGTGGCCCTCGTGGAAGAGCAAGCGCGCAGGGTGTTTGACGAAGCCGTTGCGATGCGGGACGGAACGCCCGCACTCTGCCGGGAGATTGTCAAACAGGGTGACCAACCATGCCGCCGGTTGTTGGACCCGGCCTCCCACTCCGTTTTCCGCCCACTCTCCCGCGACAAAGAGAGTATGGAGGGCCTCAATATCTCGTACGCCTCCGGTGACGAGGTACACAAGTGGGCCGGGCGTGGCGCTTATGACGTTATCCGCTACGGTATGCGGTCACGGCAACAGCCGCTCTTTGAGCTAATCACCACGGCACCAAGCGCGGATGACACAACGTCCATTTGCAACACCCTGGACGATTACGCCGAAAAGGTATTGACCGGCGTGGTCCCGGACCACCGGTTCTTTTCTTGGATTCTCGAAATTGACCCCGAGATAAAGAACGCCGCCGGGGAAGTCATCCAAGCCGCGGACAGATGGGACGATGAAACCGTCTGGTATAAGGCGTGCCCCAATCTCGGAATTACCGTCAAGCTGGAGGACATGCGGCAAGAGGCGTTAGAAGCCTCGAACGACCCGGAAAGCCTTGACGCCTTCAAACGCTATTCACTCAACATCCGTACCAACTCCCTTGACTGCGCGATTCCTACGGATGATTGGGACGGATGCGCCCGGCCTGGAGACGCAACGGTTTTGCGTCAAGAGGCAATGGCCGCAATGGCCGGGCGCATTTGCTTCCTCGCTTTGGATCTTGCGTTGACGGACGACACAAGCGGCTTGGACATGCTGTTCCCGCCGATGACGCCGGAAGAAAAATGGCTGTTCGTCTCGTTCTTTTGGATTCCCGAGGACAACATCAAGGATCGCGTGCATAAGCACCAAGTCCCGTACGACATTTGGCGGGACCAAGGCTTCCTCATTACGACGCCCGGCCATGTGACGGACCACGATTTCATAGCCGGAAAGATTATGGAGCTGTGCAAGCTCTTTGACGTGCGGGAGCTGGCATACGACCCGGCGTTGGCTTCCGGTCTTATCAAAAAGTTGTTGGACATGGGCTTCCAAAAGAAAGGCCGCCGGGAGGTGGTGAAGTTTGCCCAAACCATGATGAATTACGCGGCACCGTGCGGGGACTTTGTGCGGGGCATCGCCCGCCGGGAGATTGAGCACCTCAATGACCCTATGCTCCGGTGGCAAGTAACCAACCTCCGATGGCTCAAGAACCATACCGGCTTGGTGATGCCGGACAAGCTCAAAAGCATAGAGAAAATTGACGGCGTTGTGGCGGCAATTATGGCGTATGGCCGCGCTACGCACCCGGACAACGCAAAGCTGCTTATAAAAGCCAAGCCAACGATTATCCAACTGTAAAGGGGAGAACATGAACGCCACGCAATTCAGAAACTTTTTAGTTAGCCTTGGCGCGTGCAACGCCGCGATGGATTGGGCGGACGGTAAGACATTTGCGGATACCTGGAGCGAGTGCGACCGCGCGGATTGGCTTTTGTGGCTGTGCGGTAAGATGGCGGACAAGCCGGGGTGGCCCACCCGCAAACAGGTTGTATTGGCCGCGTGTGACTGCGCAGAAACGGCGCTCAAGTTCGTCCCCGATGGTGAGGGCGGCCCGCGCAAATGCCTGGAGGTGGTGCGGGCATGGGCCGCCGGTAATGCAACGTTGGATGACGTGCGGGA